>Ga0207652_10000005_pt1 | contig 343384 bp, 309 predicted proteins | sample KBSC63BmetaG_FD_184334 | JGI IMG/M metagenome (GOLD analysis project Ga0207652, IMG submission 184334) | Corn rhizosphere microbial communities from Kellogg Biological Station, Michigan, USA - KBS C6-3B metaG (SPAdes) (version 2) | ecosystem: Host-associated > Plants > Roots > Rhizosphere ...
CGATCTCGTCGCGGCTGGAAAATCCGTACCTCGCCGGCCGGCAGGCCGACCAGCGCCTTGACGGGTACCTGGTCCGCGAGCGGGCGCTTGTCGGGGTTCCAGGCGACCCGGGAGTGAAGCTTACCTTTGGGGTCGACGGTGAGGATCGCCGCCTCATTAAGCTGGCGGATCGCAGTCTGCCAGAACAGGGCGGTTTTGAACGCTTCGCTGTTGAGGCCGAACTCGTTGATCCGCTGAACCATGTCGGCGCCCATCACCTCCACATCGAGGCGAATGCGGCCGATATGCTCCCGTTCGTAGGTTTGGGAGACCTTCTCGGCGCTGGCGAGGACGGTTTGCGACCGCTCTGAGAACCAGAATTGAAGCCCGTTCTGAAACAGCAGCGAAGCGAAGATCACGACCAGCAGGGTGGGCACCGCCGCGATCGCCGAGAAGAGAGCGACCAGCCGCACGTGGAGGCGGCCCCTGCCCCCGATCTGCGACCGGGCGGCCCGCCGCATCGCCACCCGCCGAGCAACGAGCACCATGAGCGCCATCGCCGGAACGAGGTTGAGGACGAGCAGCGCCGCCACGGCCGGAGGACTCAGCAAGGTTCCCGGCGAACCCTGCCCCTTGACCACGAAATAGCTAAGGCCGGCAATAACCAGCAGGGCCACAACCGTGAACAATTCGATCGCCGGGACAAACCGGCTTCGCCGCACGGTCACCGAAAGCCGGCGCCGCCAATGCGGCCTTTGCTTCGCAGCGATGCGCGCTTCGACGTTCACATATGAAGCGCTAGCACAACGCTGTGGCAAAAAGAACACAGCAGATGAGGGGTCGTTAACGATTTTTAACGCGGCGGATGACCGCCCTCGGCCGCTTCGGTCTTTCTCCTCCCCTGCTTTTGCAGGGGAGGGGACCATGCGAAGCATGGTGGAGGGGCCCGTCCTAGAAGAAGTCCCTCCACCGCGCTTCGCGCGGTCCCCCTCCCCGGGAAATTCGGGGGAGGAGAAGGGCCAACATCTCCAGCTTGCCAGCGCCCGTCAGGCCGCTGCCCGGGTCAGCCAGGGAGCGTAGAAGTCCCGGAGCATCGCCTTGGCGCGCGCCGGATCGGGCTCCTTGTTGAAGGCGTTGCGGAACTCGGCCGAGCCGTGGAGGCCGCGCGTGTACCAGCCGATATGCTTCCTCGCGACATTGGTCCCGATCTCCGCGCCGTAGTGAAAGAGCATCGCGTCATATTGTTCGCATATCACCGCATATTGCTCGTCGACCGAGGGATCGGGAAGCCGCTCGCCGGTCTCAAGCCAGCGCACCACCTGCCCCGGAAGCCACGGCCGTCCGTACGCGCCGCGGCCGATCATCACGGCGTCGGCGCCCGAGAGGCGAAGCGCGGTCTCGACGTCGTCGATGGAGTTGATGTCGCCGTTGACCACGACTGGAACCTCGACCGCGTCCTTTACCCGGCGGACGAAGGCCCAATCGGCCTCGCCCTTGTACATCTGGTTCCGGGTGCGGCCGTGGACGGTGATCATCCGGACGCCCAAGTCCACCGCGATCCGAGCGAGCTCCGGCGCGTTGAGGGTCGAATGGTCCCAGCCCATCCGCATCTTGAGCGTCACCGGGACCTTCACCGCCTTCACCGTCGCCTCGACGATGGCGGCGGCGAGCTTGAGGTCGCGCATCAACGCCGATCCGGCGTCGCCATTGACCACCTTCTTCACCGGGCAGCCCATGTTGATGTCGATGATCGCCGCGCCGCGATCCTCGTTGAGCTTGGCCGCCTCCGCCATCTCGACGGGCGAGCAGCCGGCGAGCTGCATCGACACCGGATCCTCGATCGGGTCCCAGGCCGCCTTCTGGAGCGACTGGCGGGTGTCGCGGATGGCCGCCTGGCTGGCGATCATCTCGGTCACGGTTAGGCCGCAGCCATAGCGTTTCACCGCCCGCCGGAACGGCCGGTCGGTAACTCCGGTCATCGGCGCCAGGATGACCGGCGAGCCGATCCGCACCGGACCGATCGAGAGAGGCTGCAGCTTGCGCATGGGAGGTCGCGAGATAGGGGTAAAGATGCTGGCGGGCAAGGTTTCGGGAACTTCTCGTCCCGCGGCTTTCCGGGGGAGGGGGACCGCGCGAAGCGCGGTGGAGGGGCTTCTTCGGAAGATAGGCCCCTCCACCATGCTTCGCATATCCCCCTCCCTTGCAAAGGCAGGGGAGGAGAAGGTTGCGGCGTACCCCCTCGCATCCTATCGCGCCGCCATGTCCGAGAGGGGAAAGATCGTTGCGTTGATCGTCGCCGCAGGCAGCGGGACACGCGCGGGAGGCGAGCTGCCCAAGCAATATCGGCGGGTCGGCGGCAAGGCCGTCCTCGCCCAGGCCGTCGACGCGCTGCGCCACCCCGAGATCGACGAGGTCCGGGTGGTGATCGGCCCCGGTCAGGAAGGACTTTATGCCGAAGCCCTGAACGGACGGCCCCTCCCCTCGCTGATCCTCGGCGGCGCCGAGCGGCGGCAGTCGGTGCTCAACGCCCTCGAGTCGATCGATGCCGAAGGCGGCGTCGGAACCGTTCTGATCCACGACGCAGCCCGGCCTTTCCTGCCCGCCGCCGTCGTCGACCGCCTGCTCGAAGCCTTGGAAGACTACGACGCGGCCGTTCCGCTCCTCCCCGTCGTGGACACGCTTGCCCGATCCGGCGCCGCGCTCGGCGAGACCGTTCCGCGTGACGGCCTCGCCCGGGTCCAGACCCCGCAGGCCTTCCGCTTCGGGCCGATTCTCGCCGCCCACCGCGCGTGGGCCGGCGGCGAGGCGACGGACGACGCGCAGATCGCCCGCGCCGCCGGGATAGCGGTCGCCACCGTCGCGGGCGATCCGGCGCTCGACAAGCTCACTTACGAGGAGGACTTCGCCCGCGCCGAGGCTCGGCTGGCGGCGACGATGGTGAGCCGCACCGGGCTCGGCTTCGACGTCCACGCCTTCGCGCCGGGCGAGGAGCTGTGGCTCGGCGGAATTCTCGTTCCGCATCCGCGCGGCCTCAAGGGCCACAGCGATGCCGACGTGCTCCTCCACGCGGTCACCGACGCGCTGCTCGGAGCCGCGGGCGAGGGCGACATCGGCGTTCATTTCCCCCCGAGCGACCCGCAATGGCGCGGCGCCCCCTCCTCGCTCTTCGTCGAGCATGCGCGCGACCTGATCGAGCGGCGTGGCGGCCGGATCGACCATGTCGACGCCACCTTGATCTGCGAGGCGCCTCGCATCGGGCCTTATCGAGACTCGATGCGCGTCCGCCTCGCGTCGCTGTTGCGGGTGCCGGTGGCTCGGATTAGCATCAAGGCGACGACCACCGAGCGGCTCGGCTTCACCGGACGCGGTGAAGGCCTCGCGGCGCAGGCGATCGCAACCGTCAGACTTCCGGAGGACCTCCCTTGAAAATCCTGCTCGCCGCCGCCTTGCTCGCCGTGCCCCCTGCCCCGCCGGTCAAGCCATCGGCGCCGCCGCCCTGTCTCACCCGTGCAGAGGTGACCGACCTCACCTTGTTCCTGCTCCCCGCGGTGCTCGACGGGGCGGCGGACCAATGCCGGGCGAGCCTCCCCGCCGGAGCCTATCTGCTGACCGGCGGCCGCACCCTTTCGCAGCGGCTGATGGCCGACACGACCCACGGAGCCGGTGCCGTCGGAGCGATCCGCAAGATCGCCGGCGACAGCCTTCCCGCCGAACTGGGTCCCGACACCCTCCGCGGGCTTGCTCACGACATGCTGGGCAAGGCCATGCTCGCCGACCTCAAGCCGGCGGACTGCGGCGCGATCAACGAGGCGGCCGAACTGCTCGCCCCGCTGCCGCCGCAGAATATCGGCGGGCTGATCGCCGTCGGACTTTCAATCGCGGGGCGTAAGGCGGGCAAGAGCGGGGCCAACATAAGCCTTTGTCCTGCACGCCCGCAGTGAGCGAGAGCTTCGATTTCGTCCTTCCCGACCGGCTCGTCGAGGCGGCGCGCCGGGTCGTGGAGGCGAACCGCGCCGCCGGCCTTCGCCTTGCCGTCGCCGAAAGCTGCACCGGAGGCCTGATCGCGGCGGCTCTGACCGAGGTGCCGGGTTCGTCGGACGTCCTGGAAGCCGGCTTCATCACCTACTCGAACGAAGCCAAGATCGCCCTCCTCGGAGTGAATGAGGACGTCGTCGAGACGTTCGGCGCCGTCTCCGTCGCCGTCGCGTGGGGCATGGCCCAGGGAGCGCTCGCTCGATCGGGCGCCGACACCGCGGTGGCCGTCACCGGCGTCGCCGGACCCGGCGGCGGAAGCGCGATGAAGCCGGTCGGGACCGTGGTCTTCGCTCGCGCCCGGCGCGGCGCCGATCCCAAGGAGATCGTCGCCGATCTCAAGGATTTCGGCGATCTCGGCCGCGGCGGCGTGAGGCTTCAGGCGGCGCTTTGCGCGCTCGAGCTGCTCATGCCGGTAGAGGAAGCCCCCTCGCCGTAAAGGTCGCGGGCGCGATCCTCGAACGCGCCGATCATCCGGCGAAGCGCCCGGTCGAACATCTGGCCGGCCAAGCTCTCGAAGATCCGGTTCTTGAACGCGAAATCGACGCAGAAATCGACCTCGCTCCCGCCCTTGCCGTCGGCACGGAAGACCCAGCTGTTCTGAAGATATTTGAGCGGACCCTCGATATATTCGGTGTGGATCCGCCGCGGCCGTTCCTTCTCCACCCGGGAGGTGAAGGTCTCCTTGATCGACTTGAAGCCGACGACGAGGTCGGCGATCATCAGCGTCTCGCTGTCCGAGCGCACCCGGGTCGCCGCGACCCAGGGCAGGAATTCCTGGTAGCGGCCGACGTCGGCGACGAGGTCGAACAGCTGCTCGGGAGTCCAGGGCAGGTTCCGGGTCTCGCTGTGGCGCGGCATCTTCTACTCCGTTGTCCGCCGATCTTCGTCGCCCCAGCGCAGGCTGGGGCCCCAAGGGGTGAAAGGCTCGGCGTTCTTCACCCGCCGGGGCCCCAGCCTTCGCTGGGGTGACGGTTTGCCAGCTTCGCCTCCCGCGCCGCCTTCATCTTCGCGAAATCGTCGCCGGCATGGTAGCTTGAGCGGGTCAGCGGGCTGGCCGCGACGAGCAGGAAGCCCTTGGCGCGGGCGATCGATCCGTAGGCGGAGAAGGCGGCGGGGGTGACGAACTCCTCCACTTTGGCGTGGCGCGGCGTCGGCTGGAGATACTGGCCCATGGTCAGGAAATCGATGTCGGCCGAGCGCATGTCGTCCATCACCTGGTGCACTTCGAGCCTCTGCTCGCCGAGGCCGACCATGACGCCCGACTTGGTGAAGATCGTCGGATCGTGCCGCTTGACGCTCTCCAGCAGTCGGAGCGAGGCGTAGTAGCGCGCTCCGGGGCGGATCGTCGGGTAGAGCCTCGGGACGGTCTCGAGATTGTGATTGTAGACGTCCGGCCGGGCCGCGACGATCGACTCCACCGCCGCTTCGGGCTTGTTGCGGAAATCGGGCGTCAGGATCTCGATCGTCGTCGCGGGGGTGTTGCGGCGGAGCGCCTCGATCACCCGCACGAACTGGCTCGCGCCGCCGTCGGGAAGATCGTCGCGGTCCACCGAGGTGACGACGATGTGGGTGAGGCCGAGCTCTGCCGCCGCGACCGCGACGTGCTCCGGCTCCATCGGATCGACGGCGCGGGGCATACCGGTCTTGACGTTGCAGAAGGCGCAGGCCCGGGTGCAGGTGTCGCCGAGGATCATCACCGTGGCGTGCTTCTTGGTCCAGCATTCGCCGATGTTCGGACAGGCCGCCTCCTCGCACACCGTGGCGAGGTTCAGGCTTCGCATAAGCTTGCGCGTTTCGGCGAAACCGGTGCTGGTCGGCGCCTTGACCCGGATCCAGTCCGGCTTGCGCTGCTTGGGCGTGAGGAGGGGGGCGGCCATTTCGTTCATGGCGCGCAGATAGCGATTGCGGCTTGCACTTGCCACCCCTCCCCGGCTCCGGCTAGCGGGACGCCCATGCCCGGATTTGCACGCCTCCTCGACGGCTACCGCCAGTTTCGCAAGACCGGATGGGCGCGCGAGCGCGCGCGCTGGTCCGAGCTCGCGGAGGGCCAGAGCCCCGAGGTGATGGTGATCGCCTGCTCGGACAGCCGGGTCGATCCCGCCACCATATTCGACGCCAATCCCGGCGAGATGTTCGTCGTGAGGAACGTCGCGGCGCTCGTTCCGCCCTACCAACCCGACAGCAATTATCACGGCGTGTCTGCGGCTCTCGAATTCGCCGTGACCCAGCTTAGGGTCCGGGAGGTGGTGGTGATGGGTCACGGCTTCTGCGGCGGCTGCGCAGCGTCGCTGACCCGCCAGTTCGACGAGGCGCGCGACGGCGAGGGTCATTTCATCGCCCATTGGATCGACCTTCTCGATCCCGCGCGCGACGAGGTGCTCGCCCGCCACCCGGGTGAGCTCGAGCGTGCGGCGTTCCAGGACATGGAGATGGCCGGGGTCAAGGTCTCGCTGGCCAACCTGCGTACCTTCCCCTGGGTGGCCGAGCGCGAGGCGGAGGGATCGCTAAGGCTGCGCGGCGCCTTTTTCTCGATCGCAGACGGTTGCCTTCACCTGCTCGACGAAGGCACGGGAGCCTTCGCCCCCGCTTGAGCCGGAAGTCGGCGCGCGGTCACGATCTTCACCCGCGGAGCGAGCATCTGGCCCCGCATGACCCCCTCCCCTTCGGTCGGCGAGGTGGGCGCGGCGAGGATCCGCCGGACGACGTCCATTCCCGAGACGACACGGCCGAATACCGCATAGCCTTGCCCGTCTCCGGCCGAGCCGGGGCCGGCGTCGAGATAAGGCTGGTCTCCCACCATGATCGTGAAGTCCCCCCGCGCCGTGCCGAGGGCGAGGCGCGGCGCCGACAGGGCGCCGTCGACATGGGAAAGCCCGGTCTTGCTCGTCGGCTCGTGGGCGATGGGGGGCAGGAGCTTGCGCGGATCGCGCACCCCGCCCTGGACGAGGCCGGCCCCGGGGCCGGTCTTCATCGCGCGGTAGAATTCGGCGCCGTCCAATCTCCGGGAATCGACGTAGCGAAGGAAGTTGCCGGCGGTGATCGGCGCGTGCAGCCTGTCCACCTCGACGACGATGTCGCCCGCGCTCGTATGGACAGCCACGGCGACCGTTCCGGGCGCCGGCTGCGCGGCGAGCGGCGCCGCGAGCAGGACGAGGAGGAGCGGGAGGAGACGCCGGATCATTGCGCCGCCGCCTGGCCTGCGACGCTGCGCCGCGCGCCGTAGAGGAAATAGAGGGCCAGCCCGACGACATGGGCGCAGAAGAAGTAGATCTGGGTCGTCCTCGGCAGGCTGTAGAAGAGGTAGAGGCAGCCCAGGATCCCGAACGGTCCGATGATCCACGCGAGCGGCGTCCGGAAGCGCCGCTCGGCTTCCGGGGCGCGGCGCCGCATGATCAGCATGCACGCGCCGACCGCGATGAAGGCGGTGAGAGTGCCGGCATTGGCAAGCGCCGCGAGCTCGGAGAGCGGCACCAGCCCGGAAAGCACGCCGACGACGATGGCGGTGAACAGGGTGATCCTGACCGGCGTCCCCCGGCTCGACACCCGCGCCAGGCTGGGCGGGATCAGCCGGTCGCGCGCCATCACGAAGAAGATCCGGCTCTGGCCGTAGAAGAAGGCGAGGATCACCGTCGGCAGCGCGATCACCGCCGAGATGGCGAGATAGCGCGCCGCCCATGGGCTGCCGATCTCGCGCAGGATGAGGGCGAGCGGCTCGGGACTGTTGGCGAAGCGGGTGTAAGCGAGCGCCCCGATCGCCGTCCCGGCTACCGCCATGTAGATGATCACGCAGGCGACCATCGATCCGACGATCCCGATCGACAGGTCCCGCCCCGGATTCTTGGTCTCCTCGGCCGCGGTGGCGATCGCGTCGAAGCCGTAGAAGGCGAAGAAGATGATCGCGGCCGCCGCCATCACGCCGACCTCCGCGCCCGGGGCGCCGCTCTTTGGGAAGCCGTAGGGCATGAACGGGTGGAAATTGGCCGAGTCGAAATAAGGCAGCGTCACCGCCACGAACACGATCAGGGCGACGATCTTCACCGCGACGAGGAGCGCGTTCACCGTCGCGCTTTCCTTGGTGCCGTAGATGAGCAGGCCGGCGACGACGGCGATGATGAAGACGGCGGGAAGGTTGACCAGGCCGCCGAGCTCGGGTCCCTGCGTCAGTGCGAGTGGAAATCCGATCGCCTCGTGAAGCAAAGGCGCGGCATAGCCCGACCAACCGACCGCGACGGCGCTGACGACCAGCGAATATTCGAGGATCAGGCTCCACCCGACGATCCACGCCAGAAGCTCGCCGACGACCACATAGGTGTAGGTATAGGCGCTTCCCGAGGCGGGGATCATCGTCGCCATCTCGGCATAAGCGAGCGCCGCGCAGGCGCAGATCAGCCCGGCGATGGCGAAGGAGAGGATCACCGCCGGCCCCGCCTTTGCGGCGCCCACTCCGGTCAGGGTGAGAATCCCGGTGCCGACGATCGCTCCCACTCCTAGCGCGATGAGGTGCGGCCAGCCCAGGCTTCGGTGCAGCCGGTGCTCCGCCGGCATGTCCTCGTCGGCCAGCACCGTCTTACGCGCGAACAGGTTCATTCGAGAGCCCCCTTGGTTTCGGGCAGTTCAGACGTTTTGCGCCGCCGCCACAAGCCGAAAGTGGCGGATCGCCGCCATTGCGATCCGCTCGAAGGGATGCGACAAACCCACGAATGAAGTGGCTCGTCCCGGTCCTCCTGCTCACCCTCCCCGCCTGCACCGCGCAGGTGTCGCACCCGACGAAGACGCTGGCCGAGCAGCAGGTCGACATCGATTATTGCACCCAGTCGGCCAACCATAAATATTGGATGGATCCGATCGCCGGCCTGCTCAACGCCTACGACTGCCTCGAAGCGAAGGGCTATCAGCGGACCCGCAAGGTGACCCGGAGCGTGGAGAGCGCCGTCAAGGGCCGCAACCGGCCCGCGCAGAGGCCCAACCAGCCCTGCGCCGTCCCCTGCATCTGAGCCTGCTTCTCCTCCCCTCGCTTTCGAGGGGAGGAGGGGCGGGCGAAGCCTGGTCGATTGGGCCTTTTCTCCGAAGAAGCCCCCTCCACCGCGCTTCGCGTGGTTCCCTCTCCCCTCCCCTGCAAAGGCAGGGGAGGATAAGGTCAAGCTTCTACCGCCGGCGAAGCTCGTCGCGAATATCGCGCAGCAGCATGACTTCCTCGGCCGGAGCGGCGGGAGCTTCTTCGCGCGCCGGCGTCAGCCGTGCCGCCCACTTCACCAGGGTGTAGATGATGAAGGCCAGGATCAGGAAGTTGACCGCGGCGGTGATGAACGCGCCGTAGCCGAGCATCGGCACCCCGGCGGCCTTGAGCGCCGCATAGCTGGCCGGCCCCGAATAGCCCGCCGGAACCGGCCCGAGCCGGATGAAATAGTTGGAGAAGTCGAGCCCGCCGAAGACGTAGCCGACCACCGGCATGATGACATCCTCGGTCAGCGAAGTGACGATCGCTCCGAAGGCGGCGCCGATGATCACCGCAACGGCGAGGTCGAGCACGTTGCCGCGCGCGACGAAGGCCCTGAATCCGCTCATATATTCCCCCCCTCTTCCCACGGCCACCGCGGCCGCCCTTCAATAGATGTAGCCCTCGCGCTCCAGGAAATCCTTCTGCGCCCGGGTGCGCGGCCGGGCGGCCCGCGCCGGCTTGCGCCAGGGCCGCGGCGCTGCGCTCCGGCGCGGCGCCGCCGATCGCACCTGCGCCGGCGCGGGTAGGGGCACCGGCACGATCTGGGCTTCCGGCGCCGGCTCGGTCGCGGCGACCGCGGCCGGCACGCTGCCCGTATAGGCATCGGCGCGGATTTCGGCCGCGGCGGCCTCGGGGAGGTCTCCTTCTCCCGGCTTGAACGGCTGGGTTCGAAGGTCCGGCTCGGCCATGGCGGCGGCCCGGGCCTTTTCGGTAGGCGACAGCGACGGCACATGGCCGCGGCTCGCAATCACTCCGATCATCCCGGCGAGGACGAGGGCGACCAGCCAGCCGCCCCAGCCGAAGAAGTTCGTCCGTTGCGGCGGCGGCGGCGGAGCGTAGCTGGCGAGCTGGATCTTCTGCTGCCGCGTCCATTCCTTCTGGTCGTATTCGGCGCGGCGGCCGGGCTCGCGAAGCACCGCATAGGCCTCGTTTATCTCTCTCGCGCCCGGCGCTCCCGGAGAGGACGGCGCTCCGCCCTGGTCGGGATGATATTTCTTCATCAGCGCCCGGTACGCGGCCTCGATCACGACCGGCTCCGCCTCCGGCGATACGTTCAGCGTTTCATAATGGGTGCGCGGTGCCGCCATGGCTTCGGTTCTGGCCGAGAAAGCCGCGAACTTCCAGCCTGCGCCGCGAATTGCGGCCAAGCGGCCGGTCTGTTACCCCGCCCGGAAAGCAAAGGGAGAGCGGGAAATGCGGGATTTCGGGGTACCGGAGCGGCTTGCGCCGGCGATGTTGAGCGTGCTTCGCATCGTCACCGGGCTCATCTTCCTCGAACATGGCAGCCAGAAGCTGCTCGGCTTTCCGCAGGGGGCTCCGCCGATGCCCTCGCCTCCGCCGTTCAGCCTGCTCTGGGTCGGCGGAATCTTGGAGCTGCTCGGCGGCATCGCCATCCTGCTCGGACTGTTCACCCGCCCCGTCGCCTTCCTCCTCTCAGGAGAGATGGCCGTCGCCTATTGGATGTTCCACGCACCCAAATCGCCCTTCCCCGCCGTCAACATGGGCGACGCGGCGATCCTCTATTGTTTCGTGTTCCTCTATCTCTCAGCGGCTGGCCCCGGCCCTTGGAGCCTCGACTCCGCGCTCCGGCGCAAGCGCCGCTAGGGCCCTAGCGAACCGCCACGACGGGCTCGCCGGCGGGTTGGGTCGCCGATGCCTCCGCGGCCGGCGCATCGGCTTCGGGCGGCGCTCCGCGATGGACCGTAACCCCCTCCGCCGACGCCAGGGCGACCCCGGAGCGGTGAACCCGGACCGTCGCTCCGTCGTCCCCGGATGCGAGGGTCACGGTCGGCTGCACGCCGCGGTGCACGGCCACGCCCTGCGCCATCTCCGTCCGCCCCTCGTCGGCCGCCGCGGGCCGAGCATCGGTCGGTCCGGAGGCGTGGGCGAGGCCCTCGCTTCCTACATAGGGCCGGCGGAAGGAGCGCGGATCGCCCCATTGGCCGTTCCAGCGATAGAAGATGTGCGATCCGATCGTCACCGCTTTGGCCATCGCCGAAGCCCACCAGGGATGGATGGCGGTGGTGTGATAGTGGGTGGCGAGTCCGACCGGCTCGTAGACGAAGCCCGAAAGCGCCTGCTCGGCGATCCGGCGGGCGCGCTCCCAGGCGCCGGCTTCGCGGGCATGGGCGAGCGATCCGTCGCAGGTGAAGCTGAACTGGCAGCCGGTGCTCCGGTTCGACCCCTGGTAGACGACTCCACAGACCGAATTGGGGAAGGCCGGGTGGCGAACGCGGTTGAGGACGACCTGGGCGACCGCGCGCTGGCCCCCTTCGCTCTCGGAGCGCGCCTCGTAGTAAACCGCGGCCGTGAGGCAATTGAGAGCGGTCTGGGCGTCTCCCGGAGAGGTGGTGCCGAGCTCGAACGGCCGCGCCGGCGATCCGACGGCGATCTCCTCCGCGAGCTTCTCGGGCGGCGGCGGCTCCTCGCTGGCGATGGGGAGCGACAGGCTTCTAAAGCCCGGCGTCGCGGAGGCGGCACCGGCCGGCGAGAGCCCGAGCGCGAGCGGCTTCGCCGCCTCACCGGGCACGCAGGACGCGACCAGCAGCAGGATCGGCCACCCCAATATCGCCTTGTGCATCAAACCGAGCGCCCCTCCGTGAGGCTGCCGGTTTAGGCGCGAGGTCTTAGGGGATGGTTAATCGCCCTACGCCGTTTGCGCTTGCCTAAGACCATGTTACGCCGTCGAAAGGGAGACGGCGCGATGGCTCAGATTCAGGGAACGGCAGGCTCGGACGATATCAGGGGGACGCCCGATTCCGACGTCATCCATGCCGGCGCGGGCGACGATTTCGTCGAGGCGTGGTTCGGCGACGACGAGGTTTATGGAGAAGAGGGCAACGACATGCTCATGGGCAGTCAGGGCGACGACCGCTTGTTTGGCGGCGCCGGCAACGACGCCCTGTTCGGCAGCCTCGGATCCGACTTCATCGACGGCGGGGACGGCGACGACAGAATATCCGCGGCGTTCGCGGCCGGGGAAGTTCACGGCGGCGCCGGCGACGACGACATAGGCGCGAATGCCGTCGCCGGCCAGGTCATCGACGGCGGCGAAGGTACCGACATCCTGCGCTTCTCCGCTAAGTCCCTGGCCGCCGGAGTCACCATCGACCTTAGCGATCCCTCGACGCAGCAAATCGTAGGCGGGACCAGCATCGTCGACGTCGAGCGCCTGTTTTTCTACGGAAGCGATGCCTTGGACGGAGCGGGCGGAGACCACGCCACCGGCGGCGCTCTGGACGACTCGCTGCAGGGCCTGTCCGGCGACGACGTACTGAACGGCGGCGGCGGCAACGACACGATCGACGGCGGCAATGGTGCCGATCAGATCGATGGCGGCGAGGGCGACGATGTCATCGTCTGGACCGACGGCGACACGATCGATGGCGGTGCCGGAATCGACCTCATCAGGTTCCTGACCCCATTCGGCGCCGGAGCGACCCTCGACTTCTCTAATCCCGATGCGGTTCTGGCCTACGGAAGCAGCACCATCACGCACGTCGAGCGGGTGGAATTTTACGGCGACACCGGCGGCGGAAGCGCCCACATCACCGGGGGTGCCTATGCCGACAAGCTTAGCGGTTATGGCGGCGACGACGTCCTTATCGGGGGCGACGGCAACGACGAGCTCTACGGTCAGGGCGGAGTCGATCGGCTCGAGGGCGGCGGCGGCGACGACGTCATCGTCGACGGGGCCGATTCGGCAACGCAACTCGGCTTCTCCTTCATCGACGGCGGCAGCGGCTTCGATCGGCTGGAACTCAATCTGGGAGCCTATTCCGGAGCAATTTCATTGGACATCGAAGCGGCCGGTGGAGACATCGTCAATTTCGAGCAGCTGCGACTGTCCGTTTCCAACGGAACCGGCACGTCCACGATCCGGGGCGGCGAGGCCGACGACGCGATCTTTTCCGGCTACGGCGACGACCTGATCGAGGGCCGCGGCGGAAACGACGACCTGCGCGGCGGGGCGGGTGCGGACAGGATCGACGGCGGCGACGGCGACGATCTCATCATCGGCAACGGAGGCATCGGCCCCGGAGGGGCCGACACGCTGAACGGCGGCGAAGGCAACGACTTGATCAATGCCGACGATCAGGTCGGCGGCCGGCTCGACGGCGGCGCGGGCGACGATAATCTCACCGGCTATTCCGGCAACGACACGTTGATCGGCGGCTCGGGCAACGACGTCCTGTACGGCGGGGGCGGAGCGGATTCGATGGCCGGCGGCACCGGCGACGATTCCTACGATGTCGACGATTTTGCGGACGTTGTGACGGAGCTTGCCGGCGAGGGTGTCGATACGGTCGCCACCGCGCTCGGCACCTCTGCCGCGATCTACACCCTTCCCGCCAACGTCGAAAATCTTATCGGCGAGTCGACCGCCGGTCAGACCGTCGCCGGTAACGCCCTGGACAACAACATCCAGCTGCTTCGCGGCAATGACGTCGTCGATCTAAGCGCCGGAGGCAACGACACCGTCTTCGGCGCCGGCGGGAACGACTATTTCTACTTCGGAGCGGCCTTCTCGGCTGCGGACCGGGTAGTCGGCGGCACCGGAACCGATAGCGTCGGGCTGCTCGGCAATTACACCCTGACGCTGGCCTCGACTTCGTTGAGCGGGGTCGAGAATTTTAACCTGCTCAGCGGCTCGACGCTCGGGGGCACCGACCACTTCAGCTACTCCATCACCACGGTGGACGCGAACGTACCGGCCGGCGGGCGGCTCACCGTTTATGGCGGCGGCCTGCTTGCCGGGGAGACCCTGTTCTTCAACGGCTATGCCGAGACGAACGGCGCGTTGAGCGTCTATGGCGGCGCCGGCGACGACACGTTCGCCGGAGGGCCTTCGAACGACGTCTTCGTCGGCGGTGCCGGCGCCGATACGATGTACGGACTTGGCGGCAACGACTGGCTCGAAGGCGGCGCCGGCGCCGACACGATGCGCGGCGGGTTCGGCTCCGACCGGTTCGTCTATCAGTCGGCATCGGAGTCCACCGCCTCCGCCACGGACCACATCCTGGACTTCGAAAATTCGCAGGACCTGATCAACCTCCAGGGGATCGACGCGAATTCCAATGCCGCCGGCGATCAAGCCTTCGCCTTCATCGGCTCGAACGCGTTCAGCGGCACCGCCGGAGAGCTTCGCGTCTTCCAGTCGGGCAGCGACTTCTTCGTTCAGGGGGACGTGAACGGCGACGGCATGGCCGACCTCGTCATCCAGGTGACGACGGTCAGCGGGGGGCAGCCCCTGGTCGCGACCGACTTCATGCTCTGAGCCGTCTTCAGCCGGGGCGCGCAACCGCGGGCCTCGGTTGGACGGAACGCGGCGCCTCGGCTAGAGCCGGGCCCATGCCCCATTTCCCGCGCAGCCAGGCCGGCAACATCGCCCTGCTCATCGACGCCGACAATGCGTCGCCCGACAGCCTCGATTCCGTCCTGACCGTCCTCGCCGAACTCGGCACGGTCAACATCCGCCGCGCCTACGGCAATTGGCAGAAGCCGGCGCTCAAGGGCTGGGCGGCGATCGTCCACCGCCATGCGATCGAGCCCCAGCAGCAGTTCGACCTCACCAAGGGGAAGAGCTCGACCGACATGAAGATGATCATCGACGCCATGGACCTGCTCTATGGCGGCCGCGTCGACGGCTTCGGAATCATGTCGAGCGACAGCGACTTCATGCCGCTGGCGATGCGCATCAAGCAGGACGGAATGCCCGTCTACGGTTTCGGCACCTCGCGAACCCCCGAATCCTTCCGCGAAGCCTGCACCCGCTTCATCGATGTCGGCGCCCTGGCCGCAGCCGACGAGCCCGACGCCGCCGAGGCCGCGCCCGAGCCGGCCAAGCGCGCCGTCGACGCCGACCTGATCAAGCTGCTCGGAGCCGCCTTCCGCGCCTCGAAGCGCGACGACAAAGGCTGGGCGAGCCTCTCGGAAGTTGGCCAGCGCGCCGGCAACCGCTCCTCCTTCGACGCGCGCAGCTACGGCTATGCGAGGCTCGCCGACCTCGTCGCCGCAATCCCCAATTTCCAGGTCGAGAAACGGCCGGACGGAAGTGTCTTCGTCAAGCGACTGCGGTGATCGTTCAGGAAGCAATCTGCCTCAGGGTGCGCGCACAGGGATAAGCGGCGGGCCGGATCGGCAGAGCCTCATTCTCGACCGCAACGGATCAGGCGGCGGAAGCTTTCGAATTGCTCGATGGTTTCCGAGAATTCGTGGCCGTTCTCTGGCCGGTAATCGACCCCGCAACCGGGTACCGCTAGGCGAGCCAGCCTTTGGATTTCGGCGGGGGCGACGATTTCGTCGCGGCCGCCAAAGACAAGCCGAAGGTTGAGCCCCCGCGTCGATTCCAGAAGCGGGAGTGGCGCGTAATTCTTGAGCCTGGTGAAATAGGCATCGGTGATCCGCTTGGCTTCCACCTGAACGCGTTCCTGGGGCGTTCCCTGCATCTTCAACTCGCTGCCCAGACGGGTATAAAGTTGCAGGAGCTGGGCTTTCCCGCCGACGCCGGGATTGATGAGGAATAGGGCGTTTTGTCCCTTGAACTTCGCCGCCAGCGAGGCGGCGAGGAAGGCGCCGAAACTCTCACCCACGACATCGACTCGATGATAGTGCCTCCGCCCCCAGCCGAATGCCGTCTTGACCTCCCCCAGCGCGTCGACGACGTCCGGATCCACTGTCCCGTCTCCCAGATATTTGACGGGCCGTTCCGAACTGCCGGGATAATTGGGTATGAGCAGATCGTACCCCGAATCCACGAAAGCGAGCTGATCGAGAACCAGAGCCGTGCTGGTCCAGGCCCAGGGTCCACCATGAATCCAGACGACGAGCTTACGGTTCTTCCGCCCCTTCTTCACGCAGCTTATATGATTGCCGAAGGCTGTGCCTGACCGATCGCGAACAAGAAGTTGGTTGAAGGTGTACTCTTTGCAAAACGTGCCGACCTTACGACCGTCAGCGGTAGTAATCGCAAGATCAAAGTTTTGTCTATGATCGGCAGCATTTAATACGGTCTGATCCGCGCTCCTTTCCGACATAATTATGCTTTCCGGCGGAGACAGGAATGTCAAGATCGCTGCAACGAGACGATGCACGCTAAGCGTCATAGCTTGGCCAATTAGTCCAAAGTTGCACGAGGTGCTAATTTTGTGAGATATGCAAGACGATCCCTTGATCGCCTTGCCCCTGCAGGAGGTGCCGAAGCGCGTCATGTGGACGTCCGCCAGCTCGACCAGGCCGCCGCTGCCGTGGACGGCGGCGGTCAGACGCATGCTTCTCTCCTCAGCGCGTCAGCTTCCGATACGTCATCCGGTGCGGGCGGTCCGCCTCCGGGCCCATGCGGCGCTTCTTGTCTTCCTCATAGGCTTCGAAATTGCCTTCGAACCATTCGACGTGGCTGTCGCCCTCGAAGGCGAGGATGTGGGTGGCGAGGCGGTCGAGGAAGAAGCGGTCGTGGCTGATCACCACCGCGCAGCCGGCGAAATTCTCGAGCGCGTCCTCGAGCGCGCGCAGAGTCTCGACGTCGAGGTCGTTGGTCGGCTCGTCGAGGAGAAGGACGTTTCCGCCTTTCTGCAGCATCTTGGCCATGTGGACCCGGTTGCGCTCGCCGCCCGACAGCTGCCCGACCTTCTTCTGCTGGTCCTGGCCCTTGAAGTTGAAGGCGCCGACATAGGCGCGGGTGCCGACCTCGTGCTTGCCGAAGCGGAACACGTCGCTTCCGCCCGACACCTCTTCCCAGACGTTCTTGTTGGGGTCGAGGTCGTCGCGCGACTGGTCGACATAGCCCAGGCGCACCGTCTCGCCGATCTTGATCGAGCCCTCGTCGGGCTGCTCCTCGCCGCGGATGAGCTTGAACAGGGTCGTCTTGCCGGCGCCGTTGGGGCCGATCACGCCGACGATCCCGCCCGGCGGAAGGTTGAAGCTCAGGTCCTCGAAGAGCAATTTGTCGCCATAGGCCTTGGTGAGGCCGCTCGCCTCGATGACGTTGCCGCCCAGCCGCTCGGGCACTTGGATGAGGATCTGCGCCTTGCCCGGAGTGCGGTTCTCCTGCGCCTCGACCAGCTCGTCGAACGCCTTGATGCGCGCCTTGGACTTGGTCTGGCGGGCTTTCGGGGAGCGCCGGATCCAGTCTAGCTCCTCCTGGATCGCCTTCTGCTTGCCCTGCTCCTCGCGCTCCTCCTGCTCCAGCCGCTTGGCTTTCTTCTCCAGGTAGCCGGAATAGTTGGATTCGTAGGTGTAGTAGCGGCCGCGGTCGAGCTCGAGCACCCAGTTCACCACATTGTCGAGGAAGTAGCGGTCGTGGGTGACGAGGATGACGTTGCCGGCATAATCGACGAGATGCTTCTCGAGCCACTGGACGCTCTCGGCATCGAGGTGGTTGGTCGGCTCGTCGAGGAGCAGGATGTCGGGCTTCTCGAGCAGCAGCTTGGTCAGCGCCACGCGGCGCTTCTCGCCGCCCGACAGATTGTCGATCGGGCTGTCGCCGGGCGGACAGCGCAGCGCGTCCATCGCGATCTCGAGCTGGTTGTCGAGCGACCAGCCGTCCACCGCGTCGATCTTCTCCTGAAGCTCGCCCATCTCCGTCATCAAGGCGTCGAAATCGGCGTCCTCGGGCGGGTCGCCCATCAGCGTCGAGATCTCATTGAACCGGTCCATCATGTCGGCGACGGGGCGCACCCCATCCATGACGTTCTCCTTGACCGTCTTCGAGGGATCGAGCTGCGGCTCCTGCTCGAGGTAGCCGACCCTTATCCCCTCGCCCGGCCAGGCCTCGCCGGTAAACTCCTTGTCGCGTCCCGCCATGATCTTCATCAGGGTCGACTTGCCCGAGCCGTTCGGGCCGATGATCGCGATCTTCGCGTCGGGGTAGAATTGCAGGTTGATGTTGTTGAGCACGGGCTTGGCGGCGCCCGGGAAGGTCTTGGTCATGCCCTTCATGACGAAACTATACTGTGCGGCCATGGCGGCGCCTGTCTCCGGAGAAGTTGGTGAATTGGGCGCCTAGTTAGTGAGGCGGCCGTCGAATGTCACCCTGCTGCGTCATCCTCCTGCCGCGTCATCCCGGCGGAAGCCGGGACCCATGAACACCGCGGCGGGAATTTCAGTCGATCCGTGTCCCTGGGTCCCGGCCTTCGCCGGGATGACGGCATAATAGCGACTTTCGCTGAACCGGCTCCAACGCTAGGGCGGCCTCATGAAAAACCGCCTCCTCGCCGCCCTTCCCCTCCCCTGCTTCGCGCTCCTGCTTACCGCCGCCGCTCCGGCCGATCCCGCCGTCAAGGCGCGCGACTTGGCGCTCGCCGGCGACGAGGTGGCGATGGACATCGTCGAGGGGCTGACCACCGAGGTCGGGCAGCGGCTCGCCGGGACGGAAGCGGAAGGGCGCGCCCGGGACTGGGCGGTGAAGCGGCTGAAGGCGCTCGGCTTCAGGAACGTTCATGTCGAGATGACGAGCATGGCGACCTGGGTACGCGGCGCCGAAACGGCCGAGATCGTCGCGCCCTATCCGCAGAAGCTCGTCCTCACCGCGCTCGGCGGAAGCGGCGCCACGCCGCCCCAGGGGATCACCGCGGACGTCGTCGGCTTCGACGGGATCGAGGACCTGCGCGCCGCCCCCGCCGAGGCGGTGCGCGGCAAGATCGTCTTCGTCAGCCATGCGATGAAGCCGAACCAGGACGGCTCGGGCTACGGCTATTACGGCGCCGTCCGCCGCTCCGCCCCCGCCCTCGCGGCGCAGAAGGGCGCGGTGGGAGTCGTTATCCGCTCGCTCGGAACCGACTATCACCGCAACCCGCATACCGGCCTCACCAACTGGGGCGACATCGCTCCGATCGGGGCGGCGGCGCTCAGCATACCCGACGCCGAGAACCTCCAGCGCATGCTTGCGCGCGGCAAGGTGACGATGCACCTCACCCTCACCCCGCGACTGCTCGGCCAGCAGCCGACCGGCAACGTCGTCGCCGACGTGCCGGGCACGGATCCGTCCGCGGGCATGATCCTCGTCGGCGGCCACCTCGACAGCTGGGACCTCGGCACCGGAGCGATCGACGACGCCTCCGGGGTCGCGATCGTCACGGCCGCCGCCAAGCGGGTGATGGACTCCGGCCGGCCGCGGCGAACGATCCGGGTCATCTGGTTTGGCGACGAGGAGACGGGCGGCGCCGGAAGCAAGGCCTATTTCGAGGCGCACAAGGCCGACAGGGTCGTCTTCGTCGCCGAGAGCGATTTCGGCGCCGACCGGGTGTGGCGCTTCGAATCCGCCTTCGCGCCAGCGAACAAGCCGGTCGCCGACCGCATCGCCGCGGCGCTCTTCCCGCTCGGGATCAACCGCGGCACCGGCGAGGTCGAGGCGGGCGCCGACCTCGGCGCCTGGATCAAGGCGGGCAGCCCCGGCGCCGACTTGAACCAGGACGGCACCCGCTATTTCGACATCCACCACACGCCCGACGACACGCTCGACAAGGTCGATCCCGCCCAGCTGCGCCAGAACGTCGCGGCCTGGACGGCGATGCTCTGGCACGTCGCCAACGCCCGTGAGGACATCTACCCGCTTCCGCCGAAGCCCGCCGCGCCTAAAGGGTGATCCCCATCCGACCCGCCGCCCAGACCATCAGCGCGTAGAGCGCGATCGTCACCAAGCAGCCGAGCCCGAGGGCAAGCCAGAACGACCAGCCGTGCCGGAGCATCCAGGGCACGAGCAGGAACATCGGAAGCGACGGCAGCACGAACCAGAAGGTCGCCTGCGCGTGCGCGGCGAGCCGCAGCGGGTCGCGCGTGTCCCGCCACAGCCACAGCATCCCCAGGATCGAAACCAGCGGCAGCGAAGCGATCAGCGCTCCCCAGCCGGGATAGCGCTTCGAAACCTCCGACACGGTGGCGATGATGAGCCCGGAAAGCCCGGCTTTCGCAATGAGGTAGAGCATCGCGATGCCCTAGCACGGGAAGCCGCGCAAATGTCGAGCGGGCCGAGCACCCGATGCACTCGTCGAGCGCCGCAACAAGCCCCTGCCGTCATGCTGAACCTGTTTCAGCATCCAGGATGGAAGCGGCAGAGCGGGTGGAAGACTGGACCCTGAAACAAGTTCAGGGTGACGGCCGTGCCTGGCCCCAGTTCAGCCTGAAGCGATGCTGCTCCAACCGCGCCGGCGGCACCTTGCGCGCCACCGCAAAAATGGTCGGGGAGACAGGATTCGAACCTGCGACCCTCTGCTCCCAAAGCAGATGCGCTACCAGGCTGCGCCACTCCCCGACGACGATCGGCTCGAAGTGGTACTTCGAGCCGGGACAAGAGGAAAGAAGAAAGGCCGGCCTCCTTCTCCCCCGCCTCGAAGTACCACTTTGAGGCGAACCCCTGGTGGGCCCGGCAGGATTCGAACCCGCAACCTAGCCGTTATGAGCGGCCGGCTCTACCGTTGAGCTACAGGCCCATGTCCAAGGCTCGCCGCGCCGATAGCCGAGCGCGCGCGCGATGGGAAGCCGGCCGCGCCGTCGAGATCCTGGCCCGATCGTCCACCCTCCCCCCCGCCGGCCCACCGTCGCGCTGACCTGCTTCAGCATCCAGCGGCGGGCCCCCTCGGGGACGGAGGAATAGACCTCGAAACGAGTTCAGGGTGACGGCTCGCGAGGGGAAGATCGCCGGGAACCCGGCTCGAGCGACCCTTCACTCCGCGGCGGCGAGGATTTCCTCGAACGAGGCGGGGGCGATTCCCTCTTTCGCCAGGAAGGCGAACATCTCGTCCCACCACGCATGGAACCGGGCGAGGTCCGCCTCCGTGCGGACGTAAGGCGTGTGACCGGGCTGGAGCGACGGGGAGTGGAAGGAGAAGGTGAAGAGGCGAACGCCCTCCTCGGACAGCCGGCGCACCGCCCCTGCGACTTCGGCCGCGGGCATTCCCTCGGGAGTCAGCGAGACTCGGCTGAGCAGCCCCGCCCGCGAGGCGACCGCACGTGCCAGCGAGAAGCCGTCGATCCGCTTGTAGAGGGCTCCCCCGGCCCGCCCGAGCGGCCCGGTCAGCGCGGCGCAGAGCGGAATTTCGAGAAGTCGGCCGACCCGGAAGGGCAGCGGTCGAACGGCGGAGAAATCCGGGCCGCCGTCCGAGGAATAGTCGAACAGCGGGCGGACCGATGCATCCGCGCTGTAGCCGAGATCCTCGAGGATGGCCGCGGTATTGGGTCCGACTCCGTAGCGGCCGGCGCGGTAGACGCGCGGCCGCTGGCCGAGCCCCTCCTCGATCGCCGACGTCAGCGCCGCGATCTTGGCCCGCTCGAGCTCCGGCGGCAGGTTTCCGGCGAAGCTGTTGCGAAGCCCGACCTGCTCTTCGAGCGGCGGGTTGACCCAGGGATGGAGCTGGGTCCCGATCGTCCCCTCCCCCGCCTCGGCGATCGGTCGAAGCACCGAGCAGGCGCCGGGATCGGTCGCGATCGGATGATCGACGAGGTAGATGGGCTTCACGCCTTCGGCGCGGAACCGCGACTGCATGGCCGGGATCGCCTCGGCCGCGCGGGTCGACCGGGCGTTGGGGTCGTGAGGCTTCGACCAATCGAACTCCTCCTCGGTGTCGACGAACACGGCGAAGCGGCGGCCGAAGCTTTCCGGAAGGGCGATATAGGACTCGGCGGGAGGAGGCCGGTCGAGGCGCACCCGAACGCTCAGCCGCTATGGCCGGAGGAGCGCTCCGCCGGCTCGAGGGGCGGCAGATAGAGGAAGAAGCGGGCCTCTCCGATGTCGAGCGCGCCGCCCGCCGCTTCGGCGAGGTTGCGCACCAGCCGAAGGGCGAAACCGAGGCCGAGCGCGGGCGCGCCCGGCCAGTCGCCCTCCGGACTGTAGCCCGGGTCGAGCAAGGCGGGCTCGTCGAGACCCGCTATGGCGCGCGGACGGTCGATCGAGAGGCACAGCATGTTCCGGCCGTCTCTCTGCCCCATCGCCATCGTCGCGGCAATCGTCTCTCCTTCGGCAGCGAGGCCGATGGTCGCGGCAAGCATCCGGGCGAACATCCGCTCGAGCGCGCTTTCCTCGACCTGGGCGGGCGGCAGGTCGCGCTCGATCTCGATGGCGATGCGGCTTCCGCGCTGGGCGGCCACCCGTTCGTAGGCGTCGTGGAGACGGCACAGCAAGGCGACGGCATCGACCGACGCCTCGGCAAGCTGGAGTCGGCTGGTCTCGATCCTGGCGGCGGTGTCGAGATCGTCGACGGCGGAGAGCAGTCCGCGCGCCTGGTCCATGATCTCGACCGCCCGGCCCCGGTAGGTCGCGGCGGCGGGGCCCATATATTGCCCGTCGATCATTTCGGCGAAACCGATGATCGCGTTCAGGGGGGTCCTTAGCTCGTGGATCAGCTGGCGAAGCGCGTCGGCGGGCAGGTGAGTTCCGAAGAGGCCGGGTGCGGCCGGTGCCGGGGGCGGCTCGGAGCGGGCGACCTCGTCGAGGCGCGGCCGCCTTGCACTGCCGCGATAGCCGAGGAAGCTGCCCTGGGCGGCGTCGAAGAAGGGAACGCCGGAGATCCGCCAGTCGCCGGCGGCGGGACCCGCGCCGGCGACGCTGAAGCGGGCGTCGCGGAACGGCGCCCTCTTCTCGAACGCGCCAGCGGCCTGGCCGTCGACTCCGAACTGGCCGCGCTCCGCGATCGACGCGATCGACTGTCCGATAAGCGGCCCGCGCGGCGCGTTGGCGACCCAGATGATCGTCCCGTCCGGCCCCGTCTCCCACTGGAACTGCTCGGCCGGGGCGAGCGCCTCGGCCGGCGGAGGCGCGGCCGCCTCGCGTTGCCTGCGGAAATTCTCGATCCTCGCGACGAGGTCGCGGATCTGTGCTTCGCTTCGCTCGGCGGCGGGGCTGGGGGCGGCGGCTTCCGGTTCCACCGTGCCCGAAAGCGCGAAATCGGCCGAGCCGAAGCTGGCAAGGGCGTGGACCACTTCGCCGGGGAGGTCGCGGCGATGGCGCAGGAGTGCCCGCGCAGCGGGGCCGAGCCTTGGAAGCACCGCAATCCAGTCGGCCGCGGGAACCTGCGCCTCGCGAAGCAGCGGCGCGGCGACGGCGGCCTCGTCCTCGGCGAAGAAGGCGAGAATCTCGCGCGACACCCGCCGGCCCGCCAGGGTGGAGCCGATCTCGGTGCGCGTCGCAGCGGGGATCCGTGCCCGCACACGGCGGAGCCACTCGACCGCTTCAAGGCTGTCGGCGTCGCGGCGCTGGGCGAGTAGGTCGACGAGTTGACGCCATTTCGCGGCGAGCGCGGAGGGGTGCGCCTCCGGCTGCTCCAATACCGTCGCGATCATGTCGTCGAAACGCAACGCCTCTTCCTCGCCGGCCGGAGCGGAGCCGCCGTTCCGGGCTCCGCCACAATCGTTAACGAGCCCCGGCCCGGCGCGGAAGGCCGCAATATCGCTCCGTCGCAATATGGGACGGGAGGGCACGCCCTAGAGCGCGTATCCCGACAGAAAAAAAGGGCGCCGGATCGCTCCGGCGCCCTTCTTGTTCGCTCCGCGAGGCCGTTAGGCGCCGCGCTGGGAGAGGTAGACCAGCCAATAGCTGGCGATGTCGCTGCGCGGTCCGCTAACGGCGCGGAACGCCGCTTCGGCGCCCGCCCGGTCGCCCGACTGGGCAAGCGCCATTCCGAGGTGAAGGTTGACGAGGTTGGCGTCGACCGATCCCTTGGTCAAAGCGGTGCGGTAGAGGGACGCCGCCTTGGCAGTGTCGCCATAGCCCATATAGGCATCGCCCGTGTTGAGCGCGAGCAGGCCCGTCGCCGATGACATCGCCTTGCTCTCCGCGGCCGAGAGACTCGCGCGGTCGGCCGCGATCCGGCCGCTGGTGGCGCGCAGGAGGTCGCGGAAAGCGGGCTTGTTGAGGTCGACCATCCGGAGGCTCGATCCCTCTTCCAGGACCGCCTTGGATTCGCCGGGAAGGCCGCCATTGTCGAGCGCCTCGGCAAGCTCGAACCAGTCGCGCTCTCCGGTCAGCGACTTGGTCGCGCGCATCAGCCGCATAAGGTCGACATTGGCGGATTTATCGAGGCTGGTGACGTCGCGGTAGATCAGCAGCGAATCCCGCCAATTCTCCTTCGTCGGATAGGCCGTAATCAGGTCCCGGGTAATCTTCAGCGTCTCGGGGCTGCGCTTGCCCTCATAGGCGATCTTGAGCGCGTAGCGGTACCAGCTGGCGTCGACCGGCTGGCCCGTCGCCTTCTTCGCCGCGATCGCCCGGTCCATCAGCGGCAGCGCCTCGAGCGGCTTGCGCAGATCGCTCTTCACCTTGGCGAGGTTGACCAGCACTTCGGGGTCGTTCGGAGTAAGCTCGGACAGACGGGTGAAAGCCGCCTCCGCCTTTTGCAGATTGGCCGGCCTGGCGCGCATCGCGAGCGCCGCCTGGTTCTGGTAGAGCGTCGGCAGGTCTGCCGCCGGGACCGTGCCGCTGGCGATGATCGTGTCGACCGCCCGCGCCTGCATCGTCTCGTCGCTGACGCCGAGACCGACCTGGAGGAGCATGTAGCCCAGGTAGCGCTTGGCCTCGCCCGTCGTGGCGCCCGCTTCCGCCGCCGGAAGCGCCGCCTGCGCCGCCGCCCAATCCTTCGCGGCAATCGCCGTTTGAAGCGGCAGAAGCGCCGCCCGCTCTTCCTTGCTTAGCTGAACGGTCGGCTTGGCCGGCTCTTCCTTCTTCTTGGCGTCGGCCGGAGCCGTCAGGGCCACCGCGCCACCGCCGACGACGAGGGCCATAGCGAGCGCGAAGCGGGAAACGAGCTTCATAAAGATGCCTCCTGTTGGCCGGGCTGACCTGCACGCGGCCGGATCTGAAAAGGGGTAGACAAAGCGGCCTCTACCGCCAAACGCAGGCTGTTTCTAGGCCGTGGGCGCTGAATGCCGCTTGAACCGGGGTGAAGCGGAAAAGCTTGGGCTTTCAGCATCTTGCACACGGTTTGACGGGCGCTTCGGCGACCGTTAACCGGCGCCTTGCGATGCTCGCTATCATCTCTCCCGCCAAGACGCTCGATTACCGGCGTCCGCTTCCGTCGCTGCGGCCCACCGAGCCGCGCTTCGCAAACGAGGCGGAGGCGCTCGCCGGCTCCACCGCGAAGCTCGGCCGCAAGCGCCTAGCCGAGCTCATGCACATTTCCGAGCCGCTGGCGAAGCTCAACGCCGAGCGCTTCCGGAACTTTCCCGACGCGGAGGAACGCCCCGCACTCTACGCCTTCGCCGGCGACGTCTATGCCGGCTTCGAGGTTCGAAGCCTCGATCCCGACGCGGTCGCTTTCGCCCAGGATCACCTTCGCATCCTCTCCGGCCTCTACGGCCTTCTCCGTCCGCTCGACTCCATCCGCCCCTATCGCCTCGAGATGGGAACCCGCTGGGCGCCAGGCCGGGCGAAGGACCTCTACGCCTTCTGGAAGGACCGCGTGGCCCGCGCAATGATCGAGGACGCAGACGACGGGATCGTCATAAATCTCGCCAGCAAGGAGTATTTCCGCGTCGTCGAGCCTCACCTTCCGCCCACTTTGCGGATCATCGAGGTCGATTTTCGCGAGGAAGGTCCGGAGGGGCTTCGCTTCAACACCTTCGCCGCCAAGCGCGCCCGGGGCATGATGGCGCGCTACCTTTGCGAACATCGCCTGTCCGATCCCGAGGACCTCAAGGCCTTCGACAGCGACGGCTATGCGTTCGATCCCGGCCACTCGGACTGCGGACGCTGGCGCTTCTCCCGCGCGTGACTATCTAGGAGAGGCCTCGCGCGCGTATACGCGTACGCGCGCGGGGTGGCGCCCGGCTCCTTCATCGGCTAGGCTTCCGACACCGGCGCGGTTCCCGCGTCCCAATCACGAAACACACAGGAAACCGCCTTGGCCAGCGCCCCGCCGACCATCGAGAACAGCGACATCTCCCCCGTCTCCATCGTCGAGGAGATGAAGACCTCCTACCTCGACTATGCCATGTCGGTCATCGTCGCGCGCGCCCTTCCGGACGTTCGCGACGGCCTGAAGCCGGTCCATCGCCGGATCCTCTACGGCGCGCACGAAGCCGGCTTCGTCGCCGGCCGCCCATACCGCAAGTCGGCGCGCCTGGTCGGCGACGTCATGGGTAAGTACCACCCACACGGCGACTCCTCGATCTACGACGCCCTCGCCCGAATGACCCAGGATTGGTCGATGCGCGTGCCGCTGATCGACGGTCAGGGCAATTTCGGCTCGATGGACCCCGATCCGCCGGCGGCGATGCGCTATACCGAGGCGCGCCTCGCCCGGGTGGCCAACGCGCTGCTCGACGACATCGACAAGGATACGGTCGACTTCACGCCCAATTACGATGCCTCCGAGCGCGAGCCGCAGGTGCTTCCGGCGCGCTTCCCCAATCTGCTGGTCAACGGCGCCGGCGGCATTGCGGTCGGGATGGCGACGAACATCCCGCCGCACAATCTCGGCGAGGTCCTCGCCGCCTGCCGGGCCTATATCGAGAACCCCGCGATCACGATCGAGGAGTTGATCGAGATCGTCCCCGGCCCCGATTTCCCGACCGGTCCGCTGATACTCGGGCAAGCCGGAATTCGAAGCGCCTACCATACCGGCCGAGGCTCGATCATGATGCGCTCGCGCCACATCGTCGAGCGCAATCGCGGCGACCGCGAGTCGATCGTCCTCACCGCCATTCCCTACCAGGTCGGCAAGAACGGCCTGGTCGAGAAGATCGCCGAGGCCGCCAAGGACAAGCGCATCGAAGGCGTCTCGGACATTCGCGACGAGTCCAGCCGCCAAGGCGTCCGGGTCGTCATCGAGCTGAAGCGCGACGCCACGCCCGAGGTGGTCCTGAACCAGCTTTGGCGCCACACCCCCGCCCAGTCGAGCTTCCCCGCCAACATGCTCGCCATTCGCGGCGGCCGGCCCGAGACGCTGAACCTGCGGGACATCATCGAGGCCTTCGTCAAGTTCCGCGAGGAGGTGATCACCCGCCGCACCAAGTTCGAGCTCAACAAGGCGCGCGAGCGGGCGCATATCTTGCTCGGCCTGGTCATCGCCGTCACCAATCTTGACGAGGTGGTCCGGATCATCCGCGGCTCCGCCTCGCCGGCCGAGGCCCGCGCCGCCCTGCTCGCCCGAGCTTGGTCGGTCGACGAGATCGCCCCCTACATCGCCCTCGTCGAGGCGGTCGAGCATGAGGTGGAGGGCGGCACCTACACCCTGTCCGACACCCAGGTGCGCGCCATCCTGGAGCTTCGCCTCCACCGCCTGACCGGCCTCGGCCGCGACGAGATCGCCGGCGAGCTCAAGGAGCTCGCCGCGTCGATCGCCGAGCACCTCGATATCCTGGGCGACCGCGCCAGACTCTACGCGGTGATGCAGTCCGAGTTCGACGAGATCGCCGCCGCCTACGCGACTCCGCGCGTGACCGAGATCGCTCCGGCCGCCGATGGCATCGACGACGAGGATCTCATCGAGCGGGAAGACATGGTCGTGACCGTGACCCATACCGGCTACATCAAGCGCACCCCGCTCGAGACGTTCCGGTCGCAGCGCCGCGGCGGCAAGGGACGCGCCGGAATGGCGACGAAGGAGGAAGATGCGGTCACCAACCTGTTCGTCACCTCCACGCACACGCCGGTTCTGTTCTTCTCCACCGCCGGAAAGGTCTATCGCCTCAAGGTATGGCGCCTCCCCGAGGGCGCTCCGCAGACCCGGGGCCGGCCGATGATCAACCTGCTTCCGCTGGCCGAAGGCGAGACGATCTCTACCGTCCTGCCGCTTCCCGAGGACGAGGCCGAGTGGGCCAAGCTCCACATCATGTTCGCCACGGCGCACGGCACCGTTCGTCGCAACTCGATGGACGCCTTCACCAACGTGCCTACCGCCGGCAAGATTGCAATGCGGTTCGGAAGCGATGAGGAGGGCGACCCCAGTGACCGTCTGATCGGAGTTTCGCTGCTCACCGAGGAGGACGACGTCCTGCTTGCGACCAAGCACGGCCGGGCCGTCCGCTTCGCCGCGACCGACGTTCGCGAGTTCCAGTCCCGTACCGCCTCGGGCGTGCGCGGAATCCGGCTGCGCGACGGGGACGAAGTGATCTCCCTCTCGATCCTCAAGGGGTTCGAGGCGAGCGTCGAGGAGCGCGACGCCTATCTTCGCGCCGCGGCGTGGAAGGAGAATGAGAACGAAGCCACCCTGCCGCCCGAGCGGATGGCCGAGTTCGCCGCGGCCGAGGAGTTCATCCTGACGGTCACCGAGAACGGCTTCGGCAAGCGTACCTCAGCCTATGAATATCGCCGCACCAACCGCGGCGGCCAAGGCATCACCAACATCGAGACCTCGGCCCGCAACGGCTGCGTGGTGGCGAGCTTCCCGGCGCATAACGGCCAGCAGCTGATGCTGGTCACCGACCAAGCCAAGCTCATCCGCACCACCGTCGGCGACATCCGGATCGCCGGCCGCAACACACAGGGGGTAACCCTCTTCAAGGTCGCGCCCGGCGAGCACGTCGTCTCCGCCGCCCGGATCGAGGAGAGCGAGGACGAAGCCGAAGCGATCGTCGACGTCGAGGACCAGACGCTAAGCGCGAGCGATGCGGTAATCGGCGGGGAGGAAGGATAAGCTTACGGGATTGAAGGATCGAAACCGCGTTCGTCCCGAGCCAAGTCGAGGGGCGCTGGCAATGAGTCATCACGTGCGCCCCTCGACTACGCTCGGGACGAACGAATAAGGTGCCCGGCACGAAAATGATCAACGACATCCACATCATCGGCGGCGGTCTCGCCGGCTCGGAAGCCGCCTGGCAGCTCGCCGAGGCGGGGGTGAAGGTGCGCCTATCGGAGATGCGCGGCTCGGGCGAGATGACGCCCGTCCACCAAACCGACTCGCTGGCCGAGCTGGTCTGCTCGAACAGCTTCCGCTCCGACGATGCAGAGCACAATGCCGTCGGGCTGATCCACGCCGAGATGCGTTCGCTGGGCTCCCTGATCATGGCCTGCGCCGACGCTCACCGGGTTCCCGCCGGCTCGGCGCTGGCGGTGGACCGCGAGGGGTTCGCCGCGACGGTGACGGAGCGGATTGTCGGCCATCCCAATATCGCGCTGGTGCGCGAACGGATCGACGCCCTCCCCGCCTCCGGCGCCACCCTCGTCGCGACGGGGCCGCTGACGGCGATGCGGCTGGCCGAGTCGATCGGGGCCGCCACCGGGGCCGACGCCCTCGCCTTTTTCGACGCGATCGCGCCGATCGTTCACCGCGATTCGATCGACATGGACGTCGCGTGGATGGCGGCGCGGTGGGACAAGGGCGGCAAGGACTATGTGAACTGCCCGATGACGAAGGAACAGTATCTCGCCTTTCATCAGGGCCTGCTCGACGGCGAGAAGACCGAGTTTCGCGAGTGGGAGAAAGACACGCCCTATTTCGAAGGCTGCATGCCGGTCGAGGTGATGGCCGCGCGCGGCGTCGATACGCTGCGTTATGGCCCGATGAAGCCGGTCGGGCTCGACGATCCCCGCACCGGGCGCTGGCCCTATGCGGTGGTCCAACTCCGCCAGGACAATGCGCTCGGCACGTTGTGGAACATGGTCGGCTTCCAGACCAAGCTGAAGCATGCGGAGCAGGTGCGGCTGTTCCGGACCATCCCGGGGCTCGAGAAGGCGGAGTTCGCGCGGCTGGGTGGGCTCCATCGCAACACCTTCCTCAACGCACCGCAATTGCTCGACGCAACTCTGCGCCTGAGGACCGCGCCTCACATCCGCTTCGCCGGGCAGATCACCGGCTGCGAGGGCTATGTCGAATCGGCCGCGGTGGGATTGCTCGCCGGCCGGTTTGCCGCGGCGGAGCTCGCGGGGCGAAGCCTTGCGCCCCCTCCCCCCGAAACCGCGCTCGGAGCCCTTCTTGGCCACATCACCGGCGGCGCCGAGGCCGACACCTACCAGCCGATGAACGTCAATTTCGGACTGTTCCCCCCGGTCGAGGGCAAGGCCAAGAAAGCGAACCGAAAGCTGCTCTACACCAGCCGGGCGAACGCGGCGCTCAAGGCTTGGATGCAGGAACTGCCTCCCCGAGGCGAAGCCTTGGGGAGGGGGACCACTGAAGGTGGTGGAGGGGTCGTCACCGAGCGCACGCCGCAAGAATGCTGATAACAACCGCTTCGACGTTCCTCATCACGTCCGCTGCGTCGTAGCGCAGAACCTTCAACCCCTCGCTCTGCAGCCAGGCGTCCCGTTCGGCATCGCGGCGCGGGTGATCGCCCATGCCGTGTGCGTCCCCATCCACCTCGATAACCAGCTTCGCGGCGGGGCAGTAGAAGTCGACGGTGCACCCTTCGAAGGGGTGCTGGCGGCGGAACTTCAACCCGTCGGGGCGATGCCGCAATATCTGCCAGAGCCGGAATTCGGGAGGTGTGGGCGCACGACGCAAATCGCGGGCGCGCAGTACCGCGCGGTTGCGGTCATGGCAGGGGCGGGAGCGGGCCATTACCCCTCCACCACCTTCGGTGGTCCCCCTCCCCACCTTGCGATGGGGAGGCAAGGCTCGGTCAGCACGCGCACCGCGCAGGCTTCGGCTTCGGCTTGGGCGCCGTCGCGGCATATTCGGCGGTGTTGAGCCAGCCGCTATGGTCCGAATCGGCCTGGGCGAACTTCTCGCTCGTCCGGCCGGTCCATTCCTCGAAGCTCAACTGTCCGTTCTTGTCGATATCGAGCTTTGCGAAAGCCTTGCGCCGCGGCTCGAGCAGCTCGGCGAGGACGAGGCGTCCATCCTTGTTGCGATCGGCCCGCGCGAAACGGCGTTCGGCCTTGCTTTGCTCCGAGGCCTCGGGGGGACGGAAACGGCTCGCCGCGGCGAACGCGCCATTGGCTTGTCCATAGGCGGAGACGCCGACGCTCGAGCCCGCCGAGGACGGGGCCGACGGCACCGGGGCATCGGCGGCGGCGCTGCTCTTCCAGAAAAACAGCCCGGCCAGGAGGAGCAGCAAAGCTGCTCCGGCCCCCGTCGCGATTCGAACCATCGTCTATTCTCCTCCTGCTTTTGGAGGAGGATCAGTCGGGAATAATCTGCGTTTCTGTCGATTTTTTCAGAAAAATATATCAATTCCCGGTCAAGCGGTGGCGCAGCATGCGCCACATGCGACCCGGCGACCCCTGCACTTCCCAACGCGCCCGGCCCGGATCGCCGTCGCGCCGCGCCAGCGCATCCAGCATCCCCAGCGGCCGCAGGCGCGGCGGAACCTTGACCGGCGGGAGCCGGCGCGCGGCCTCCACCGCCGAGTCGGCATCCGTCGCGTTTCCGCAATGCCGGGCGAGGTCTATCAGCGCCCAGGCCTCGCCGCCGACGTCTCCGGCCACCGCGCGTCGTCCGCAAAGCAATCGCGCCGAAAGCGCAAACAGCAGGCGCCCCCGGCTCTTGGCGTAGAGCGATAGGTCCGCCGGCGTCAGAGGAACGTCGGACAGCAGCACCGCCCAGCCCTCCTCCATTCCGGCCAGCTCCGCGCCCGTGATTCCGAGCGGAAGGACGTGTTCGGCAAGCGCCTGAAGCACCGGCTCGCCCGGCGGCCGCGCTCCATCGAGCCGCTCCAGCGAGTCGCGCCACCAAGCCAGCTTGATCCGGCTGATCATCGGTTCCCGGCCGCCGGCGAGCACCGCCCCCAAAGCGGCATCGAGCGCCCACAAAGCGGCGATCGCCGGCCGCTTCGTCGCCGGCACGTAGCTCAACGCGAGGACGCGATCCGGATCGAGATCGGCCATCTACCGGGCCCCGGCCTCGGCCGGAGCGGCGGCGTTCACCGGTAGCAGACCTTTTTCGCCGCCTCGACCACGTCGGCGACCTTGATCAGCGCCAGCTTCTCCAGATTGGCGGCATAAGGCAGCGGAACGTCGCGGTCGGTAACCCGAAGCACCGGGGCGTCGAGATCGTCGAACCCCTCCTCCATCGCGATGGCCATCAGCTCGGCCGAGATCGAGCAGGTCGGCCAGCCCTCCTCGACGCAGACCATGCGATTGGTCTTGGCGAGGCTCGCGAGCACCGTCTGCCGGTCGAGCGGGCGGAGCGTGCGAAGGTCAATCACCTCGGCGTCGATGCCCTGCTCCGCAAGCTCGGTCGCCGCTTCGAGTGCGACTCCGACGCCGATCGAATAGCTGACCAGGGTCACGTCCTTCCCTTCGCGGGCAACCCTCGCCTTGCCGATCGGAAGGACATAGTCGTCGAGCTTCGGGACGTCGAAGCTCTGCCCGTAGAGCAGCTCGTTCTCGAGGAAGACGACGGGATCCTCGGAGCGGATCGCCGCCTTGAGAAGTCCCTTGGCGTCGGCCGCGGAATAAGGCGCGATGACGACCAGTCCGGGAACCGCCGCATACCAGGGGCCGTAATTCTGGCTGTGCTGGGCAGCGACGCGGCTCGCCGCTCCGTTCGGGCCGCGAAAGACGATCGGGCAGCGCATCTGGCCGCCCGACATGTAATTGGTCTTGGCTGCCGAGTTGATGATGTGGTCGATCGCCTGCATGGCGAAGTTGAAGGTCATGAACTCGACGATCGGCCGGAGGCCGCCCATCGCCGCTCCGGTTCCAAGGCCGGCGAACCCATATTCGGTGATCGGCGTGTCGACCACGCGCTTGGGGCCGAATTCGTCGAGAAGCCCCTGGGTGACCTTGTAGGCGCCCTGATATTCGGCGACTTCCTCGCCCATCACGAACACTCGGCCGTCCTTGCGCATCTCCTCGGCCATCGCGTCGCGGAGCGCCTCGCGCAGGGTCTGGCGGAACGTCTCCGTGCCCTCCGGAACTTCCGGAGCCTCGGGATTGTCATGCGCGGCGGCGACCAGGGCATGGGCGCCGGTTTCGGCCGGCTGCTGCTTGGCGCCTGTCTCCACCGGCGACGCCTCGGTCTTCTGATCGCTGGGCTGCTCGACGGCGGGCTTCGAGTCCGCCGGCGCGGGCTCGCCCGAAGCGGGAGCGGAGGCGGGAGCCGATGCATCCTCGCCCTCGCCGGCGATCAGAGCGATCACCGTTCCGACCTTCACCTCGTCGGTCCCTTCGGCCACCAGGATCTTCGCAACCGTCCCCTCGTCCACCGCTTCGAATTCCATGGTGGCCTTGTCGGTCTCGATCTCGGCGAGGATGTCGCCGGACTTGACCGTGTCGCCCTCCTTCACCAGCCATTTGGCGAGCGTCCCCTCCTCCATGGTGGGCGACAGAGCGGGCATCTTCAGTTCGACGGGCATTCTCAACTCCCCGTCACCCCGGCGGAAGCCGGGGCCCAGGAACACGGTTCAAGCCGGGCAGTCGACCTGGCTCTCGCCCCCGGGAAAAGGGCCGTGTTCATGGGTCCCGGCCTTCGCCGGGATGACGCAACAGATCGCATCAGTAGGTCTCGACCAGGATATCGGTGTAAAGCTCGCCGGGTTCCGGCTCGGGCGACTGCTCGGCGAAATCGGCGGCTTCGACGACGATGCGCTTGATGTCGGAATCGACCTTCTTGAGCTCGTCCTCCTTCACCCCCAGAGCCTCGAGCTCGCGCTTGGCATGCTCGATGGGATCGGACTTCTCGCGCACCGCCTGAACTTCCTCGCGCGATCGGTACTTGGCCGGGTCGGACATGGAATGGCCGCGATAGCGGTACGTCTTCAATTCGAGCAGGATCGGGCCCTTGCCGGCGCGCACCCACTCGAGCGCCGTCTCGGCAGCGCCGCGAACCGCGAGCACGTCCATTCCGTCGACCTGCAGGCCGGGGATCCGGAAGCTCTCGCCGCGGCGGTAGAGCTGGTCCTCGGCCGAGGAGCGGTTGACGCTGGTGCCCATGGCATATTGATTGTTCTCGATCACGTAAATGATCGGAAGCTTCCACAGCTCGGCCATGTTGAAGCTCTCGTAGACCTGGCCCTGGTTCGCCGCGCCGTCGCCGAAATAAGCGAGGCACACCCCGCCATCTTCGGCATATTTGTGCTTGAAGGCGAGGCCGGTGCCGAGGCTGACCTGGGCTCCGACGATGCCGTGGCCGCCGTAGAATTTATGCTCGACGCTGAACATGTGCATCGAGCCGCCCTTGCCCTTGGAGATGCCGGCGGCGCGCCCGGTCAGCTCGGCCATGATCACGCGCGGGTCGATCCCGTAGGCGAGCATGTGGCCGTGGTCGCGATAGCCGGTGATGACGCTGTCCTTGCCCGGCTCCATCGCCGACTGAAGGCCGACCGCGACCGCTTCCTGGCCGATATAGAGGTGGCAGAAACCGCCGATCAGGCCGAGCCCGTAAAGCTGTCCGGCGCGCTCCTCGAAGCGGCGGATGAGCAGCATCTGGCGATAATATTCGAGAAGCTCCTCGCGGCTCGCCTGGTAGCGCGTCGGCTCGGGCGGACGCTCGCGATTGGAGGTTGCGGGCGGTGCGGTTGCCGTGTCGGTGCTGGCGCGCTTGGACGTTGCTGCCTTGGCCACGTGTGCATCCTGCTACTGTTCGAAGGGCGGCTCTATGGCGGCAAACGCGGGTGGGTGCAACTTGTGCCGGACGGCCTTGTGCCTCCCCGTGCTGCGCACGGGGAGGGGGACCACCGAAGGTGGTGGAGGGGTAGGCGCCGATGGGTCGGAGGTTCGAGCGCGAGACGGAGGAGGCCTTGCCAGTTACCCCTCCACCACCCTCCGGGTGGCCCCCTCCCCATCTCCTGATGGGGAGCAGATCAATCCTGGACCGGGATCACCACTTCGTCGGGGCGGACGAGGCCGAGCTCCTTGCGAACCATCTCCTCGGAGAGGTCGGGATCGGCGTTGCGCGGGTCGAGCAGCTGGACCCGATGGGCGAGCTTCGACTGCTCGAGCTGGAGGCTTGCCAACTCGACCTGCCGGGCCTCCTTCTGTCGGCGATAATCGCCCCAGCTTAGGATCCCGTTCGAGCCGACGATCGCGTAGCCGAGAAAGTTGGCGATGATCAGCAGTGCCACGGCCGGCCACGCCGCCCGCCTGATGATTTCCAACGAATTGCGCCCCATCGTCGACATGGCGTTAAGGAATCAGGAAAACGCTCGCGAATCAAGCGTTTTGAGACGTTTTCCACAAACAAAGCGTCGATCGGCGGCCAAATGCGGCTGTCAGCGCCCGGAGAAGATGCCGCGGCCGGCATAGCGCGCCATCGAACCCAGTTCCTCCTCGATCCGGATAAGCTGGTTGTACTTGGCGAGACGGTCGGAGCGGGCGAGCGAGCCGGTCTTGATCTGCCCGCAATTGGTCGCGACCGCGAGGTCGGCGATGGTCGTGTCCTCGGTCTCGCCGGAGCGGTGCGACATCACCGCGGTGTAGCGGGCGCGCTGCGCCGCCGAGACCGCTTCGAGGGTCTCGGAGAGGGTGCCGATCTGGTTGACCTTGATGAGGATCGAGTTGGCAATGCCCTCCTCGATGCCGCGGGCGAGCCGCTTGGGATTGGTGACGAACAGGTCGTCGCCGACCAGTTGGACCTCGCTGCCGAGCCGCTCGGTGAGCAGCTTCCAGCCCTCCCAATCGTCCTCCGCCATGCCGTCCTCGATCGAGCGGATCGGATAGTCGCGCGCCAAGGCCGCGAGATAATCGGCATTTTCGGCCGACGAGAAGGTCTTCCCCTCCCCCTCCATCCGGTACGCGCCGTCGCGATAATATTCCGTCGCCGCGCAATCGAGCGCGAGCACGACGTCGTCGCCGGGCTTGTAGCCGGCTTCCTCGACCGACTTCATGATGAAGTCCAGCGCGTCGCGGGCGGAGCCCAGATTTGGGGCGAAGCCGCCTTCGTCGCCGACCGAGGTGGAGAGACCGGAGGCGTGGAGCCGGCCCTTGAGGACGTGGAAGATCTCGGCTCCGCAGCGCACCGCCTCGGCGAGGCTGGAAGCGCCGACCGGCATGACCATGAATTCCTGGAAGTCGATCGGATTGTCGGCGTGGACCCCGCCGTTGACGATGTTCATCATCGGCACCGGAAGAAGCTGCGCCGACACTCCGCCGACATAGCGGTAGAGCGGAAGGCCGCGCGCATCCGCCGCCGCCTTGGCGACCGCGAGGCTGACGCCGAGGATCGCATTGGCGCCGAGCCGCGACTTGTTGTCGGTGCCGTCGAGGTCGATGAGGAGCGCGTCGATCTCGCTTTGATCCTCGGCCTCGCGGCCGCGGATCGCCTCGGCAATCTCGCCGCGAACGGAATTGACCGCCTCGCAGACTCCCTTGCCGCCATATTTGGACTTGTCGCCGTCCCTCTTCTCGACCGCTTCGTGGGCGCCGGTGGAGGCGCCGGAGGGGACCGCCGCCCGGCCCTGGCTTCCGTCCTCGAGCAGCACTTCGACCTCGACGGTGGGATTGCCTCGGCTGTCGAGGATCTGACGGGCGTGCACGTCGAGGATGGCGGTCATTGTTACGGCCTCGTTCTGAACTATATCGGGAATGGGGGCGGCTTATCGGCGCGGCGCGCGTGGCGCAACTTTCGTCGTCCTGTCCGGAACGCGAGCGCCGCCGCACCGTTTCGAGTCCCAAGGTTAATCAGACCAGGAGAATATAGCCATGCCCCCTCGTCCCGACGAGCTGCCGGAAGGCACGGATCACATCATCAACGGCGCCATGGAGACCAGCTCCGACGACACGGGCGGCTCGAGCGGCGGGTTCGTCGCGGGCGGCGGCGGTGACGACACCGGCGGCACGTCGACCGGCATCGGCGGGACTGGCAGCGGCGGGTCCGGCATCGGGAGCAGCGGCACAGGAGGAGGAACGGCGATGGCGACGAGCGGAACGGACGGCACGGGCTCGACCGGCGGCGCGGCGGGCGGCGAAGGCGGCGGCGGCGGCGGCACCGAGGGTGTTCGCGAGCAGCTTCGCGGCCAGGTGAGCGCCCTTCGCGGTCAGGCCGGCGACCGGGTTCGCGAATTCGCGGACGGCGGCAAGACCCGCGCCAGCGACGCGCTCGAGGAATTGTCGCGGGTGGTCGCCGATACGGCCGATTCGATCGACGAGCGGCTCGGCGGCCAATATGGCGAATATGCCCGCAAGGCGTCCGACGCGGTGTCCGGCTTCGCCGACACGCTTCGCCGGACCGAGGTCGACGAACTGTACGACAACGTCCAGTCGGCGATCCGCAAGAGCCCCGGAATTGCGATCGGAGTGGCGGCCGTCCTCGGCTTCACCCTCGCCCGTCTGGTCAAGGCCGGTCTGAATGACGAGCGTGGTCCGGCCGACGGCGCCGGAGCCTGACGTTGGACGCGCCGGCGGGCATGGCTCCCAATAGCTCGACAGGCGAAAGCTCGATCGGCGAGTTGTTCGGCCGGCTCGTCGAGCACGGCAAGGCGTATGCGCGGGCGGAGGTCAATCTCTACCGCGCCATCGCCGCGCGTCGGCTCGGTCAGGCGCGCAACGGCGCGATCGCCCTGGTCGCCGCCTTGTTCATGGTCAATGCGGCTTTGATCGCCTTGCTGGTCGGCTTCGCGCTTCAGCTCGCGAAGTGGATCGGCCCGGCGCTCGGCGGCCTTGCAGTCTTCCTGATCGTGGGGATCCTCGGCTTCCTGCTCGTCCGCTATGGCGCCGCGAAGCTCGGCGCCCTCTCCGGCGACGAGGACGAACGCAAGGCGCTCGCCGATGCGGAGTCGATCGCATGAGTGCGCCGGAGATACTTGCCGCGAAGCTGGAGGCTGAGCGTTCGCGCAGGCGCGTAGCCGACACTGCGGCGGAGCTGCAGCAGCGGCTGAGGCCCGGGACCATCGCCAGCAACGCCTGGGACGGAGTGAAGGAGCGCGGCGGCGAAATCGCCGAGGACGCTGTCGAGGCGGTCAAGTCCCGCCCGGTTCCGGTCGCGGCCGGCCTCGCCGCGTTCACGCTCTTCCTGGCGCGAAAACCGATCCGACACGTCGTCTCACGGCTCTTCTCGTCGCGCGCCGACGACGACCTAATCACCACCCGCCTCGATTCGGGCGATCGCAACTACGACATCACGGCCCCCGTCACGGAGCGGGCCGCAAAGCAAGGAGCAGACGCATGAGCAACACCGACACCCGCTCGACCGCAAGCACCAACAGTCGCGGCACCGGCACCGGATCGGACGGCGCCAATGGCGGCGGCGGAGCGCTCTCCGCGGTGAGCACCAAGGCCGCCGACGCCTATCAGGCGGCGCGCGACCGGACGAGCGCCGCCTATTCTGCGGCGCGCGAGCGGGCAGGATCGGTCGGCCAGCGCACCGCCGAGTCGATCGACGCGGCGCCGATGGCGGCGGTGGTCGGCGGGCTCGCGCTCGGCGCGATCGCCGGCGCTCTCTTGCCTAAGAGCGAGCGCGAAGGCCAGCTGCTCGGAACCGCCGGTCGTCGGCTGACGGACACGGCGCGCCAGGCGGTTCAAGCCGCCCGGGACGCGAGCAAGGAGCAGATTGACGGCTTCACCGACCGCGCGGTCGGAGCTCTCAAGAGCTCGGCCGACGCGGTCGCCGATTCGGTGCACAACCGCTGATGCGCACGCCCCGCAGGGTCTTGCCTTGCGGGGCGTCGGCGGCCAAGCGCACCCGATGAGCAAGCTTCACCTCGTCTTCGGAGGCCGGGTCAAGGACCCGCGCGGCCTGGACTTCGACCTCGCCACGATCGACATCGTCGGCGTCTTTCCAAATTATGCCGAGGCGCTCGACGCCTGGCGCGGTTCGGCGCAGCGCACCGTCGACGACGCCGAGATGAAGTACGTCGTCGTCCACCTCCATCGCCTTCTCGAGCCAGGAGTCACGCCTCCGGAAGCCGAGGCGAAGGCCTAACTCCCCTACCCGCTGCCCGGATCCGAGCAGGATGGCTCCGGCTGGTCCGTCATTGCGAAGAGCCAAGCGACGCGGCAATCCAGCCTCGGCCGCCCGAGCCGCTCGATCGCTTCGCTTCGCTCGCAATGATGGAAGCGATTTCACGTCGGCGGCCATGCCCCAGGCCTTCCAAACTCGCCGGGACCTTGCTAACGTTCCGCCTTCGTTCCGGAGGCAGGCGATGGCGAGACGATCGGGAAGCGCCGACCTTCCCCTCCATGGCGGGCGGGTGCCGGCCTGGCTCGGCGAGCGGATGACCCGCCTCGGCACGGTCATGTCCGAGGCCGTGATCCACCATTACGGCCGCGACGAATATCTCGCCCGCCTCGCCAACCCCTTCTGGTTCCAGTCGTTCGGAGCGGTGATGGGGATGGACTGGCATTCCTCCGGTATCACCACCAGCGTCATCGGCGCGTTGAAGCGGGGCCTCAATCCGCGCGCCGCGGAACTTGGGATCCGAGTGTGCGGCGGACGCGGCACGCAGTCGCGGCAGACTCCGGCGGAACTCGCCGCCGGGGGCGAGCAGGCGGGGTTCGACGGCGTCGCTCTCGCCCGCGCGAGCAGGCTCGTCGCCAAGGTCGACAGCGCCGCGGTTCAGGACGGCTTCGACCTCTACCTCCATGGCTTCTTCGTCAGCGACGAGGGCAAGTGGGCGATCGTCCAGCAGGGCATGAACGGCGAGCGGCGAAGCGCCCGGCGCTACCATTGGCTGTCGGAAGGGCTGGAAAGCTTCGTCGATTCGCCCCATGCGGCGATCGAGGGCCGGCGACAGGGCATCATCCTCAACCTCGCCGACCGCCGCGCCGCGGCTTCGCGCGGGGCCCAGCTCGATCTGCTCGCGACGCTCGGCCCGGAGCGGCTGGCGAAGGAGGCCGCCGCCGTCGAACGCTCCGCGGCACCGGGCGGGGCACCGGCAGCGGCCGAACCGATGCTTCCCCACCTCTCGATGCCGGACCATCACGACGTCCGCGCCGGCGACGTGATCCTTCGCCGGCTTCGCGGCACGCTCGCCGCGGCGGCCGAGGCTGGGCCGAAGGATTTCGCCGAGCTGCTGCTTGTGCCGGGAGTCGGCGCCCGCACTGTGCGCTCGCTGGCGATGGTGGCGGAGGTGGTTCACGGCGCCCCGGCCCGCTTTTCCGATCCCGCGCGCTTCTCCCTCGCCCATGGCGGGAAGGACCGCCACCCCTTCCCCGTCCCGACGAAGGTCTACGACAAGACGATCGGCGTCCTCAAAACCGCGGTCGAGCAGGCGAAGCTCGGCCATGACGAGAAGCTCGACGCGATCCGGCGCTTGGACGAGCAGGCGCGCCGGCTGGAGGCGCATGTGTCGGGTCCGTCGCTGGAGGCGCATCTGGCGGAGGAGCGGGCGCGATCGAACGATTATGGCGGGCGAAGCGTGTTCGGCTGGGAGCCGGCGGTGCCAGCGGCAAAACCAGCGTAGATGCACCGCAAAACCCGTTCGTCCCGAGCGTAGTCGAGGGGCGCTCGTGATGACTCCGTGCAGCGCCCCTCGACTTCGCTCGGGACGAACGAGGTTAGTACTTACTCGATCAGGCGGCGACCGTGTCTTCCTGCAGAGCCGCTTTGACCGCCTCGATGGCCTCGGCAGCCTTGCCGCCCTCCGGTCCGCCGCCCTGCGCCATATCGGGACGACCGCCGCCGCCCTGGCCGCCGAGTGCTTCCACCGCCTTGCGGACCAGGTCGACGGCGCTTCGGCTGCCCGTCAGGTCGTCGGTCACTCCGACCGCGACCGTGCCGCGGCCGCCGGCGACGGCGACCAGCGCCACCACGCCCGAGCCGACCCGTTGCTTGGCTTCGTCGACGAGGCCGCGAAGCACCTTCGGATCGATCCCTTCGAGCACTTGGCCGATGAATCCGATTCCGCCGACCTGCTCCGGCCCCGGCGAGTCCGCGGCTGGTCGACCCCCGCCGAGCGCAAGCGCCTTCTTCGCATCCGCCAGCTCGCGCTCGAGGCGGCGGCGATCGTCGATCAAGGCGGCGACGCGGGCGGGCACCTCCTCCGGCGCCGACTTGAGCGCCGCCGCGACCTCCTTGAGCCGCGCCTCGCGCGCCGTAAGCCATTGGCGCGCCGCCTCGCCGGTCAGCGCCTCGATCCGGCGGACTCCCGCGGCAACCGCGCTTTCGCCGACGATCTTGAACAATTGGATGTCGCCCAGTGCGTGGACGTGGGTCCCTCCGCACAGCTCGACGGAATAGCTGGCATCGGAGCCCCGGCCCATCGAGAGAACCCGAACCTCGTCGCCATATTTCTCGCCAAACAGCGCCATCGCCCCGGCTCCGATCGCCTCGTCGGGGCTCATCAGCCGGGTGGTGACCTCGTCATTCTCGCGGATGTGGCGGTTCACCTCCTCCTCGACGGCGGCGATGTCCTCGGGCGTCAGCGCCTTGGGATGCGAGAAATCGAACCGGAAGCGATCGGGCGCGACGAGGCTGCCCTTTTGGGTGACGTGACTCCCAAGCCGGTGGCGAAGCGCGGCGTGGAGGAGATGGGTCGCCGAATGATTGGCCCGCACCCGCCCGCGCCGCTCGGCGTCGACGGACAGGTGGACGGCGTCTCCGACCGCCACTTCGCCCGAGCGGACGACGGCGTGGTGGGCGTGCAGTCGGCCGAGCGGCTTCGACGTATCTTCGACATCGGCTTCGAGGCCCTTGTCGCTGACGATGCGGCCGCTGTCCCCCATTTGGCCGCCGCTTTCGCCGTAGAAGGGCGTCTGGTTGGTGAGGAGGACGACCTTGTCGCCGGCTCCGGCCCGCTCGACGCGCGCTCCGTCCTTGACCAGAGCGACGACCACGCCCTCGCCCTCATGGCCGGTATAGCCGGTGAATTCGGTCGATCCTTCCGCCTCGGCGATATCGAACCAGACGTCCTCCGATGCCTTCTGGCCCGAGCCCTTCCAGGCCGCGCGGGCCGCCGCCTTCTGCTCGGCCATGGCGGAATCGAAGCCCGCGCGGTCGACCGCGAAGCCCTGCGCCCGAAGCGCATCCTCGGTAAGGTCGTAGGGAAAACCGTACGTGTCGTAGAGCTTGAACGCGACCTCGCCGGGAAGCGTCGCTCCGGGCGTCATCGTCCCGGTCGCCTCGTCGAGCAGGCGAAGGCCTTTGTCCAGCGTCTGGCGGAAGCGCGTCTCCTCGAGCTTCAGCGTCTCCTCGATCAGCGGCTGGGCGCGGACCAGCTCGGGATAGGCGGCGCCCATCTCGGCGACCAGCGACGGCACGAGCCGGTGCATCAGCGGTTCGGAAGCGCCGAGCAGGTGGGCGTGGCGCATCGCGCGGCGCATGATCCGGCGGAGCACATAGCCCCTGCCCTCGTTCGCCGGCAGAACTCCGTCGGCGACCAGGAAGCCGGAGGCGCGAAGATGGTCGGCGATGACCCGGTGGCTCGCCTTGGTATCCTGGGTCTGGGCATTGTGGGTCAGCGCGCTCGACGCGGCGATCAAAGCCTTGAACGTGTCGGTGTCGTAATTGTCGTGGACGCCCTGAAGGACGGCGGCGATCCGCTCCAGCCCCATGCCGGTGTCGATCGACGGCGTCGGAAGGTCGCGGACTATCTCATTGTCTTCCTGCTCATATTGCATGAAGACGAGGTTCCAGATCTCGGTGAAGCGGTCGCCATCCTCGTCGGGCGAGCCTGGCGGGCCGCCGGGGATGTGGTCGCCATGGTCGTAGAAGATCTCGGAGCACGGCCCGCACGGGCCGCTGTCGCCCATCGCCCAGAAATTGTCCTTGGTCGGGATCCGGATGATCCGGCTTTCGGGCAGGCCGGCGATCTTCTTCCAAAGATCGAAGGCCTCGTCGTCGGTATGGTAGACGGTCGCGGTCAGCCGGTCCGGGGAAATGCCCCATTCTTTCGTGAGCAAGGTCCAGGCCAGCGTGATCGCCCGCTCCTTGAAATAATTGCCGAACGAGAAATTGCCGAGCATCTCGAAGAAGGTGTGGTGGCGGGCGGTATAGCCGACATTGTCCAGATCGTTATGCTTGCCGCCGGCGCGGACGCACTTCTGCGAGGAGGTGGCGGTCGAATAAGGCCGGGTCTCGAGGCCGGTGAAGACATTCTTGAACGGCACCATGCCCGCATTGACGAACATCAAGGTGGGATCGTTCTGCGGAACGAGCGGGGCCGAGGGCACGGGACGGTGCCCCTCGCGAGCGAAGAAGTCGAGGAAGCCGCGACGGATGTCGTTGGTCGAAGTCATTCGCCAGATGTAGGCGAACTATTGCGTTGCAGCAATCTCCGCCGCCGGCGTCTCGGCCGCGGTGTCGGCCTTTTGATCGGCCATCGCCCGGGCCTCGTCCTGAGTCACCGGATAGGAGCCGTAACGGACGATGCGATCGCGCGCGGGGTCGGTCTTCGCCTCCTGCACGGGTTCGGCAACGGCGGCCTGCTCCTGCGCCTCGGGCGCGACGCGGGCCTGCCGCTCCTGCGCCGGCCAGCGGGTGACGGCGGCGGTCTCGATATAGGGGTCTCGCCCCGGGACGTAGGCGACCGGATAATCGGGCAAGGGACCGTTGACGCAGCCGATGCACGAGGTGATCGGATCCTCGCCTTGCGAAAATTCCTGCCGCTGGACCTGATCCCAGCCCTGCGGCGCGTTTGCCGCCAAGGCGGCATGGAAGCTCGTTTCCCGTTCCTTGAAATAGGCCGGGTTGATCTCCGCGACCGAAGCGTGGCCCAGTTGCCAGCCGAGCGCAGCTCCGGCGATCGACAGTGCGCCAAGGGCGGACAAGGTAAGCGTGTTCGGCACGCGGCCATAACCCCGATCTCCCCGGGGCCGTTCCGTCGAAAGAAGGTTAACCGACAAAATCGGTCCCGCCCCCTTGCGATTCGCCGCAGATGGGTAAAGGCTCCCGCTTTCCTTGAAGTGCGCGGTTCCGCGTCTTCTCGCGGGCCGCGTCGAAGCGGACGGAGGAGACGAACATGCCTGGCAGATCAGACGGCACGCGCGCGATCGCGCTGGTGGGTCCCGGCGGCGCCGGCAAGACCAGCCTTGCCGAGGCCCTTCTCTTCGCGGCTGGCGCGATCGACCGGCAGGGCAGCGTCGACGCGGGGACCACCGTCGGCGACTCGAGCCCCGAGGCCCGCGCGCGTGCCGGATCGACCGAATTGAACCTGCTCAACTTCCAATTCCTGGGCGACCGCTTCGCGATCGTCGATGCGCCCGGCTCGGTCGGCTTCTCGGCCGACGGAGCGCTCGGCGTGGCCTGCGCCGACCTCGCCATCGTCGTCGTCGATCCGGAGCCGGACCGGGCGATCCTCGCCGAGCCCGCGCTCCGCCAGCTCGAGGCGCTCGGCGTTCCCCACCTGATCTTCGTCAACAAGATCGACCAGGCGCGAGGCAGCATCCAAGCCCTTCTCGAGGCGCTACAGCCGATGAGCGCTTCCCCGCTCGTCGCGCGGCAGATCCCGATCCGGGCCAAGGAAACGGGAGGCGAGAAGATCACCGGCTTCGTCGACCTCGGGCTCGAGCGGGCGTTCCGCTACGTGCCGGGCAAGCCCTCCGAGCCGATCGACATCCCTGCCGAGCTCGCCGACCGCGAGGCCGCCGACCGCTTCCACATGCTCGAGCAGCTCGCCGATCATGACGACGCCTTGCTCGAGCAGCTGCTGAGCGACGAGACGCCCGACCGCGCCACCATCTTCGCCGACCTCGCCCGCGAGACCCGCGAGAATTTGGTCGTGCCGGTGCTGTTCGGCTCGGCCCTGAACGGTTTCGGAGTGCGGCGCCTGATGAAGGCGCTGCGTCACGACGCCCCTGCCCCCGACGCCGCTGCGTCCCGGCTTGGGGCGAAGACCGGCTGCGCCTTCGTCTTCAAGGTCTCGCACGGCGGAACGATGGGCCGCCTCGCCTTCGCCCGGATATTCGGAGGCACGCTGACCGAGGGGGCCGAGCTCAAGAGCCCGAGCGGAACGGTCCGGGTCGGAACGCTCTTCGCCGTCCAGGGCGAGAAGACGGCCAAGCTCGCCAAGGCCGGCGTCGGCGACGTCGTCGCGATCGCCGAGGCCGAGGGCGCGGGCGCCGGCCAATGGCTCGGCGCGAGCGGCGAGGCGCCGGCGCTCGACCTTCCAGCCTCGAATTACGCGCTCGCCATCGCCACCCAGGACCGCAAGGACGACGTCAGGCTTTCGACCGCGCTCCACAAATTGTGCGAGGAGGATCCGTCCCTCACCTGGGAGCAGGACGAGGCGCAGCACGAGACGCGGCTCAAGGGGATCAGCGACGAGCATCTCAAGGTCACCCTCGCCAAGCTGAAGCGCCGCTACGGCGTCGCCGTCACTTCGCGACCGCCGACGATCGGGTTCAAGGAGTCGATCCGCAAGCCGGTGACCCAGCGCGGCCGCCACAAGAAGCAGTCGGGCGGCCACGGCCAATTCGGCGACGTCGTGATCGAGGTCCGCCCGCTCGCCCGCGGCGAAGGCTTCCGTTTCGAGGAGACGATCCACGGCGGCGCCGTGCCCCGGCAATATTTCCCGGCGATCGAAGCCGGGGTGAAGGACGCGCTCGAGAAAGGGCCGCTCGGCTTTCCGGTGGTCGACGTCGCCGTCACCCTCACCGACGGAAGCTATCATACGGTCGACAGCTCGGAGCTCGCCTTCCGGACCGCCGGGCGGATCGCGATGAGCGAGGCGCTCGCCGCCGCCGCGCCCCACCTGCTCGAGCCCGTCCACAAGGTTACCGTGGTCACTCCCGGGCACGCGACCTCGAAGGTCACCTCGGCGATCGCCAGCCGCCGCGGTCAGATGCTCGGGATGGACACGCGCGAGGGCTGGTCGCGCTGGGAAACGGTGGAAGCGCTGGTGCCCGAGGCCGAGCTCCAGGGCCTCGACGCCGAGCTTCGCTCGCTCAGCCAGGGCCTTGCGACCTACCGGTCCCAGTTCGACCACCTCGCCGAGCTCAACGGCACCCTGGCCGAGAAGGTGGTGAGGGAGCTCGAGCCGGCTTAAGCGGGCGGGAGCGGACAAGGCCGTCATCCCGGCGGAGGCCGGGACCCAAGGACACGACCTTCGGCAATCACCTCCGGCGGTGTTCCTGGGCCCCGGCCTTCGCCGGGGTGACGGAAGAGGCTCGGCGATCTGGGGGGGGCATCCGCGCTTGACCCGCTCGCCGCAATCGCCTTCCTACGCCCAAAGAACAGCCGGAGAGCGAGACCGTGGCAAAGCGCCTGACCTATTTCATCCTGGCCGGACTGGTGCTCGGCATCCTGGCGGGGTGGGCGATCAACGCCTCGGTGGGCGACGGAACGCCGGCGGGCGACGCCCGGCTGGCGACGATCGCCGGCTACGTCGCCATCCCGACGACGGTGTTCCTCAACCTCATCAAGATGATCATCGCGCCGCTGGTGCTTTCCACCATGATCGTCGGGATCGCGCATATGGGCGACACCGCGGCGCTCGGCCGGGTCGGGTTCAAAGCCTTCGGCTGGTTCGTGTGCGCCAGCCTGGTCTCGCTCACCCTGGGGCTGATCCTCGTCACCGCGCTCCAGCCCGGAGTCGGCCTTCACCTTCCCATCCCGCCGGCGGACGCGGCCAGCGGCGTCGACCGGGCCGGGTTCAGCCTTGCCAAGTTCATCGCCCACATCTTCCCCCAGTCGATGGTGGAGGCGATGGCGTCGAACGACATCCTCCAGATCGTCGTCTTCTCGCTCTTCCTCGGAGTGGCGATCACCGCCGTCGGCGAGCCGGCGAAGCCGCTCGTCCGGGCGCTCGAAGCGCTGGTCAAGGTGATGCTCCAGGTCACCGACTATGTGATGCGATTCGCCCCGGTTGCCGTGTTCGCCGCCGTCGCCGCCAGCATCGCCGAGCGCGGGCCCTCCATCCTCGGCACCTACGGCTATTTCATGGGCAGCTTCTATCTCGGCCTGGTCCTCCTGTGGGCCTTGCTGATCGGACTGTGCTTCCTGATCGTCGGAAGCCGCACTCGGCTGCTCGTGCGCTACATCCGCGACCCGATCGTGCTGGCTTTCTCGACCGCCTCGTCGGAGGCCGCCTTCCCCCGGACGCTGGAGGCGCTCGAGCGCTTCGGAGTGCCGCCGCGCATCGCCGCCTTCGTGCTTCCGCTCGGCTATTCGTTCAACCTCGACGGCTCGATGATGTACATGACGTTCGCGTCGATCTTCATCGCCCAGGCCTACGGGATCCACCTCGACCTCGGCACCCAGATCGCCATGCTGCTGACCCTGATGGTGACGTCGAAGGGCGTGGCGGGCGTTCCGAGGGCGAGCCTCGTCGTCATCACCGGCACCCTGTCCATGTTCAAGATCCCCGAGGCCGGGATCCTGATGATCCTCGCCGTCGACCACTTCCTCGACATGGGCCGGTCGGCGACCAACGTCGTCGGCAATGCCGTGGCGAGCACGGTCGTCGCCAAATGGGAAGGCCAGCTCGACCCGCCCCTCCCCGCCGATATCGAGCCGCCCCACGCGCCGGCGCACCGGCCCGCGCCGGTGGCGGGAGGCGACGCGCTTTAATCGTTCAATCCTACCCTTCGAGGGGAGGTGGCAGCCCGCAGGGCTGACGGAGGGGCGTCAGCGTTTCCGGAGAGGCTGATACCCCTCCACCGCGCTGCGCGCGGTCCCCCTCCCCCACAGGGGGAGGATTTGGATCTAGTCGAAGGGCCGGTCGATCGAGGAGGGCGGAGTGGAGAACCAGCGGGGACCCGACGGGGTCATGTAGAAGCAGTCTTCCAGGCGGATGCCGAACTTGCCCGGAATGTAGATGCCCGGCTCGTCGGAGAAGCACATGCCCGGTGCTAGCAGGGTGGTCTCTCCGTGGACGAGGTTGACCGGCTCGTGGCCCTCCATTCCGATGCCGTGGCCGGTCCGGTGCGAGGTCCCGGGAAGCTTGTAGCGCGGGCCGTAGCCCCAGGCCTCGTACTGGCGCCGGACGGCGTCGTCGACGCTTCCCGCCGGGGCTCCGATCCGGGCGGCGGCGAAGGCGATCTGCTGGCCGCGATGGACCTGGTCCCAGACCTTGCGCTGCTCGGCGCTCGCCTCGCCGAAGACGAAGGTTCGGGACACGTCGGACTGGTATCCCTCTACGGTGCAGCCGCAGTCCATCAGCACCACCTCGCCCTCGCGCACCTGCTGCGGCTTTCCGCTGCCGTGCGGATAGGCGCTCGCCTCGCCGAGCAGGACGAGCGCGAATTCGGGGCTTCCGCCGAGCGCCTTCGTGGCGCCGTTCATGATCGCGCCGATGTCTGCGGGAGCCATGCCCTTCTCGATCCGCGGCCAGGTATGGCGATAGGCGGCGATGGTGACGTCGGTCGCCTTCTTCATCAGCGCCAGCTCGGCGGGGGTCTTCACCATCCGGCAGCCGCGCACGACCGGGGCGGCGTTGCGGATCCGGATCGCCGGCACGACCTTCTGGAGCGCGTCGATCGCGAAGTAGCGCACCGTCTCCTCGATACCGAGCGGCCGGCCGATGGCCTTGCGGTCGCGGAGCGCGCCGGCGACGAGCTTGAGCGGATCCTCGTCCTCCTCCCAGGTTCGGACGTCGGCGGGGACGGCGAGCGTCTCGCGCACCGACGGCGCTTCGAAGAACGGCGTGACGACCACCGGCTCGCCCTCGGCCGGAATGAGAGCGGCGGTGAGGCGTTCGCTCCGGTGCCACTGGATGCCGGTGAAATAATCGAGCGAGGCGCCGGCCTCGACGAGGATCGCGCCGAAGCCGAAGCGGCGCATCAGCCCCTGCGCTCTCGCGATCCGGGCCAGGCGCTCCCCGCGGCTTATCGGGGCGACTCCGCCGGTGATCGGACGGAGCGGCGAGTCCGCGCCTCGCGCTCCGGCGGGAAGAAGCGCCGCGGCGGCGGCGGCGAGGCCGCCGAGGCCGAAAGTGCGGCGGCTGAGCTCAGGCATAGGCATAGGGGCCGCCTTTCTGGAGCGCCCGCCCGTAAGCGGGGCGGGCGTGGATGCGTTCGAGCCAGTCGATCAGGTTGGGCCGGCCGTCGTCGAGGCCGGCGCGGCTGCGCGAGGCTTCGATCGGGAAACTCATCATCACGTCGGCGGCGGAAAAGGCGTCGCCGGCGAACCAGTCCCGCCCCGAAAGCTCGGTCTCGAGCCAGTCGAGATGCTGGTCGAGCATGCGCTGGACCGGCGCCCGCGCCGGGCGGCCGAGCAGGCCGAGGCGGTTGACGACGAGCAGCGCGAGCAGCGGCGGCATCATCGAGCCCTCGGCATAATGGAGGAACTGGCGGTAGCGAAGCACCGACTCCCGCTTCGCCGGCGGGCCGAGCCGTCCGCCGGCCTTCTCGACCAGATATTCGACGATCGCCCCGGTTTCGGCGATCACCCGGCCCTCCCCCGCCCCCGACTCGCTATCCTCGATCACCGGCGACTTGCCGAGCGGGTGGACCCGCTTCAGCTCGGGCGGCGCGAGCATCGTCTTTCGGTCGCGGGCGTAGCGGCGCACCTCGTAGGGCAGGCCGAGCTCCTCGAGCAGCCAGAGGATTCGCTGCGAGCGGCTGTTCTCGAGATGGTGGACGATGATCATCGCCCTGCCCTAGCGCGCCGCGCGCCGCGGCGGAAGGCGGCGGGGCAAGTGCCGTCGTCCCGGCGAAGGCGGGGACCCCGGCGGGTGAAGAACCCCCCTCGTCGTCCCAGCGCAGGCTGGGACCCCAGGGGGTGAAGAACTCGGTGCTTTTCACCCCCCGGGGCCCCAGCCTTGGGTCCCATCAAAGTAGTACTTTGATGGGTGCCCTTCGCTGGGGCGACGGAAGTTGGCTGCGGGTGAAGAACTCGGTGCTTTTCACCCCCCGGGGCCCCAGCCTTGGGTCCCATCAAAGTAGTACTTTGATGGGTGCCCCTCGCCGGGGCGACGGAAGTTGGCTGCGGGTGAAGGGCTCGGTGATCTTCACTCCCTGGGGCCCCAGCCTTGGGTCCCATCAAAGTAGTACTTTGATGGGTGCCCTTCGCTGGGGTGACGGAGTTCGGCGGCGGAACTTCCGCCAACGACCGCTTGCGCTCGCCGGACGGTGCGGGGATAGGCGGAACTTGTCGCTCTCCCCGGCGTCCCCCGGGACCGACCTTCCTGCAGGACCCGTAATGACCCTCGAAGCTACCTCCCCCGCCGCGCGTCCGTGGAGCGGCCCCGGCTTCCGCGAGTTCGTCGCGCTGATGGCGGCCTTGATGTCGCTGAACGCGCTGGCGATCGACGCGATGGTTCCGGCGCTTCCCGCGATCGGCCATGCGCTGGGGGTGCTCGAGGAGAATCAGCGCCAGCTCGTCGTCTCGCTCTACGTATTCGGCTTCGGAACCACCCAGATCGTCTACGGGCCGCTCTCCGACCGGTTCGGGCGAAAGCCCGTGCTTCTGGCGGCGCTCGTCCTCTACGTCTGCTTCGCGCTGGCCTGCGCGGCGGCGGGGAGCTTCGCCCTGCTGCTCGCGGCGCGGATGCTGCAGGGTGCGGCGGCGGCGGCGACGCGGGTGCTGGTCGTCTCGATCGTCCGCGACCGCTACGAGGGTCACGCCATGGCGCGGCTGATGAGCCTCGCCTTCCTGGTCTTCCTGCTGATGCCGGTGCTCGCGCCGAGCTTCGGGCAGCTCACCTTGCTGTTCGCGCCGTGGCGGGCGATCTTCTTCGGGCTGGCGATCTTCGCCGCGCTCGTCCTCGCCTGGTCGGTGGTCCGGCTGCCCGAGACGCTCCATCCCGAATATCGCCGGCCGCTCTCGGCCGCTTCGATCTGGAGTGCGACCCGCGAGACTCTGACCAACCGCCAGTCGCTCGGCTACACGTTGGGCTTCACGTTCATGATGGGCAGCCTGATGGGCTACATCAACTCGATCCAGCAGATCGTGTTCGACGTCTTCCAGCGCCCGGAGCTGATCGCAGCGACCTTCGCGGGCGTGGCGGGGCCGATGGCGGTCACCTCCTACGCCAATTCGCGGCTGGTCGAGCGGGTCGGCACGAAGCGGCTCGCCCATGCCGGGCTCGCGGGCTTCACCGTCTTCGCCCTCGTCCACCTCGCCTCGGCCGAGATCGGCGAGAGCCTGCCGGTCTTCATCGTCCTGCAGGGCCTGACCATGGCCTGCTTCGGACTCTCGTCGGCCAATCTCGGCGCGCTGGCGATGCAGCCGCTCGGCCACATCGCCGGCACCGCCTCCTCCGTCCAAGGGACGGTGGGGACGATCTGCGGCGCCCTCCTCGGCCTCGCCGTCGGCCAGAGCTTCGATGGAACCACCATCCCGATGATCGGCGGCTTCGCTTTGTTCGGAGCGACCGCGCTCGTCATCCTGACCGTTACCGAGCGCGGGCGCCTGTTCGGGCGGGCGTAGGGAGTGAGCGCGCGGCGCTGGAGAAGCCACCGCCGTCATGCTGAACTCGTTTCAGCATCCAGCGACGAACCGCCTCGCGGATCGAGAACTGGAGCCTGAACCAAGTTCAGGGTGACGGAGCGTGCCTCGACCGAGGTTCCAGAGGTCACACCAAACACGCTCCGGCGAGCGCCGGAAGGTTCGAAGGTTCGGCTGCAGCACGGGTGCGAAGCCGAACCTTCCGTGCCCGTCAGACGTCGTCGTCGGGTCCCGGTCCGGTCATCAGCGCCTCGGCGACGGCGTCGGTCTTGCCGCGGATCGCGCGCTCGAGCCGGTCCATCATCTCGGGATGCTCGCGAAGGAAGGTCTTCGCGTTCTCGCGGCCCTGGCCGATGCGGGTCGAATCGTAGCTGAACCAGGCGCCCGATTTCTCGACCAGGCCGGCCTTGACGCCGAGATCGAGAATTTCGCCGACCTTGGAGATTCCCTCGCCGTACATGATGTCGAATTCGACCTGCTTGAACGGCGGAGCGACCTTGTTCTTCACCACCTTCACGCGGGTCGTGTTGCCGACGATGTCGTCGCGATCCTTGATCTGGCCGGTGCGGCGGATGTCGAGGCGGACGGAGGCGTAGAATTTGAGCGCATTGCCGCCCGTCGTCGTCTCCGGATTGCCGTACATGACGCCGATCTTCATGCGCAGCTGGTTGATGAAGATGACCAGGCATTTCGACTTGGAGATGGAGCCGGTGAGCTTGCGAAGCGACTGCGACATGAGGCGCGCCTGGAGGCCGACATGGCTGTCGCCCATCTCGCCCTCGATCTCGGCCCGGGGCACGAGCGCGGCGACCGAATCGACGACGAGGACGTCGATCGCGTTGGAGCGCACCAGCGTGTCGGTGATCTCGAGCGCCTGCTCGCCGGTATCGGGCTGCGAGACGATCAGTTCGTCGACGTCGACGCCGAGCTTGCGGGCGTAGACGGGATCGAGCGCATGTTCCGCGTCGACGAAGGCGGCGGTCCCGCCGTTCTTCTGGGCCTCGGCGATGACGTGGAGCGCAAGGGTCGTCTTGCCCGAGCTTTCCGGCCCGTAGACCTCGATCACCCGGCCGCGCGGAAGGCCGCCGATGCCGAGCGCGATGTCGAGCCCGAGCGAGCCGGTGGAGATGGTTTCAATCTCGACCGCCTCGCGCGAGCCGAGCTTCATCGCACTGCCCTTGCCGAAGGCACGATCGATCTGCGCGAGGGCGGCCTCGAGGGCCTTTTGCTTGTCCATATTGTCGGAAGATCCCGCTACCACTTTCAGAGATGCCACCATGGCGTCACTCCCGTTTAGCACCGCGCGCCGCCCATTCAACGCGTTCGTTGTGGCGCTTCCGTACTATGAATGTTCCTAGGGAACAAGAGGGAAACGCCTCTTGGAGACGGTTCGTCACGCAGAGAGCGCAGAGGCGCAGAGAGGCCGTGCGGCGCCAGCCGCACTTCAGTTCCGAATATCGCCCGCAAATCGATGGCTGCTTCGCAGCCGCAGCCTCTCTGCGCCTCTGCGTTCTCTGCGTGAGCCCCTCTCGAATCAGGCGCGGGCGGAGACCTTGCGGAGGGCTTCACGCATGGCCTGGTGGAAGGCGGAGGCGCGATAGATGTCGTTGTGGCCCAGGCCCGGCAGGGTGCGGTCGAAGACGAGGTTGGGGACTGCGCGGCGCAGGGCGTCGGTGCGCCTGGCCGGGATCAGGGTGTCGCTTCCGCCGGCGAGAATGGCGATAGGAACGCGGGTCCCGCGCAGGTCCTGCGCGGCGTCGATGGGATGACGCCAGAGGAGGCGGACCGGGAGCCAGGGCGCCTGGCCGGCCGCGACGGAGGCGAGCGAGTCGAACGGGGTGACCAGGACCGCTCCGGCGACCGGGCGGCGGGCGGCGACGTGGGCGGCGATCCCGCTTCCGATGCTGAAGCCGACCGCGACGATCGGACGACCGGAAAAACGCTCCGAGAGCCAGTCACGGATTGCGAGCGAGTCGTCCAGAAGCGCCTTAGCGCCCGGAACGCCGCCGCTCGGCGCGTAGCCGCGATAGTGGAAGGCGACGACCTCCGCGCCGGGATAAAGATCGTGCAGATATTCCGCCATCGAGTCCGCATTCCAGGCGTTGCCGCCGAAGCCGAGGACGACGGGAAGGCCCGGCTCGGGCGCGTCGGGAGCGAGGTGGAGGCCGACGAGCGGCGTTCCGTCGCCCGCCTCGATCCGGAGCCGCTCGGCGCCCGGGGGGAGCGGCCCGTGCCCCCGCGCCGCTCCGACCGGGAAGAGCAGCCGGGCCTGCGCCAGGAAGGCGAGCGCGCAGACCAGGACATAGGCTGCGGCCACGCCGAGGAGGAGCTTCAACGCCATCGCGCCCGCATAGCCTGTGCCGCCGGAAAGGCCAAAATGCGCCGCGGAGATGAACCTCGTCCTACGGCGCCGTTGTAACGACCGAGGCTCGGGCCGGCGAGAGGAACGCGCGCGCTCTCCCACGGGTTCAGTCGGGATGATGCATTGGAGTAACCCGATGAGACATTTGCTGACCTTCGCCGGAGTAGCGGCGCTGGCGATCACCGCCCCGGCCTTCGCACAGGGACATGGCGGCGGAGGCGGTCATGGCGGAGGCGGCGGCGGCGGAGGCAACCCGCACCAGGGCGGTGGCGGCGGCGGAGGCAATCCGCATGGCGGCGGCAATCCTCACCAAGGTGGCGGAGGCGGCGGCAACCCCTTTGCCGGCGGCGGCAATCCCCACGGCGGCGGCGGCAATCCGCACGGCGGCCGCCGCGGTCAGTTCGGCGCGGGGCCCGTCCGGATGGAGGCGCCCAAGCCCGAGCGGGGGCACAGGGCGATGCAGGCGCAGGCTCGTCCCCGCCCGGAGCAGCCGGGCCATGGCCGGTCCTTCGCGCAACGGGGACTGGAATTTCGCCACGCCGAGCGGAAGGGCCCCGCCCTTCGCCGCGAGGCGCCGGTGCGCGAGGCCCGTTCCGTTCCGGGCGCTCGCCAGGATTGGCGCCAGGATCGGCCGAATTCCGCATGGGACGACGGCTTCCGTTCGGCCGGGGGCGGCTGCCCGCCCGGACTTGCCAGGAAGGACAATGGCTGCCTGCCGCCGGGCCAGGCGAAGAAGCTCTACGGTCTCGGCGACCGGGTGCCGCGCGGCTGGTACGACGTCTACAACCTGCCCAACACCTATCGGGACGTCTACTACGACAGCCCCGATTACGCCTGGCGCTACGACGACAGCGGCTACATTTACGGGGTCGACCGACAGTCGAACCTGGTCGACGCGCTGATCCCGCTTCTCGGCGGCGGCTTCGGAGTCGGGCAGGCGCTTCCGGCCGGTTACGATGCCTACAACCTCCCCTACCAATATCGCGACGTCTACCAGGACAGCGACGAGGCCTCCTATCGCTACGGCGACGACGCCATCTACCAGGTCGATCCGCGCAGCGGGACGGTCGAGAGCGTGGTCGCGCTCCTCACCGGCGGCGGGCTCGGCCTCGGCCAGGCGCTTCCCCAGGGGTACGACGCCTACAATCTGCCGATGCAGTATCGCGACGAGTATCAGGACGGGCCGGACTCCATCTACCGCTATGCCGACGGGAACATCTACCAGGCGGACGCCAAGACTCAGATCATCCAGTCGATCATCTCCGCTTTGGGCTGATGTCGTGACGCAACCGCAACGGCGGCCGCGCGTAATGCACTTCGAGGAGTGCGCGATGACGAGAAGGACGATGACCCTGTTCGTGGCGGCGGCGGCTTTGCTGGCCGGCGGCTGCGGCGGCGGCGACGGCAACAAGGCGGACGGCAACGGTTCAACGGCCCGAGCGGCCGGCGGGCCGGGCGAGGCGAAGGAGACGCTCGGCCAGGCGATCGGCCGGACCGCCGGCCTCGGCGCCTTTTCCGGCGCGGTGAAGACGGCAGGGCTGGAGGGGGTGCTCGGCAGCGCCTCGGCCTACACGATCTTCGCTCCGAACGACGCGGCCTTTGCCGGCGCCGGCGGGGCGGCCGGTCGCGACAAGGCGAAGCTGGCCGGCCTGATCCGAGGCCACATCGTCCCCGGAGTCGTCACTGTCCAGGATCTCAAGGCGGCGATCGAGAAAGGCGGCGGAAAGGCCCGGCTCGCAACCCTCTCGGGCACGACCCTCACCGCCCGGCGCGAGGGCGACACGATCCTGGTGAGCGGCGCCTCGGCCGGCGAGGCGCGGGTGGTTCAAGCCGATCTGATGGGCTCGAACGGAGTCGCGCACGTGGTCGACGGACTGCTGGCGCGCTGATCCCCCGCGCCGGCTGAACGGACTAGGCCGCGCCTTCGCAGGCGAGGTCGAGCACCGGCTCGATTGCGTCGAGCGTGAACGGCTTGGAAAGGACGGGCGCCGAGGCATGGGCGGCGGGCGGCGGATCGATATGGCCGCCGGTGGCGAGGACATAGGGAATGCCCATGGCGGCAAGCCGGTCGGCGACGGGCCAGACCCGCTGGCCGTTGAGATTGACGTCGATGATGGCGACGTCGAAGCCGCCCTGCTCCACCCGTTCGAGCGCGTCCGGCACCGTCTCGCAGGTGCCGGCGACCCGGTGGCCGAGAGACTCGAGGAAGTCCTCGAGCATCATGGAGATGAGCGATTCGTCTTCGACGATGAGGACTGAGCGGGTGATGGTCACGGCGATGCGCTTAAGGCCTTCGAAGCGCTGGCGAAACTATTATTTTGGAGGGCGGTTAGCAGGGAAATTGCACGTCGTCCCAGCGAAGGCTGGGACCCCAGGGGGTGAAGACCTCGGCGCTGTTCACCCGCTGGGGCCCCAGCCTTCGCTGGGGCGACGACAGTCATTCACCGCATCTCCCGGCTTCTCTCACTTCAGCCCCAGCGCGTCCCGGGTCGCTTCGGCGAGCTTCTGGACGGAGAAGGGCTTGGCGAGGAAGGCGACGCGTTCGAGGTCGATCGATGCACGCAATTGCTCCTCGGCATAGCCGGAGATGAACAGGATCGGCAGATCGGGGTGGGTCTTGCGCGCCTCGCGGGCGGTGGTCGGGCCGTCCATGGTCGGCATGACGACGTCGGAGACCATGAGGTCGATTCCGGTCTCTCGCGCCAGTATCTCGAGCGCCGCCTCGCCATTCTCGGCGGAGAGCACCGTATAGCCGTGGCGGGTGAGCGCCCGCTCGGCGACGGCGCGCACCGTCGCCTCGTCCTCGACGAGAAGGATGGTGCCGCTTCCCCAAAGCTCCCCCGTCGTCTCCTTCGCCTTGCGCGGCGACTTGGCGGGCTCGGTGCGGTTGACCGGGAAATAGAGGGTGAAGCTGGTCCCCTTGCCCGGCTCGCTTTCCGCGAAGATGAAACCGCCCGACTGCTTGACGATGCCGTAGACGGTGGAGAGGCCGAGCCCGGTCCCCTTCCCCACCTCCTTGGTGGTGAAGAAAGGCTCGAAGATCTTGGGCAGGAGGTGGGGCGGGATTCCCGTCCCGGTGTCGGAGACCCGAAGCGCCGTATAGTCGGCGATCGGAAGGATCTCGCTGCCCATCCGGCGGACGTCGTCGGCGCTCACCGCATAGGTATGAAGGGTAAGCGTCCCGCCATTTTTCGGATCGTTGGCGAGCATCGCGTCGCGGGCGTTGACGGCGAGGTTGACGATCACCTGCTCGAGCTGGCCCGGGTCGGCTCGGACGGCGCCGAGGCTCCGGCCGTGCTTGACCTGAAGCTTCACCGTGTCGCCGATCAGGCGCTTCAGCAGGGTCGAGACTTCCGAGATGACGTCGGGCAGCTGGAGGACCTGCGGCCGAAGCGTCTGCTGGCGCGAGAAAGCGAGGAGCTGGCGGGTCAGGCTTGCGGCGCGGTTGGAATTGGAGCGGATCTGCTGGATGTCGTCATAGTCGCTGTCGCCGGGCGCGTGGCGCATCAGCATCAGGTCGCAATGGCCGATGATCGCGGTCAGGATATTGTTGAAATCGTGCGCGACCCCGCCGGCGAGCTGGCCCACCGCCTGCATCTTGGTCGCCTGTGCGACCTGGCGCTTGAGGCGGTCCTCCTCGCTATTGTCCTTGAGGCTGAGCAGCACCGCCGCCTCGCCGAGGCCGCGGGCGCCGGCGATGGTGAGTGCGACGGGCTCTTCCGGCCGGGTCTTGAGGCGAACGGCGATGTCGCCGGACATGGACGGGCCGCGGGCGAAGCGGCGGACGGAATCGGCGACGGCCGCCTTGTCCTCGTCGACGACGAGGTCGCTCGGCCAGGTCGGAAGCGCGGTCCGGCCGAGCGCGGCGGCGCGGCGGAAGGCGCCGTTCAGATAGACGAAGCGGCCGTCTCGGTCGGCGAGTGCGAGGCCGAGCGGGAGGATCTCGAGCAGGCCGTTGAGGCTCGCGCTGGGATCGCCGCCGCCGGTGAGGTCGTCGAGGAGCAGGAACAGGATCGGCCCCTCCTCGCCGCCGATCGGCACCTGGAGGATCCGAAGTGCGCCGCCTTCCTTGCCTTCGCGGGCGAAATGGAAGCGGCCGTCATCGCCATGGGCGAGGAGCTCGGCGAGCGATGCCCCCTCGCCGCCTTCCGCTTCTCCAAGCGCGCGCACGAGGAAGGCGCGGTTGGCGCCGATCAGCCGGCCTTCGCGGTCGGCGAGCGCGGTCATGATCCCGGCCGACGCGAAAAGCTCGCCGGGCTCGCCGCCGGCGAGGCGGGCGCCGTCCTCGGCCGGGTCGTCGCCCGGAGCGGCCGCGAAGCGCCAGAGGAAGCGGTCGCCGCCGGTTCCCGCGCGGGAGACCTCCACCCGCCGCGCGCCATCGGCGGCGGCCTCGCCTCGGCCGTCCCTCCGGGCCGCCTCGAACGCCTCGGCGAGCGCCGGAACGAGCGGCCCCTCGACGCCGTGAGTCGTCTCGTAGGCCGAATTGGCGGCGACGAGCGCGCCTTCGCCGTCGGTCACCGCGAGCGGATCGTCGGCTCCGTCGAGGGCGGCGCGGAGCAGCGCCCGATCGATCATCGGCACCGGGCGGGCTTCGGGGTCCGCGGCTTGGCGCCCGCTCACAAGGGTCAGTGCAGCGCCGGCCGCGATCAGGCCGGCGGCGAAGGCGGCCGCGAAGACCAGGCTTCCAACCGCCCAAAGCAGAAGGCCGGCCGACAGCACAGCCGCCGCCGCGACGGCGGCGAAGCCGAAGCCGGCCCGCGCCGGAGCCGCTGACGCCGCTCCCGCCATGCTACCAGATGCGCACGCGCTGGGCGGGGGCGAGATAGAGCTTCTGACCCGGCTGGACCTGGAAGGCGGAATACCACGGATCGAGGTTGCGGACGACCGCCACCCTCTGCTCGGAAGGCGAGTGCGGATCGGTGAGCAGCCGCTGGCGAAGGTTCGCCTCGCGATAATTGCGCCGCCAGACCTGCGCCCAGCCGAGATAGAAACGCTGGTCGCCGGTGAAGCCGTCGATCGTCCTCGGCGCCTCGCCGTTCAGCGACGCCTTCCAGGCGTCGTAGGCGACGGTCAGACCGGCGAGGTCGGCGACGTTCTCGCCCATGGTGAGCTTGCCCTGGACGTGGAGGCCGGGGATCGGCTCGTAAGCGTCATATTCGGCGCCAAGGGCGTCGAGCCGCGACTGGAAGTTCTTGAGGTCCTGCGGAGTCCACCAGTCGACCAGCCGGCCCTCGCGATTGTACTTCGCGCCCTGGTCGTCAAAATGGTGGCTGAGCTCGTGGCCGATGACGGCGCCGATGCCGCCGTAATTGACCGCCGGATCGGCCTTGGGATCGAAGAAGGGCGGCTGGAGGATCGCGGCCGGGAAGACGATCTCGACCATCCCGAAATTGGCGTAGGCGTTGATCTCCATCGGGGTCATGCCCCATTCCCAGCGGTAGATCGGCTTGCCGAGCTTGCCGACATTGTAGGCATAGTCGAACTGTGCCGAGCGCATCGCGTTGCCGAGCGGATCGTCGCGGCGGATCTGGAGGCCGGACAGGTCGCGCCACTGCGAGGGATAGCCGATCTTGGGGGTGAAGGCGGCCAGCTTGGCGTGGGCGGCGGCCCGGGTCTCCGGCGCCATCCAGTCCAATTGGTCGATCCTCCGGTCCATCGCCGCGATGACGTTGTGGACGAGCTTGTCCGCGGCGGCCTTGGTCTCCGGCGGGAAATAGCGCTGGACGTAGATCCGGCTGACGTCGTCGGACAGCGCGTTGGTGGTGAAGCTCACCGCCCGCTTCCAGCGCTCCTCCTGCTGCGGAGTGCCGGACAGGACGGTGCCGTAAAACGCGAAATTCTCGGCATCGAACGCCTTGGGCAGGAAATCGGCATATTGATCGAGCGAGCGGACGAGCAGCTGGTCCCTAAGCACCTCGACCGGCGCCTTGGCGACGAGCGCGGCGATGCCCTTGATCGCGCTCGGCTGGGCGACGATCACGTCGCTGACGTTGGCGCCGATTCCGCGGAAATAGGCCGCGAAGTCGAAGCCGGGCGCCGACTGCGAAAGCTGCGCCACGCTCATCTTGTTGTAGGTCTTGGTGGCATCGCGGCTGTCGATGCGGGTCCAGTGCGCCTGTGCGATCGACGTCTCGAACGCCACGACGGCCGCGGCCCGGTCGGCGGCGTCGCCCTCGCCGGCGAGGGTCAGCATGGCGGTCAGGTGCTTGAGATAGGCCGCGCGGGTTTCGGCGAGCTTGGCGTCGTTCGAAAGGTAATAATCGCGGTCCGGCATGCCGAGGCCCGCCTGGACGAGCGTCAGCGCATATTGCTCGGGATTCTTGTCGTCCTGTCCGACGAAGGCGACGACCGGGCCGCCGACCGAGTTGCGGGTGGCGCGCGCGACCAGGGCCGGATAGCCGGCCTTGCTCTTGAGCGCGCGGATCTCGTTCAGCCAGGGCTGGATCGGAGCGAGGCCCTTAGCCTCGATCCCGGGTTCGTCGAGGAAGGCGGAATAAGCGTTGCCGATCTTCGAGGCCGGGTCCTTCACGGCCTCGTCGAGGATCTCGCGAGTGCGCCCGCGCGACAGGTCGTCGAGCACCGAGAACATGCCGTAGTTCGACTTGTCGGCCGGGATCGCGGTGTTCTTCGCCCAGGTTCCGTTGGCATAGGAGTAGAAGCTGTCGCCCGGGGCCACCGAGCGGTCCATGCCCGTCTCGTCGAAGCCGAAGCGGCCGATCTGCGGGCCGCCGGACTCGGCCGGAGCCTCCGCGGCGGCGGCCATGGGGGTCGCGGCCGGTTCTCGAACCTCGCTCGTCGTGACGCTGCTGGTCGTGCAGCCGGCGAGAATGGTGGAAGCGGCGAGGGCAAGAACGATAGGGCGCATGGCGGAGGGTCTCCAGGGGGAGCGGAACGAAGCGGGCGATAGCAGGCCGGAGAGGGCTTTCAAATCCTCGCGGCGCGCCGCTCGACCCGGCGGCGGCGCCATTTCGACCGAACCCAAAGCCGCCAGCCGATGGCGCTGACGACATAGCCGATCGCAGCGGAGCACAAGGAGATGGTGAGGATGCCGAGCGCGATCGGACCGGAGGCGTGATGGATCCAGAACAGGAAGCGGCTTAGCTCCCCCGACGCCTGCTCGGCGCGGCCCGGATCGATGACGAGGGCGTCGTGGTGGAGCTCCCACGAACCGATGCGGTAGGCGGCGTAGTAGAGCGGCGGGATGGTGAGCGGGTTCACCACCAGGGTGAAAGCGCCGGCGAGCACGACGTTCGCCCGAGTGGGGATGGCGAGCAGCATCGCGATGACGATGTGCATGAACGGGATGATCACGCCCACCCCCAGTCCGAGCGCCACGCCGCGCGGCACCGAGCGGTGGTTGAGGTGCCAGAGGTTGGGCTGGGAGAGCTGCTTGGCGAACGGGCGTAGCAGCCGATAGCGGTCGACCGTCTCGCGGCTCGGAATGTGGCTTAGCAGCCAGGCCTTGGCGCTAGCCATGCTGGCGCAGCAGGCGGCCCTGCTCCTTCTTCCAGTCCTTCTCGCGCTCGTGCTCGCGCTTGTCGTGCGCCTTGCGGCCCTTGGCGATGGCAAGCTCGACCTTCGCCCGGCCGCGGCCGTTGAAGTAGATGGAGAGCGGGACGAGGGTCATGCCCTGGCGGGCGACCGCTCCGAACATCTTGTTGATCTCGCGGGCGGTGAGGAGGAGCTTGCGGGCGCGCTTGGGCTCGTGGTTGAAGCGGTTGCCGTGGCTGAACTCGGGGATGTTGGCGTTGATCAGCCACACCTCCCCTTCCTTCACCTCGGCATAGCTCTCCGCGATCGACCCCTCGCCGAAGCGAAGCGACTTCACCTCGGTTCCGGTCAAAGCGATCCCGGCCTCATATTTGTCCTCGATCGCATAATCGTAGCGCGCGCGCCGGTTCTCGGCGACGACCTTCTTCTTGTCGAACGGCGTGGGACGAGGGCGGGCCATCAGGCGAGCCCCGCATGGGCAAGCGCCGAGTCCACCGCCTTGCGGCTCGCCTCCGAAGGCGGGGTCATCGGGAGGCGGAGGTCGGCGGGGAAGTCGGGGCGCAGCTTGTTGAGCGCATATTTCGTCGGGCCGGGCGACGCGTCCGAGAACAAGGCGGCGTGGAGCGGGTAGAGCCTGTCCTGGAGTCTCAAGGCTTCGTCCCAATTACCTGACAGGCAAGCATTTTCGAAGTCGACGCAAAGGCGCGGCGCGACGTTGGCGGTGACCGAGACGCAGCCCCTCCCGCCCATCGCGACGAAGCCCAGGGCCATGTCGTCATTGCCGGAGAGCTGGATGAAATCCTCGCCGCAGGCGAGGCGCTGGGCGGTTACCCGGGCGAGGTTGCCGGTCGCGTCCTTGACCGCGACGACGTTGGCGATCCTCGCCAGCCGGGCCATGGTCTCGACCGCAATGTCGGTCACCGTCCGGCCGGGAACGTTGTAGAGGACGATCGGGATGTCGACCGCGTCGGCCACCGCCGCCAGATGGGCGTAGATCCCCTCCTGGTTCGGCCGGTTGTAATAAGGCGGCACGTGGAGCGCCGCGTCGGCCCCGACGGCCTTCGCCGCTTCGGTCAAGGCAATGGCGTGGGCGGTGTCGTTCGATCCGCAGCCGGCGATCACCGGAACCTTGCCGGCAGACTCCTCGACGCAGATTTCGATGACCCGGCGATGCTCCTCGGCCCCAAGAGTCGCCGATTCGCCGGTGGTGCCGGCGGGGACGAGGCCGTGGCTCCCCTCGCCGATCTGCCAGGCGACGAAGGCGCGATAAGCCGCCTCGTCCAACGCTTCGTCGCGAAACGGGGTCACAAGGGCTGGTAAAGAGCCGCGAAACAAAGATTTTATCCTTCAAATGAAGCGGCCCGCAGGACATGATGGCGGGGATGGCCGTTCAGTGCCTGATAAGGAGGCGTTCGCCATTCTGTCCAGCATGCAGAAAAAAGCGTTGATACTAAGTGTGTTCGGAGTGTCGGTTGGCGCGATCGCGGCGGCGGGCATGGACTTGAAGCCCGCCCAGATCGCCAGGCTGATCCCGGCCGCCGCCCAGGGCGTCGTGCTGCCCGAACCGCCGGCGGCCGTTCCCGCCGCGGTGGCGCCGCCCTACAACGTCTCCCCGTCCGTCAGCGCCGCCCTCGCCACCTGGAAGGCGCTACGGCAAAGCGACAACAACGCCTTCTCGACCTACGCCTCATTCCTCCTCGCGCATCGCGGCTGGCCCGGCGAGGCGGGGCTTCGCAAGTCGGCGGAAAAGGCGATCCGCACCGATTCCAGCTCCCCCGCCCAGGTCGTCTCCTTCTTCAAGACGCTTCCTGCGCAGACCGCCGTCGGCGAGGCGCGCTACGCCTGGGCCCTCCAGGCGCTCGGGCGCACCGGAGAGGCCGGCGAGGCGGCTCGGACGGCCTGGACGATGGGCACGATGCCGCCGGAGGACGAGGGCCGGCTCCTGACCCTGTTCCCGGGCCTGCTCGGCCCGGCCGACCACGACGCCCGCATCGACCGGCTGCTGGCCGACCGCGACCGGGCCGGTGCGGCCCGAATGCTCCCGCTCGCCTCGCCGGAGCGCCGTCCGCTGTTCGAAGCCCGGCTCGCGCTTCAGAACAAGGCGGCGGATGCCGGCTCCCGCATCGCCCTCCTTCCCTCCGGCTCGGAAAGCGATCCCGGGCTTCTCCAGGACAAGGCGACATGGCTACGGAATGGCGGCCAGGCGAGCGCCGCCCGGGCGCTGTTCGCCCAGCGGCCGCGCCTCGCCCGCCAGCCGGCCAACCCAGAAGCCTTCATGGAGACGATGCTGACTCTCGCCCGCGAGGCGGCGAACGACCGGCAATACAGCCTCGCCTACGACATCGCGTCGAAGATCGACGACGTCTTCCCCGCCGGCACCGACATCACCGCGCGGACCGCCGGGGAGCGCGACGATTATACCAGCCTCGTCTGGCTCGCCGGGACGACCGCTTACTACCAGCTCGGCCGACCCGCCGAGGCGACGACGATGTTCGCCCGCTACGCCCGGGCCGGCCGCTCGCTCCAGGTCCTGACCAAGGGGCTGTACTGGGCGGGGCGCGCCGCCGAGCGCGCCGGCCAGCCGTCGACCAGCTATTTCGAGGAGGCGGCCCGCTATCCCGAGCTCTTCTACGCGCAGCTCGCGATCGAGCGGCTCGGGCGCGACGTTCCGCCGCCGGCCGCCTTCCTGCCGAACCCGGCAGGCGACGAATTCTCGCGCCGCTCGATCGTCGAGGCGACCCGGGTGCTCGGCCAGCTCGGCTCGTGGCAGGACCAGTCGCTGTTCATCCGCGCGCTGTCCGAACTCCCGGAGAACGACTCGCAGCGGGCCCAGGCGGCGGCGCTCGGGAGCCAGATCGGCCGGCAGGATCTCGGCGTGTGGATCGCCCGGAGCGCCCGCAACGCCGGCTCCACTTTCTACGTCCGGACCAGCTATCCGGAAGTGTCGGTGCCGGCCGCGCAGAGCGGCTATTGGTCGATGGCGCACGGCATCATGCGCCAGGAAAGCTCGTTCGACCGCGCCGCGCAGAGCCCGGTCGGCGCCCGCGGGATGATGCAGATCATGCCGCCGACGGCGCGCGAGATCGCCGGCAAGCTGGGAGTCCCCTACGACGTCTCGCGGCTGACCCAGGACCCGTCCTACAACGTCATGCTCGGCTCGCGGCACCTTTCCGAGCTGATGGACTATTGGGGCGGCGACGTTATGCTCGTCGCCGCCGCCTACAATGCGGGCAGCGGCAACGTGCGCAAATGGGTGCGCGAGCGCGGCGACCCGCGGCTTCCCGGCGCCGACGTGCTTCGCTGGATCGAGGAGATCCCGTTCGCCGAGACCCGCGGCTACGTCCAGCGCGTGCTCGAGAACGCCGTCGTCTACGACGCGATGAACCCCGGCCGGAGCGCCGGGCCGGCCCGCAACCGCCTGTCCTACTATCTGCGCAAGGGCAGCCCCGGCTAGGCCGCCGGCATGGACAGACCGAACCACATCACGCCTTCGGGCTATCGCGCCTTGCGCGAGGAATATGAGAGGCTGTTCGGCGAGGAGCGGCCGAAGCTGGTCGAGACGATCAGCTGGGCCGCCGGCAATGGCGACCGCTCGGAGAATGGCGACTATATTTACGGCCGAAAGCGGCTCCGCGAGATCGACCGCCGATTGGGCTGGCTGTCCAAGCGGATGAAGGACGCGCGGGTCGTCGACCCGGCCGCTCAGCCGGAGCGCGGCAAGGTCTTCTTCGGCGCCACCGTCACCCTTGCCGACGAGGACGACAACCGGCGGGTGGTGACCCTGGTCGGGGAGGACGAGACCGACACGTCCAACGGCCGGATCGCCTGGACCTCGCCGATCGCCCGGGCCGTGCGAGGCGCGGCGGTGGGCGACCTTCGCCGGGTCGCCCTTCCCGGCGGGGAGAAGGAGTGGGAGATCGTGGCGATAAGCTATCCGGTTTAGCTCCCCCTCTCCCCTCGGGGGAGAGGGTTGGGGTGAGGGGGTTCGGAGTGCGAGGGTTCTCGACAGCCGCCGTGCCCCCTCACCCTGCCCTCCCCCCCCAGGGGAGAGGGTTCAGGGGCGGAACGCCTCGCGCGCCAGTTTCTCGACTTCGGGATCGGCTTCGGGCGGCTTCATCGGCACCGCGGCCTCGAGCGCATCGGCGACGGCGGTGAGCGCCGCGATCCGGGCCGATTTCTTGTTGTTGCCGTCGATCGGTCGCCACGGCGCCCAGGGCGTGTCGGTGTGGGCGAACATCTCCTGAGCGGCGGCGAGATAGTCGGAGCGCCGCGCGCGGTTGCGGAAATCCTCCGCCGTCACCTTCCAGCGCTTCCAGGGATGGTCGAGGCGGGCCTTCAGCCGCTCGTCCTGCACCTCCTGGGTAACATGGAAGAAGAGCTTGACGATGGTCGTCCCGTCATAGGCCTGCTGGGCCTCGAACTCGTTGATCTCGTCATAGCCGCGGCGCCATTCCGAGTCCGTCGCGAAGCCTTCGACCCGCTCGACCAGGACCCGGCCGTACCAGCTCCGGTCGAACACCGCGATCTCCCCGGCGCCGGGAAGCTTGTTCCAGAAGCGCCAGAGGAAGTGGCGGGCTTTCTCCTCCGCGGTCGGGGCCTTGATCGGCCACACCTGGAAGGCGCGCGGGTCCCAGAGCGAGGTCAGGCGCTGGATCGCCCCGCCCTTCCCCGCCGCATCCCAGCCCTCGCAGACGATCAGGCTGCGCTTGCCGTGAACGATATGGGCGACGAGGATGTGGCCGAGCCGCTCCTGGAGCTTGGCGAGGTCCTTGTCGTAATCGCCTTTGTACTTGGCGCCGGATTCGTACTGCGAAAGATCGATGGCCATGCGCCTCCCCTATCCGTTCGTCCCGAGCGAAGTCGAGGGGCGCTGCACAGGCGTCGGATCTGCGCCCCTCGACTACGCTCGGGACGAACGAGGCGGGGCACTGCCCCTCCGGTCAATCCGGTGTCACCACCTGCGCCGGATCCTTCTTCGCGGCGCCCGCCGGCTCCACCACCCGGATGTTGAGCTCGCGAAGCTGCTTCGCGCTGACCGGACCCGGAGCGCCCATCATCAGGTCCTCGGCGCGCTGGTTCATCGGGAAGAGGACGACCTCGCGGATGTTGGGCTCGCCGGCGAGGAGCATGACGATCCGGTCGATGCCCGGCGCCGAGCCGCCGTGGGGCGGTGCTCCGAACTTGAAGGCGTTGATCATGCCCGAGAAATTCTCGTCGACGTCGGCCTTGGAATAGCCGGCGATCTCGAACGCCTTGTACATGATGTCGGGCCGGTGGTTGCGGATCGCGCCCGACGACAGCTCCACGCCGTTGCAGACGATGTCGTATTGAAAGGCGAGGATGTCCAAGGGGTCCCTGGTCTCCAGCGCCTCGAGCTCGCCCTGCGGCATCGAGAAGGGATTGTGGCTGAAGTCGACCTTCTTCGCCTCCTCGTCATATTCGAACATCGGGAAGTCGACGATCCAGCAGAATTCGAACTTGCCCTCGTCGATGAGGCCGAGCTGCTCGGCGACCCGGGTTCGGGCCGCCCCGGCGAGCTTGGCCGCCTGGCCTTCCTTGCCGGCGGCGAAGAAGATGCCGTCGTCGGGGCCGAGGCCGAGCGCGGCGACCAGCGAGCGGGTCGCCTCCTCGCCATGGTTCTTGGCGATCGGTCCGCCGAGCTCGCCATTCTTCTGGGTGATGTAGCCGAGGCCGGCATGGCCTTCGGAGCGCGCCCATTCGTTCATATCGTCGAAGAACTTGCGGCTCTTCTCGGCCGTCTTGGGCGCGGGGATGGCCCGCACGACGTTGCCGCCCTCGACCATGCGGGCGAACAGGCCGAAGCCCGAGCCTTTGAAATGGTCCGTGACGTCGGTGATCAGGATCGGGTTGCGAAGGTCGGGCTTGTCGGAGCCGTATTTCAGCATCGCTTCCTTGTAGGGGATGCGCGGGAAGGTGCCGGCGGGGGTCACCGAGCGGCCGGCGGCGAACTCCTCGAAGACTCCGGCGAGAACGGGCTCGATCGCCTGGAAGACGTCTTCCTGGGTGACGTAGCTCATCTCGAAGTCGAGCTGGTAGAATTCGCCCGGGCTCCGGTCGGCTCGTGCGTCCTCGTCGCGGAAGCAGGGGGCGATCTGGAAATAACGGTCGAAGCCCGCCACCATGATCAGCTGCTTGAACATCTGCGGCGCCTGCGGAAGCGCGTAGAACTTGCCGGGGTGGACCCGGCTGGGCACCAGATAGTCGCGCGCGCCCTCGGGGCTCGACGCGGTCAGGATCGGGGTCTGGAACTCGGTGAAGCCGGCCTCCACCATCCGCCGCCGGATCGAGGCGATGACGTTGGAGCGAAGCACGATATTGGCGTGGATCCGCTCGCGGCGAAGGTCGAGGAAGCGGTAGCGAAGACGGATGTCTTCGGGATAATCCGCCTCGCCCGCGACCGGCAGGGGAAGCTCCTCGGCGGCCGACTGGACGATCACCTCGTCCACCGAAAGCTCGATCTCGCCGGTGGCGAGGTTCGGGTTGGTCGCTTCGGGACCGCGGGAGACGACCTCGCCGGTCACCGTCACCACCGATTCCGCCCGCAGGTGCTCGAGCGCGCGAAGCGGCTCGCTGTTCGCCTTGGCGACGATCTGGGTAATGCCGTGATGGTCGCGAAGATCGACGAACAGCACCCCGCCATGGTCGCGCTTACGGTGGATCCAGCCGGACAGTCGGACACGGCTCCCGACGTCGGCGGCGCGGAGCTGACCGCAAGTGTGAGTACGATAGGCGTGCATCGTGGAGGCTTTCGGGCTTGCGCGGATCAGGGATGTGGCGGCTTCGCGGCGGCTCCGGACTTTGTCAAGGCACGGCCGGGCGCAGGAGTGACTTGGCCGGCACGTGTTGCAAGGCGCCGACTTGTGCTAAGGCGGTCGCTCAACGGCGGTGGGGCGGCCGGTGGCGCGTCCCGACGCCCGCCAGGGGAGTTTCGGACGATGCCCCGAATGAAGATGGACGAGCCGGAGGATTCGTCAGGCGAGGCGGCCGTCGCCGCCGCTTCGCCGCGCAAGCGGCGATGGCCTTTCCCCCTGTTCACCCGGGCCGCGGCGCTCGTCGGCGCGGCGGTCGTCGCGAGGCGGATCGTCACGCGCCGGTCGTCGCGCCGAGACGACTGACCGCCGCTCGTGAAGCTGCTTCCCCAACCCCTCGTCGTTCGGATCGAATCGGAGCCGCCCCCGCCCACGCCGCCGGAGCCCCCGGCGCCGTCGCCCTGGGGCGAGGTGACCAAATATCTCCGCGACACCGCTCGGTGGATCGTGGGCGGGATCATCGCCACCGCGGGCGCGGTGATCGCCGGAAGCTCGCTCACCCATCTCGGCCAGCTCGATCCGGGCGAGGATCTCGGGCGGCTGACGGTCGCGGCCTTGGGCGCGGCCGCGGGGTTCGCCGCGATCGGCGTCCTTTTCGCCGTCTCGCTGCGCATCTTCGACGTCACGACGACGGACCTCGACCGACTCGCCGGGGCTCAAGCGGGCACGGACGCGGCTCGGCTCAAGGCGATGATCGACGCGGAATTCGGGTTGCCGAAGTGCGGCGACGGCTCACTCGCGGCGGCGCTGGAGACGGGCGACAGCGAGGAGCTGCTCCGGCATGTCGAGGCGATGGCCCCCTATCTCCACGTTCGCGACAAGTTCAGGACGATGACCCGGCACCTCGCCTGGACGGTGCCGCTCGCCGCGCTCGGCTTCGGGACCTTCGCCTGGGCGGCCAACCCGCCGGAGCGTCCCTCCCCCAAGCCTCGGCCGCCGGCGGTCGTCCTCAATTGGCCCTGATCGAACGCGAATGCGATTTGCCGTAGCGGCGAGAGGTGGGTATTCGGCGCGCAATGCACATCCACCCGCTGATCACCGACACCGAGTCGCTCCGCTCCCTCTGCGACCGGCTTTCCCGCTCTCCCTTCGTCGCGGTCGACACGGAGTTCATGCGCGAGAACACCTTCTGGCCGGATCTGTGCCTGATCCAGATCGGCGACCAGGAGGAGGCCGCCGCGATCGACCCCAAGGCGGAGGGCATCGACATGACCCCGCTGCTCGACCTGCTGACCGACAATGAGGAGGTCCTGAAGGTCTTCCACGCCGGAGGCCAGGACGTCGAGATCATCTACAATCTGACCGGCCGGACTCCTCACCCGCTGTTCGACACGCAGGTCGCGGCGATGGCGCTCGGGCTGGGCGAGCAGGTCGGCTATTCCAACCTGGTCGAAAGCCTGATCGGCAAGACCCTGGACAAGGGCGCGCGCTTCACGGACTGGGCGCGACGACCGCTCGACAAGCGCCAGATCGACTATGCGATCGGCGACGTGACCCATCTCGCCACGCTCTTCCCCAAGATGCTCGAACGGCTGCGGCGCACCAACCGCGGCGAATGGCTCGACGAGGAAATGGAGCGGCTCGCCAATCCGGCCAATTACGAGAACGATCCCGCCCTTGCGTGGAAGCGGGTCAGGGTGTCGAGCCGCAAGCCCGACGTCCTCGGCCGCCTGAAGGCGCTGGCGGCGTGGCGCGAGCAGGAGGCGCGGGCCAAGAATCTGCCGCGCGGCCGGATCATGAAGGACGAGACCCTTGCCGACGTCGCCGCCCATCCGCCGTCCGGCCAGGAGGGGCTTGCCCGGGTCCGCGGCCTGTCGCCGGCCTGGGCGGCGAACGACATTGGCGGGCGGCTGATGGCGGCGCTTCGCGACTCGAAGCCGCTCGAGGCGGAGGAGCTGCCGCCGCGCGAGGACCGGCCGGGACTCGGCAAGGAAGGCGCACTGGTCGCCGATCTCTTGAAGCTGCTGCTCAAGATCCGCTCGCGCGAGACCAACGTCGCCGCGCGGCTGATCGCCCGCTCCGAGGAGCTGGAGCTGCTCGCCGCCGGCCGTCGCGAGGGCCTCTCGATCCTCGAGGGCTGGCGCTTCGAGCAATTCGGCCGCGACGCGCTCGACCTTGTCGAAGGCCGGCTCGCCTTCGGGGTCAAGGGCGGTAAGATGATCATGACCCGGACCGAGATGGGGCAGTAAGCGAGGCGATCGAGCGAATATGCACCGTCATCCCGGCGAAGGCCGGGACCCATGAACGAAGGCGTGGCCGGAGAAGTCGCCTGTGCCTTCACCTGTGGGCTCCGTGTTCCTGGGTCCCGGCCTTCGCCGGGATGACGTTTCCGACCCATCGGCCCCGTCCTAAGCCCCCTTCACCTCCGCCTTGCAGCCGAGCGCGGAGGCGAGCTTCCTGAGCCGGCGATCGACGGTCTCGCCGTAGAGCGCGCTCTGCCCGCGCCCCAGGGTAAGGCGCAGGACCCCCTTCGCGCACGACAGGCTGCTGCGTTCGAGGCCGTCGGACAGGCCGCCGCTGAGCCGCTGGCCGACGCGCATGGCGAGGCCCCACAAGGCGGCCCGCTCCAGCTTGTCGCGCGGGCACAAGGCGGCGATGGCCGGGTCGGGAAAGCTCCGCCCGCCGCCGAAGTTCGAGAATAGGGCCTGGGCGATCATCACCCGCTGGCAGGCGTCGACGCCCACCCAATTGTCGTGGAGCGCCGTCTCGACTCCGCGCTCGGCGCGAAAGTCCGGGTGGGCGGCCCAGGCGATGTCCGCGAGGAGGCAGGCGGCGTGGCGGATCCGGGCGCGCCGCGGCGAATCGTCGAAGATCGGCGCGATCCAGCGGTCGAGCAGGTCGCCATGCTCGCCGAACCGTCCGAGGCCTTTTCCGGCCTCGCGCGCCGCCTCGATCAGCGGATCGCGGGCGCGCTGCTCCTTCGGAAGCTCCGAATAGAGATAGCCCTCGCGGATCCCGAAGCTCGAGACGATGAGAGCGCTCGGGCGGATCTCGTCGACCAATGCGGACAGGACCAGCTTGGCGGCGGGAAGGGTCGGGATTCGCGAGGCGGTCAGGGTCCGAAGGCTCTTCGGATCGGCCTGGTCGAGCGAGGCGATGAGCTTGCGCAGCTCGGCGGGCCGCTCGGGCGCCATGACATGATGGTGGGTGATCGGAAGCGGATAGCCGCTCGAGATGATGTCGAGCCGGGCCAGAGCGCGCCACGAGCCTCCGACCATGTAGAAGGGCTTGTCGCGGCCGCTCTTCGCCAGCCCGGACTCGGCGAGCGCCTTGCGGAGCCGGCGGCGGATCGACTCCTCCGCTTCGCGGTCGGGCTCGCCGATGCGCAGCACCCCGAAGGGAAGCGAGATGCTCCTGCCCGCCCGGCCGCCGCCGACCTCGACCAGCTCAAGGCTTCCGCCGCCGAGATCGCCTGCAAGGCCCTCGGCGTCGGGGATTCCGGAAAGGACTCCGAGGCCCGCGAGCCTCCCCTCCTCCTCGCCCGAAATCACGACGGGATTGAAGCCGATCGCCCGAACCTCTTCGAGAAACTCCGCGCCGTTCGATGCGTCGCGGACAGCGGCGGTGGCGAGGACGTGCGGCTCGCGCACCTTCATCTGCTCGACCAGGAGGCGGAAGCGGCGAAGCGCCGAGAGCGCACGCCGGCGCGGCTCCTTGCCGAGCGCGCCCGTCTCCGCAAGCCCCTGGCCAAGGCCGGCCAGAACCTTCTCGTTGAACACCACGGCGGGTATTCGCGGCGCGCCCGCATAGACGACGAGGCGAACCGAGTTCGACCCGATGTCGATCATCGCCTCGGGCCTGCCCTGAAGCATAGCCGCGACCCTACCCGCCCCGACGGAAGCGGAGCTTGGGCACCGAGCTGCTTCTGCCGAGCGCCGCGCCGCGCCCGGACAGGGACGGATTGGTCATGAAATAATTTTGGAGATTGAAAGACTTGTCCGAAGCTTCGGAGACCCGCTCATAGCTTCCGTCGGACATCAGGCGCCAGCTTTGCTCGGTGTCGATGAGGTTCGCCACCATCACCTGGTCGAGCACTTGGGCATGGACCGTAGGGTTCTCGATCGGAAGCATATATTCGATCCGGCGGTCGAAATTGCGCGGCATCCAGTCGGCCGAGCTGATGTAGACCCGGGCCTCGCGATTGGGCAGGCAATCGCCGTTGCCGAAGCACCAGATCCGGCCATGTTCGAGGAAACGGCCGACGATCGACTTCACCCGGATGTTGTTCGACAGTCCGGCAACGCCGGGCCGAAGGCAGCAGATGCCGCGGACCACGAGGTCGATCTCGACCCCCGCCCGGCTCGCCTCGTAGAGACGATCGATGACGATGGGATCGACCAGCGAGTTCATCTTCGCCCAGATCGCTCCGGGAACGCCGGCGCGGGCGTTGATCGTCTCGGTGTCGATCAGCGCGAGAAGCGAGTCGCGAAGGCCGTGGGGGGACATGACCAGCAGCTCGAGCCCGCGCGGCTCGACGTAGCCGGTGATGTAGTTGAACAGCTGGGCGGCGTCGCGCCCGACCCGCGGATCGGCGGTGAAGAAGCTTAGGTCGGTATAGGAGCGGGCCGTGACCGGGTGGTAGTTGCCGGTGCCGAGGTGGCAATAGGTCCGGTAGCCCTTCTCCTCGCGCCTCACCACCATCGAGACCTTGGCATGGGTCTTCCAGTCGATGAAGCCGTAGACGACCTGCACGCCCGCCCGCTCGAGCGCATTGGCCCAGAGCAGGTTCTGCTCCTCGTCGAAGCGCGCCTTCAATTCGACGACGGCGGTGACCGACTTGCCGGCCTCGGCGGCGTCGATCAGCGCCCGCACGATCGCCGACTGCTTGCCGGCCCGGTAGAGGGTCTGCTTGATAGCGACCACGTCGGGATCGGCCGCCGCCTGCTTCAGGAACTCGACCACCACCTCGAAGCTCTCATAGGGGTGGTGGACGACGATGTCCTTCGACTGGATCGCCGCGAAGCAATCGCCGCCATGCTCCCGGATCCGCTCCGGGAAGCGGGCGGTGAAGGGGGCGAATTTGAGGTCGGGCCGGTCCTCTTCGTACAGCGCATCGAGGTCGGCGATGCCGAGAAAGCCGGTCGATTCCGAGACCAGCGCGTCGGCGGCTCCGACCCCCTCCCTCACCAGGTCCGAAAGGTCGGCAGGGATGCCCGATTCGAGCTTCAGCCGGATGACCCGGCCGCGGCGGCGGCGCTTGATCGCGCTTCGGAAGTAGCGGACCAGGTCTTCGGCTTCCTCCTCGATCTCTATGTCGCTGTCGCGGATGATCCGGAAAGCCCCCTCGCCCATCGGCTCCGCGCCCGGGAAGAGCGTTCCGATGCTCCGGCGGATCAGCGTCTCGACCGCCATGTAGCGCGCTTCCTGGCCGGGCAGCCGGACGAAGCGCGGAAGGCTCGGCGGGACCATCAGGAGCTCGCGCAACGTGTCCCCGCCGGGGCGCCGAAGGTCGAAGATCAGGCTGAAGCCGCGATTGGGAATGAACGGAAAAGGATGGGCCGGATCGATCGCCTGGGGGGTCAGGATCGGAAAAATCTGGTCGCGAAAATGGCGGTCGAGGAACTCCGCCGCCTCCGAGTCCAGCGGGTCGTTGCGGCCGAGCACCACCAGCCCCTCGCCGGCGAGGGCGGAGCGCAACTCCTCCCACACCCTCTGCTGGCTTTCGGTCAGCCGGTCGGCCTCCGCCGCGACGGCGGCCAGCTGCTGCCCCGGAGTGAGCCCGTCGACCGAGGTCTCCTCCACGCCGAGCAGCCGGTGCGCCTTGAGCCCGGCGACCCGGACCATGAAGAATTCGTCGAGATTGTTGCCGGAGATGGACAGGAAGCGGAGCCGCTCGAGCAACGGATGGGCCGGATTGGACGCTTCCTCGAGAACGCGCCGGTTGAACGCCAGCCAGGAAAGCTCGCGGTTGAAGTAGCGCTCGCGCGGCGCGAAACCGCCCGGACCCGACCCGGCCGGGGAGTCCGCCCGGGGATCGGCTCGGGGCGTGGTCGAGGGAGCAGCGGAGCCGTCCATTATCCCTGCTGCCTGGCCCTTCTGATGATCCCCGCCTCGCCCAGCGACCGCTTGGCCATTGCCACCGTCATGCGTCGATGATGTGACAAGGCCGAGCGGTCGAGCGCGTCGACGACCTGCTGAACGGCCACATAGGAGCGTTCGATCCGTGGTATGAGGAATTGCACGAGCTCCGGCGGTACCGCGACGCCGCGATCGCCGAGCAGCTTCATGACGAGGTTGGCCAGCAGGGCGTCGTCGGGCTCGGCGATCTGGACATGGGGGGTCGCGGTGAGCCGCGAGCGAAGGTCGGGAAGCGCGATGTCCCACATCGGCGCCGGCACGTCGGCCACGACGAGCAACGGCCGGCGGCTCTGCTGGGCGTGGTTCCAGGCATGGAACAAGGCTTCCTCGTCGTGCCGCTCGGCGTCGTCGAACAGGCGCCCGCCGGTCTTCCGGACGAAGATCCGGCCGAGCAGGCTTCGCCCCGATTTGCGCGGGCCGGTGATCAGGGTCGCCATCACCGGCCACGTCGACCAGCGCTTCAGATGGTCGAAGGCGGCCCGATTGGCGTCGGAGATGAGGAAGTCCTCGTCGGCATCGGCCACCGGCCAGTCGAGCGGCAGCGCGATCTGCGCCACCTTAGTCGCCTCCGCCCTTGCTGATCCGGAGGCTGGCGCCGGAGCCGCTCACCTGCCAGCCCTGCGCCTGCAGCGCGGCGGCCAGCGCAGCCGGATCGCCGGCATAGGTCACCCGCATCACCGAAGTGCCGCCGAGCGCCAGGCTGGTGGTGACGGCGGAGGTCACTCCCGGGACCCGGCTGACCCCGATCTCGGCGCGGGTCACGGCGCCGGCATCGGGCGTGTCGACCTGGACGGTGACGCTGGCGAGGTTCGCCGCTCCGGGGATGGGGGCCGCGGCCTGGGGCGCGCTGCTCGGCGTGGCGGCGCTTTGCGCCTGCGCCTCCGCTTCGTCCGCCACCTCGGTGGCGACCGGCGCGTCGGGGACCGCGAGCGACGGATCGGGCGAAAGCGCGCCCGCCGCCAGCGCTTCGGCATAAAGGAGGTCGAGCCGCCGGACCCCCTCGTCGAGCAGCTTGGGGATCGCGGCGCCGTTCTCGACCCGAAGGGTGAAGCGTCCGAGCACCCGGCCGTCGGGGCCGTAGCGGGCGGTGAATATCCCGATCGCCGGCCCGCCCGGCCACAGCCGCTTGAGCTGGACCTCGGGCACGACGACGTCCGCGGCGCCATATTGGTCGAGCAGCATCCGCCACCAGCCGCGCCCGGGCCGCCGGGTCTGGGCGGCGTTGAGAAGCAGCGGGTCGATTCCCGATCCGGTCGGCCGGACATAGTCGACCGGGCTGTTGCCGGTGCGGAAGCGCGCCCAGGCCGCCTGCCACAGGTTGCGCGATTCGAAGGTCTGGAACGACCCGCCGGTCTGCATCACCGGGATGACCAGCATCGGCGCCGAGCGGCGGACGACCCCGCCGACTCCGAGGAGCTGGCCGGTGCGCGCCCGGTCGAACAGCACGCCCAGGGTGGCGATGTAGCGCTTGGGTCCCATCTGCTCGTCCTCGACGACGATCGCCGAGACCATGCCGTTCAGGGCGGCGTCGGTCAGCGCCGGCGCTTCGGCGAGGGGGCGGCCGTTGGTCTTGGCCCAAAGCGCCTTCCAGCCCTTCTGCTGCGCCTCGCGCCAGCCTTCCTCGCGCGCCTTGTCGGCGTCGGCAGCGACCACGTCGACCTGGATCCCGGTGACCTCGAAGGTGCTCGCGCTGTCGATCGGCGGGATTCCCCGGTCGGCCCCTTCGAGCTGGGCGTCGGCTCGGCCGACCGCGATCAACGCGGCGAGCGCGACGACAAGGGGAATTCGGCCGGCAAGCTTCACGCCCGCCTTTTGGCGAGTCGGGCGTGGAAATCCAAGCGCGATGTCGTAAGGCGGCGTCGATGAGCGAGCGCGAGAGCTATACCTACGCGAAGGCGGGCGTTTCGATCGCCGCCGGCAACGCCCTGGTGAAGGCGATCGGGCCGCTCGCCAAGGCGACGGCGCGGCCGGGCGCCGACGCGTCGCTGGGCGGATTCGGCGGCTTCTTCGACTTGAAGGCGGCCGGCTACCGCGATCCCCTCCTGGTCGCCGCCAATGACGGGGTCGGAACCAAGCTCAAGCTCGCCATCGCCCACGACCGCCACGCCGGAGTCGGCATCGACCTCGTCGCGATGTGCGCCAACGACCTCGTCGTGCAGGGCGCCGAGCCGCTCTTCTTCCTCGATTATTTCGCCTGCGCCCGGCTCGAGGGCGATGTCGCCGAGCGGGTGATCGCCTCGATCGCCGAGGGCTGCCGCCAGGCGGGCTGCGCGCTCATCGGCGGCGAGACGGCGGAGATGCCGGGCATGTATGCCGAGGGCGATTACGACCTCGCGGGCTTCTGCGTCGGAGCGGTCGAGCGCGGCGAGGCCCTGACCGGATCGCGGGTGGCGGCGGGGGACGTGATTCTCGGCCTCGCCTCGTCCGGGGTTCATTCCAACGGCTTCTCGCTGGTCCGACGGCTCGCCGCCGACAAAGGCTGGAAGTTGGAGCGCCCGGCCTTGTTCGACCCGGAGGTGCTGCTGATCGAGGCTTTGCTCGCCCCGACGCGAGTTTATGTGAAGGCGTTGCTGCCGCCGGTTCGTGCCGGACAAATCTCGGCGCTCGCCCACATCACCGGCGGCGGGCTGCTCGAGAACATCCCGAGGGTTCTCCCCGAGGGGCTCCACGCCCGGATCGACGCCGACGGCTGGCCGCAGCCGCGGCTGATGGGGTTCCTCCAGGCGCAGGGCAATATCGAGCCCGAGGAGATGGCGCGGACCTTCAACTGCGGCATCGGCATGGCCGTGCTCGTCCCGGAGGGCGAGGTGGCACAGGTGACCGACTCGCTTCTCCAAGCGGGGGAGATCGTCGTTCGAATCGGCCGGGTCGAGCCGGGGCCCAAAGGTTGCACCGTCTCCGGCTCGCTCGGCACGTGGTCGGCGCGCGAGGCGTGGAGCGCAACCCACAATGGCTGATCGGGTCCGGGTCGGCGTGCTGGTCTCCGGCCGCGGAACCAACATGGTCGCCCTCTCGGAATATAAAAGGCGCGAGCCGCGCGCCTACGACCTCGCCCTCGTCGCCTCTAACGAGCCGGACGCCCGAGCCCTGGTGGCGGCGAAGCGGCTCGCCATCCCGACCTGGGCCCAGAGCCATCGCGGCAAGGCGCGCGCCGAGTTCGACGGGCTGCTCGACGCCGCGCTTCGCGAGCAAGGCGTGCAGGTCGTCGCTTTGGCCGGCTACATGCGGCTGCTATCGCCCGGCTTCGTCAAGGGCTGGGAGGGGCGGATCCTCAACATCCACCCTTCCCTGCTTCCCGCCTACAAGGGACTCGACACGCATCGCCGGGCGATCGAGGCAGGGGAATCCTGGGCGGGCTGCTCGGTGCACCTCGTCACCGAGGGGCTGGACGAGGGACCCGTCCTCGCCCAGGCGAAGGTCAAGCTACGCGAGCGGGACACACCGGAAGCGCTTGCGGCGCGGGTTCTGGAGGAGGAGCACAAGCTCTACCCCGCGGCGCTCGACGCCTTCTGCGCCCGGCTCCTCCCCCGCCGCGAAACGATAGCAGGAGAGGAGTCGCGATGAGCCGGGAAGGGCAGACGAGCGAGGAGAAGCGTGAGGCCGCGGCGATCCGGCGGCGCTGGATCACCCTCGGAGAGGTGCTTGCGGTGGTCGGCGTCGTCATCTCCGGCCTCGCCTTGTGGAACAGCTATTCCGAGCGCACCGCCAACGAGGCCGACCGCGCCGCCGAGAAGGCGAAGGAGGCGACGCAAGCCAAGGTTTCGCACACCCTGCTGCTCAAGGCGTCCGGCAGCGGCAAGCGGCTGGCGCTGACGGCCCACGATCCGGAGCAGGCGATTCAGAGCCAGACCCTGCTCTTCCCGTCATCGCTCGGCGTGGGCTCCGTCGACACGGTGATCGAGCCGAGGATCGAGGCGGGCTGGGTCAAGCAGGCGGTGAAGAAGGCGCAGGACGGCGGAAAGAAGGACGGCCCCGGCGACGCCCGGATGCCCGTCGCCATCGCCACCCGCTTCGCCAGCGGTGGCGAGACGCTCACCGACACGGCGATCTACGACGTCGGCTACAAGGCCGACGGCGGCGGATTGCTGGGAGGCCTCGACGTCGAGCTTCGCGGCCTTTCGCTGGTAGAGCGGGTCAGGCCCCCCGCCGCGCAGGCGCGCCTCGACGCAATCTGGGCGGCGCGGAAGAAGTGAACCTTAAGCCCCTCCCCTGAAGGGGAGGGGCTTAAGGTTCAGCCGACGATCTCGTCGGGCTTGAAGAAATATTCGATCTCGATCGCGGCATTCTCGGCGCTGTCGGAGCCGTGCACCGAATTGGCCTCGATCGATTCGGCGAAGAGCTTGCGGATCGTGCCCTCGTCGGCATTGTCCGGGTTGGTGGCGCCCATCACCTCGCGGTTGCGGGCGACGGCGTTGTCGCCTTCCAGCACCTGGACGACGACCGGGCCGGAGGTCATGAATTGGACCAGGTCGTTGAAGAACGGCCGCTCGCGATGGACTCCATAGAAGCCCTCGGCCTGCTCGCGGCTCATCCGGATCCGGCGCGAGGCGACGACCCGCAGCCCGGCTTCCTCGAGCTTCGCGGTGATCGCGCCGGTCAGGTTCCGGCGGGTCGCGTCGGGCTTGATGATCGAGAAAGTGCGTTCGGTCGCCATGGCCGGCAAAGCTCCAAATAGGGGTGGGATTTGCGCGGCTCTCTAGGGGTGCCCGGGCTGCGGCGCAAGGTTGGCGGGCTTTGTACCGGGTCGAGCGTGGGATGTTCACGCAGAGAACGCAGAGGCGCAGAGAGGCCGTGCCCGAAGCCGCCGCCGTGTCATCTCATGGGCGCAGCCCCATCAGCGGCTTCGCCGGTTGAGTGGCACGAAGTCGGCGCAATGCCGGCCTCTCTGCGTCTCTGCGTTCTCTGCGTGAGACCTTCGGCTTGCGGCGAAGGACCAGGACGTCAGGGCCCCTGGACCCACTTCCCCTCGACCTGCTTCCAATAGCGCGACTCGATCTCCGCCCTTCCCTTGAGCGCCCGCCAGGCGCCTCGGGCGGAGTCGATGTGGCCGGTGTCGAAGAAGTAAAAGGCGCGCGCGAAGCCGAGCGCTTCGTCCCGCCACTCCCCGTCGGCCAAAGCGACATTGGCGGCGCCGCCGGCCGAGTCCGCCGTTTCGGAGAGGAGGATCGGCTGGCGCTCCCCGCCCTCGCGGCCGTGGGGGAGGAACGAGTCCTTCGAGTAAGTCCAAAGCTGCTCGTCGAGCCGCGCCAGCAGGCCCGGTTCCGCCACGACCACCATCCGCTCGCCCTTCGCGAGGACCTTCTCGCAAATCGCTGGGAGCACCCGCTCCAGCGGCGTGGAGGTGAGGTGGTAGAAGTCGACGATCACAAGAGCGTCGCCCCAGCCCCTGCCGTCATCCCGGCGAAGGCCGGGACCCATGAACACGGAACATCGAGACTATCCGCGAGCATCGGCGTTCCTGGGCCCCGGCCTTCGCCGGGGTGACGATCAGCGCGCACGGTCAGCAGCCGAGAACATCGCTCGAGGTCGCCGCCCCACCTCAATGCTCGAAATTGTCCGCCACGAAGCGGTCGAGAAGGGCGACTCCGAAGCCGGTGGCGCCCTTGTCGTAGAGGTGGGCGGCCTTGTCGGACCAGACCATCCCGGCGATGTCGAGGTGCGCCCACTTCACCCCCGCCTCGACGAAGCGCTGCAGGAACACCGCCGCGGTGATCGATCCGCCCTCGCGCGGGCCGACGTTCTTCATGTCGGCGATCGGCGACTCGATCAGCTTGTCGTACGGCTCGCCGAGCGGCATCCGCCACAATTTGTCGCCCGTCGCCCTGCCCGCCGAATCGAGCTGGCCGGCGAGGCCGTCGTCGTTCGAGAACATTCCGCCATATTCGTGGCCGAGGGAGATGATCATCGCTCCGGTGAGGGTGGCGAGGTCGACCAGGACGTCCGGACGATATTGGCGCTGAGCCCAGGTCATCGCGTCGGAAAGGACGAGCCGCCCCTCGGCGTCGGTGTTGATCACTTCGATGGTCTGGCCGGACATAGAGGTGACGACGTCGCCGGGCCGCTGGGCGTTTCCGTCCGGCATGTTCTCCGCGAGCACGCAGATCCCCACGACATTGGCCTTGGCCTTGCGCGAAGCGAGCGCCACCATCGTTCCGGCGACGGCGCCCGCGCCGCCCATGTCCCACTTCATCGACTCCATCCCGGCGGCCGGCTTGATCGAGATCCCGCCGGTGTCGAAGGTGATCCCCTTGCCGACGAAGACGATCGGCTTGGCCCCGGCGAGTCCGCCGTTCCAGCGGATGGCGAGCAGCCGCGGCGGACGGACCGACCCCTGGCCGACTCCGATGAGCGCGCCCATTTTGAGCTCCGCCATCTGGTTTTCGTCCAGCACCTCGATCTGGCAGCCGAGCGGCTCCAGCCGGGCGCGGGCGCGCTCGACGAAGCTTTCCGGGTAGATGATGTTGGCCGGCTCCGTCACCAGCTCACGGGTGAAGGAAAGGCCGTCGACCAAAGCGGAGCGGCGGCCCCACGAATCCTCCGACCCGTCGCCCCCGCCGACCAGAGTGACGCTCTCGAGCGTCGGCTTCTGCTTCTTGGCGAGCTTGGTGCGATAGGGATCGTAGCGCCAGGCCCGCGCCGCGGCTCCGAACGCCAGCCGGGCTGCGGCGTCGTCGCCCAGGCCGAGGCCGGTCAGGTCCACGACGAGCCGCGTCTCGCCCGAGGTAAGCAGACGCGCGGTCAGCGCTCCGCCGGCCCGCTCGAACACCGCCTGCTCGTCGCGGTTGCTGCCGAGTCCGACGAGCAGCAGCCGGCGCACCTGGTCGCCGTCCTCGATGAAGGTCTCGGCCACCGCTCCCGCCTCGCGCTCGAAACGCTGGGCTTCGGCGGCACGGGCGACGAGGGACCGCGCCGGCTCGGCGATCGACTGGAGCCGGTCGTTCAGCATGTCGTCGGCCCAGACCGGGATGGCGAGGGCGTAGGCGCCGGCGGGGCGCTGCGGAGCGAAGCTGATCTTCATAAGCCGGAGGAACTCCTGAAATAGTTGGGGCGCAATCGGCGCAAATCCCTTGCAAGTCCTCTAGGCAAACGAGCGGCGGCTTGCAAAGAGCCGATATGCCGCGCGCCGATGCGGAAGGGCGCCATTGCGGCGGACGGCTTCCGGTGCGATAGGCGGCGCCGGTCGCGCGTACCTCTGAGCGGCGGGGAATGTGAAGAAGCTCAACCTCATCTGCCTCACGGGGCTTCCCCTGCTGCTCGCCGCGCCGGTTCCCGCCTTCGCGCAGGACGAGCCCAAGCGCGCGACTCCCGCGCTCGCCGACCCGGCAGTCCCTGCGCCTGCGCCCACGCCGGCCCAAGGCGAGCCGCGCGAGGTCGCGTTCAGCTCGAGCGAGCTGGTCTACGACAACGAGGCCGACGTCGTCACCGCCAGCGGCGACGTCCGGATGAACAGCGAGGGCAACAACCTTCGCGCCGACCGCGTCGTGTGGAACCGCAAGACCGACCAGGCCCGCGCGGAAGGAAACGTCCGCCTCGTCACCCCCGAAGGCCATACCGCCTATGCGGACAGCATCGTCCTCACCGACGCGATGAAGAACGCCGTCGCCGAGAACATGCTTCTCGTGCTCGAGGACGGGGGCCGGATCGCGGCGGTGAAGGCGGAGCGCCGCGACGGCTACACGACGCTCTACCGCGCCGCTTATTCGCCCTGCGCCGTGATCAGCCCTTCCGGCTGCCCGAAGAACCCGACCTGGCAGATCACCGCGGTCAAGGTCGTCCACGATCCGTACCGCAAGCGGATCCGCTACGAAGGCGCCGGCCTCAATCTGCTCGGCACCCGGATCGTCGCCCTGCCCTTCCTGTCGCACCCGGACGGAAGCGGCGGCGGCGGCACCGGCCTTCTCGTGCCGGACATACGCCTTAGCAACCGCAACGGCCTCGAGGTCTCCGTCCCTTATTACATGAAGATCGCGCCCAACCGCGACTTCACCGTCACGCCCCACCTCTACACCGGGGTGCTTCCGATGCTCGAGGCAGAATATCGCCAGATCACCAGCCTCGGCGCCTTCCGGGTGGCGGGCTTCGGCACCTACGGATCGCGGATCCCGCTCGGCACGACCTCGGCCGTTCGCGACGAAGGCTTCCGCGCCTATCTGGAAGGCAATGGCCGGTTCCAGCTCGGCCCCTTGTGGACCGTCACCGCCTCGGGCCGCTACGTCACCGACCGCACCTTCCTTCGCCGCTACGATATCTCCCGCGACGTCCGCCTGCGCTCGTTCGTGAACGCCGAGCGGATCGACAGCGACAGCTACGTCTCGATCGCCGGCTGGGCTTTCCAGGGCCTGCGCTCGACCGACAGAGGCGGCCAGCAGCCCTTCGTCCTCCCCGCCATCGACGCCCGCTGGCGGCTTCCGACCCTGCTTGCGGGCGGACGCCTGGAGGTCCAGGCGAACAGCCTCGCCATCCTGCGCACCGGCGGCCAGGACACCCAGCGCGCCTTCGTGTCCGCGCAATGGGAGCATCGCAGCCTCACACCGCTCGGCCAGGAGCTGATCCTCACCGCTTATGCCCGCGGCGACGCCTACCATACCGGCGACACGCTCCTGACCAGCACCCCCTCCTATCGCGGCACCGAAGGCTGGCACGGGCGGGCGATCGCGGCTCTCGCCGGCGAGATACGCTGGCCGCTGATCGGCCCGTTCATGGGCGGAACCCAGCGGCTCACGCCGCGCCTCCAGTTCGTCGCCTCGCCGCCGGTCAACAATCTCGACATCCCCAACGAGGATGCGCGCTCGGTCGACCTCGAGGATTCGAACCTGTTCGCGCTCAACCGCTTCCCCGGCTACGACCGGTGGGAAGACGGCGCCCGGGTCACCTACGGAGTCGATTGGGGCGTCGACATTCCCGGCATCGCCGTGCGCACCACGATCGGGCAGAGCTACCGGCTCGACACCAAGCCGAGCATCCTTCCGCCCGGGACCGGCCTTTCCGGCCGCTTCTCGGACTTCGTCGGTCGCACCACCGTCAAGCTCGGCCGCAAGCTCAACCTCGTCCACCGTTTCCGGCTCGACAAGGACGATCTCGCCGTGCGCCGCAACGAGATCGATGCCGTCGTCGGCGGCCGCCAGACCTACGCCACGATCGGCTATCTGCGGCTCGACCGGAACATCGACAAGACGCTGGAGGATCTTCGCGACCGCGAGGAGATCCGCCTCGGCGGCCGAGTGAGGTTCGCCCGCTACTGGTCGATCTTCGGTTCGACGACGATCGACCTCACCAGCCGGCGCGAAGACCCGCTGTCGAGCGCCGACGGCTACGAGCCGGTCCGCCACCGCCTCGGCATCAGCTACGACGACGACTGTATCGAAATAGGGGTGACGTGGCGGCGCGACTATGACACGACCGGCGACTTCCGGCGGGGGAACACCTTCCTGTTCCGGGTGGCGCTGAAGAATCTCGGTCGCTAAAAGCGTTAGACGGCAGCGGCGGGGCGTAAGCTGCGGTTCAGCCTGTTTCGGGCAGCAGGGGCCTGCTTTTACTGGAGGAATGATGAAGCTCGGCACTTTCAAAAGGGCGGCTCTGCTGCTGGCGGGTACGGTCACGGCCGCCGCCGCCCTCGCGCAGTCCGGCACCCGCCCCGCGACCAAGCCGGCGGTTCGGACGAGCGCCCCCGCGGCGGCTCCGGCGCGCCGCCCTGCCCCGGCCGCGCCTACCGCGGCGCCGGCCGCCCAGCCGGCGGGTGCCGGCCCGACCGCCGCTGTCCCGGGACTCTACCTGCCGACCGATCCCTCTTTCCTGGGCGACACCGACGTCAACGTCCGCAAGGCCACCGCGATCGTCAACGGCACCGTCATCACCGGTACCGACGTCGACCAGCGCCTCGCCCTCATCGTCCTCGCCAATGGCGGCCAGGTGCAGCCCGACGAGATGCAGCGCCTGCGCGAGCAGGTGCTCCGCAACCTCGTCGACGAGACGCTGCAGATCCAGGCCGCCGAGCAGCACGACATCAAGATCACTCCGGCGGAGATCAACCAGTTCTTCGCCCGCTACGCCCAGAGCTTCCAGCAGAACCCCCAGCAGTTCGACGCCTTCCTCCGCTCGAAGGGATCGTCGGCGGATTCGGTGAAGCGCCAGATCCACGGCGAAATGGCCTGGAGCCGGCTTCTCCGCAACCGCATCGAGCCGTTCGTCAACATCAGCGAGGACGAGGTGAAGTCGGTGATCGCGCGGCTCAACGCCTCGAAGGGCGCGCAGGAATATAAGGTCTCCGAGATCTTCCTTTCCGCGACTCCCGAAACCGCGCCTCAGGCCCGCGCCAATGCCGAGCGGATCGTCCAGCAGCTTCGCGGCGGCGGCTCCTTCCTCGCTTATGCCCGCCAGTTCTCGGAAGCCTCGACGGCGGCACGCGGCGGCGAGCTCGGCTGGGTCCGCGCCGAGCAGCTTCCCGATCCGCTCTCGTCGGCGGTCCGCACCCTTCCGGTCGGAGCGGTCAGCGATCCCATCGCCATTCCCGGCGGCTACTCCGTCCTCTCGGTCGGCGATACCCGCCAGATCCTCACCGCCGATCCGCGCGACGCCCTGCTCAGCCTCAAGCAGATGACGATCGCCTTCGCCCCCAACACGCCGCGCCCCGAAGCTCAGCAGCGCGTCCAGCAGCTGGTCGCGACCACCCAGTCGATGGGCGGATGCGGCGGCGCCGAGGCCGCCGCGGCCGCGATCAAGGCCGAGGTCGTCACCAACGACCAGGTCAAGGTGCGCGACCTTCCGCCGGCGCTCCAGCCGGCGCTGCTCGGTCTCCAGATCGGCCAGGCGACCTCGCCCTTCGGCTCGGTCCAGGACCGGGTCAGCGTCCTCGTCCTGTGCGGCCGCGACGATCCGCCGCCGGTCAACGAGGTCAGCTACGAAACCATCTACAACCAGATGGCCGAGGACCGGGTCAATCTGCGGGCCCGGCGCTACCTTCGCGACCTTCGCCGCGACGCCGTCGTCGATTATCGCTGAGCCGGCGGCTTTGCCCAAGCCGCTCGCGGTAGCCCTGGGCGACCCGGCCGGGATCGGCCCGGAAATCGTCGCCAAGGCGTGGGAAAGGCGGCGGGCCGAGCGCCTTCCCTGCTTCTTCGCCGTCGGGTCCGCCGAGGCCGTCGCGGCGGTGTGGGGCGGTCCCCTCGCGATCGTCTCCGATCCCGCGGAGGCGGAGGCGGCGTTCGACCATGCCCTGCCGGTGATCCGGATCGACCGAGGCAGCGAGGTCGTGCCCGGCCGCCCCACGCTCGACGGCGCGCAAAATGCCTTCGACGCGCTCGAGCTCGCCGTCGGGCTTGCCCGCTCGGCCGCCGCCTCGGCTCTGGTGACCGGTCCGGTTTCCAAGGCGCAGCTCTATGCGGTCGGCTTCTCGCATCCCGGCCAGACCGAGTTCGTCGCGGAGCGGTGCGGAGTCGCTCCGGACAAGGTGGCGATGATGCTTGCCGGGCCGACCCTTCGAACGGTTCCGGTCACGACCCACGTCGCCCTTCGCGACGTCCCGGCCCTCCTGACCACCGAGCTGATCGTCGCCAAGGGCCGGACCACCATCCGCGGCCTCCGCCGCCTGTTCGGGATTGAGCGCCCGCGTCTCGCCGTGGCCGGCCTCAATCCCCATGCCGGCGAAGGCGGAGCGCTGGGGCGCGAGGAGATCGACATCGTCGAGCCGGCGATCGAGCGGCTTCGCGAGGAGGATGCCGAGGTCACCGGCCCGCACGCCGCCGACACGATGTTCCACGCCCGCTTCCGCTCCGGCTACGACGCGGCTCTGTGCCTCTATCACGACCAGGCGCTCGTCCCCTTGAAGACCCTCCATTTCGACGACGGCGTGAACATGACCCTGGGCCTGCCGATCGTCAGGACCTCGCCCGATCACGGCACCGCCTTCGCCATCGCCGGGCAGGATCGCGCCGAGCCGGGCGCGATGATCGCCGCCCTCGCCATGGCGGCCGCCTGCGCCGGGCGCCTCTGTCCGGCCTAGGTCCCCTCCCCTTGCGGCCCCTTCCCCCGCTCCGCGAGGTTATCGCCCGCCACGGCCTCGCCGCGAGCAAGGCGCTCGGCCAGAACTTCCTTCTCGACGAGCAGCTTCTCGACCGAATCGCCCGGGTTCCCGGCGATCTTGCCGGCGCGCGGGTCTATGAGGTGGGGCCGGGCCCCGGCGGCCTCACCCGCGCCTTGCTCCGCGCCGGCGCCGAGGTCGTCGCGGTCGAGCGCGACCGCCGCTGCCTTCCGGCGCTGGCCGAGGTGGCGGAGGCGGCGGACGGGCGGCTTCGGGTGATCGCGGGCGATGCCCTCGCCGTCGACGAGGCCGCGGAGGCGGGCGCGGGCGCCCATGTCGCCGCCAACCTGCCCTACAATGTCGGAACCGCCCTCTTCGTCCGCTGGCTCGGCGGGGAAGCCTGGCCGCCCTGGTGGGCGTCGCTGACCCTCATGTTCCAGCTCGAAGTGGCGGAGCGGATCGTCGCGGCGCCCGGCACCGGCGCTTATGGCCGCCTCGCCATCCTCGCCCAGTGGCGAAGCGTGCCGAGGCTGGCGATGAAGGTCCACCGCTCGGCCTTCGTCCCACCGCCCAAGGTCATGTCCGCGGTCGTCCATCTCGTGCCGAAACCCGCGCCCGACGGCGTACGCGCCGCGACCCTGGAGCGTCTCACCGCCGCCGCCTTCGGCCAACGCCGCAAGATGCTTCGCCAGAGCCTCAAGGGGCTGGAAGGCGCCCTCGCCGCCCTCGACGCGGTCGGGATAGACGCTCAGCGGCGCGCGGAGACGCTGACGGTGGAGGAATTCGTCGCGGTGGCCCGTGCGATGGACGCCCAGAGCGGCGGGATTGAAGCGCCGCGAATGATCTTACCGCCACCCTGAACTCGTTTCAGGATCCAATTCTCCGCCCGCCCGCGGCTCGAGGCTGGATGCTGAAACGCGTTCAGCATGACGGAAAAAGAAGGTCGTATCTGGCAGAGCCTCCGGCACCGCGAGCCCGCTCGCCGACAGCCGTGCTACTCCTTCTGCGGTGCGCCCACGTCCGGCCGCTGCGCGGTCAGCACCTCGGGGGGCGGGCCTTTGGCGATCGCGGCCGCGAGCGTCGTCGCCTGCGGGCACGCCCCCTTGCACAGCGAACGGATCCGCTCGAGATTGCGCTTCGCACGCTCCACCGCACCGCGCTGGACCAGGGCCTCGCCCTGGCCCTGGAGGGCGGTCAGATCGTTGGGCTCGAGCTTCAGGGCCTCGAGATAGAATTTGATCGCCTTGCCCGGAAGCTTCTCTCCCTGCGCGGCGCGGCCCAGGGCGATATAGGCCTGGCGGTTGCGCGGATCGACGGCGAGAGCGCTTTCCAGCAGGTCGGTCGCCTCCTGGAAGCGGCCCTGGCCGGAGAGCGCCTGCGCCTGCTGGGTGAGCGCGATCGAACGGGCGTCGATCTGGTCGTCGGGCTTCTGTCCCCAACCGGCGCTTCCGACGGTGGCGAGAAGGATCGCGGCGGTAAGGGCGATCGGGGTGAGACGCATCAGATACTCCATTGGCCTGTAGCGCGAAGGCTTAGCACGGGGCCTTCCAGCGCGCGACGAAAAACCCGTCCGTCCCCTCTCGGGCGGGGGTGAGAAGAAGGCCGCTTCCGGCGGCCCGTCCGGCCGACATCGGCAGGTCCTGCGGAAGCATCCCCGAACGCTCCGTGAAGGCAGCCGCCTGCTCCCGCCCCTCCTCGGCCAGAAGCGAGCAGACCGCGTAGACGAGAATACCGCCCGGTCGAATCAGTACGGACGCAAGGTCGATGAGATAGGATTGGAGCTTCACGAGCCGGCCCAGCCTGGCTTCGTCCAGCCGCCAGCGCAGCTCCGGATTTCGGCGCCAGGTTCCGGTCCCGGAGCAGGGCGCGTCCACCAGGACGATGTCGGCCGAACCGGCGAGGTCCGCCAGAGCCTCGCGCTCCCGCCCCGGATCGAGCAGCCGAGGCTCGACCAGGGTCGCTCCCGCACGGGCGAGGCGCGGCGCCATACGCGACAGGCGCGTCCGATCCGTGTCGGTCGCCACCAGCCGGCCGGAATTCGCCATCTCCGCCGCCAGTGCGAGGGTCTTCCCGCCCGCCCCGGCGCAAAGGTCCACGACGGTCATTCCCGCGGCCGCTCCGCAGGCGAGGGCGAGTAGCTGGCTTCCTTCGTCCTGGATCTCGACGAAACCGCCATTCCAGGCGGGCTCGTCCTCCACCCGGCTCCCCTCCGGCAACCGCAGGCCGAGCGGCGAAAGCGGCGTCGCGACGGCGGCGGGAAGCGCGGCGAGCGCCTCTTCGCGGGTCGCGCGCAGCCGGTTGACCCGCAGGTCCAGCGGCGCGCGCTCGAGGAAGGCCGGCCACTCGTCGGGCCCGACGGCGGGATCCATGCGTCCGGCAAGCCACGCCGGCACGATGCCGCCCACCGGCTCCGGCACTGCGCCGTCGATCGCGGCCGGCCCGTGTCCCAGGCCGTCGAACAGCGCGGCCAGCTCCGGCTCGGCGGCGGCGAGGGCGAGCATTCCGTCCCGACCGGAGCGCGGCGGCTCCGGCCATGCCCTGATCACCCGGTAGACGTGCTCGCGCACCGCCCGGCGGTCCTTCGATCCGGCGTAGCGGCGGGTCGAGAAATAGCGCGAGACGAGCGTGTCGGCGGCGGCGCCCCCGCTCCGCGCGGCGGCGACCACCTCGTCCAGTATCTCGATCGCCGCCTGCACGCGCGCCGACGGCGTCATCGCTGAGGGCCTGGACTCATCGCCGGCCTAGCCGGACGTCGGGTAATTGGGGGCCTCGCGGGTGATGGCGACGTCGTGGACGTGGCTCTCGCGAAGGCCGGCATTGGTGATCTGGACGAACCGCGCCTTGGCGCGGAGTTCGTCGAGATTCGCCGATCCGGTATAGCCCATTGCCGCCTTCACCCCGCCGACGAGCTGGTGGATGACGTCGCGGGCATGGCCCTTGTAGGGAACCTGGCCCTCGATCCCCTCGGGAACGAGCTTCAGCTGATCCTTGATGTCGTGCTGGAAATAGCGGTCGGCGGAGCCGCGCGCCATTGCTCCGACCGAGCCCATGCCGCGATAGGATTTGTACGCCCGGCCCTGGTAGAGGAAGGTCTCGCCCGGCGCTTCCTCGGTTCCGGCGAGGAGAGAGCCGACCATCACCGTCGAGGCGCCGGCGGCGAGCGCCTTGGCGAGGTCGCCGCTGGTCCGAAGTCCTCCGTCGGCGATGATCGGCGTTCCGCTAGCCGCCGCCGCCTCGGCCGAATCGAGGATGGCGGTGAGCTGCGGCACGCCGACTCCGGCGACGACCCGGGTGGTGCAGATCGAGCCGGGGCCGATGCCGACCTTCACCGCGTCCGCGCCGGCGCCGATCAGGGCTAGCGTCGCTTCGCCGGTCGCGACGTTGCCGGCGACGATCTGGACCCGGTTGGAGACCCGCTTGATCCGCTCGACCGCGGCGGCGACGTCGACATTGTGGCCGTGAGCGGTGTCGATGACGATGAGGTCGCATTCGGCGTCGATCAGCGCTTCCGAACGCTCGAAGCCCTTGTCGCCGACGGTCGTCGCCGCCGCCACGCGAAGCCGCCCCGACCCGTCCTTGGTCGCGCTGGGATAGGTGACCGCTTTCTCCATGTCCTTGACCGTGATCAGACCGGTGCAGCGCCCGGCTTCATCGACCACGATGAGCTTCTCGATCCGCCGCTGGTGAAGGAGCCGCCGGGCTTCCTCCTGGCTTACCCCGGGGCCCACCGTGGCGAGATTGTCGCGGGTCATCAGCTCCGCCACCGGCTGGAGCGGATTCTCGGCGAAGCGGACGTCGCGGTTGGTGAGGATGCCTACGAGGCGGCCGTCCTTCTCCGTCACCGGGATGCCCGAAATGCGGTGCCGTTTCATCAGCTCCAGCGCCTCGGCCAGGGTGCGCTCGGGCGTGAGGGTGATGGGGTTCACCACCATCCCGCTCTCGAACCTCTTCACCGCCCGGACCGCCGCCGACTGCTCCTCGACCGTCAGATTGCGGTGGAGCACTCCGAGCCCGCCCATCTGGGCCATGACGATGGCCATGTCGGCCTCGGTCACGGTGTCCATCGCCGAGGAGAGGATCGGGATGTTGAGCCTGATCTCCCGGGTGACCTGGGTGGACGTATCGGCCTGGCTCGGCAGCACCGACGAGGCGCCGGGCTGAAGCAGCACGTCGTCGAAGGTCAAGCCGAGGCGGATGTCCATATGAGTCTCTTCAGGATTCGGGGGGCTTCTATAGGCGGCGCGATGGTCACCCGCTAGGCTTGGCTAGGCTTCTCCCGCTTGGTCCGCCAGGTCCATGAAGTTGCGCGCCGCCTCGCGGTCGGCTTCGTCGTTGAACGCGGCGTCGAGGTCCGGCGCCGCCCCGAGCATGTGAAGCAGCGCCCAGAGGGCGAAGCGGTTAGCGCGGTCCGTCTCCAGCCCGAGATCCACCTTCATCCGTTCGACTCCGGCCTCGAGCGCGGCGGGAGTCGCGGCGGCAAGGTCGGCGGTTCCGAAATAGCGGCGCAGCTGATCGTCGAAATTCATCGCCCCGCTAACCGAGCCGGGCGGCCAAAGCGGCGGAGCGCGGCCGGGCCCGGGTCACCGTCACCCGCGTGCCGGGGCCGGTCAGGCCGTAGAGCCGCTTGGCGAAGGCGTGGGGGAGCCGGATGCAGCCATGGCTCGCGGGATAGCCCGGAAGCGCCCCGGCATGGAGCGCGATCCCGTAGGCGGTCAGCCGCTGCATGTAGGGCATGGGCGCATTCGAATAGCGGTTCGAGCGATGGTGGACCTGCTTCTGGAGGATCGGGAAGGTGCCGGCGGGAGTCTCGTGCCCCGGCCGGCCGGTCGAGACGGGCGAGGTGGCGATCAGCGTGCCGCCTCGGAACACCCAGGCCTTCTGTTGCGGGATGCTGACCAGCACTCGAATATCCCCGCCGGCCACCGGAGCGGAGGCGGGAGCGCCGCGCTGCCGCGGGGGCCGGGACGGGCCGGGAAGCGGCCGGCAGCCGCCTGACGGGCAGGTCACGTCTTCGTAGGCGAGCTTCGGCGCGTCCACCTCGCGCGGCGGAATCGCGCTTCCAAGCACGACCGCCGCGATGGGGGCGAAGACCCAGAGCCATCTCATACGACCGTCGATAGCAGAAGCAGCGGCGGCGTCATGCCGTCATGTCCCGCCTCCAGGCGGATAGGCGTTCGCATTCGGGACGTAGCCACCGGCGCCGCGATCTGCCATTGCGCACGCACTGGCTTCGCGCGCGCCTCTTTGGGAGCGCGCGGGCGCTTATTTTCGGGAATAATCGGATGGTTGCGAATTCTCCCCCTCAGGTCGATCTCAACGGCTCTGGCGCCGGTACCGACACGTCGCTCGGCTACACCGAGAATGATGCGCCGACGCGGATCGCCCCGGACGCCACCGTCGCCGATCCCGATTCGCCCAATTTCGCCGGCGGCACCCTCACCGTCCAGTTCACCGCAGGAGCGGGCTCCAACGACCGGTTGCAGGTGGTCGAGGGAGTGTTCGTCATCTCCGAGCAGGACATTCTCTACCGCAGCTCGGACGATCCCGAAACCTATGTCCGGATCGGCTCGATCTCCGGCGGCGTCGACCCCTCCACGCCGCTCGTCATCACGCTCACCGACCAGGCGACCCCCGATCTCGTCCAGGAGCTGACCCGCTCGATCGCCTTTGCCAATTATTCCGACTCTCCGGTCGAGGGGGATCGGACCATCGCCTTCACCCTCACCGACGGCGACGGCGGCACCAGCCAGACGGTTAGCGCCACCTTGACCCTCACCGCCGTCGACGATCCCGCCGTCGCGGTCCCCGACCAGCTCTACACGCTCGAGAATTCGGCGACGGTCGGCAACCTGTTCGACGATCACGGCAACGGGCCTGACTCGGACCCGGACGGCCCGATCACGCTCACCGAAGTGAACGGCCAGACGGCGAACGTGGGTCAGACCGTCGAGCTTGCCTCCGGAGCCTTGCTCACGGTGAATGCGGACGGCACCTACCGCTACGACCCCAACCACGCCTTCGACTATCTCGTCGGCGGAAGCGGGGCCACGAACACTCAGGCGGACGACAGCTTCACCTATCGCCTCGCGGGCAGCGAGGAGGTGACGGTGACGGTCACGGTCATCGGAGTGTCGTCGCCCGGCGACCATCTTTCGGGAACGGTGGACGACGACGCCATTTCGGGCACCGAGGGCAACGATGTGTTCGACCTCTCGCAGGGCGGCGAGGATTCGGCGAGCGGTCGCGGGGGCGACGACTATTTCTATCTCGGCGGCGCCTTCTCGACCGGCGACATGATCAGCGGCGACACCGGGTTCGACGTCGTCGCCCTGCTCGGAAACTACAATCTCACGCTCACTCCGACCAGCTTGGCCGGGATCGAGCGCCTGACCCTGTTCAGCGGCACCGCCCTGGGCGGAACTCAGCATGTCAGCTACCAGATCGTCACGAACGACGCGAACGTCGCGCGCGGCGAAACTCTGGACGTGCTCGCCGCCGGACTGCTTTCCGACGAGACCCTGACCTTCAACGGGCTCGCCGAGAGAGACGGCAAGTTCCAGGTGTTCGGCGGCGCCGGCAACGATTCGATCGCGGGGGGCCAGCTTGGCGATGCTCTCGTCGGCAATAACGGCAACGACTCGCTCTACGGCCTGGGCGGCGACGACTATCTTCTCGGCGGCGCCGGCGCGGACAATCTGCGCGGCGGTTTCGGCTCGGATTTCTTCGTCTACCGGTCGGCGGACGAGTCGACGCTCCGAAGCTTCGACACGATCGCCGATTTCGAGCAGTCCCGGGACAAGATCGACGTCCACGAGATCGACGCCAATCCGGAGGCTGCGGGAGACCAGGCCTTCACCTTCATCGGTTCGAACGCCTTCAGCCACAATGCGGGCGAGCTTCGCGCCTACCAGCTCGAAGGAACCAGCTACGCGGTCGAAGGCGATCTCAACGGCGACGGCACCGCCGACTTCTACGTGCAGGTGAACATGACCGGCCAGACCGCCGCCCTGGTCGCGTCCGACTTCGTCCTCTAGGACCGATACTCCCTCTCCCCCGGGGGAGAGGGAAATCTACGCCCTGCCCCGCGCCCGCTCCTCCACCCGGCGCTCGAGGATGGTGAGCGGCATCGCCCCGTCCTTCAGCACTTCGTGGAACTGCTTCAGGTCGAAGCGGGCGCCAAGCAGCGCCTGGGCGCGCTTGCGTGCCCGCGTCCACGCCATGTGGCCGACCTTGTAGCTGCACGCCTGCCCGGCCTGGGTGCAATAGCGCTCAACCTCGCGCTGCGAGCGCGGCCGGGCGAAGCCGGTCGTCTCGACGAGATAGTCGGTCGCCTTCTCCCGGCTCCACTTCTGACTGTGAAGGCCGGTGTCGACGACGAGGCGCGCCGCCCGGAACAGGAAGGATTGGAGATAGCCCGCCCGCTCCAGCGGCGACTTGTAGGCGCCGAGCTCGTCGGCGAGCTGCTCGGCGTAGAGCGCCCAGCCTTCCGAATAGGCGCTGAAGAAGCCGGTCTTGCGAAGGGTCGGGATGTCGCGCGATTCCTGGGCCAGGCTGATCTGCAGGTGATGGCCCGGTACTCCTTCGTGATAGGTCAGCGAGGGAAGCGAATATTTCGGCCAGTCGCCGGTGTCCTTCAGGTTGATGAAGTAGATGGCCGGCCTCGACCCATCGAGCGAGGCGCGGTTGTAATAGCCGTTCGAGGCGCCGTCCTGGATTTCCGGCGGTACCCGGCGGATCTCCAGCGGCGCGTTGGGAAGAGTCGCGAACGCCTGCGGCAGCCGGCAGTACATTTCCTTCACGCCCGCGTTGAGGCTTGCGATCAGCTCCGCCCGCCCCGGGTCCGTGTTCGCATAAAGCTGCGACGGATCGACGTTGAGCGCCGCAAGCCGGGCGCCCACTCCGCCGCGGGTCATGCCCTGGGTGCGCAGGATCTTGTCGAGCTGGGCGCTGATCTCCGCCACCTGCTGAAGGCCCATGCGGTGAACTTCGTCGGGGCTGAACTTGGTCGTCGTCGCCTGCTCCAGCGCCACGCGGTAGATCTCGTCGCCGTGCGGCACCCGCCAGATGCCGTCGCCCGGCTGGCTCGCCGGCCGGAGCTCCCGGACCAGCGCCATCTGGCGGTCGAGCGCGGGATAGACCCGCTCCTCGACGATCTTCGTCGCGCGCCGCTCCCAGCGCCCGTCAATGTCCTTCGCCTTGGCGCGCTTCGCCAGCGACTGGACGATCGAGCTGTCCTCCGCCTTTTGGCCGCGAAGCTTCTCCATCTGGCCGAGCGCCAGGTCGAGCGACCAGGCCGGGGCGACATAGCCGCGCGCCGCCTCGATCCGCTGCATGGCGCTGTCCTGGTCGAGCGCGGTGGCGAAGGCGTCGAGCCGGTCGAGATAGGCCTCGGCATCCTCCTTCGCGTTCACCGTATGCGCGGTGTTGAGGAAGTCGGGAACCGAGAAATAGGCGCCGCCCTGCTGGAAGATCCGATAGGGGCGGATCGCGCTGTCTATCCCGAAGCGCTGCGGCGCCACGGTCTGGGTAGTCAGCGAGTAGAGCACGATCTCGCGGTTGAGCGCCGCCGCCGGCGACAGCGTCTTGGGATCGATCGCCTCGACGGCGGCCCGGGCGGTCTGCGCCCTGGCGAGCTGGCGTGCCCGCTCCTCGAGCGTCCGCGGCGAAAGCCGGTGCTTGAGCGCCGCATTGGCGCCCTTGTCGAGCCCGAGCGACGTCGCCTGCTCCGGGCTGCTGGCGACATTCTCCTGGAAGATGCGCTCGAACAGGGCGTTGAGCTCGGCGTCGCCGGAGCCGGCCGCAGCGAAAGCCGCCTTGGGAGCGGCGGCGAGGCTCAATGCGGCGGCGCCGCTTGCAACGAGGAAATGGCGACGGTCCAAGGGCTTGTCCTCCAGGCTGGCGAGTCGTTCTCACGGTCAATGCGAGCGGCGAGCCGCCGGCGCAATCCTCGTCGTCCCAGCGAAGGCTGGGACCCCAGGGGGTGAAGACCGCCGGGCCTTTTACCCCCCCGGGGTCCCAGCCTGCGCTGGGGCGACGGGAAAGAAGGGGACAGTCGCTGCGACTATCTCCTTTTCTCATTTCACCAGATGTGGACGCGCTCTTCGGGCGGCAAATAGAGCTTGTCGCCCGGCTTGACGTCGAACGCCTTGTACCAGGCGTCGACGTTCCTCACCACGCCGTCGACGCGGTACTCGGGCGGGCTGTGCGGATCGGAGAGCAGCCGCTCGCGAAGCGCCCCCTCGCGAATCTTCGAACGCCAGCTCTGGCCGTAGGCGATGAAGAAGCGCTGGTCGCCGGTCAGTCCGCCGATCACCGGCGGCTCGCCATGCTCCGACGTGTAGCGCTTGTAGGCGGCATAGGCCATTTCGATGCCGCCCAGGTCGCCGATATTCTCGCCCATGGTCAGCTTGCCGTTGATCTTCGTTCCGGGGATCGGCTCGTAGCCGTCATATTGCTTGCCGAAGCGGCCGGACCGGGTCTCGAACTGGGCGGCCGCGTCGGGGGTCCACCAGTCGCGAAGCTTGCCGGAAGGGTCGAACTGGCGCCCCTGGTCGTCGAAGCCGTGCCCGATCTCGTGCCCGATGATCGCCCCGATCGCCCCGTAATTGACCGCCGGGTCGGCCCTAGGATCGAAATAAGGCGGCTGGAGGATCGCAGCCGGGAAGGTGATCTGGTTCATCAGCGGGTTGTAATAAGCGTTCACCGTCTGCGGGGTCATCTCCCACAGGCTTCGGTCGACCGGCTTGCCGAGCCTCGAAAGCTGGCGGTTCCACTCGAAATCCTCTGACCTGACGACGTTGCCCAGCAGGTCGCCCCGAACCACCTTCAGCCCCGAATAATCGAGATATCTGACGGGGTGGCCGATGCGCGGATCGAAGGCGGCGAGCTTGGCCCGCGCCTGCACCTTGGTGGACGAATCCATCCACGGAGACGCCAGGATGCGCGCATCGAGGCCGGCGCGCAGGTTACGGATGAGCTCCGCCATCTGCCGGTCGCTCTCCGGCGGGTAATGGCGCTGGACGTAGAGGCTTCCGACCGCTTCGCCGAGCGCGCCGTTGATCAGCTGGACTCCGCGCTTCCAGCGCTCGCGCTGCTGCGGCTGCCCGCGCAGAGTCTTGCCGTAGAAGGCGAAATTGGCGTCGTCGAACGCCTTGGGAAGGAAGTTGGCGTGGCTGCGGATGAAGTGGAAGGCGACATAGTCCTTCCACGTCGACAGCGGCACCGTATCGAGCATCTTGCCGGTGTCGGCGATCGCGCTCTTCTCGGCGGCGATGACGGTGTCGACCTTGCCGAGGCCGGCGGCCTGGAGGTAGGCCGGCCACTCGAATTGCGGCGCGAGCTCGGTGAGCTGGGCGCGGTTCATCGGATTGTAGATCTGCTTGATGTCGCGCTGGCGCTCCGGCGCCCACTGCACCTTGGCGAGCGCGGTCTCGAGCGCGATGATCCGGTCCGCCCTCGCTTCGGCGTCGGGGATCCCCGCAAGCTGGTGGATATGCACGACATAGGCGCGATAGGCGGCCCGGATCGCATCGTATTTCTCGCCGGTGAGGAGATAGTAATCGCGATTGGGAAGGCCGAGCCCGCCTTGGCCTGCACCGGCGATGTAGCGGGTCGGATCGGCCGGATCCGGAGTGATGCCCAGGCCGACCGGAGCGGTATAGCCCTGGGTTGCGAACAGCCGGATGAGGTCGGAGCGCGACTTCACCGCCGCGACCCGGTCGAGATACGGCTTGAGCGGCGCCGTGCCGCGCTTCTCGATGCCGGCCTCGTCCATCCAGCTGGCGTAGAAATCGCCGACCTGGCGGCCGGACGACCCGCCCGAAGCCGGGTTCGTCGCGACGTCTTCGACGATGGAGCGAACCTGCCGCTCCGCCTCGTCGGCAAGCAGAACGCCGACTCCGGCGCTGGTCCGGTCGGCGGCGATCTGGGTATTGCGGTCCCAATTGCCGTTGACGAAATGCCAGAAGCTGTCGCCCGGCTTCACCGCCGGGTCCATGGCGGCGAGATCGATCCCGAAGTCGCCGTAGCGCGGCTTGGCGGCGGCGGCGTGGTCGGCGTGGGCGGCGTGGGCGGGCGCATGCGCCGGCTGGGCGAGAACGGGTGAAGCGGCGCCGGCGAGCAGAAGTGCGGCCGTCAGGGCGAAGCGACGAAGGTGCATGCGTGAGTCTCCCCCGCGACCGGGCTCGGCCGCTTGGCAGAGACGATAACAGGCGTAATCGAAAGCGCAATCGCGGGTGACCTTCAATCCGCCCCGGGATCTCCGCGGGAGGGGGTCCGCGCGAGGCGGTGGAGGGGCTTCTCGGGCAGACGCCGGAGGAAGCCCCTCCCCTGCAAATGCGGAGAAGGAGAAAGTGTCGCCTACGCCCGTGCCTTGGCCAGCACCGATCGCGCCTGCTCGACGTGCATCCGTTCGATCATCTCGCCATCGTAGCGCTCCGCCCCGCCGGTCGCCGCGGCGATCAGCAGGCGGGCGGCTTCGACCTCCTCGGGCGACGGGCCGAACAGCCGGTTCGCGGTCTCGATCTGGTTCGGATGGATGAGCGACTTGCCGTCGAAGCCGAAGCTTCGCCCCTCCCGGCACTCCGCCTCCAAGCCTTCGGGATCGTCGAGCCGGTTGAACACCCCGTCGAACGCTGCGACGCCCGCCGCCCGGGCGGCGAGGAGGATTGATTGAAGCCCGGTTCTAAGCGCCTCCCGAGCGCCTCCCGGCCGAAGTCCGAGGTCGGCCGCGAGGTCGTTGGTGCCCGCGACCAGCCCGGCCGATTCGGCGGCGATGGCCGGGGCGGCGAGAACGCCGCGGGCGGTTTCGATCATCGCCAGAACCGGCTTTCCGGTCGCCGCGGCGGTCCGGCCGATATCCTCGGGACCCGCGGTCATCGGGTAGATGACGAAGTCCGCTACGCTCCTTCGCGCCGCCTCGACGTCGGCGTGCCAGAGCGAGTCCTTCGAGTTGATCCGGATCGCGACGAGCCCCGGAAACGGCTCGGCGACCGCCTCCACCGCCGCTTGCCGCGCCGCCGCTTTGTCCGCCGCCTTCACGGCGTCCTCGAGGTCTAGGACGACCATGTCGGCGGCGAGGCCCCGTGCCTTTTCGATCGCCCGCGGATTGGACGCGGGAAGGAAGAGCAAGGAGCGGCACAGGCGCAAATCGGGGAGCGGCGGCATCTCGCGATTTTGCTTGGAAGCCGCCCCCATTGTCTACATTATAACGCCCATCGCCCGGGGAGGGGCCCTCATCATGGCATTATTCGGCATTCTGCCAGTCGTCCTGCTGGTCGTCTCGTTCCTCATGTCGAGCATCAAGATCGTGCGGCAGGGCTATCACTACACGATCGAGCATTTCGGCCGGTTCACCGCCGTCGCCCAGCCCGGCTTCAACTTCTACATGCCCTTTTTCTATCGCGTCGGCCGCAAGGTGAACATGATGGAGCAGGTGCTCGACATTCCGGGCCAGGAGATCATCACCAAGGACAACGCCATGGTGGCGGTGGACGGCGTGGTCTTCTTCCAGGTGCTCGACGCCGCCAAGGCCGCCTATGAGGTCTCCGACCTCTACCTCGCCATCCTCCAGCTCTCGACCACCAACCTTCGCACCGTAATGGGCTCGATGGACCTCGACGAGACCCTGTCCAAGCGCGACGAGATCAACGCCCGCCTGCTCATCGTCGTCGACCAGGCGACGGAGGCCTGGGGGGTCAAGATCACCCGGGTCGAGGTCAAGGACATCCGTCCCCCCGCCGACATCGTCAACGCGATGGGCCGGCAGATGAAGGCGGAGCGCGAAAAGCGCGCCCAGATCCTCGAGGCCGAGGGGCTCCGCGCCTCCGCCATCCTCAAGGCCGAGGGCGAGAAGCAGTCCGCAATCCTCCAGGCCGAGGGCACGCGCGAGGCCGCCTTCCGCTCGGCCGAGGCGCGCGAGCGCGCCGCCGAAGCCGAAGCCAAGGCGACCGAGCTGGTGTCGCAGGCGATTGAGAAAGGCTCGGCGCAGGCCATCAATTACTTCGTGGCGCAGAAATATGTCGAGGCGGTGGGGATGTTCGCCCGCTCGCCCAACGCGAAGACGATTCTCTTCCCCGTCGAGGCGACTCAGCTGATCGGTACGTTGGGCGGGATCGGCGCGCTGGCGAAGGAAGCGCTCGGCGGCTCCGCCAGTCCGCCCGCCCCCGCCGACCCGCCTCCCCCGCCGCCGCGCAAGGGCCCGTTCGAAGTCGGCCCCCGGTGAACGGGCTCGACCTCGAGCCGCAATGGCTGTGGCTGATCGCCGCCGCACTGCTCGGCATCGCCGAGCTCGTCGTGCCCGGAGTCTTCCTGATCTGGCTTGCCGCCGCGGCCGCGGCGACCGGGCTCATCACCCTCCTCACCGGAGTGCCCCTGCCCTTCCAGCTCGCCCTGTTCGCGCTCTTCTCGATCGCCTCAGTCCTCGCCGGACGGCGCTGGTATTCGAGCTTCCCGGTGCCGAGCAGCGACCCGCTGCTCAACGACCGGGCCGCGCGCCTCGTCGGCCGCAGCGTCACCGTCGTCTCGGCGATCCGGGGCGGCGAGGGCCGGGTCAAGGTCGGCGACAGCGTATGGAGCTGCCGGGGCGAGGATTGCGACGAAGGCGCCCGTGTGCGCGTCCGCGGCGCGGACGGCAATTGCCTGCTGGTCGAGTGCGAGCCGGCCCGGATTGAGCAGCGTATCGAGCAAGGGAGATGAACATGCGCGTGATGATGACGGCGGGCGCGGCGGCGCTCCTCCTCGCGGCGGCGGCCTCGCAGGTCGTCGCGAAGCCCAAGCCGGCGCCGCAATATCTAAGCGCGGCCGATGTCGTGGCCGCGCGCAAGGCCGGAATGGGCCTCGCCGCCGGCGTGCTCGGAAGCTTCAAGGGCGCGGTCGATCCCGGCGCGGAGGTAAAGCCCCTCGCCTTTCCGAGCCGCCAGCTCGCCAAGTTCGCCGCCGCGGTCCCCTCGCTCTTCCCGGCCGGAACCGCCCTGGCGGGAAGCGAGGCGAAGCCCGACATCTGGACGAACCGCGCCGATTTCGAAGCCAAGGCGGCGGCCTTTTCCGCCGCCGCCACCCGCCTCAACGCCGCCGCGCAGGCCGGCGACAAGACGGCCTTCGCCGCCGCCTGGAAGGAGACCGGCGGCAGCTGCAAGGCCTGCCACGACAGCTACCGCGCCGAATCGACCCACTAGAACATCTCCCCACCGCCAAGCGGTGGGGAGATGCAAAGCCTAGTCCTCGCCGCCGCTCCGGCGGCGCCAGGTGACGGCTCCCGCCGCCACTGCGACCGCGGCCGCCGCGGCGCCGATGCCGATGTTGCGCCAGGTGAACAGGCTCTGCTCGCCGAGCGGCTCGCCGCCCTGCTCCTCCTCGAACAGGATCGCCACGTCGCCCTTGGCCGACAGCCGAACCTTGTTGCCCTCGATGTCGGCGACGAGGCCGGCGGGCACATAATGGTGGTGGCCGCCATGCGATCCGCTGTCCGCCTTGACCAGCTTGATGCGGTCGCCGTCGACCTTGTCGACGGTTCCGACATGGACTCCGTCGGCGCCGATGATTTCCATATGCTCGGTGATCCGGCTGAGCTCGGTCATCTCGCTTCCTTTCGTTTGGGTTGGTTTCGAACCTCAAACGTGAAGAAGGCGGAATGGATGCACCGCCGTTCCGGCCTCGGGCGCCGCGCGTTCGGGCGGCCGACTTGCGGAAGATTGCAAAAGTGGGCGCGCCCGGCTTATTTGCGCAACGCGAGGGACGAAGGACATATGCGCGGACAGGTCTTGGGCGTCGACGCCCGCACGGGCGACGGGATCGTCGCGGGCGACGACGGTCGCCGCTACAGCTTCAAGCCGGAGGATTGGGCCGCGCGCGGGGAGCCCGCAATCGGCCTCCAGGTCGACTTCGAGACGCACGAGAACCGGGCCCTGACCCTGTTCCCGGTTCCCGGGAGCGCGCCGGTTGCGACCGTCGCGCCGGCGCCCTCGGCCGCGGAGCCGAACGACCGCAACAAGTTCGTCGCCGCGGTCCTCGCCTTCCTTTTCGGCCCGCTCGGAATCCACCGCTTCTACCTCGGCCGCACCGGAACCGGGATCGTCATGCTGGTGCTCAGCTGCACGATCGTCGGCCTGCTCGCGACGGTGCCCTGGGGGTTCGTCGACATGATCCGCTATCTGGTGATGTCCGAGCGCGAATTCGCTACGCGCTATCCGCGCGAGGAGATCTGAGCGCCTAGGTACGTGCCCGTTTCCGCCATTCCGGCCTGGAAGATCGAACCGTTCCGGAACAAAAGGGACTTTCCTACAGCAAGCGTTTATGGTCTGTTCCAGTCATGGAAAAGCTGGAAAAGCAGCCCGATTCGCCCCGCCGGCGCCGCCGGCTCGTCGACCTCGACGTAAAGACCCGCTTCGTCTCGACGCTACGAGGGGGGTCGCCGCGCGAGGAAGCCGCCGCCGCCGTCGGCTTCTCGCTCCCGACCCTCTACCGGGCGCGCTCGCGCGACACCTTGTTCCGGCTCGCCTGGGAGTGGGCGGTGGATCTCCATGCGCTCTACGCGCTTCAGGCGGAGCGCCCCGTCTTCGACGACGAGGAGGCCGAAGTCCGGATCACGCCCTGCAACCGCCGTCCGCTGCAGCGCCGGCAGATGAGCTGGGTGAGGTTCAGCGAATCCCGCCAGCAGCTCTTCCTGAACCATTTCGCGGCGACCGCCGACGCCGAGGCGTCGGCGAAAAGGGCTGGCGTTTCGCTCAGCACGGTCAATGCCCACCGCCGCGGCCATTTCGAATTCGATGCGGCGTGGCACGAAGCGCTAGCCCATGCGGTCGCCTTGCTCGAGGCGGAGGCCGTCCGCCAGCGCCTCGAGGTCCAGCGCCGGCTCACCGGCAACCTTCATCCGGAGGGCGAGCTGGCGCAGGAATTCGAGCGGGTGATGAAGCTCCTTGCGCGCTGGGACCGCAAGGCCGGAGGAACCGGCTCCAGCACCCGGCCGCCGCTGGAGCGCGACGCCTGGACCTTCGACCGGGCGATCGTGGAACTCGAACGGCGCCTCACCGCTCTGGGCTTCATCAAGCCCGGCGAGGGGCCGAACCCGCCGGCGGCGGCGCGATGACCTTGCCTTTTCCCCCGGAAGACGCAGAGGCGCTGCCGATCCTCTACAAGTCGCTCGTCCCGCCCGACGGAAGGATGAGCCGTGAAAGAGCCCTGTTCGTGCTTCGAGCGCTGAGCGGGATAGCGCAGGAGCAGCGCCGAGCGGCGCTCCGGACCTTTCCGACACCGGGGTTGCGCGCCCTGTTCGAGGAATGGTGGTGGCAGGCACATGGCGGCCAGATCGAGCCGGACGGCGCCGAGGATGGGACGGCGTGGCGGGTGTGGGCGATCGTCGCCGGCCGAGGCTTCGGCAAGACGCGGGCCGGCGCGGAATGGGTATGGGCACGCGCCCGGGAGCAGACGGATGCCCGGATCGCCCTCGTCGCCGCTTCGCTCGACGAGGTGGAGCGGGTGATGATCCGCGGCGAGAGCGGCCTCCTCGCCCTCGCCCGGGCGCACGAACATCCCCGCTGGATCGGAAGCCGGGGCGTGTTCTATTTCCCTTCGGGCGCGGTGGCTTATGCCTTCTCCGCCGAACGGCCCGAGAAGCTGCGCGGGCCGCAGCACCATTTCGCCTGGTGCGACGAGCTGGCCAAATGGCCCCATGCCGATCCGACCTGGGACAATCTCATGCTCGGCTTGCGCCTGGGGGAACGGCCCCGCACCGTCGTCACCACCACGCCCAAGCCGGTCCCGCTCCTCAAGCGGGTCCTCGGCTTGACCCGCTGCGTGAGGACCAGCGGCCGGACCGACGAGAACCCCCACCTCCCCGCCGACTTCCGGGAGGCGGTGGAAGTGATGTTCGGCGATACCCGTCTCGGCCGCCAGGAACTCGACGGGATCCTCCTCGAGGATTTCGAGGGCGCGCTCTGGACCCGGGAGAGGCTGGACAAGGCGCGGGAAGAAAGCGGGTTCACGCGGGGACGCGCACACGCGGAGGAGCCCGGGGCCGTCTCAAGCCGCGAAGCGGTCGCGCCGTCCGAGCCGCAGGCGCTCCCGGCTTCGCCGGGCGTCGATCCGCGGCAGGATCCCTCCGCGCCTCCGCGTCTTCGCGCGAACCGTCACTACCGCCGGGTCGTGCTCGGGCTCGATCCGCCCGCCTCGACCGGCGGCGACAGCTGCGGGATCGTCGTGTGCGGCAAGGACGGCGACGGCATTGCCTGGGTGCTCGCCGATCTCACCGCCGCCGGCCTCACCCCCGAAGCCTGGGCGCGCCGCGTCGCCGAGGCCGCCGCTCTCTACGGCGCGACCCGGATCGTCGCAGAGAAGAACCAGGGCGGCGACATGATCGCCAGCGTGCTCCGCGCCGTCGACGTGAACCTGCCGATCAAGCTCGTCGCCGCGACGAGAAGCAAGGCCGCCCGGGCCGAACCGATCGCGCTGCGCTTCGAAACCGGCCACGCCCGCCTCGCCGGCCATTTCCCCGAGCTGGAGGACCAGCTCTGCGCGCTGACCTGGTCCGGCTATCAGGGCCCCGGCTCCCCGGACCGCGCCGACGCGATGGTGTGGGCGATGACCGAGCTGTTCGAAAAGGAACCGGCGGTGCCGAGGATCAGGGTGCTGTGAGGTAGCGGGCAGTCGCTTTGACCGTTCTCTTTCCCGTCAGAGGAACAAGGTGAATTCCGCATCAAGTCCGTGCATGATGGGAAAAGTGGAACGCAAGCAGCCGATCCCCTTCGCCGCCATCGATAACTCGAATCCGGCCCACCTTTTCGGAGCGGCAAAACAGAGTGGATGTGAAATAGAATGCAGCACGACGAAAGGTACGGGCGCGGCGACTATATCGGCCTTATCACGCCGCTACGCAGTCTATCCTGCTGTGATAAAAGCATTAGTCGTCGTTGGCGCGCGGCGCGCCGACCCATCCGGTACTCCGTTTTGCAATATGCTTAAGGCTTCGGGAATCCATTTTGGACATTGATCGGTTGGAAGCCCGATCGCGTCTGAGGGATAACTTCATCTGCGGGTTCCGCCGACTCGCGGCGACCGCAAAACGGTGGAGGAAGACATGGCGAATAGCAACTATCCCAGCTTCGACCAGAAGGCGATAACCGAGGCCCTGGAGGCGGGGCAGCGGCACGGGAAGAATCTGCGCGCCGTTAGCGACGCCGGCGCCGCCGGCGGCGCCGGCCAGTCGATCACGCTCGACAATGGCGAGCTGAAGCTCAGCGCCCAGTGCATCAGCGTCAGCGTCAACAACGGCCAGGTCTGCCTCAACCTGCCGCTGGGCATCGGATCGATCTGCATCCCGGTTCCCTCCTGGATACCGAGCGGCGCGACCGTCCAGGCCTGCCTCGACATCTGCACGAAGTGGGGCATTCCGTGCGGCGTGGAAGTCACCGGCTCGTTCAACGGAACGCGGATCTTCCAGAAGGGATTCGGCTGCTGCTAAGCCGGCGATCGAGAGGGGACAGTCCTGGTGGCTGTCCCCTTCGGCCGAAGCGGGGGTCCGCCCCGCTCTCCTCCGTCGCCGCGCAGAGCGGCGACAGACAGTCAGCCGTCGCGTAGCGGCCAGGTGCCCGTCACCGAAGTGGCCCCGTCGCAGGCGAGCGGCGGCGGAGCCGATTCCGGCCGGCCTTCCTTTCCGGAGCGGACGTCCCCGACGCCGAATACCGGAACACCCATTTCATTCGCCCGCCCCGCCCCGGGACGGTTACGGAGGCGTACCGTCCTTGCGCGTCCTGCGCCTTGCTTTTAAATAAAATAACGGGGAGCGAGTCGCGGCTCGGGTCGGCCTGGAGCCCCCCGTTTTTCACATCGCGAAACTCAAGCAGCAGGGAGGCGCGCCATGCCGTCAGTGCAGGCTCTTTCGAAGATGAACTCCAAGGCTCTCGCCAATCTCATCGACAACGCAAGCAGCATTCCGGTGACCGGCATCAGCTTCGTCACGGCCGACACCGCCGCGGACCATAAGTTCGAGCCGACCGCCAACGTCGATCCGCTGATCACCGGCCTGATCGCGGCGCGCGGGGTCGCTGGGACGGTGAACGCGCTCGGTGGCAATGCCGATGCCTTCCGTCTCGTCTGGGATTTCCTCGACGACCATTACACCTACTACAATACCGGCGTGAACCACGGCTTCATCGACCTGGCCATCGCTTATGGCGATTACCTCAAGGACGGCGGCTCCGAAATACTCGACGTCGTCAAATACGCTCCGGACAGCGCGACCGACGACAACACTCTCCCCGACCGACTGCAGACGATGCACGACAACATCCTTGGCAACCTCCACGAGGCAAGCATCGACGACAAGTTCGGGGCGCTCGCGGGTGACATCTTCCACCAGATCCAGGACGCGGGCTACGGCGCCTTCCTCGGCGTGATCGGCGACCTTAGCGACGGACGCGCTTATTATGGCGGCAACGACACCGAGACGACCGCGGCGGCCGCCCACGCCTTCGATCAGAACTTCTTCCCGTAACCGGAGCGGGATGGGGACGCTGGCACGCAAGCGTCCCCTCCCCCACGGGAGGCCGGCGGCGCATTCGGCGATCAGCGGCGCAACCGGTCGCCGGCGGCCTCCTCTTCGGCCGTCGCACGACCGGATGGCGCAATCTCGGCCGACGGTTACGTGACCGTCACCCGCGACAGGGTTGCCGAACGCGGGCTAGCCGCGGCTCAGCCGCGCCAGCGGATAGGTCACTCCGCCCGCGACGACCGCCAGGGCGAGACCGATGAAGCCCGCCAAGGCGAGACCGGTGAGCCCAGCCGCGCCGCGGGGACCCAGCAGCCCCATAGCGGCGAGCGCGACCGCCGTCGCGGCGAAGAAGATCGCGGCGGCGACGAGGCCGGCGCCGCCGCCGGTGCGCAGACCCGCGAGCCTGCCGCCCGAAGAGTTCGCCCGTGCCCTAAGCATGGCCGCCGCGGCGCCGCCCAGGGCCGGCCAGACCAAAGGCCAGGCGTGGCTTCCGTTGATCATCGCGTGGCCGAAGAAGAGCAGCCCGGAGGCGAGGCCGATAAGGGTGGTGGCGGAAAGGCGCATGTCGAACTCCCCATTGCCCCTCCCCCGTTATCAGTGCTCCATCCCCTGCTTTGTTCCGGGGAAATGGCAGCCTTCCTTTGTAACGCTCTTCCGCCTGCACCGACGGCGGATTGTCTCACGCAGCGACGCAAAGGCGCCGCCCGGCCACGGCTCGTGCAACTGCCTCGAAAGCCATTGCAGAGGATGCCTGGGCGAAACCTGCTTATCCAGCAGCGCGGGCATGTTGGCCCCGGGAGAGGAAGGCGCGGCCCTGGGGAAAGCCGCCGGCCGTCCGGGTGAGGAACGGGCAAGGGCCGGCCTTGGCCGAAGCGACCTTCACCCGCCCCCGCCATCCGTAAGCCGTAGACTACGCAAGTAAACGGCGCAGAGATCGGATGTCGCTTATTGGAGCGTTACCTGGCCGTCTCGGCGCCGGGTCGCTTTGCGTGGGGCCACTCGCCAAGGCAGCCTGCAACCCGCACCGGCGCTGGCCGGCAAGCTCAGGCGGAGCCGCTCAGCCGGGGCCCTTGGAGGTCAGGAAGCCGTAGCCGGCGCCGACGACCGCTCCGAACAGCGGCCCCACGAACGGCACCGGGATCGCGATCACCGCCCCCACCGCGGCGGCGATCGCCGTGCGCTTCGCAACCGGATTGTCGAACATGACCTTACCTCCTCAATGTGTATTATAGATATAATACACATGAGGCGGTCGACAAGCCCCGGCTCATTTCTCGGGCGCCCCGTGCCGATGAGGCCCGCACCGGTTTCACCCACCAAAGCACCAGAGAGGCCGGCGCGGCGGATAGCGCGGCGAATGTCCGCATTAACTCCGGGAATTCGAGAAGACGGGTTCCGCCCGTCCGTCCCGTCGCATTCGGAACGCAACCACGCTATTGCCTGCCGGAGCTGCCCGCCGGAGCGCCTTTGGTGCCTCGGTGCTTGTGTGAAACCGGCACGGCGCCCATGGCACGCGGGTGCCTCCGTCACAGGCTCGGCATCTCCCCTAGATCGGGCTCCACCCACGCCCGCCGAGCCTCGACGGAGAACAGGGTCTTCGGATCGTAGAAGCAATTGGGCCATTCGCGCCGGCCCTCCTCGGAGGCGAGCAGGCCGTTGACCTTCTCGACCAGGGGCAGCGCCGGGTCCGTTCGCGCCAGATAGAGGCGGACGGCGCGGATGAAGCACTGCGTGATGGTCTCGTGATAGCCTTCGGAGTCGCTGTTCACGCCGCCGACGCTCTCGTTGAACCGGCGGATGAGGTCGGGGAGCTCGCGCTCGGGAAGGATGTCGGGCCGCTCGAGGATCAGCCAGCAGGTCGCCGCGAGATGCGCCTCGTGGGTCCATTCCTCGCGGCGCAGGGCACAGCCCACAAGGCCCTCGCCGACGTGGCGGACCGCGGCGTCGTCGGGGAAGAGGCGGGGCTCGTGGATCTCGGTCATCATCGTTCGTCCAAGAAAAAAGGAGCGCGCCGGCGGCGGCCGACGCGCTCCCCTCGTGAAGGCGGCGGGCGTCAGGCGGCCGTGGGCGCGGCTTCCCTCACGCCTTGATCGACATGCGCCTCGAACTTGGCGAAATTGTCGATGAACAATTTCACCAGCTTGGCCGCAGTCGCGTCGTAATCGGCCTTGTCGGCCCAGGTGTCGCGCGGGTTGAGGATGGCGGTGTCGACGCCCGGGACCGCGACCGGGACCTCGAAGCCGAAATTCTCGTCGGTGCGGAACTCGGACTCGTTCAAGCTTCCGTCGAGCGCGGCGTTGAGCAGGGCGCGGGTCGCCTTGATCGGCATGCGCTGGCCGACGCCGTATTTGCCCCCGGTCCAGCCGGTATTGACCAGCCAGCATTTGACGCCGCCGCGGGCGATCCGGGCCTTGAGGAGATTGCCGTAGACCGACGGGTGGCGCGGCATGAACGGCGCTCCGAAGCAGGTCGAGAAAGTGGCTTCGGGCTCGGTCACGCCGATCTCGGTCCCAGCGACCTTGGCGGTGTAGCCGGAGAGGAAATGGTACATCGCCTGGTCGGGAGTGAGCCGCGCGACCGGGGGAAGGACGCCGAAGGCGTCGGCGGTCAGGAAGACGATGTTCTGCGGCACCGGGCCCATATTCTTGCCCGAGCAATTGGAGACGAACTCGATCGGATAGGCGCCGCGGGTATTTTCCGCGAAGGTCGAATCGTCGAGGTCGAGCTCGCGCGTCTCGGGGTCGATGGCGACGTTCTCGAGCACCGTTCCGAAGCGCTTCGTCATCCCGTAAATCTCGGGCTCCGCCTCGGGGGAGAGGCGGATCATCTTGGCGTAGCAGCCGCCCTCGAAGTTGAAGACGGCCTCATCCGACCAGCCATGCTCGTCGTCGCCGATCAGCGTCCGGCTGGCGTCGGCCGACAGGGTCGTCTTGCCGGTTCCGGAAAGCCCGAAGAAGACCGCCGTGTCGCCGTTGGGCCCGATGTTCGCCGAGCAGTGCATCGGCATCACGCCTTCGGCCGGCAGCAGGTAATTGAGGATCCCGAACACCGACTTCTTCATCTCGCCGGCATAAGCGGTGCCGCCGATCAGGATTGTGCGCTCGGTCAGGTTGACGGCGATCACCGTCTCGGAGCGGGTGCCGTGGCGGGCCGGGTCGGCGCGGAAGCTCGGCAGGTCGATGATCGTAAATTCCGGCTCGAAGCCGTCGAGCTCGCCCGCCTCGGGGCGGACCAGCAGAGTGCGGATGAAGAGGTTGTGCCAGGCGAGCTCGTTGATCACCCGGACCCGGACCCGGTGTTCGGGCTGCGAGCCGCCGAAGAGGTCGGCGACGTAGAGCTTGGGCTTGTCGGCGAGGGCGGCGACGAAGTCGGCCTTCAGGGCGGCGAACTGGTCGCTCGTCATCGACTTGTTATTGTCCCACCAGATGGTGTTCTCGGTCTCGGCGTCGCGGACGATATATTTGTCCTTGGCGGAGCGGCCGGTATGGGCGCCGGTGCGGACGACGAGCGGGCCGTCCTTGGCGAGGAGGCCCTCGCCGGAGCGGACCGCTTCCTCGACCAGCTGCGGCGTCTGCAGGTTCCAGCGCAGCTCGGCGCCGGTGTTGAAACCCTGTTCGGCGAGGCCGTGGGCCGGCACGCGATTGGCCACTTAACTTCTCCTATTCGTATGACAATTCCGGCGGCGAAACGCCTGGGGGGGATCGGGCGTGCGCATATCGAAGCGCCGGGTCCCCGTCAAAGGGTAGCGCGGCCATTTCGGCTGAACTAAGACTGAGCGCGCCATGTCGACAACGATCGCGCTGGTCGACGACGACCGCAATATTTTGACCTCGGTGTCGATCGCGCTCCAGGCGGAGGGCTTTTCCACGCGGGTCTATTCGGACGGCGAGGCGGCCTTGAAGGCGCTTCTCGACAATCCGCCCGATCTCGCCGTGCTCGACGTCAAGATGCCGCGCATGGACGGGATGGAGCTGCTCCGCCGGCTCCGCGAGAAGACCGACCTTCCCGTCATCTTCCTCACCTCCAAGGACGAGGAGCTCGACGAGGCCCTCGGCCTCGCGATGGGCGCCGACGACTATATCGCAAAGCCGTTCAGCCAGCGCCTGCTGATCGCCCGGATCCGAGCCATCTTGCGGCGGACCGAGGCGCGGGCGGTGGCGGAGGATGCGCCGGGACAGGAAGAGGAGCCGCCGAGCCTGGCGCGGGGGCGGCTGGTGATGGACCCCGCCCGCCACCGGGTGAGCTGGGACGGCCGCGCCGTCACCTTGACCGTCACCGAGTTCATGATCCTCGAGGCGCTCGCGCAGCGGCCCGGCGTGGTGAAATCCCGCAACCAGCTGATGGACGTCGCCTATCACGACGACATCTACGTCGACGACCGGACCATCGACAGCCACATCAAGCGCCTTAGGCGCAAGTTCCGAGCCGCCGATCCCCAGTTTCGGGCGATCGAGACGCTATACGGCGTGGGGTACCGCTTTGGCGAGGAGTGACGCCCCCAACGACGAGCGCGACCTGACGCTTCGCTGGACCGGGCGGTGGATGCTCCTCCACCGAATCCTCGCGGTCAACATCTTCGCTCTGGCGATCCTTGCCGGAAGCATCTTCTACCTCGACGGATTTCGCCGCCGGCTGACCGACGAGGGCGTCGCAAACGCCCAGACGCAGGTGCGCATCGTCGCCGATTCGCTGGCGCTGGCGGAGCCGGCCGAGCGCTCCGATCTGCTTCGCCGGCTCGGCCAGCATTCGCGCGCGCGGCTTCGCCTGTTCGATCCCGGCGGCCGGCTTCTCCTCGACAGCTGGCAAGGCACGGCGGAGACCTACCAGCTGCGCGATCCGGCGCGCGAGAATTGGCGCAAGGCGGTGGCGCGCCGGCTCGACGAGGCGCTCGATATCGTCGTTCGGGCGCCGGTCCCGCCGCCGTTGAAGGTGCCCGAGCCGTCCCGGATCGAGGAATGGCCCGAGGCCGCGGCGGCGCTGCGCAGCGGCCGGATCGAGACGCGCCTGCGCCGAGCGCCGGAAGGCACGCCTTTCGTCTCCGCCGCCGCGCCCGTCCAGGGCGGCGGAGTCGCCCTTCTCACCCGCAACGCCCGCGACATACGCCAGGTGGTGAGGGACGAGCGCACCACTTTGGTCATCGTCCTCCTCGTCACCATCGCCGTCTCGGTGCTGCTCTCCCTGTTCCTTGCGCGGACCATCGCCCTTCCGCTCCGCCGCCTGGCGCGGGCCGCACATCGCGTGCGGCTCGGTCGCGCCCGGGAAGTCGACGTTCCGACCCTGCCCGCCCGGCGCGACGAGATCGGCCTCCTCGCCCGGGCCCTCCACGACATGTCGCAGTCGCTTCGCCAGAGGATCGACGGCACGGAGGCCTTTGCGGCCGACGTCACGCATGAGCTCAAGAACCCCCTCGCCTCGCTCCGCTCCGCCGTCGACAGCCTCGACAAGGTCGACGATCCGGCGCTCCGCCGCCAGCTGCTCGACGTGGTTCGGCACGACGTCGTCCGGCTCGACCGGCTGATCGTCGACATTGCCGAAGTCTCCCGCCTCGATGCGGAATTGTCGCGGGCGCGGTTCGAGAGGGTCGACCTCGGCGAGCTCGTCGAGGGACTGCTCGCCTTGTGGGAGCCGCGCGCCGCGGAAGGCGACGTCCGGATCGCCTTCGCCCGGCCCCGCGTGGGCACCGCGGTGGTGATGGGCGACGAAGGGCGGCTTGCCCGGGCCATCGACAATCTGGTCGACAACGCCATCTCCTTCTCGCCTCGGGGCGGGCTGGTCGAAGTCGCCGCCGCCCACGTCCGCGGCGAGGTGATCGTAAGCGTCGAGGACGAAGGACCGGGAGTTCCCGAGCCGGCGCGCGAGGAAATCTTCCAGCGCTTCCACTCGATGCGGCCCGAGGGGGAAGGGTTCGGCCAGCATAGCGGCCTCGGCCTCGCCATCGCCCGGGCCACCGCGCAGGGCCACGACGGCAAGCTCACCGTCGAGTCCCGCCGCGACGGACGAACCGGCGCCCGCTTCGTCATGCGCTTTCCGGAGCCGGAGGCGTGAGCGAGACCGTTCACGCGAGCTGCGTCGCGATCGGCGGCCGCGCCGTCCTCCTCGCCGGCGGCTCGGGGCTCGGCAAATCCGATCTGGCGCTTCGGCTGATCGATCGCGGCGCCCGGCTGGTCAGCGACGATTACACCGTCCTACGCGCCGAACAGGGCCGGCTGATCGCAGCGGCGCCCGCGACCATCGCCGGCAAGCTCGAAGTGCGCGGCGTGGGCATCGTCGAGCTTGCGGCCTTGGAAGCCGCGCCGGTCTGCCTGTTCGCCGACCTGGAGGGCGTTCCGGAGCGGCTTCCGAACCCGGCGACGGTTTCGCTCGCCGGCCAGGACGTGCCGGCGGTCGCGCTTGCGGCGCTTGAGGCTTCGGCTCCGATCAAGCTAGAGCAGGCGCTGATCCGTTTCGGACTTCCGCTACCGTGACCTCTCCCGCCGCTCCCAAGCGAATCCTTCTCGTCACCGGCCTCTCGGGCGCCGGCAAGTCGACCGCGCTGCGAACGCTCGAGGATCTCGGCTGGGAAGTCGTCGACAATCTCCCGCTCTCCCTTCTCGACCATCTCCTCTCCACGCCGCCGCCAAAGAGCGGCGGACGCCGCCGCCGACCGCTGGCGATCGGGATCGACAGCCGCACCCGGGATTTCGACGCGCGGCGGATCGTCGAGCAGATCAAGGGCCTTGGCCACGACCACGATTTCCCGGTCGAAACCTTGTTCTTCGACTGCGCGGGCTCCGAGCTCCTTCGGCGCTATTCCGAGACCCGCCGCCGCCACCCGCTCGCGCCCGACCGGCCGGCGACCGACGGGATCGCGGCGGAGCGCGAGCTGATGGCGCCGCTTCGCCGCTGGGCCGACCATGTCGTCGACACCACCGAGACGGCGCCCAACGCGCTCCAGCAGCAGATCCGCGAGCGGTTCGGCACTCCGGGCGACGCGCCGACGCTCACCGTCATGTCGTTCGGCTTTTCGCGCGGCCTGCCGCGGAGCGCGGACATCGTCCTCGACGTCCGGTTCCTTCGCAATCCCTATTGGGAGGACGCGCTTCGCGACCTCACCGGCCTCGACCCGCGGGTTGCCGCCTACGTCGCTGAGGACGAAGGCTATGGCGCCATCGCCGACATGGAGGCGCTGCTGCTCTCGCTCCTCCCCCGCTACCGCGCCGAGGGCAAGTCGTATTTGACCGTGGCCTTCGGCTGCACGGGGGGGCGGCACCGGTCGGTTCACGTTGCGGAACGGGTCGCCGCCCGCTTGCGCGAAAACGGTTTTTCGCCCACGGTCGAGCATCGCGACCTTGCCTCGCCTCCGCGACAGGGCGTCGAAGGCGGCGCAGGGGCAGTGCCCGGGATTGGGAAGTTTGAATGATCGGACTGGTGCTGGTTACCCATGGTCGCCTGGCGGCGGAATTCGTCACCGCCATGGAGCATGTGGTCGGGCCGCAGGAGCGGGTCGAGCCGATCTGCATCGGCCCCGAGGACGACATGGAAGGCCGAAGGAACGACATCGCCGAGGCGATCGGCCGGGTCGATGACGGAAGCGGAGTCATCATCCTCACCGATTTGTTCGGCGGGACTCCGTCGAACCTCGCCATCTCGCTGATGAAGTCCGAGAAGATCGAGGTCATCGCCGGCGTGAACCTGCCGATGCTGATCCGGCTCGAGGGCGCCAGGAAGACGATGGACGTCAAGGGCGCGGTGACCGCCGCGCGGGAGGCCGGGCGCAAATATATCTCGGTCGCCTCCGAGATCCTCGGAGAAAGCGTCTGAGCGTGGCCGAGCGCATCGTCGAGCTGAAAAACAAGCGCGGCCTACACGCCCGCGCCAGCGCGAAGTTCGTCACCCTCGCCGCCGGCCTCACCGCTTCGGTGGAGGTCGAGAAGGACGGTTCGAAGGTATGCGGCACCTCCATCATGGGCCTGATGATGCTGGGCGCGGCGGTCGGCGATTCGATCACGATCCGAGCCGAGGGCGAGGGTGCGCAGGAGGCGCTGGCGCAGCTCGTCGCGCTCGTCGAGGACCGCTTTGGCGAGGAGTGACAAGGCTGCGGGCGGACTATTCCCGTCGTCCCAGGAGGGACCCCATCGAAGTATTACTTCGAAGGGAACCCGAAGGCTGGGACCCCAGCGGGTGAAGGGCCAAAGCGGTCGAGTCTTGCCGGCCTTCCACAAGGGGCTTTTCACCCCCTGGGGCCCCAGCCTTCGCTGGGGCGACGGATATCCCTCATGCCGCGCCTGATCACCGCCTTTTCGAATCCGCTGGTCAAGGACGTCAGGGCGCTTCGCGACAAGAAGCACCGGCGCGAGAGCGGGCTGTTCATGGCCGAGGGGCTTCGGATCCTGACCGAGGCGCGGCAGAACGGGCGCATCCCGGTCCACCTCTTCTACGCCGCCGGCACCCGCCACGTGCTTCTCGACTGCCTGGTCGCCGAGGTCGAGGCGGCGGGCGGCGACGTCGTCGAGACCAATAACGACATCCTCCAGAAGCTGTCGGGCAAGGACAATCCGCAGACCGTCGTCGGGGTCTACCGGATGTTCGACACGAGCCTCGCCGGTATCGACCGTGCCTCGGCGCCGCTGTGGATCGTCGCCCAGGCGCTCCGCGATCCCGGCAACCTCGGCACCATCCTTCGCACCGGGGACGCGGTCGGCGCCGGAGGGCTGATCCTCGTCGACGATTGCGTCGATCCTTTTTCGGTAGAGGCGGTGCGAGCGACGATGGGCGCCTTGTTCACCCAGCATATCGCCCAGGCCGGCTGGACGGAGTTCGTCGGCTGGCTTCGCGGCGGCGCCGGGCAGCTGATCGGAACAAGCCTCAACGCGACGCTCGACTATCAGGAGCCCCGCTACGCCCCGCCGGCCTTCATCCTGGTGGGAAACGAGGCGCAGGGCCTTCCGGCGGACTATGAGGCGCAGTGCGACCTGCTCGTGAAGATGCCGATGCTCGGCAAGGCCGACAGCCTCAACGCCGCCGTCGCCACGGCGGTGATGGCGTATGAAGTGATCAACCAGTGGCGGCGGGGCTAGCTCCCGCGTCGTCCCTCGAGAAAAGAAGGTAGAAGACCCTCACCCTGCCCTCTCCCGCGGGCGGGAGAGGGGAAGAGGAGAAGCGACGGCGTGCCCCTTCTCCCGCCTGCGGGAGAAGGTTGGGATGAGGGTCTTTCGGCTTTGGGCGCTATCCCCGCCCGATGAGCTTCTTCGCCATGGCGTCGGCGACTTCGGCCGGGTTGCGGCCGGTCGCGACGCTGTCCGACCAGATCCGCTCGAGCCGCTCGGGGATCTGCTCGATCCGGCCGCGCACCGTCTCCTGATCGCCGTCCTTCAGATATTCGGTCGAGACGTTGATGATCCCGCCGGCGTTGATCACGTAGTCGGGCGCGTAGAGGATTCCGCGCTCGTGGATGCGCTGGCCGTCGGCCGGCGTGGCGAGCTGGTTGTTGGCGCCGCCGGCGACCACCGGGACTCGGAGCGCGGCGATGCTCTCCTCCGTGAGGATCGCGCCGAGCGCGTTGGGGCTAAGGATGTCGGCGTCCAGCGTCATGATCGAGTCCGGCGAAACCACCGATCCTGCGACCTCGTCCGCCACGCGCTGCGCACGGGCGCCGTCGATGTCGGCGACGCTGATCCGGGCCCCGTCCTTCGCCGCCAGCCGGGCAAGGCCGCCGGCGACGCTTCCAGCGCCCTGGATGGCGATATGGAGGCCGGCGAGGCTGTCCTTGCCGAGCGCACGACGGGCGGCGGCGCGAACGCCGAGATAGACGCCGTAGCTGGTGTGCGGGCCGGGGTCTCCGCCGACCGCGCCTTCGCCGACCGGCAGGCCCGAGACGAAGCGCGTGTGCTTCGAAACTTCGACCAGGTCGGGAACCCCCACTCCGACATCCTCGGCGGTGACGTAGGCGCCGCCGAGCCGCTCGACCGCCCGGCCATAGGCTTCGAGCATCTCGGGCGTCTTCGTGCGCGCGTCGTCGGCGAGGATCACCGCCTTGCCGCCGCCGAGCGGAAGCCCGGCCATGGCGTTCTTGAAGCTCATCCCGCGCGACAGGCGAAGGGCGTCGCGAAGCGCGTCGGCGCTCTCGGCATAATGCCAGAAGCGAACGCCGCCCGCGCCGGGTCCGAGATGGGTGGAGTGGACGCAGATGACGGCGCGAAGGCCGCTGGCGCGATCCGTGACGAAGTGGACGATCTCATGATCGTCGAAGTCGGGGTATTCCCACGGCGAGTGCATCGATCGTTCCCGAAAGTTACGGGCGCAGGTGGGGCGATCGACGGGGCTTGAACCCGCGACCCCCGGTACCACAAACCGGTGCTCTGACCAACTGAGCTACGATCGCCACTGCGCGCCCGAAGGTGCGCGGCAGCCCATAGGAGCGGGGGCCGGGGAGCGTCAAGCGCGGTGTCGGACCGAAGGGCTAGCCTCGGGTGAGTCCGAGGCGCTCGCGCCGGACCCATCGGCTGAGCATCAGCGCCGAAACCACGGCCAGGCCGCCGGCCAGGCCCACCCAGATTCCGAAGCCGTTCCAGCCCAGCCCGAAGCCCAGCCCGACCGCGGTGACGAGCCCGACGCCCCAATAGCCGAAGGCGGCGAAGATCATCGGCACCTTGGTGTCGTGGAGGCCGCGAAGCATTCCCGCGGCGACGGCCTGGGCGCCGTCGAAGACCTGGAAGAGCGCGGCGACGAACAGGAAGGAGACGGCGAGCGCGATCACCGAGCCGTTGGCCGGATCGGTGGGGTCGAGGAACAGGCCGACGAGGCGGTGCGGCATGGCCAGCATCACCAGCGCCATCGCCGCCATGAACGCCACTCCGAGGACGAACGCCGTCCATCCGGCGCGGGCGATCCCCTCCGGGTCGCGGCGGCCGAAGGCGAGGCCGACCCGGACCGTCACCGCCTGGCCGAGGCCGAGCGGAACCATGAAGGTGAAGGCGGCGATCTGCAGCGCCACCGCATGCGCGGCCAGCGAGGCGGCACCGATCAGGCCCATGAGGAAGACGGCGGCGTTGAAGATGGTGATCTCCAGCGCAAGGGTGACCGCGATCGGGAACCCCAGCCGCCACACCTCGCGGAAGCGCTCGCCGTCCGCCCGCCAGAATTGGCCGAACAGCCGGTAGCGTCGAAAGCGGGGGTGGACGCTCACCACCAGCGCCATGGCGAGGAACATGAAGCTGTTGGCGCAGGTGCTTCCGATCCCGGCTCCGACCAGTCCGAGGCGCGGGAAGCCGAAGCGGCCGAAGATCAGGCTGTAGTTCAAAAAGGCGTTGAACCCGACCCCGGCCGCTCCGACGGCGAGCGACCAGGCCGGCTTCTCGAGCGCCGAGACGAAGGAGCGCAGGACGAGATACCAGAGCGCCGGAAGCATCCCCCACATCAGCGCCCGGGCGAAGCGCCCGGCTTGCCCCGCCAGCGCCGGCTCCTGGTGCATGGCGAGGAGCAGGGCCTCGGTGTGCCACAGGATCGCCCAGACCGGAACGCAGAGCACGGCCGCCGCCCACATCGTCTGGCGGACCGTCCGCCGGACGTCGCGGACGCTGTTGCGGCGCGCTCCGAGCTCGCGGGCGATCATCGGCGAGGCGGCGATGACCAGGCCGATCCCGAAGATCAGGAAGGCGTAATAGACGTTGATCCCGAGGGTCCCCGCGGCGAGCACGGCCGAGCCGGCCCAGCCGAGCAGGAGCACGTCGGTCGACTGGATCAGCGACTGGGTGAGGTTGGTCAGCACCAGCGGCCAGGCGAGCGCGACCGTCGCGCGAAGCTCTTCGCGCCAGAGGCGGCGGTCGGTGGCGCTGCGCTGAAGCATGGGCCCGCTCGTAGCCGGGGAGCGAGGCGAGCGAAACCATCCCATTCGTCATCCCGGCGAAGGCCGGGACCCAGGAACACCGGCTTCGCCAGCCTGGAGACCACAATGTTCATGGGTCCCGGCCTCCGCCGGGATGACGGGAACCGGCGGCTGCGGCTTAACACCGCGGCCCCCGCTCCCCATCTCCCGCTCATGATCCCGTTCTCAGTCCTCGATCTCGCCCCCGTCGCGGAGGGCAGCGACACCGGCGAGGCGCTTCGCAACGCGCTCGACCTCGCCCGCCACGCCGAGCGCCTCGGCTACCGCCGCTACTGGATGGCCGAGCATCATTCGATGCCCGGCATCGCCAGCGCGGCCACGGCGGTGGCGCTCGCCTTCGTCGGCGCCGGAACCGCAAGCATCCGGATCGGCGCCGGCGGAGTGATGCTCCCCAACCATGCGCCTTTGGTGATCGCCGAGCAGTTCGGGACGCTCGAGTCGCTCTTCCCGGGGCGGGTCGATCTCGGCCTCGGCCGAGCTCCGGGCACCGACCGCGCCGCGGCCCAGGCGCTTCGCCGCAACCTCGCCTCCGACGAGAACCAGTTCCCGCGCGACGTGGTCGAGCTGATGGCCTATTTCGCGCCCGACGAGCAAAGCCCGCGCGTTCGCGCGATCCCGGGCGAAGGCCTTTCCATCCCCGTCTGGATCCTCGGCTCCAGCCTGTTCGGCGCCCAGCTCGCGGCGATGCTCGGCCTGCCCTACGCCTTCGCCTCGCATTTCGCTCCGGCCCAGATGATGGAGGCGATCGCGCTCTACCGCGAGCGATTCCAGCCGTCGGCGAAGCTCGACCGGCCTTACGTCATGCTCGGCTTCAACGCCTTCGCCGCCGACACGGACGAGGAAGGCCGGCGGCTCAGCACCTCGCTGATGCAGGCGTTCGTCAACCTTCGAACCGGCAATCCGGGGCGGCTCCCGCCTCCGGACGAACATTATGCGGAGACTCTCCCGGCGCCGGCGCGGGCGATGCTCGACCAGGTGCTAAGCTGCTCGGCGATCGGCTCGCCCGAGACCGTGCGCGAGGCTATCCGGAGCTTCGTCGACCGGACCGGCGCGGACGAGCTGATGATCACCGCTCAGATCTTCGACCACGAGGCCCGGCTGCGCTCGTACGAAATCGTTGCGGAGGCGATGGCGGAGTGATCGTCATCCCGGCGAAGGCCGGGACCCAGGAACACCGCCATGGCCGGCGAGGTCCGTGTTCTTGGGTCCCGGCCTACGCCGGGATGACAGCTAAGGGCGCTCGTCCAGCACCCTGACCAGCTTTTTCGGCGCGCGGGCGCGGTAGCTCTCCTCGATCCATTCCTTCATCGTCTCGAGGCTCGGCATCTCCGCCTCCTGCGGCGTGAACGTCACCCAACCGGCTCTTCCCAATCCGTACCCCGTCGGCTTCGCGAACGGCAGGTCGAGCGCCACCGAATGGGTGTAGGGCAGCTTGCACGAAAGGCTGAACGGCTCGCCGTCCGAGCTCATGAAGGCGAAGGTCTTGTCCCTCACCGCCAGGTCGTCGTGGCCCGGCCAAGGCGACTTGGAATGCGCGCCGGGCAGCTTCAGCCCCCAGGCGCGCAGCGCCCACATGATCTCGTCGGCCATCGCCTCCTCCCGGAACCGCTTCGCGCGTCGGTCGCTTCACTAGCACGAAGCGAGAGGCGCAACATGGACGACAAAGCCAAGATCAGTAACGGCCCCAACGACCGGGCGCGCAACGAGACCATCGCCGGCACCGGGCCGGGCATCGCCGACGACGCGCTTGCACCGGGTGAGGAGATGCCCGAGGCGCCGAGCGACGAGGACGTGGCGAAGATGGCGAAGAAGCTCGGAGCGGCGACCGGCGACCGGCACTAAAGCCCGCCCGGCCACATCGGCCGCTTCTGCCGTCACCCTGAACTTGGTTCAGGGTCCAGCTCTCCACCCGCACAGCGGCGCGACGCTGGATGCTGAAACGGATTCAGCACGACGGGAAAAGAGACGGCAGCTTGAGCCCCGAGCGGAACATGGCTCGGTCCGGCGGCGCCCGAATGGTGGGCGCGGTAGGGATTGAACCTACGACCCCACCCATGTGAAGGGTGTGCTCTACCACTGAGCTACGCGCCCGCGCGTTTCGCGGAAGCGGCCTCCTAAAGCGCCGCCGCAAGCCTGTCCAGATACGCAAATCCTCCCCCGGCTTTCCGGAAGAGGGGACCGCGCGAAGCGCGGTGGGGGGGCTTCTTTGCCCCAAGAGCCCCTCCACCAGGCTTCGCCGGGTCTCCCTCCCCTGCAAAAGCAGGGGAGGATCAGGAAGTCAGCGGCTCACCGAATCCTTGAGGACCTTGCCCGCCTTGAACTTGGGCTGGGTGGATTCCTTGATCTGCATCGGCTCGCCGGTACGGGGATTGCGGCCCGTCGACGCCTTGCGCTTGGAACAGGTGAAGGTGCCGAAGCCCACCAGGCGAACCTCGTCGCCGCGCTTCAACGCATCGGTGATCGCCTCGAACACGCCCTCGACGGCCCTGCTCGCATCGCTCCGGCTAAGGCCGGTCGTCTCGGCCACGTTGCCGATCAGCTCCTGCTTGTTCATCTGCTTACGCACCCCTGTTTGGCCGATGAGTCGCGACTCGTGCCTACCCGCATCTAAAATCAAGGGGCGGAGCCGAGTCAAAAGGAAACGCGAATCGCACTCGGGAATCGCGTCCCGCAAAAGCCCCGTTGCGGCGCCGCGATAATCCCGTCGTCGCCCCGGTGCCGGCCGGGGCCTCGCAGAGATACGGCAAGGTGTGCCGCAACGAGATCCCGGCCTTCGCCGGGATCTCGGAAACCAGCCTAATGGCGGATGGCGACATCGTCGGGAGCGGTGGCGAGCTCCGGCTTGGGGACGGCGGCGAGCTCCTCGGCGTCGCTCCACTCGATCGGCACGACCGGCGTCGCCAGCGCTTGAGCGAGGACCTCGTCGACGTGGCTGACCGGAACGATCTCGAGCCCGTCGCGGATCGAGGCGGGAATGTCGGCCAAGTCCTTCTCGTTCTCGGCCGGGATCAGCACCTTCTTGATCCCACCCCGCAGCGCGGCGAGCAGCTTTTCCTTGAGGCCGCCGATCGGCAGCACGCGGCCGCGAAGGGTCACCTCGCCAGTCATCGCGACGTCGCGCCGGACGGCGATCCCGGTGAGCGTCGAGATGATCGCGGTGACCATGCCGATTCCGGCCGACGGCCCGTCCTTGGGGACGGCGCCTTCGGGCAGGTGGACGTGGATGTCCTTGCGCGAGAACAGGCTGGGCTTCACGCCGTAGCTCGGGCTCCTCGCCTTGACGAAGGAGAAGGCCGCCTGGATCGACTCCTGCATCACGTCGCCGAGCTTGCCGGTGGTCTTGATCTGGCCCTTGCCTGGGACGGTGACCGCCTCGATGGTGAGAAGCTCGCCGCCCACCTCGGTCCAGGCGAGGCCGGTGACGGCGCCGATCTGGTCCTCCTCCTCGCCCATGCCGTGGCGGAAGCGCCGGACGCCGGAAAAGTCGGCGATATTGTCCGCGGTCAGCTCGACCTTTTCGGTCTTCCCCTCCAGGATCCGGCGAAGCGCCTTGCGCGCCACCTTGGCGATCTCCCGCTCCAGCGTCCGGACGCCCGCCTCGCGGGTGTAGTGCTGGATGAGGCTGCGAAGGCCGGTGTCGGTGAAGACGAGCTCACCCTCCTTCAGCCCGTGGCTCTCGATCTGCTTGGGGATGAGGTGGCGGGTCGCGATCTCGACCTTCTCGTCCTCGGTATAGCCTTCGAGGCGGATGATCTCCATTCGGTCGAGCAAGGGCTGCGGCATGTCCATCGTGTTCGCCGTGGTGACGAACATCACGTCGGACAGGTCGTAGTCGATCTCGAGATAATGGTCCTGGAACTTGGAATTCTGCTCCGGGTCGAGAACCTCGAGCAAAGCCGAGGCGGGATCGCCGCGGAAATCCTGGCCGAGCTTGTCGATCTCGTCGAGGAGGAAGAGCGGGTTGGACGACCCGGCCTTGCGCAGGTTCGAGATCACCTTGCCCGGGAGCGAGCCGATATAGGTGCGGCGATGGCCGCGAATCTCGGCCTCGTCGCGCACTCCGCCCAGCGACTGCCGGACGAACTCGCGGCCCGTCGCGCGCGCGATCGAGCGGCCGAGCGAGGTCTTGCCGACGCCCGGAGGGCCGACCAGGCACAGGATCGGGCCCTTCAGCTTGTTAGTGCGCGCCTGGACGGCGAGATATTCGACGATCCGGTCCTTGACCTTCTCGAGCCCGTAATGATCCTCGTCGAGGATCGCCTGGGCCTCCGCAATGTCCTTCTTGACCTTCGACTTCTTGCCCCACGGGAGCCCTAGCAGGACGTCGAGATAGTTGCGGCTGACCGTCGCTTCGGCCGACATCGGCGCCATCGCCTTCAGCTTCTTGAGCTCCGACGTCGCCTTCGTCCGGGCTTCCTTGGAAAGCTTGGTCTTGGCGATCTTGCGGGCGAGCTCGGCGAGCTCGTCGCCCTCCCCTTCCTCGCCCTCATTGCCCAGCTCGCGCTGGATCGCCTTCAGCTGCTCGTTGAGATAATATTCGCGCTGCGTCTTCTCCATCTGCCGCTTGACGCGACTGCGGATGCGCTTCTCGACCTGCAGCACCCCGAGCTCGCCCTCCATGAAGGCGAACACCATCTCCAGCCGGCGGACCGGGTTCAATTCCGCGAGCAGCGCCTGCTTGTCGGAGACCTTGATGTTGATGTTGGCGGCGACCGAATCGGCCAGCTTCGACGCCTCCTCGATCTGGCCGAGCTGGACGGCCGTCTCGGCGGGAAGCTTCTTGTTGAGCTTGGAATAATTCTCGAACTGCTCGACCACCGAACGCATCAGCGCGGAGACTTCCGCGCCCTCCGGCTCGACGCCCTCGAGCGGCTCGACTTCGGCGACGAGGTGCTCGCCCGAGGGGGTCATCGAGACGAGATTGGCGCGCTGCTGCCCCTCGACCAGGACCCTGACCGTCCCGTCCGGGAGCTTGAGGAGCTGGAGCACCGTGGCGATCACGCCCAGATCGTAGAGCGCGTCGCGATCCGGCTCGTCCTCGGCCGGATCGAGCTGGGAGACGAGGAATATCTGCTTGTCGGCCGCCATCGCGCTTTCCAGCGCCGCCACCGATTTGTCGCGCCCGACGAACAGGGGCACGATCATCTGCGGAAAGACGACGATGTCGCGAAGGGGAAGGACGGGGAAGGTCTGGGTCACGCTGAAACTCCGCTCGAGCCGCGGGCGGCTCACTCTTATCCTTTATATGGGGAGGCGCGGCGGCGCATCAATCGCATGACGTCACCGTGCCGAGAGGAGGAGGAAGGCCGTGCCGGCGGCGTTCTGAAGCGCGTGGATCGAGAGGACGATTCCGAAGGCGGTCCACAGGCCCCGCTCGCGCCAGGCGAGGAGAGCCACCGCCATGATGAGGAACGGCCACCAGACCACCAAGCCCCAGCCCGCCGCCTCCAGGCTGTGCGCCCCCGCCCACAAGGCCGCGCTGGCGACCGCTGCCGGACCCGGGCCGACGAGGCGGCGAAGGATCAGGACGAGCGGCATGAGGATCAAGGTCTCGGCTACCGGCGAGACGACCACGATCAGGAAGACGAGAAGCGGCTTTCCGATTTCGACCGGAAAGTCCGGTCCTGCCAGGTCCGGCACGAGCCAGCCGAACAGGGCGCCGAGCGCGACGCTCGGCACCAGCGCAAGCACCCACGCCTTGGCGAGGTAGCGCCAGGCCGGACCGTCCGACCGGAAAAGGAAGCCGGGCAGCCAGGCGAGATAGCCGGGCCGCCCGGGAAAGTCGCTCATGCCGATGATGGCGCGCTTAGGCCGCGCTCTCGCCCTTCTTCTCGGCGTAGACCCGCACCGGCTCCTTGCGGCCGTCGACGACGTCCTTGTCGATCATCACCTCGTCGACCCCGTCCATCGAGGGCAGGTCGAACATCGTGTCGAGCAGGATGTTCTCGAGGATCGAGCGAAGGCCGCGCGCGCCGGTCTTGCGCTCGATCGCCTTCTTGGCGACGGCGGCAAGCGCCTCCTCGGTGAAGGAGAGCCTGACGTCCTCCATGTCGAACAGCTTCTGATACTGTTTGACGAGCGCGTTCTTCGGCTCCTTGAGGATCTTGACGAGCGCGACCTCGTCCAGGTCTTCGAGGGTCGCGATGACCGGCAGGCGGCCGACGAACTCCGGGATCAGGCCGAACTTCAGAAGGTCGTCCGGCTCGCCCTGGCGGAGGATCTCGCCGGTGCGGCGCTCCTCGGGCGCGGCGACATAGGCGCCGAAGCCGATCGACTTGCCCTGCAGGCGGTCGGCGATGATCTTCTCCAGGCCGGCGAAGGCGCCGCCGCAGATGAACAGGATGTTGGTCGTGTCGACCTGCAGGAACTCCTGCTGCGGATGCTTGCGGCCGCCCTGCGGCGGGACGGAAGCGGTGGTGCCTTCCATGAGCTTCAGAAGCGCCTGCTGGACTCCCTCGCCCGAAACGTCGCGGGTGATCGAAGGGTTGTCCGACTTGCGGCTGATCTTGTCGATCTCGTCGATGTAGACGATGCCGCGCTGCGCCCGCTCGACATTATAGTCGCTGGCCTGGAGCAGCTTCAGGATGATGTTCTCGACGTCCTCGCCGACATAGCCGGCCTCCGTGAGGGTCGTCGCATCGGCCATGGTGAACGGCACGTCGAGCAGCCGCGCAAGCGTCTGGGCGAGCAAAGTCTTGCCGCAGCCGGTCGGCCCGACGAGCAGGATGTTGGACTTGGAAAGCTCGACCTCGCCGGTCTTGGAGCCGTGCGCGAGGCGCTTGTAATGGTTGTGGACGGCGACCGAGAGGACGCGCTTGGCGTGGCTCTGGCCGATCACATAGTCGTCGAGGTGCTTGCAGATCTCGAGCGGGGTCGGAACCCCGTCGCGGGTCTTCACCAGCGAGGACTTGGTCTCCTCGCGGATGATGTCGTTGCACAGCTCGACGCACTCGTCGCAGATGAACACGGTGGGGCCGGCGATGAGCTTCCTGACCTCGTGCTGGCTCTTCCCGCAGAAGGAGCAATAGAGGGTGCTCTTCGAATCGCTGCCGCTAAGCTTGGTCATTCTCGTCCTTACGGGCGCGCCGCGGCGCCCTTTGCTGCAAGAGCCATCCTAGACCGCCCTATCGCACGTCCACAATGGCTTATTGATTAACGCGCCGTCCGCCGGTGGGGCGGAGAGCGCCCCGGCCGACGGTTCGTTCCGGCGCACCGCCCCTGCCCGAACCATGTGGCCCCGCGGGTGCGGTCGGACAAGGGGCCCGGCGAAAGGTCCCAAAGGTCGCACCCAAGCGCGTCGGTGGCGACGGAGCGGCCAAGTTGAACCGACATTCGACTTCGGCGCGATTTCGGACCTAAAGGCGAGGAGGCTCCGCCGACGGCCGCTGGAATGGCGCAGCCTCGCCGCCGCCGCCAGCGGCAGCGCCCGAGTTCCCCGTCGGCCTCGGCGGCTCGCTCTTTCCTTCCAGCGAAAGCATGGCGGCGGCGGGGCCGTTCGGGGCCGCCGCGGATTTGGGCGACGCGGCGTCGGGAAGCCGGACCGGCGCACGCGAGTCGGCCGGCCGGCTTTGCGCCTCGGCTGCGCAGAAGGGAATGGCGACGGCGACAATCGCCGCTCCAATCCATGAAAGTGTTGTTAACCTGAGCATTGTGTTTCCCCGCCCTTCGAACGTGCCGGCAAAGAGTAAGCCAAGCTCCGGCGGCCCGTCAATTTCCCGAACCAAAGATTGTTTTTCACGCCGGGTGAAAAAACACTTGCGCGGCGGGTGGCGGTTCAATCACCTTCGGGCGGGGCAACAGGATGAGTCGGGGGCGCTCATGCGGACGTGGGACGAATCGGGACGGCCAGAGGCGCGCCCGGGCACAGAGGCTTCGGCGCCGTCCGCCGGGCTCGCCGGCGTCCGCCGGCTGGCGAGCCCAATAGCCGCCCTCTTCGCGCTGATCGCCCTCTTCTGCGCGAGCGCCGCCTGCGCCCAGCAGGGCCCGATGCGGGGCTGGGCCGGGATCGTGCCGGGGAGCAACGACTACAGCAACGTCGTTTCCTACGACACGGCACAGCATGCGTGCGAGTCTGTCCAGAACAGCTTCGTCCCGAACTTCGGCTTCCAGGTCTACGGACTGATCCAGGTCAACGACGCGGGCAGCACCGTCAATCCGTATACGGGTGCCAAGGCGCCGACCGCCGACTGCCTGATGGACGCGCACGAGAACGGAACGCCGACGATGCGCCTGTTCTACGGCTGCTCCGGAGGCCTCAAATATGTCGAGGGCGCGTGCCTTCCCCCTTCCTATCCGGTGACGGCGGAGCCGCCCTGCGGCGGCTGCACGGGATCCCCCGAGCAATATCCCGCGGTTGGAGACCCGGTGTCTCTGTCGAGCGGTGCCAAGGTCGAGGCGGTCACCGACTATTCGAGCGGGGGCCCCTATCCGATCGAGATCAAGCGCTACTACCGAAGCCTGCTCATGCCGACGGACGGCAATCTGAAGGCGATGGGGGCCGCGTGGCGGACGGACATCGTCGGACGCGGGATGTATGCCGAGGATTCGCAGTACAATGTCGTCGTCTCGCGCGAGGGCGGCGAGCAGACCCGCTTCCTCAACCCCAACGGGACCCAATACGGCGCCTGGAAGCCCTATTCGGTCGAAGTCTGGTACGAGAGCGGAAGCCAGTACGTCCAGGGGCGAACCGATGCCCGCGACCGGCTGCGGCAGGTCAACTTCTCGACCTTCGAATATACCGACGAGAACGACCGGGTCGACACGTTCGTCTACAACCGGATCGTCAAGTCGGTGTGGAAGGGCGGCTACCAGCGCAATTATTCCTACGCGCCCGACGCTCTGAACGACGCCTATTTCCAGCCGGTCCAGATTAGCGACAGCTTCGGCCGGGTGGTCAATTTCACCTGGACGGACGGCCGCCTCGCCTCCGTCTCCCTGCCCGACGGGACCCGGATCGACTATGCCTACGAGGCGGAGATCGCGAACGGCCAGGCGCTGCCCGGGAGCGAGACGCTGACCCAGGTTTCGCGCTTCAAGGCCGACGGCACTCTGATCGACCGGACCGGCTACCAATATGCTCGAGGGCAGGAGGGCACGGCGGTGCCGTTGCTGACCGCAATCGTCGACGCCAAGGGCGTGACGGTCGATTCCACCACCTACGACCTGAGCGGCCGGGTGCTCAGCGCCCAGGGGCCGGGCGGCGCCGGAGCGGTGGGCATCGCCTATGACGACCAGGCGGGGACCCGGACCGTCACCAATGCGCTTGGCCAGGTCAGCGTCCACGCCTTCGTTCGCGAAGGGGGGTTCAACACCCACGTCCCCTCGCTCTTCCGGCTGAAGTCGGTCGCCCGCCAGGCGAGCGCGACGGTGCCGGCGGCGACGATGAGCCAGTCGAGCGACGTCAACGGCTTCCTCGGATCGCGCACCGACTGGAACGGAATTGTCACCAACTACACACGCGACGTCAACGGCAACGAGACCCAGCGGATCGAGGATTTCAATGGCCTCAAGCGCACCGTCGCTACCACCTGGTCGACCGCCTTCCACCTGCCGACCCAGATCGCCGGCCCCAACCTCACGATCAACTTCACCTACGACACGGCCGGCCGGCTGACCCGCCGCGAGGAGGTCGACACGTCGAACGCCCGCTCCCCGGTCACCCGCGCCTGGACCTATGCGTGGAACGCGCTCGGCGAGATGACCAGCGTCACCGGGCCGCGAACCGACCTCGTCCAGACGACCGCCTACACCTACGACGCGAACGGCAACCTCGCGACGATCAAGGACGCGCTCAACCGGGTCACCACGATCAACGCCGTCAACGCCTCCGGCCTTCCGACCACCGTGACCGACCCGAACGGAGTCGTCACCCTGCTCACCTACGATCCCCTCGGCCGGCTCGCCAGCACGAGCGTCCAGGGGCCGGTCCCCGCAACCACCACCTTCGCCTACGACCTGAACGGCCTCCTCACCTCGGTCACCTCGCCGGCCAACGTGACGCTAACCTACGGCTATGACGACGCCCACCGGCTCGACCGGATCGCCGACTCGCTCGGCAATGCGATGGTCTTCGCGCTCGACGGGCTGGGCAACCGCGTGCAGACCCAGGTGCAGACCGGCACCGCCCAGGTGCTGATGAACAACGCCGCGACCTTCGACAGCCTCGGGCGGCTGCTGACCAGCGTCGGCGCCGCCAACCAGACGACGCGCTACGAATATGACGCCAACGGCAACCTGACGAAGCTGACCGACCCGCGCAGCGCCGTCACGCAGACCGCCTTCGACGCGCTCAACCGGGTGAAGCAGGTCACCGACGCCCTGAACGGCGTGACCAAGACCGCCTACGACCTTCGCGACAACCCGGTCTCGGTCACCGACCCGAGGCTCCACGTCACCACCTACACGGTGAACGGCTTCGGCTTCGTCACTTCCTTGGTCAGCCCCGACAGCGGAACGACCAGCTTCACCTACGACCTCGCCGGCAACGTCAAATCGCGCACCGACGCGCGCAAGATCGTCACCAACTATACGTACGACGCGCTCGACCGGCCGCTGACCCGGGCCTTCCCGTCGGCGACGGCGGAGAACGTCACCTTCGTCTACGACTCCACGGCGGGCGGCAATTACGGCATCGGCCGGATGACCTCCGTCACCGACGCGGCCGGCAGCGCGAGCTTCGTCTACGACGCCTACGGCAACCGGGCCTCGGAGAAGCGGACGATCGGCACGATCGCCTACACGACCGGCTACGGCTACGACCTCGCCGGCAACCTCACCCGCATCGCTTACCCGTCCGGCCTCGTCGTCAACTACCAGCGCGACTCTCGCGGCCAGGTATCGGGGGTGACGATCCAGGCCAACGCCGCGGCGCCGGCGACCCCCCTCGCCTCCAGCATCGCCTACCTTCCGTTCGGCGGAATGCAGTCGGCGACCCTCGGTAACGGGGTGCAGCTCACCAATAGCTACGACCTCGACTACCGCCTCGCGACGATCCAGGCCGCCGGCGCCACGACGCTCCAGAACATCACCCTAAGCTACGACCCCGCGAGCAACGTCAGCTCCATCGCCGACGGCGTGACGGCGAGCCTTGGCCAGACGTTCCAGTACGACCTGCTCGGCCACGTCACCAAAGGCACGGGCGCGTTCGGCACCGACAATTACACCTACGACGCGATGGGCAACCGGCTCACGCGGTCGCTGGTCAACGGAACCACCACCTCGACCACCTACACCTACACGTCGACGAACACCCGCCTCGCCACCGCCGCCACGGGCAGCTCGAGCCTAAGCTACACCTTCGACGCGATGGGCTCGGTGACGGCGCGCAAGCTCGGCAACACCACCCAGGCCGCCTACACCTACAATGCCGACGCCCGCCTCGCGACCGCGGCCGGGGCGACGCTGAAGTACAACGCGTTCGGCCAGCGCCAGGTCGAGACCGTGACCGGCGGCGGAACCCACTTCCTGTTCGGCCCCGACGGCGCCCTCCTCGCCGAGCACAGCGCCTCCGGCGCCCTGGTGCGCAACTACATCTACCTCAACGGCAAGCCGCTCGCGATCGTGGATGCGACGGGCGCGGTGAGCTACATCCTCACCGACCACCTCGGCCAACCCCAGAAGATGCTGAACGCCGCCGGAGCGGTCACCTGGCACCGAGTCGCGGGCGTCTACGGCGACACGGTGTCGCAGCCGGTCGGCACCACGGCGGCGAACCCGCAGCGGTTCCCGGGTCAGCAACTCGATGCGACGACGGGCCTGCACTACAATTACTTCCGCGACTACGATCCGGCGACCGGGCGGTACCTGGAAACGGATCCAATCGGGCTCGGCGGCGGCGTCAACCTCTACGCCTATGTCGGGGGCAATCCGGTGAACCGAGTGGATCGCGACGGCCGCTTGTTGAACCTCGTCACGGGCGGCGTCGGCGCAGCAGCAGGCTTGCTCACCAACTTGGGGATGCAACTCGTTCAAAACGGAGGGGACTTTTCCGCGGTTAATTATCGGGACGTCGGCGTTGCGACGGTGGTTGGGGGCGTAGCCGGCTTTGTTGCACCTGTCGCAGCGCCCAGTTGGCTTGGCGCAGCGGGGCTGGGCGGCCTAGCCAACATCGCCCAGCTGGGTCTTTCCAACTGGATCAACGGGAGGCGGACGACGAGCTGCGAGGTACTGACATCCGCGATAACGGGTGCCGTCGGCGGCGCCGTTGGGGGAGGTGTAGGATATGCGCCGTCCGGGCGCACCTATAAGGATGCGATTTCCGCCGTCGCAGATAGGGATCTCGCGCGCCGTATAAACGAGGGTCCCAGAATCCAGGCTGCAGTTGCCGCTAGCAACGTGTTTCGAAATGCACTCGGCGGCATCATCGGGAACGTGCAATGAGTCGCATTTTCATACTGAGCATCTGTCTAGCCCTTGGGGCAATGTTCGAACTCTGGACTCGGTTTTGCAGCTACGCCTCGGAGCGGTCGTTTACGACACTCGTGGCCTCAAGACCGTCTTCGGCCTTCCTTTACCGATCGATCTATTGGACTGCTTTATTTGCGGTCGGCATCATCGCCAGCTTTGCCGCCCTTATTTATTTAACTCCTGGTTCTAAATCCGGCCTGATGGCGTTCGTGATCGGCCTTGCATGCGCGCGGCTCACCGGTCGGTTCTACGATCGGAGATCCCAACGCTGATGCGGTCGTGTTCGAAGCGTCCCGCCGGTGGAGAGCAGTTCATCTTAAAGAGCGGGCCTTCGAAACGCGGCAGCGGACGCAGCAGGTCGGATGGGATGGCTAGGAGCGCTGGCTGCCCCGCCTCTCAGATCCTTCGTCACAAACACCGGGGCTTTCGATGCGCGCATCGAGGCCGCGCTCGCAACGATACTGAGCGAAAAACCCGCACTCGAATTTCAAGCTTCACCTACGATCTCGCCGGCAACGTCAAGTCGCGCACCGACGCGCGCAAGATCGTCGCCAACTTCACGTACGACGCGCTCGACCGGCCGCTGACCCGCGCCTTTCCCTCGGCGACGGCGGAGAACGTCGCCTTCGTCTACGACGCCACGGCGGGCGGCAATTACGGCATCGGCCGCATGACCTCGGTCACCGACGCCGCCGGGACGGCGAGCTTCGTCTACGACGCCTACGGCAACCGGGCGTCGGAGAAGCGGACGATCGGGACGGTCGCCTACACGACCGGCTACGGCTACGACCTCGCCGGCAACGTCACGCGCATCGCTTACCCGTCCGGCCTCGTCGTCAACTACCAGCGCGACTCGCGCGGCCAGGTGTCGGGGGTGACGATCCAGGCCGATGCCGCGGCGCCGGCGACCCCCCTCGCCTCCAACATCTTATACCTTCCGTTCGGCGGAATGCAGTCGGCGACGCTCGGCAACGGGGTGCAGCTCACCAACGGCTACGACCTCGACTACCGCCTCGCGACGATCCAGGCCGCCGGCGCCACGACGCTCCAGAACATCACCCTAAGCTACGACCCGGCGAGCAACGTCAGCTCCATCGCCGACGGCGTGACGGCGAGCCTTGGCCAGACGTTCCAGTACGACCTGCTCGGCCACGTCACGAAGGGCACCGGCGCGTTCGGCACCGACAATTACACCTACGACGCGATGGGCAACCGGCTCACGCGGTCGCTGGTCAACGGAACCACCACGTCGACCACCTACAGCTACACGTCGACCAGCACCCGCCTCGCCACCGCCGCCACGGGCAGCTCGAGCCTAAGCTACACCTACGACGCGATGGGCTCGGTGACGGCGCGCAAGCTCGGCAACACCACCCAGGCCGCCTACACCTACAACGCCGACGCCCGCCTCGCGACCGCGGCCGGAGCGACCCTCAAGTACAACGCCTTCGGACAGCGCCAGGTCGAGACGGTGACCGGCGGCGGAACCCACTTCCTGTTCGGCCCCGACGGCGCCCTCCTCGCCGAGCACAGCATCACGGGCGCCCTGGTGCGCAACTACATCTACCTCAACGGCAAGCCGCTCGCCGTCGTCGATGCCTCGGGCGCGGTCAGCTACATCCTCACCGACCACCTCGGCCAACCCCAGAAGATGCTGAACGCCGCCGGGGCGGTGACGTGGCACCGCGTGGCGGGCGTCTACGGCGACACGGTGTCGCAGCCGGTCGGCACCACGGCGGCGAACCCGCAGCGGTTCCCGGGGCAGCAACAGGATGCCCTGTCCGGCCTCTTCTACAACTACTTCCGCGACTACGATCCGGCCACGGGGAGGTATCTGGAGACGGATCGCACCGGGTTCGGCGGCGGTATTAATCTCTACGCCTACGCGGGCTCGAACCCCGTAAATTATACCGACCCGAAGGGCACCAACCCGTTTCTCGCCATTGCGGCCGCCTGCGAGGTCTCCCCCTCCGGTTGCTTAGCCGTTGGAACGGCGATCGTCGGCGGCGTCTGTGTCCTTACGGGGGCTTGCCAGGCACTCTCGGACGGCCTCAAGATGGCTACGCAGGGAAGTAGCTCGTCGGAGACGCAAGGAGACGCCAACAAGGAAGAATGCGAAGACCCGGATTGCCAGCGACTTTATCAACAAATTGATGCGGCCGTCCGAGAGCTTCAAACCAGGAATGCAGAACTGATCGAGAATAAACTTAACCTGCCACTAACGGGACGGATGTCGGTGGGTGGGCATCAGCATCAGATGGCAGGAGTTCAGAATCGGTTGAGAAGGCTCCTAACTATGGCGAACACCAAGGGCTGCACAGGTTACCGATCCGACGCATGGTTCTGGGCGAGTAAGTCGATTCCGAGCCCAGGGTGACATTAGCCATGACCGACGACTTTCAAGATCTGGCGTCACGGTGGATCGAATACACTGTCAGGCACGATCCGGCGACAGGAGACTTGCGTAATGTGCCGATGACCGACCTTGGGGAGACAGACGAAGCGGCGCAAAAGCTCCTCGACCTCCTGTTCGACGATCCGCGCGCTGCACGTCAGGTTGTAGAACACATTCTTGACCAGACGCGAGACCCTTGGGTACTTGAAAACGTCGGAGCAGGCCCCCTCGAAGACCTGTTGGCTTGTGCCGATGCTGAGATACTAGCCTGGGTAAAGGACCTGCCCTTAAGGCACGACAACGCGAAAGAAGCCCTTAAGCACGTCTGGACCGGTCGCCTTCCTCCACATGCTAAAGACGTGCTTCGGCAGGTCCGATTGGATTAGGGCCGGAATGCACTCTGCCGCACGGTCCTCCCGAACCTTCGAACCCCGCTGCCGGCGCCGCCGCAAATGCAGCGAACCCTGATTCCGGGTGTGAATGATGTCACTCAGCGAGATCGAATATTCGGCTCTGCGTATCAACGAGCAAGGGGTGCTTCGGATCCGAACGCCGCGAGACATAAGGATGATGCCGGAAATTTATTTTCCCCGCGGCGGATTCGGTAGCACAACTTTCATCATCGATCACAAATGCCTAAAATACGAAGTTCTTAACGTACGGATGCTGCGTGAGAGCTGGAACCCCTTGGTATCGTTATTTTAGAAAATATCGGGAGTTCTTGGTAGAATATGATCTTGGCGAACCAACCCAACTGTCTTTTGACGAAGCTCGGGAGCTGGTGGTAGACGTGATCGTGCGCAATCGCTGGTATTTGCAGAGCTATGAGACGCGCCCGAAGTTCGTAAAGCGGATGAACTCCTACACGAGCATGCGGGAGCTGATCGAGCACACCGTCTATGGAACGGTGTGGTATTGAGCGTGGACGCGGCGCGGAGCCACCGTCGCCCTCCCGCTCCAGCCGTTCCACGAAAAAGCCATGACACCGTTCATCTGGGAGCGCGAAAGTCGCGGCCCAGGCCGCAGCGGATCACCTTAGACCGGCGGCGGCGGCAGGCAGCGACGCCGGGCACCGGAGCGTTCGGAACCGACAAGTACACCTACGACGCAATGGGCAACCGGCTGACCCGCTCGCTGGTCAACGGCGCCACCACCTCGACCACCTACACCTACACCACCGCCAGCACCCGCCTCGCCACCGCCGCGACCGGAAGCTCGAGCCTAAGCTACACCTACGACGCGATGGGCTCGGTGACGGCGAGGAAGCTCGGCAACACCACCCAGGCCGCCTACACCTACAACGCCGACGCCCGCCTCGCGACCGCGGCCGGAGCGACGCTGAAGTACAATGCCTTCGGCCAGCGCCAGGTCGAGACGGTGACCGGCGGCGGCACCCACTTCCTGTTCGGCCCCGACGGCGCCCTCCTCGCCGAGCACAAAATCAGGTTCCGCGGCGGGCGGGTCGTGCTCGGGTCCTTGCCGACCCTATGCTTCGGCTCGATCTGCTCCAGGCCCGCCCCGCCTCCCGGCGAAGCGAGCCTTCCGTTCGATCGGCGGTCCGCGGTCAGGCCGCCTGGGCCTGTCCCGTCTCCTCGTCGCCCGGGGCCGGGCGCTTTTCGAAGACTTCGTCGACGAGACCGAAATCCTTGGCCTCGGACGCGCCGAAGAAGCGGTCGCGCTCGACCGCCTTTTCGATCTCGGCGATGGGCTGGCCGGTATAGTGCGCCATCAGCTCGTTCATCCGGTGCCGGATGCGCAGGATCTCCTTGGCCTGGATCTCGATGTCGCTGGCCATGCCCTGGGCCCCGCCCGAAGGCTGGTGGATCATGATCCGGGCGTTGGTGAGGGCGACGCGCATCCCGGGCTCTCCGGCGCAGAGCAGAAAGGCGCCCATCGAGGCGGCCTGGCCGATGCAGACGGTTCCGACGCGCGGCCGGATATACTGCATGGTGTCGTGGATCGCCATGCCCGCCGTGACCACTCCGCCCGGCGAGTTGATGTACATGAAGATGTCCTTCTTCGGATTCTCGCTTTCCAGATAGAGGAGCTGGGCGGTGATGAGCGTCGCCATATGGTCCTCGACCCCGCCGGTGACGAACACGATCCGCTCGCGAAGCAGCCGCGAATAGATGTCGAAGCTGCGCTCGCCCCGGTTCGACTGCTCGATGACGATGGGAACGAGGGAAGCGATGATGTCGGCATGATCGGGCATGGGGGGTCCTGTGCGGCTGGTGTGTCTCGTCACACACATGGGACGGGGGAAGGCGGGGAGCAAGGGGCTCCGGGGACCGGAAAGAGCGGCGTCGCGCCAGAAGGACGCGCCGACGCCCGTCACTCAGAAACCAGCCGCGGCTCCGGTCGCCCAAGCCCTTCGCGATCGCGATAACCGCGGGATGAAGCCGCTTTTACAGGCCATCGCGTTCGTACTTCGGATCGTCATCGTCCGAGCGCTTCGTCCAAAGACAATATTCACGCCGCTCGCTACCGCTTCGCTGCTTCTGTGTGGCGGCGCCGTAATCACATCGTGGTGGCAGGAACCATGACAAGCGCGCGCCAGCGACCTGCAAACCCCCATGGCGTATTTTCCCAAATGTTAGCGCAAAGCAGGCGCCAGCGGCGAGGCCGCAGCCGTGAGCTCGCGGTATAAGATCCTGAATCCGCAGAACATTTCTGAACTGGCATGGCTTATGCTGACCGGGCTGCATCCGGGCGGGATCCTCGCCCGCTTCGCTTCAAGGAGCAGATTATGCAGACCGCCCGGCCCAATCTCTTCACCCGCGACGACACCTTCTTCGGCGTATGCCAGGGGCTCGGCGAGGATCTGGGCATTCACCCCAATCTCCTTCGCATCCCGCTTGCGGCCCTGCTGCTGTGGAATCCGGTGGTCGTGCTCGGCCTCTATCTGGGGCTGGGCCTGCTGGTCGCCTTCACCCGCTGGATCTCGCCCGATCCTATCCCCGCCGCGACACCCCAAGCGGCGCTTCCGGCGGCGGCGGAGCCGGACTCGCGGCCGGAGGAAATGGCGATGGCGGCTTAGACAAGGGCTGCCTCGCGACGCTTGGGTGGGAGGCAACGGCGAGGCAGGCCGTCCCCACTCCTTTCGTCGGCCCTAACGGCGCGTAAACCGCGTCTTTACGGCATTGATATAGATGAACCCGCTTACAGCCGCTGCCATGCAGCGCTTGGGAGGGACCGCAATGGCTTCAGCTTCGCTCGGCACGGCCGCCGCCGCCTCGCCCGGCGCGCTGCTCGCCGCGTGCGTCGAGGGACAGGGCAGCGCCGCCCATAGCTGGGCCCGGTCCCCGGAGCTGGCGAACCCTCCCGAAGGGTCGCGCAACCTCGCCGACCTGCTCCATTTCCTCTGCATCCTCCACGGCCGCTATCCGGGCGTGGTCGATCACGCCGCCGCCCGCACGGCCGAGCCCGACGCGCGGCGCTGGCTCGCCGAGGCGGCTTACGCCTTCGCGGGCGAGCGCGCCTACCTCGCCCGGCTCGCGGTCGCCGCCGGGCCGCTGCCGTCGACCCCCGGAGCCGCCGACAGCGACAGCGCCGTCCAGGCGCAGCGCCATGCCCTAGAGATGCTCGCCGGATCGGAACGCAACGGCTGCGCGCTCGGCGCGGCGATGGCGGTCATCCTCGACTGGAGCGTCATCCGCCGTCCTCTCGACACCGCGGCGCGCCGGCTTGGGATCGAGGTTCCGGCCTTCGCCGCCGCCGATCCGCGCCGGATCGCGGCGGTCGCCGACGGCTTCGGCGGATCGCCGCCGGCGCTTCGGGCGCTCCTGTTCGGAGCGCAGCAGATCCTCCTCCAGCATTACGGCCTGTGGGAGCTGCTCGAAAGCCGCGCCAGGGCGCGAGTGCCGGTCTGATCCCCTTTCTCCGCGGGGAGAGGAAGCAGGCGCGCTTGCCACGTTTGGCGCCCTTCCCTATCGGCGGGGAATGCGTTTCCAGGGCACCCAGAATTACGTTGCCACCGACGACCTCAAGGTCGCGGTCAACGCCGCCGTTGCGCTTCGGCGCCCGCTTCTCGTCAAGGGGGAGCCGGGCACCGGCAAGACCGTCCTCGCCCATGAAATCGCCGGAGCGCTCGGCGCGCCGCTGATCGAGTGGCACGTCAAGTCGACCACCAAGGCGCATCAGGGCCTCTACGAATATGACGCGGTGGCGCGGCTTCGCGACGGCCAGCTCGGCGACCCCAGGGTCCACGACATCTCGAACTACATCCGGCGCGGCAAATTGTGGGAGGCGTTCACCGCGCCCGAGCTTCCCGTGCTTCTGATCGACGAGATCGACAAGGCGGACATCGAATTTCCCAACGACCTCCTCCAGGAATTGGACCGGATGGAGTTCCACGTCTACGAGACGGGCGAGACGGTTCGCGCCGCCGAGCGGCCGGTGGTGGTGATCACCTCCAACAACGAGAAGGAGCTTCCCGACGCGTTCCTGCGCCGCTGCTTCTTCCACTACATCCGCTTCCCCGACCGCGAGACGATGCAGGCGATCATCGACGTCCATTTCCCCGGTATCCAGACGCTGCTCGTCTCGAAGGCGCTCGACATCTTCTACCAGGTCCGCGAGGTGCCGGGGCTGAAGAAGAAGCCGTCGACCAGCGAGCTGATCGACTGGCTCAAGCTGCTCCTCCACGAGGACATGCCGCTCGAAGTTCTGCAGTCGCGCGATCCGGCCAAGGCGATCCCGCCGCTCCACGGCGCGCTGCTCAAGAACGAGCAGGACGTGATGCTGTTCGAACGGCTGGCCTTCATGGCGCGGCGGCCGGGCTAGGCCTGTCGGGCCACCGCCGCTTGCCTGCTCCCGCGACGACATGTTCGTAGAGACTTGCTGACGCTCCCGCGCGCGGGCAGTGTCCGCTCTGCGTGGGAAAAGGATCATTGAAAATGCGTGGGACGATCTTTGCAGCGGCTCTTTTGCTCGGGCTTGGAGCGCAGCCCGCGTTTTCGCAGACCCACCCGTCCGCGCCCCCGTCCGCGCCGGCGTCGGCGCCTGCGGCAGCGGGCGCGGCGAACTCGCCAGGCGATTCGCCCATTTGGTCGGTCGGGCCGGACCGCCTGCTGTTCGCACCGGCCGGGATCTCCGTCCCCCGCCGGGCTGGCACCGTCGAACATTACGAGACGCGCGAGTTCAGCCATCCTGGAGAAGGCCTCGACACCGTGCTCCAGCTGCGCAGCGCCGACCGGGCCGTCTTCGCCAGCGTCTACGTCTATCTTCCGAGCGTTTCCCATACCGGGCTGCAGGCGATCGCCACCGACGCCGCCATTCAGACCAATCCGAAGGGCGGCGGCAAATTGCTCCGCTCCGGAACCGCGTCGGTCGGCGGCAAGCCCCGGATCGCCATGACTGCGGCCTATAGCAATTATCTCGGCTCGCTGTTCACGACCTCCGCCTTCGTCAAGGCGGGGCGCTGGATGGTGAAGATCCGCGCCTCCGGGCCGCAGCCGCGGGAGGCGGAAGTCTCGGCGGCCTTGAAGGCGCTTCTCGACGGGCTGAAGTTCGAAGGCGCCTATCGGCCCCGCCCGGCCGAGCCCCTCGAAGCGGGCGAATGCGCCGCCTCGGCCGCGGGCGGCGGCGATGCCCGGCTGCTTGACGACAAGGACCAGATCATCGGCGCGGCGCTGTTCGCTCAGCTCGACGCGGCCGGAGAAGAGGCGACCGGGAAGGACGCGGCGGGAAAGGCGGTCCCGCCGCGGATCGGCCGGACCTGGTGCCGCTCCGTACTCCAGGTCGGAGACGCGCGGGCGCCGATGCTTCGCGCCGTCTCCGGCGGCCGCGGCACCGGCACCGGCAAGGGAGTCCGGTCGGAGCTGTTCGTCCTCTACAGCGATTCGGGCGGGATGCTCGAGGTGGTCGGGCTTCCGACCGAGAAGAAGCACATCCTGCTCAATCACGCGATCGGGGAGACCCTGATCCTTGGGACGTTCGATGCGGTTCCGAGCGACCGCCAGCTTCGCCAGCTCTTCACCCAGCCCGGCGAGAACGGCCGGGTCCGGGCCAGCATCGTGATGAAGGCGGACGGCGACAGCGAGCTTAGGATCGCGCCTCCCCCGGGGAGCGGGAACTAGGGCAGCGCGCATCAGGATGGACCGAGCGCCGGGTCAGGCCACCAGCGTCACCCTGAACTTGGTTCAGGGTCCAGTCCTCCGCCCGCTCCGCCGCATCCACCCTGGATGCTGAAACAAGTTCAGCATGACGGTGAGTGGTACGCTCGGTGCCAGGCGATCATGCGTCAGGTCCCCCTCCCTCGCGAGGATAGCGAAGGCGCTAGAGCCGGATTTCGTCGTCGCGGTAGGCGACTTCGAAATTGCCCCAGCGCCGGCCGCCGACGTGAAGCGGAACGAAGACGTTCTTGACCGGCAGGTAGCGGCCTTCGCCGAGGTCCATTCCGTAGGTGGCGAGCATCGCCTCCTTGTCGCTTGCGATGGCGCGGCGGGTGACGTCGTCGAGGAAGTTGCGCCGGTTGCGGCAATGCTCGGCGTTCCACTTCGGGTCGGGGCCCTGCGGCTGCGAACGCGCGGTGATGTGGGTTGGAAGATAGCCGTTCATGTCGGTTATCGCGCAGGCGATGATCTGGGCGCGCTCCCCGACCAGCCGGTCGAGCGCCGGCCTGACCCACGTGTCGGCGAAGGCGCAGAAGCGGGTTTCGTACTGGACCGGATTGGTGCCGGGCATCGGCCGGTAGTCGGTGTCGAAGGCCTCCGCGTCGTCGATTTCGCCGCGCGCGATTCCCGCCTCGATGATCGCCCGGATCTCGCGCATTCCGGTCTTGGCGAATTCGATGAAGGGCGTGTCGTCGATCGCTACCCCGCAGCTGGCGAGGCGGTCGAGCATGGTGTTCGATAGGGTCTCGATCCGGCCGAGGCGGCTGTGGACCCGGGTCAGCTCGCCGCCATTGGCGCGGGCATCGGAAGCGAAGGCGGAGAGGCCCGATTTGACGCTGTCGACGCTCTGCTGGATGAGCGCGGTGGATTGCGCGATCCCGTCGGTCTGGCGGTCGACCATTCCGACGATGTCGGCGACGTCGTGGACGGTTTCGGTGAGGGTTGCGAAACCCCCCTGCGCCCGGCGACTGCGTTCGACCCCTGTCTCGATTTCGGAGGTGACGGCGCCCGCCTCGCGGGTCAGCGAGGCGATGGTGCCGGCGATCTCGCTGGTCGCGGAACGGGTCTCGTGGGCCAGCTTCTTGACCTCGGCGGCGACGACGGCGAAGCTTCGCCCGGCCTCCCCCGCCCGGGCCGCCTCGATCGTGGCGTTCAGGGCCAGCATGTTGGTCTTGTAGGCGATGCCCTCGATGCTCGAGGAGACGTTCTGGACCCGGCTCATCGCCTCGGCGAAGCCGGCCATCCGCTCGCCGAGGCGAACGACCAGCTCGGTAAGCCCGCTGAACACGGCGATCGTGTCGTCGATCGCGGCCCGGCCGGCGGAAAGCTTCTCGCGCGCCTGCTCGGCCAGGATGCGGGCTTCGTCGGTCGACTGGGCGACGCTCGCCTGGTCGAGCAGAAGCCGGCTGGTCACCTCCTCCAATGTGTCGAGAGTCCGAAGGTTGGACGAGATGCGTTCCGAGACTCCGCTGACATAGCCCGAGACGTCGCTGCATTCGATCGCAAGCGCCCCGCAATTGCGCGCGACGCTGTTGATCGCGCCCGAATCCGCATTCTCCGCCGCTGAACTGGCCACGCTTCGCTCCCGCCCCTGTCGACGCTCCGGCCTAGTGGAAAAGGATTGAAGCGCGGTTAACTATGGTCGGGGAGGAGGCGGACGCCGTCATCCCAGCGCAGGCTGGGACCCCAGGGGGTGAAGAACGCCGGCGCCTTTCACCCCTGGGATCCCAGCCTTCGCTGGGATGACGAGGAACGGCGAACAAGCTACAGCCGAGCCCATGTTCTTCTCCTTCGTCGACGAGCTCCGCGCCGCCGGGATCCAGGCCAGCCTCAAGGAGCATCTCACGCTGCTCGAGGCGCTCCAGGCCGAGGTGATCGCGGCGAGCCCGGAGGAATTCTACTATCTCGCCCGGGCCACGTTCGTGAAGGACGAGGGGCTGATCGACCGGTTCGACCAGGTGTTCGGGAAGGTCTTCAAGGGCCTCGAAGCCGATTACGGCGCCGGCGCCGTCCCGCTTCCCGAGGAGTGGCTGAAGAAGGTGGCGGAGCTCTACCTCACTCCCGAGCAGATGGAGGAGATCAAGGCGCTGGGCTCGTGGGAGGAGATCATGGAGACCCTGAAGAAAAGGCTCGAGGAGCAGAAGGAGCGCCACCAGGGCGGAAACAAATGGATCGGCACCGCCGGCACCTCCCCGTTCGGCGCCTATGGCTACAATCCCGAAGGAATAAGGATCGGCCAGGAGGGCGGGCGAAACCGCTCCGCGATCAAGGTGTGGGACAAGCGCGAGTTCCAGAACCTCGACAATACCAAGGAGCTCGGGACCCGCAACATCAAGGTCGCGCTTCGCCGCCTTCGCCGCTTCGCCCGCGAAGGCGCCGCCGAAGAGCTCGACATGGACGGGACGATCGACGGCACCGCCCGCAAGGGCTGGCTCGACATCCGGATGCGTGCCGAGCGGCACAATGCGGTCAAATTGCTCCTCTTCCTCGACGTCGGCGGATCGATGGACCCGCACGTGAAGCTGTGCGAGGAGCTGTTCTCCGCCGCCACCGGCGAATTCAAGAACCTCGAATTCTTCTACTTCCACAACTGCCCCTACGAGAGCCTGTGGAAGGACAATCGCCGCCGGTTCAACGAGCGAACGCCGACCTGGGACGTGCTCCACAAATTCGGCCACGACTGGAAGCTGGTCTTCGTCGGGGACGCCGCGATGTCGCCTTACGAGATCACCCATCCCGGCGGTTCGGTCGAGCATTTCAACGAGGAGGCCGGAGCGGTGTGGATGCAGCGCTTCGCCAACACCTATCCCAGCGCAGTGTGGCTCAACCCGACGGCCGAGCAATATTGGGGCTACAGCCAGTCGACCCAGGTCATCCGCCAGCTGATGCAGGACCGAATGTACCCGCTGACGCTCGAGGGGCTGGACGACGCTATGCGGACCTTGAGCCGGAAGAGCTGAGATCGACGTGGGCGGCGCCGGCTGGCTCCTCCTGATTCTTCCGCCCTGGTTCTTCGCGGCCATGGCCTTTCGCGACCAATGGCTCTGACCCCCGATCGCCGGCTCGCGCTTCGCTTCGGGGCGCGGACGCTGGCGCTTTCCTGGGGGCTGTGCGGCCTGGCGCTGCTCGGGACGGCGACGGTGTCGGGCAGCGCCGCCATTCCGTCCTGGATCCTGATTGCTAGCGCCTGCGCTCCCAGCGCCGCGGCTCTGACCTTGCTTCCCGCCGCCGAAATTCGCGAGCGGCTCGCGCCGCGTTTCGATCCGGCCGGGCTGCTATGTCTCGCGGCGGCGCTTGCGTTCGGAGCGGGCGCCGCTTTGTTGACTGGAACGCACGCCCCTGACCTTCACGGCCTGTGGCCGCTCGCGCTGCTCGCTCCGTTCGGCGAGGAGCTGGGCTGGCGCGGATTGCTGCTTCCCTCGCTCCTCCGGCACAATCCGCCGTGGCTCGCGGGGCTGCTGACGGGCGCGGCATGGATCGCCTGGCACCTGCCCGCCTTCGCCGTTCCGGGCGCCATGGCGGAGGCGTCGCTGCTCTGGTGGTGTGTCGGCACCGCCGCGCTCAGCGTCGTGATGGCCCGATTGTTCGTGCGCGGCGGTGGCAGCGCGGTCTCTGCCGGGCTCGTTCCGCACGCCGCGGTGAACTGGCTCGGCCTCGCAGGCTTCTGGTCCTACACGGCTCCCCAGGCGCTCGGTCTCGCGGCCGCGGCGCTGGCGCTTGGCCTTCGCGGCACGGGCCGGACTGGGGAAAGGAACGGCTGATGCGAGCGCCGAGAAGGCTGTACGACTTGTGGCGGCGGATCGCCGGACGCTACACGATCGACGATCCGCGCCCGATCGCCGAGGAGGCCCCCTACACCTATTTCCTGCCCAGCGAGAACGAGCTGCTCGCGCTCCGCCCCGGAGATCTGGTCAAGCTCCTCTTCCGGTCGCATCCGCCCGGGCGGGAGTGGGATGCCGAGCGGATGTGGGTGACGATCATTTCCGTGGACGGCGAGCATCTGACCGGCCGGCTCGAGAACACGCCCTTCGACATGCCGCAGCTGAAGCCCGGCCGGAGCGTGACGTTCGGGAGAACGGACGTGATCGACATCCTGTGGAGCGAGGCGCGAGGAACGGCGCCTCCGCCAAAACCGCGCCGCCGCCAATATTGGGAGCGCTGCCTCGTCGACAGCTGTGTCGTCGAGGGGCTCAGCCCGGTCGATTATCTTTACCGCGAGGCACCGGATCTCGACGACGGCGACGCCGACGCGCCTCCCGACAGCGGATGGCGCCTGCGAGGAACGGACGACGGGATCGCCGAGGATGAGCAGGCCGCCCGGTCGCCGCAATATATCGCGATCGGAAAAGTGCTGAACGAGGACGACAGTTGGCTTCACCTGATCGACGCGCCGGTCGGAGCGCGGTTCATCCGCGATCCGGAGACTGGAAAGTTCGCGGCGGCCGACGAACCTCAATAGAGCAGGCAGCTTTCCCGCTCGGCGCTCCAGGCGGCCTCGTCAGGCAAGGTCGCGGACTCGAGATCGCCCGCCTCGGCCGCCGGATCGTCCACCCATTCCCTTAGCCCGGGTCCTCCATTGATGACGTCGATCGCGAGCTTTCCGAACTCATATTCGTAGGGGAAGTCGCGCCACAGCGGATAGTCGGGGTAGAGGCGGCGGATGGCCTTGAACGCCAGCGACTGGAGCCTCCACGGCTTGAAGGCGAAATGGTCGTGGGACGGGCCCTCGGCATGAATGTGGAGGCCGTTGTTGAGCTTGCCGCTATGCTTGTGGAAGGTCGGCTCGAACCAGATCTCGCGAAGCGTGCAGCCTTGCAGCCACTGGGGCGCGAAGCGGCGCATCTCGGCCAGCACGGCGCGGGCGTCGATGTCGGGCGCGCCGAAGATTTCGAGCGGGCGGGTCGTCCCCCTCCCCTCCGACAAGGTCGTGCCTTCAAGCATGACGGTTCCGGCATAGGCGCGCGCCATGGAGAGGTTGGGCGCGTTCGGGCTGGGGTTCACCCACACCCGGTCGACGGGCCAGCCGAAGCCGGGCGCGGCATCGGGCTCGTAGCCTTCCATCTCGATCACGCGATAGTCCACGTCGAGCTTGAAGTGGTCGACGAACCAGCGGCCGAGCTCGCCGAGCGTCAGCCCGTGGCGCATCGGGATCGGACCGGCGCCGACGAAGCTCTCCCAGCCCGCAAGAAGCGTCAGGCCTTCGACCGGCCGGCCGGCGGGGTTGGGCCGGTCGAGCACCCACACCGCCTTGCCGTGGGCCGCCGCCGCCTCGAGCATGTAGAGCAGGGTGGTGATGAAGGTGTAGATCCGGCAGCCGAGGTCCTGGAGGTCGATGAGGACGACGTCGAACGTGCCCATCGACTGGCCGCTCGGCCGCCGAACCTCGCCGTAGAGGCTGAACACCGGGATGTTGTGGACGGGATCGGTGAAATCGTCCGATTCCACCATATTGTCCTGCTTGTCGCCGCGAAGCCCGTGCTGCGGCCCGAAGGCGGCGGTGAGGTTGAGGCCGGCCGCGGCGAGCGCGTCGAGGCTGTGCGTGAGGTTCGCCGTCACCGAGGCGGGATGGGCGAGGATGGCGACCCTTTTTCCTTCGAGCGGCTTGCGAAGAGCGGGGTCGGCGAGGAGGCGATCGATACCGAATTTCATGTCGTCGCGGTCTCCGTCATGCCGGACTTGACCCGGCACCCACCTTTATATTGGTGCCTCTAAAGAAGGTGGACCTCGGATCAAGTCCGGGGGGACGGTCTCGTCGTTGCCACCGGCAAATCGAGGGCGAAGCAAGCCGGATGATGAAAATCGGGCTCTCCCGGACCGTGGGCCAAAGCCCAGTAGGAACGGCGGCCCCCCGCTTCCTCAATTATGGCGGAGATGCCTATCCGGCCGGGGAGGTTCGGGAAGAAGCCGAGGTCCAGGTCCACGCTGAGCAGATCGGGGTCGTCCTCGAGTCCGCGACTGACGAACGGGTCCAGTCCAAGCGCGAGGGGCTCCATACCCTCCCGGTGGCCGCTGAAGCGATAGGCCGCCCACTGCGTGGAAGGCGAGAAGTTGAACTCGAAATAGCCGGCGCCGTCGTTCGGCCTGACGAAGAGCTCGAAGCAGGTCGTCTCCCACAATCGGTCGGTTCGGACGTTCTCGCGCCAGGGCGGCATCAGTAGCGCCTCGCGCGGCTCCACCCGGAAATCGAGCATGATGTCGTCGCCCGGATCCAGCATGACGTCCACCTCGACTGCCTTGACGCGGTCCGGAGGGGAATACGGGTGCGGGATCAGCCTGTAGGTTTCCAAAGGCGCGACCTCCATGTTAGGCGCGCAGGCGCCATGACCCAGTACAAGTCCGACCTCCTACGCGCGCTCGACGAGCGCGGCTACATCCACCAGCTGACCGACGCCGAGGGACTGGACGCGCTCGCCTCGCGCGAGATCGTGCCGGGCTATATCGGCTTCGACGCGACGGCGCCGTCGCTCCACGTCGGGAGCCTGGTGCAGATCATGATGCTCCGCCGCCTCCAGCAGGCGGGGCACAAGCCGATCGTGCTGATGGGCGGGGGGACGTCGAAGATCGGCGATCCGAGCTTCAAGGACGAGGCGAGGAAGCTCCTCACGCCGGAGACGATCAATGCCAACATCGCGTCGATCAAGCGGGTGTTCGAGCGATTCCTTGTGTTCGGCGACGGGCCCACGGACGCGATGCTGGTCGACAATGCCGAGTGGCTCGACAAGCTCGAATACATCCCCTTCCTTCGCGAGATCGGCCAGCATTTCTCGGTCAACCGGATGCTGAGCTTCGACAGCGTCAAGCTTCGCATGGACCGCGAGCAGTCGCTCTCCTTCCTCGAATTCAACTACATGATCCTGCAGGGCTACGACTTCCTCGAACTGTCGAGGCGCTCGGGCTGCCGGCTTCAGCTCGGCGGGTCGGACCAGTGGGGCAATATCGTCAACGGGATCGAGCTTTGCCGCCGGGTCGACGGCACCCAGGCGTTCGGCCTCACCACGCCTTTGCTCACCACCGCCGACGGCGGCAAGATGGGCAAGACGGAGAAGGGCGCCGTCTGGCTGAACGCCGACCAGCTCGGCCCCTACGATTACTGGCAGTTCTGGCGGAACACGCAGGACGCCGACGTCGGCAAGTTCCTCCGCCGCTTCACCGACTTGCCGCTGGACGAGATCGCCCGGCTCGAGGCCCTGGAGGGGAGCGAGATCAACACCGCCAAGAAGATCCTTGCCGACGAGGCGACGGCGCTCGCGCACGGCCGGAAGGCGGCCGAGGCGGCGGGCGAGACGGCGAGGCTGACTTTCGAGGAAGGCTCGGCAGGGGAGGCTCTGCCGACGCTCAAGGTGGCGGGCGGGATCGGCCTGGTCGACGCGCTGGTCGGCCTCGGCCTCGTCGCCTCGAAGAACGAGGCGCGGCGGCTGATCCAGCAAGGCGGCGCCAAGGTCGACGGCGAGAAGGTCGATGAGGACCGGGTGATCGTCGTGTCGGGCGAGGTGCGCGTTTCGGCCGGCAAGAAGAAGCACGGGCTGCTGGTGCCCTAGCCGATCCTCCCCTCCAGGGGAGGTGGCAGCCCGAAGGGCTGACGGAGGGGTGGCAGCGCGGGGAGCGCTGTCGAAGCCGCATCTCCCAAAGGCGCTGACACCCCTCCACCGCGGTTGGCGCGGTCCCCCTCCCCCTCCGGGGGAGGATTTCTGTCTCAGCCGCTCCTAAGCAGCTCCACCGCGGCGTCGCGTTCCATCAGGTAGAGGAGGACGCGCGCCGCCTGGCCCCGCTCGCCCTCGAGCCCGCCGTCGCGATCGACCAGCAGGCGCGCGTCGTCGCTGGCAACCTGGGCGAGCTCGGAGATCTGCTCGGGGCTCGCCAGCCGGAACTGGGCCTCGCCGCTCTGCTTCGTGCCCAATATCTCGCCGGCGCCGCGGAGCCGCAGGTCCTCCTCGGCGATCCGGAAGCCGTCGTTGGTCTCGCGCATCAAGGCGAGGCGGGCGCGGGCGGTTTCGCTCAGCCGCTCGCCGCGCAGCAGGAGGCAGGTCGAGCGCCCCTCCCCGCGCCCGACCCGGCCGCGCAGCTGGTGGAGTTGGGCGAGGCCGAAGCGATCCGCTTCCTCGACGATCATCAGGGTGGCGTTGGGAACGTCGACCCCGACTTCGATGACGGTGGTGGCGACCAGCACCGCCGTCCGTCCGGCCTGGAACGCGGCCATCGCCTCGTCTTTCTCCGGACCCTTCATCCGGCCATGGACGAGGCCGACCTTGTCGCCGAAGCGCAGGCGCAGAAGGCGGGCGCGCTCCTCGGCGGCGGCTCGGTCGCTGTCCTCGCTCTCCTCGACCAAGGGGCAGACCCAATAAGCCTGGCCGCCGCGGGCGATGTGGCGGGCGAGCGCGTCGGCGACCTCGGGCAGGCGCTCGACGCTGAGCACGCGGGTCTCGATCGGCTGGCGGCCCGGCGGCATCTCGTCCAGGCGCGAGACGTCCATCTCGCCATATTGGGTGAGAGTGAGGGTGCGCGGGATCGGGGTCGCGGTCATCACCAGGAGGTGCGGCGGCCGCTCGGCCTTTTGGGCAAGCATCATCCGCTGCGCGACTCCGAAGCGGTGCTGCTCGTCGACCACGGCGAGGCCGAGCCTCTTGTAGCGCACCGCCTGCTGGAAGATGGCGTGGGTTCCGACGAGGATGTCGATCGTCCCGTCGGCAAGCCCCATCAGGGTCGATTCGCGTGCCCTCCCCTTCTCGCGCCCGGTAAGGATGGCGAGGTTGACGGGAAGCCCGGCGAGCTGGCGCGACAGGGTCTCGAAATGCTGCCGGGCCAGGATCTCCGTAGGCGCGAGCATGGCGCCTTGCGCCCCCGCCTCGACGGCGATGAGCAGCGCTTCGAGCGCCACCAGCGTCTTGCCGGAGCCGACGTCGCCCTGGAGCAGGCGGAGCATCGGGGTCTGCTGGGCGAGGTCGCCCTCGATCTCCCCCATCGCACGGCGCTGCGCTCCGGTCGGCGAGTAGGGAAGACGCAGAAGGCGGCGAAGGCGAGCGTCGCCGGCGAGGGGTACGCCGCGGCGGCGGCGCGACGAGGCCCGGACCAGCATCAGGGCGAGCTGATTGGCGAACACCTCGTCATAAGCGAGACGCTGACGGGCGGCGGCGGAGTCGCGGCCGGCATGGGCGTCGTCGAGCGCCGACCGCCAGCCGGGCCAGCCGCGCCGCTCGATCAGGCTCGGCTCGATCCACTCGCCGAGCGTCGGCGAGCGGGCCAGCGCCTGCGCGGCGAAGTCGGCGATCCGGCGGCTCGTGATCCCTTCCGACAAGGGATAGACCGGCTCCCGCTCCGGCAGGTCGAGCGCCTCGGCGGGAGGAAGCGCATAGTCGGGATGGACGATCTGAAGCTCCTGCCCGTACATCTCCATCCGCCCCGACACGACTCGCGGCTCGCCGAGCGGAAGCTGTTTCTTCGCCCAGCCGGGATTGTTGAAGTAAGTGAGCGTCAGATAATTGCCGGCCCGATCCGTGGCCTGGACCCGGAACGGCCCGCGCCCTCCCCCCTGCCGGTAGTCGACCGGAGTGACGAGGACGGTCACCACCTGCCCGGCGTCGGACATGTCGAGCGTGTCGACCTTCTTGCGCTCGATCCAGCCGGCGGGAAGGTGGAACAGGACGTCGACCACCCGCTCCAGCCCGAGCCGCTTCAGCGGTTTCGCGAGCGCCGGCCCGACCCCCTTCAGCACCTCCACTTCGGCGAACAGCGGGTTGAGGATTTCGGGGCGCATGGAGCGAGTGCCTATAAGCGGAGGCTCGCTTCCACAATCCTCCCCCAACGGGGGAGGTGGCAGCCCAAAGGGCTGACGGAGCGATGTCAGCGCCGACGATATCGTTCGTACGCTGACACCCCTCCACCGTGCTTCGCACGGTCCCCCTCCCCTCGACGGGGAGGATTTCAGGACCTACATGGCGGCCTCACCAGCCGCCCGGTCCCCGGCGCGGCCTTTTTCGCATGGAGCCCGACCTGGACCGCGACGCCCTTTTGAAGCGCCTGCGCTTTCGCGCCTGGCACCGCGGCACGCGCGAGGCGGACCTGCTGATCGGCGGCTTCTTCGACGCCCATTCGGGGCCGTGGCAGGAGGACGAGATCGCCTGGTTCGAGGCTTTGCTCGAGGAGCAGGACGTCGACATCATGGCCTGGGCGATCGGAACCGCCCCGCCGCCCGAGCGCTACGCCGGAGCGCTGATGCGCCGCCTCCAGGACGTCGACTACATCAAGCATCCCCAGTAACCGACAATCAGACGTGACCGACACTCAGACGTGACCGACATCCACAAGATCCTTTCGGCCAAGAAGCCGATGACCCTCGCCGGCGCCCAGTCGGGCTTCCTGCCCTGGCTCGCCGCCGACCTCGCGCGCGCGTCGAAGGGACGCGCGGTGTTCGTCGCGCCCGACGAGGCGGCGATGCGGGCGCTGGCGGAGGCGGCGACCTATTTCGCCCCCGAGCTCGAGGTGCTCACCTTTCCGGCGTGGGACTGCCTTCCTTACGACCGAAGCTCGCCGTCGCTTCGCTACACCGCCGAGCGGCTCGCCACCCTCAACGCGCTGCAGCGCAAGACCGATAAGCCGCAGCTGCTCGTCACCACCGTCAACGCCGCGACCCAGCGCACGTTGACGCCCTTCCGGGTCCGCCAGCTCGTCGCCCGGCTTGCCGCGGGCGAGCGGATCGACCTCAATCGCCTGACCGCCCTCCTCCAGGCGAACGGCTATGTCCGGACCGACGCGGTCGCCGATGCGGGCGAGTTCGCCGTTCGCGGCGGACTGGTCGATCTCTTCCCCTCCGGCGAAAGCGAAGGACTTCGCCTCGACTTCTTCGGGGACGAAATCGAGAGCGTGCGCCGCTTCGACCCGTCGACGCAGCGCACCACCGGCACCGTCGAAGGCGGCTTCACCCTGCTTCCGGCATCCGAGACGCTGCTCGACGAGGACAGCGTCAAGCGCTTCCGCTCGCGCTACCGCGAGAAGTTCGGCGCGAATGCGACCGGCGATCCGCTCTACCAGGCGGTGTCGGAAGGGCGGCGGCTGGCCGGGATCGACCATTGGCTGCCCTTGTTCGAGGAGCGTCTCGACACGCTTTTCGGCCACCTTTCCGAAGACGATCTCGTCGTCCGCGATGCCCACGACGCCGGGGCGGCCGACGCCCGGTTCGAAGCCATTGCGGATTATTACGACAATCGCCGCCGGGCCCAGTCATCCGATCCGGGCAGCTACCGGCCGATCGAGCCCGACTCGCTCTACCTTTCGAGGGACGAATGGCAGGGGCTGATCGAGGCTCGGCCGCTCCATCTCGCGACGCCCTTTCATGAGCCGGAGAGCGCCACCGTCCTCGATTTCGAGGTGGATTCGCCGCGCGACTTCGCGCCCGAGCGTTCGCAGAACGCCAACGTCTACGAAGCGGTGGTCGAGCATGTCGCCGCGCTTCGCCGGGCGAAGAAGAAGGTGGTCCTCGCCAGCTATTCGAAAGGCGCCCGCGAGCGGCTCAAGGGGCTGCTCGCCGACCATGGCCTGAAGAAGGCCGTGGAAGTCGATACCTGGCAGGAGGCTTTGGGCGCTGCCGGGACGGCGCTCGCCGTCGTTCCGCTCGACCATGGCTTCACCACCGCCGAAGTCGCCGTGCTCACCGAGCAGGACATGCTCGGCGACCGGCTGGTGCGCCGCCGCAAGCGCAAGAAGTCGGCCGACGCGTTCCTGAACGAGCTGGCGACCCTTACGCCCGGCGACATGGTGGTCCACGCCGACCACGGCATCGGCCGCTACGAGGGGCTGACCCAGATCCCGGTCGGGACCAGCCCGCACGACTGCGTCGCGCTCGAATATGCGGGCGGCGACAAGCTCTACATCCCGGTCGAGAATCTCGACATCCTCACCCGCTACGGGTCGGGCGCAGACGGAGTCGCGCTCGACAAGCTCGGCGGCGAGGCGTGGCAGCGCCGCAAGTCGCGGATGAAGGAGCGGATACGCGCCATCGCCGGCGAGCTGATCAAGACCGCGGCCGAGCGCGCGCTTCGCCCCGGAACGGTGATCGAGCCCGACACCAGCTACGCCGCCTTCGCCGACCGCTTCCCCTATGAGGAGACCGAGGACCAGGATCGCGCCATCGCCGACGTCTTCGCCGATCTCGAGGCGGGCAAGCCGATGGACCGGCTGGTCTGCGGCGACGTCGGCTTCGGCAAGACCGAGGTCGCACTGCGCGCCGCCTTCACCGCGGCGATGGCGGGCCTTCAGGTCGCCCTCGTCTGCCCCACCACGCTGCTCGCCCGCCAGCATTACAACACCTTCACCGAGCGCTTCCGGGGCTTCCCGATCGAGATCGGCCGGCTCTCCCGCCTGGTCCCGCCCAAGGAGGCCAAGGAGACGAAGGAAGGCATCAAGGCGGGGCAAATCGACGTCGTCATCGGCACTCACGCGGTCCTCGCCAAGGGCATCGAGTTCAAGAATCTCGGCCTCGTCATCGTCGATGAGGAGCAGCGTTTCGGAGTCACCCACAAGGAGCGGCTGAAGGGGCTTCGCGCCGACGTCCACGTCCTCACCCTCACCGCCACGCCGATTCCCCGAACCCTGCAGATGGCGATGTCCGGGCTTCGCGAGCTCTCGGTGATCCAGACTCCGCCGGTCGACCGGCTTGCGGTCAGGACCTACGTCATGCCGTGGGACCCGGTGGTCATCCGCGAGGCCCTGCTTCGGGAGCATTATCGCGGCGGCCAGACCTATTTCGTCGCGCCCCGGGTCGCCGACCTGCCCGACCTCGAGAAGTTCCTGCTCGAGGAGGTGCCCGAGGTGAAGTCGGTCACCGCCCACGGCCAGATGCCGCCGACCGAGGTCGAGGAGAAGATGTCGGCCTTCTACGACCGCAAATACGATGTGCTTCTCTCGACGACGATCGTGGAGTCCGGCCTCGACATTCCTTCGGCCAACACGCTCATCATCCACCGCGCCGACCGCTTCGGCCTCGCCCAGCTCTACCAGCTGCGCGGCCGGGTCGGGCGGGCCAAGACCCGCGCCTACGCCTATTTCACCACACCCGAGACCCGAACCGTCACCGAGACCGCCGACAAGCGCCTCCAGGTGCTTGCCAATCTCGAGAGCCTCGGCGCCGGCTTCCAGCTGGCGAGCCACGACCTCGACATACGCGGCGCGGGCAATCTGCTCGGCGACGAGCAGTCGGGGCATATCAAGGAGGTCGGGTTCGAGCTCTACCAGTCGATGCTCGAAGACGCGATCCTCGAGGCGAAGAGCGGCGGCAGCCTCAAGGCGACGGAAGATTTCTCGCCGCAGATCACGCTCGACGCGCCGATCATGATCCCCGAGCAATATGTCCCCGACCTCGACCTTCGGATGGGCCTCTACCGGCGGCTGAACGAGCTCGACAGGCCGGAGGAGATCGAGCCCTTCGCCGCCGAGATGATCGACCGGTTCGGCAAGCTGCCGGGCGAGACCGACAATCTCCTCAAGGTGATCGAGGTGAAGCTCAATTGCCGCAAGGCCTGCATCGTCAAACTCGACGTGGGGCCGAAGGGCGCGCTCGTCCACTTCCACAACGACGAATTCCCCGATCTGGAAGGGCTGATCGCCTACGTCCAGCGGCTCAAGGGCACGGCCAAGCTGCGCCCCGATTCGAAGCTCGTCATCAGCCGCAACTGGCCCGATCCGGCGAGCCGGGTGAACGGCGCGGTGCAGCTGTCGCGAGGGCTCGCGCGCATCCTCGGCTGAGCGGGCTCGCCTCGGCCTCCCCCGCCATCCGGCGAAGGCCGGGACCCAAGAACTGGGCATTTCCAAAAGGGACAACCGGATTCCGGCGCCCGATTCTCCGGCGCGATGTTCCTGGGTCCCGGCCTTCGCCGGGATGATGTCGGCGGCCGCTTCATGGTTACCGCTCCGTTAACTTCCGGCCCCCGCGAGTCCCGATCCAAGGCAGTTGGAATGGCCGTCTGGACGGCGGCGGGCGCCTGTTCCTAGCCAGGCTTCGACGCCTTCACGGGGACCAGAGATGACCAGTGCAGCAGCCTTGCGGGACCGCGCCGCCAAGTGCCGGAACCATGCCCGGGAGTATGATCCGTCGGTTGCGCGGCCGCTCCTCGAAAAAGCCCGGGCGCTCGACTTCGAAGCCGCTTTGCTGGAGCGTGCCGGGCGGGAGCGCCGCCTTCCGCGGCTGACCGGCCGGGACGTCTTTCTGAACGACCGGCCGGTGTTCGGAAAGCTCGGCCTCTCGTAACCGCCGCTTGCCCTCCCGGCCCGAGTAGCGCACGGCACGCCGGCACCGAGGGTCGCTCAACATGCTGAAATCGTTGGACAGGCGCTGGATCAGGGTCTCGATCTACTACCTCGTCGCGCTCGCTCTCTCCGCCCTCGCCCGGCTCTACTGGCATACCAGCGATCCGGCCCCCGCGGGCGAGGGTCCGTGGGGCCTCTATCGCCACCTTTTCTCCGGACTTGGGCCGCTGGTCGGGGCGGTCACCGTGTGGGCGGTCTTCCGCCCCGAGCGCCGGATGAGCCTCGGCGGCACCTTTCCGGCGATGGGCTGGGCGATGATGGCGGTTCCGGCCGCGGTCATGGCGGGGATCGGAATGGCCAATCCGTTCGGGATCGAGCCGCACCTTTTTGGTTTCCACGTCGGCATCTGGGTCGCCGTCTACGCGCTGCTCGAGGAGACCGGCTGGCGCGGCTATCTCCAGGACGAGTTCCGCCACCGGCCCGCGCTGCTTCGCTACCTCGTCGTCGGCCTGTTCTGGTACGCCTGGCACTTCAGCTACCTGGCCGGAAATCCCCTCGGCAGCGAGATCTCGAACCTTGGAATGATCCTTCTCGCCAGCATCGGCATCGGCTTCGTTGCCGACCGCACCGGCTCGATCCTCGCCGCCGCGGCCTTCCATGTCGTCGGCGACGTGATGGGGCTGATGCGGGAGTTCACGACCCTCCTCCCCTCCACCCATGCGCGGCTGGTCGTCGTCGCGCTCTGCGTCGCGCTCTGGCTGATCATGCTCCGGATCTGGGGAATGCGCGACAAGAGGCGACGGCGCTCGACTTCCTGAGCGGGCGCCGTCATCGGGCGGAGACAAATCGCCCCAGGCAGCGCGACCGATCCATACTTACCGCGATTTGGATTGGAATTCGGATCAGGTTCGATTCGCTAAACGAACTATTCAATCTATTCTTTCGCTTCCCAAGTAGAGGAGACGAACGATGCGCGCCAGCTTCAAGACGATTGCGATTTTCCTGGGGAGCACTGCGCTGGCGATTGCGCCGTCGGGAGCCGTCGCGCAGTCCAACAGCCCGCCGGTGGCCAATCCGAACAGCCTGTCCATCTACGTGTGCCAGACCGTGACCATCAACCTCACCGGCAACGACACGGATCCGGAAGGCAATTACCCGCTGACCGTCACCGCGGTCGACAGCACGCCTTATGCCAACGTCTCGATCGCGAGCGCCAGCTCGGTGACCTTCGAGGGCGTGTCGCCCGGCGGCCAGACCCTCACCTACACCGTCCAGGACAGCCTGGGCGCGAGTTCGACCGGCCTGATCAGCCTCGGGGTCTTCGCGCACTCCTGCGCCTGACGCCGGGACTTCGGTCGGAAAAAGGCGGGGGTGACGGTCAGGGAACGGTCCCGGCCATCATCCCGGCCAGCGTCGGAACGTCCGCCGGGGGCGAGCAGAGGAAGCCCTGGTAGAGGTTGCAGCCCTCCCTCGCGAGGAGGGCGAGCTGCTCCTCCGTCTCCACGCCTTCCGCGATCACTTCCAGGCCCAGGGAGCGGGCCATGTCGATGACGCTCCTCACCACCACCTGGTCGCGCGGACTCCCGCCGATATCCTCGACCAGGCGCTTGTCGATCTTGAGATAGTCGAGCGGCAGCGCCTTCAGATAGGCGAGGCTCGAATAGCCGGTGCCGAAATCGTCGATCGCCACCCGAAGCCCGCTCCCACGAAGGCCGGCCAGGAGGCTCGCCGCCGCCGACAGATCCTCGATCAGACCCCCTTCGGTCACCTCGACGGTCAGCCTCGCTCCGTCGAAGCCGCTCTCGCGGACCGTCTCGACGAACTGGGCGGCGAAGCCGGGGCGGACGATGTCGGCGGCGGTGATGTTGACCGACAGGCGCAGCCCGGCCAGCGAGTCCGGCCACGCCGCCGCTGCGGCGAGCGCCTTCCTCTGCACATGGTCGGAGAGTTGGACGAGATAGTCGGAGCGCTCGGCGACGCCGAACAGGGTGATCGCGCCAAGCTCGCCGAGCTCGGGGTGGCGCCAGCGGGCCAGCGCCTCGGCGCCGACGATCCGACGGCTGGCGATCGAGACCTGCGGCTGGAACAATATTTCGATCTCGTCCTGGTCGAGGGCCCGGCGAAGATCGATCTCGAGCCGGTCGCCCAGCGCATTCTCGCTGGCTTCCCCGGCCTCCTGGACCTTGACCGGCCCGCTCTCCCCGGCCTTGGCCTCGGCGAGCGCGGCGCTCGCCCGGCGGAGAAGCGCGGCGACGTCGTCGCCCGGCTCCGCGGCGACCACCCCGACCCGGCTTCCCAAGGTGATGACATGGTCCCCGGACATGAACGGCCGGGCGATCGATTCGACGAGCTGTCCGGCCAGGAAGCGGCCTTCGCCGAGGCTCGTCGGAGCGCCCAGGAGGACGGCGAATTCGGCCCCGGCGATCCGGGCGACGAGGCGCTGCCGGCCGTCGGCGTCGATGCAGCGCTCGATCCGCCGCGCAACCGCCTGGAGGACCGAATCGCCGGTCGAGCGACCGAAGGCGGCGTTGATCGTGTCGAACCGGCTGACTGCGAGGAGAAGCAGGACGACGGGCGGCTGCGCCGCTTCCGCGGCCGTGCCGAGCTGGCGTTCGAGCCAGGCCCGGACGGCGCGGGCGTCGCGTACGCCCGTCATCGGGTCGCGCGACTGGGTTCCCGAGCTTTCGAGCGGGACGATCGCCTCGGTCCGGCCGATCACCGCCTCGCCCTCGCCTTCGACGCGCAGGTGGTGGGCGAGCCTCGCTCCTTCGCTTTCCCCGTCGGAATGCGCGAAGGCGGTCGACTCGCCGGTCGCGAGAAGCCGGTCGACCGCGCCTCGAGCGGCCTTTCGGCCGTTGGGATCGAGCTTGCGGAACAGCTCCATCAGGCTGATCCGCTGCCCCGCTTCGTCCCCGAGCCCGGCTCGGCGGGCGAGAGCGGGGCTAAGCTCGATCGTGCCGGAGCCCTTCTCCCACCGCCACGAAGCGGCAGTCTCGCGCCCTTCCTCGCCGCGCCGCCACGGCCGGCGCCCGCCGACCCGTTCGGCGTGACGCTGGGCGAATTGGACGGCGTGGGCGAGCTGCTGCTCGGAAAAGGGGCTGACCAGGAAATGGGTCGCTCCGGCGCCGTGAAGCTCCTCGAGCGCCGACTCGTCGGTGCGCGAAAGCAGGACGAGCAGGGCTGCGGCATTCGCCTCGCACGGATCGGCGAGGGCGCGCACCCCTTCGCGCCCCTCCGCCAGGGCGCCGCGCGCGTCGACCACGGCGACGCAGGCGCCCGAGGCGACGAAACGGCTTTCGGCATTGTCGTTGCGCCGGGCCGCGATCGGCTGCCATCCGGCCCGCTCGGCAAGCCCGGTCAGCTCGTCGCGATGCCGGAACGACAGGATGAACAAAGGTGCCGCACCGCCTCTAGCGGCCATCTTGCCTGATCCTCCGCAAAGCGGTGCCTCGTTGCCCATCGAGCCTAGTCTTGCACGGGGGGATCAACAATCGGTGTTTGGGGAGGGTTACCGATTGCCCATCCCGCGGCGGGATGGGGATCCCGATTGCGTCGAAGACTCCCTCCCTTGCCCCCTCGCCTCCCCGCCCTTACCAATTGCGGCGATGACGGCGAATGCGGACAAGCTCACGGCCCTGCTCGCCTCTCCCGCCGAGGCGGCGCAGGCGGCCGAGGCGATGCTTCGCGACGCTTACGACTTCGTGCCCGTCGAGGAGGCGGAGCAGATCGTCGCTTTGGGCGGCGACGGCTTCCTTCTCCAGACGCTGCATGAGATGCTCGACCGGCAGCGGCTGCTTCCGATCTTCGGGATGAATCGCGGCACGGTCGGCTTCCTGATGAACGAATGGCGCCTCGACGGGCTTGCCGAGCGTCTCGGCCGCGCCCGCGCCTTCCAGGTCGCGCCGCTGCGGATGGAGGCGGAGACGGTAAGCGGGGAGCGGGTGTCGCATCCGGCGATCAACGAGGTTTCGCTGCTTCGCGAGACGCGCCAGACCGCCTGGGTGGAGGTGTCGGTGAACGGCCGGGTCGTCCTTCCGCAGCTGATCTGCGACGGGGTGCTGGTCGCGACTCCCGCCGGCTCGACCGCCTACAATCTCTCCGCGCAGGGGCCCATCCTTCCGCTCGGCTCGAATCTCGTCGCGCTGACGCCGATCAGCCCGTTCCGCCCCCGGCGCTGGCGCGGCGCCCTCATCCCGGACGAGCTCACCGTCCTTCTTCGCGTGCTCGATCCGGTGAAGCGGCCGGTTTCCGCCGTCGCCGACCAGCGCGAAGTGCGCGAAGTGGCGACGGTTCGGGTCTCGGTCGACCGAAGCCTCGCCCTGACCTTGCTGTTCGACGCCGAGCATGCGCTGGACGAGCGGATCACGATGGAGCAGTTCACCGCCTGAATTGGACGCCGCAAAGCGCCTTGCCACCCCCGAAAAGGCCGTGCTAGAGCCGCGCTCGCTCGAGAGGGCCACTCCCCGGTAGCTCAGCGGTAGAGCATCCGACTGTTAATCGGACGGCCGATGGTTCGAATCCGTCCCGGGGAGCCAGCCCTCTTTCGAAGCCGCTCATGCCGACCTGGGCTAGGCTCGCTCGACGCGCTACCCGAATAAGCGATTCGTCTCGCCACCGCAGCGGCGGACGGATCGGCGAACCCGATCCTCCCGCCCGCTTACCAGACGAAGGGGATGAGGCGGTAGCGGACGGTTTGCTGGTATTCGGCATAGTCCGGGTCGAGGCCGAGTATCTCCTCCTCGGCACGGATGCGGAGGACCATGGCGAGCCAGCAGGCGGCGTAGACGACGGCGTTCGACACCGAGACGCTGACGCAGAAGAAGCCGATCTGGGCGAGCAGATAGCCGAAATAGATAGGATGGCGGACGACCCGGTAAGGGCCCTCGCGCTGAACTCCGCGATTGGCCGGGACGATCCCGAAGCTGCGGCGAAGGAAGATCTTGGCCGAGATGCTGCACAACAGGCCGAAGGACATGAGGCCGACTGTAACCCCCGCCGGGACCCACTGATCGCCGCCGGGGACGACGAGGAGAGGAGCGCAGGTGCCGATGATCGCGATCGCCCAGCCATAGCCGGTGTTCATCGCCGGACCGGGCCGGCGGATGAGGATCATCAGGGCGGTGAGGCCTTCCGAGACCATGATGAGGAGGTTCGGAACCGATTCGGCCAGGGTCGGGGCGAGCCGGTAGAGGAAGGAGGAGACGAGGATGAGGACGAACGCCCGCTCCAGCAGGTCCAGGAACAAGGCCTGGGGCGATCCCGCGCCGAAGTGCGAGAGCGATGCGGCGGTGTCGTTGGACATCATTATCCCCTTGTGATCGCCCTTTCCCTAGCGCCGTCTGGTAAAGAAAATTGAAACGCACCGGCGTTCGAGCACCGGCGCCGTCTTTCGGGAGAGGTCCTGCGATGAGCCATGAAAGCGTCCGTCTGTGGCTGGCCGAGCACGCGCCGGACCTTCCCATCGTCGCGGTCGAGGAGAGCACGGCGACGGTCGCCGAAGCGGCGCGTGCGCTCGGCGTGGAGCCGGGGCGGATCGCCAAGACCCTGGCGGTCCGCGCCGGAGGCGAGATTTTCCTGCTCGTCGCGCGAGGCGATTCGCGGCTCGACAATGCCAAGGCCAAAGCCGCGTTCGGCGGCCGGCCGAGGATGCTCGGACCGCAGGAAACCCTGGAGGCGACCGGCCACCCGGTCGGCGGCGTCTGCCCGTTCGGCTTGGCGCAGCCGCTCGCCGTCTATTGCGACGTGTCGCTTCGCCCCTATGACGAGGTCTTCCCCGCCGCCGGCTCGCTGACCACTTCGGTGCGGGTGGCGCCGGAACGGCTCGCGGCGCTGGTGTCGGCCGAGTGGGTCGACGTCTGCCGGCTGCCTGAATGAAGGCGCCTCCCCATCGCGAAATGGGGAGGCGGGAGATCAGGCGGGTTCGAGCGAGGCCGTCTCGGCCTTGGTTTGCGCGGTCGCGGTGACTTGGAAGTCGGTCGGGGTGAAGCCCTCGGCGACGCCGCGGGTCCCTTGGACTCCGCGCGGGAAGCCGCTCCGGTCGCTATAGTCGCGGCCGGTGTTCCCCTTGCGCTCGCTCGTCTCGGCGGTGAGGCTCGCCGCGGTGAGGATGTCGACGGCGGTGATTCCGACGACGGCGCCGAGCGCGATCCAGGCGTTGCGGCGCTGGGTGTCGTCGGCGCCGCGAAGCCCAGCGGCAAGCGTGGCGATGTCGGCGAGATCGCCGGCGACGCGCGCCCAGATGGCCGGCGCGGGGGTGTCGGAGAGGGCCCAGACCCCGGCGCCGATCTCGCGGCCGCCATAGGCCTGGAGGAGGCGCTCATGGCCTTCGAGACCGAGCGATTTGGCGAGCTTGCCGGGAGCGACCAGCTCGGTGACTCCAAGCGCGATCGAGAACCAGCCAAGGCCCCGGGCGACCCGGTCGGTGGTCGTCAGGCTTCGGTCGGGGCGGCTGGTGACGAGGGTGGAGGTGGCGTTCATATCTTGATTCCTTTGTCTGGCTCGCCTCGTCGGACCGGGTGCGACACCGGATCCGGACAACGGCCGCGCGAATGCGTTCAGGGCTTGAGGACGACCTTGATGCAGCTGTCGTCCTTCTGCTCGAAGACCCGGTACATGCCCGGACCTTCCTCGAGCTTGGCGGTGTGGGTGATGACGAAGGACGGGTCGATCTCGCCTTCCGAAATCCGGCGGGTGAGATCCTCCGTCCAGCGCCGGACATGGGTCTGCCCCATCCGGAAGGTGAGGCCCTTGTTCATCGCCATCCCGAACGGGATCTTGTCGACCAGCCCGCCATAGACTCCGGGAATCGAGAGCACCCCGCCGCCGCGGCAGACGTAGATCATCTCGCGAAGCACGTGGGCCCGGTCGCTCGCCATCATCGTCGACTGCTTTACCCGGTCCATCATGGAGTCGAGGTGCGAGGAGGCATGAGCCTCGAGGCCGACCGCATCGATGCACTTGTCGGGGCCCTTGCCGCCGGTGAGCGCATTGAGCCTGTCGAGAACGCTTTCATCCTCGAAGTTGATCGTCTCGGCGCCGGCCGCCGCGGCCATGCTGAGCCGCTCGGGCAGCCGGTCGATCGACACCACCTTCTTCGCGCCGAGGATGATGGCGCTGCGGATCGCCATCTGGCCGACCGGCCCGGCGCCCCAGATCGCGACGACGTCGCTGCGCTGGATGTCGCACTGCACTGCCGCCTGCCAGCCGGTCGGGAAGATGTCGCCGAGGAACAGGGCCTGCTCGTCCGTCATGCCGTCCGGAACCTTGATGTGGGTCGAATCGGCGAAGGGCACGCGCAGATATTCGGCCTGACCGCCCGAATAGCCGCCGGTGAGATGGGTGTAGCCGAACAGCCCCGCCGTGCGGTGACCGAACACCTTATCCGCAAGCTCGCCGTTACGGTTGGAGCGCTCGCACAGCGAATAATTGCCGCGCCGGCACTGGTCGCATTCGTCGCAGTTGATCGTGAACGGGATGACGACCCTCTCGCCCTTCTTGAGCTTGGTCACCTGGCTTCCGGTCTCGACCACCTCGCCCATCATCTCGTGGCCGATGATGTCGCCCGGCTTCATCGCGGGGATGTAGTTGTGGAAGAGATGCAGGTCGGAGCCGCAGATCGCGCAGCTCGAAACCTTGATGATCGCGTCCCTCGGCTCCTCGATCGTGGGATCGGGAACGTTGTCGCATCTTATGTCCTGCTTGCCGTGCCAGACGAGCGCTTTCATCGGCCTTCACTCCTGTTGGTCGTCGCGTGATTTCGCTTTCCCTAACGATTCCCGCGGCTTTGGTTTCCTCACCGGTCGGCTTTGGTTCGCAACCGTCCGCCGCAGGAGCGCCCGCCAACCGCCTGAAACGAGGCGCTATTAGGCGTCGTCCGATTGGGTTCGGGTCCGGAACCTTGCCGCGCCTCCGGCGGTTCCAGCGCAAACTTCAAAGGAGGCCATGATGGCGAGCGACAGCGATACCAGGCAGCGTAACAAGAAGTCCGGCCCGGATGCGCGGACCTCGAACGGCGGCGGCCGCGACGGCAACGGCGCCTTCTCGTTCGGCGGCGGCGGCGGAAGCGTCGGAGTCCTCGCCGGCGCGGCGCTGGCCGGCGCGGCGATGGGCATCGCCGCCAATGTCGGCCGCAAGCTCTTCGTCCAGTTCACCACCGGCGGGGTCTCCGGCGACTGGTGCGACGCGCTCAAGGCGGAGCACGCTTTGGCGCTCGGCATCTTCGACAAGATCGAGGCTACCGACGACAGCCAGGGCATGATGCGCTCGCACCTGCTGATGAAGCTCAAATATGCGCTGACCAAGCACGCGCACGAGGAGGAGAGCATCATCTACCCGGCGCTCCGCCAGGCCAATCTCGCCCACGACGCCGACGCGCTCAATTCCGAGCACGGCTATGTGAAGACCTATCTTTACGAGCTCGAGACGCTGTCCAATACCAGCCCCGAATGGCTCGCCCGGGTGCGCGACTTCCGGTCGATGATCCAGGAGCATATGCGGATGGAGGAAGACGAGGTCTTCCCGGCCTTCCAGAAGGTGATGAGCCCCGAGCAGAATGCCAAGCTCACCTCCTTGATGAACAAGGAAGGCTTCAAGATGGCGTAGAAATCCTCCCCCTCCGGGGGAGGGGGACCATGCGAAGCATGGTGGAGGGGTGTCAGCGTACGGATCAACTCCCAGACGCTGACACCCCTCCGTCGCGCTTCGCGCGCCACCTCCCCTCGAAGGGGAGGAATTGTAAGGGCCACGGCGGCTACGCTCCGGCCCTTTTCTTACGCCAGCTGGCCGTGGCAGTGCTTGTACTTGAGGCCCGATCCGCACGGGCACGGCGCATTCCGGCTGACCGTTGCCATTTCGGCCACGTTGACGTCGCCGCGCATCTCCGGCTGCTCCATCTGGAGCGGCGGAAGCCGCGAGAGGATGTTGCCCGTTCCCGCGTCGATGTCGGCGGTGTCGTCGTCGCCGGTGAACGGGTCGATATGGTGGGTGATGAAGTCGGGGAGCGGCTGCAGCTCTCCGAACGGCTGGAAATCGGGAAGCGGCTCGGGCTCCTGGTAGCTGAAGTTGGCGAGCGCCAGGGTGCGTGTCACGTCCTCGCGGATCGCGGCGAGCATCCGCTCGAACAGCTGGAACGCCTCGTGCTTATACTCGTCGAGCGGCTTCTTCTGGGCATAGGCGCGAAGGTGGATGACCTGCCTTAGGGCGTCGAGCATCGCGAGATGCTCCTTCCAATGGTGGTCGAGCGACTGGAGGAGAACGCTCTTTTCCACCTGGATGTAGGTTTCCGGCGGAAGATCGGCGATCTTGTCCTCGATCTGGCGGGCGGTAAGCGCCTGGAGACGCTCGACGAGAATCTCCGGATCGACCGCATCCTCCTGCATCCACTCGGCGATGGGAGGCTCGATCCCGAAGACCTCCTGCACCCGGGTCTTGAGCAGCTCCGTGTCCCACTGCTCCGGATAGGAATTGGGCGGGCAGGATTCGCCGACGATCGCGTTGATCGTCTCGGTCCGCATGTCGACGACCACGTCGCCGACCGCGTCGGCGTCCATGATGTCGGCGCGCTGCTCGTAGATCACCTTGCGCTGGTCGTTCATGACGTCGTCATATTCGACGACCTGCTTGCGGATGTCGTAGTTGCGCGCCTCGACCTTCTTCTGGGCAGTCTCGATCGCCTTCGAGATCCAGGGGCTTACGATCGCCTCTCCGTCCTCGAGATTCTTGTTCATCAGCCGGGCGAACATCGTCTGCGGGCCGAAGATGCGCAGAAGGTCGTCGTCGAGGCTCAGATAGAAGCGGCTGAGCCCCGGATCGCCCTGGCGGCCCGAACGGCCGCGAAGCTGGTTGTCGATGCGGCGGCTCTCGTGCCGCTCGGTGCCGAGCACGAACAGTCCGCCCGCGGCCCGAACCCGCTCGCGCTCCTCCTCGACCTCCTGCTTGATGCGCGCGACGGCGGCGTCCTTTTCGGGGCCCTCCTCCATCTGCGAAAGCTCGTCGCCGACCCGGAACTCCACATTGCCGCCGAGCTGGATGTCGGTTCCGCGGCCGGCCATGTTGGTGGCGATGGTGACGACGCCCGTCCGCCCGGCCTGGGCGACGAGATGGGCCTCCTGCTCATGGTAGCGGGCGTTCAAGACCTCGTGCTTGACCCCTTCGGCGACCAGGAATTCCGAGAGCAGCTCCGACTTCTCGATCGAGACGGTGCCGACCAGCACCGGTTGGCCGAGCTGCTGCTTCTCCTTGATCGACTTGGCGATGGCGGCGAACTTGTCGTTCTGGTTCTTGTAGAATTCGTCGTCCTCGTCGACGCGCTTGACCGCGACGTGGGTCGGGATCGAGACGACGTTCATCTTGTAGATGTCCCAGAACTCCGCGGCTTCGGTCGCGGCGGTGCCGGTCATTCCCGAAAGCTTGGGGTACATGCGGAAATAATTCTGGAAGGTGATCGAGGCGAGGGTCTGGTTCTCCGGCTCGATCGTCACGCCTTCCTTCGCCTCGACCGCCTGGTGGAGGCCGTCCGACCAGCGGCGGCCGTCCATCATCCGGCCGGTGAACTCGTCGATGATGATCACCTTGCCGTTCTTGACGATGTAATCGATGTCGCGCTTGAACATGACGTTGGCGCGGAGCGCCTGGTTGAGGTGATGGACGACGAGCGTGTTCTCGAAGTCGTAAAGGTTGGAGCCGACCAGGAGACCGGCATCCTCGAGCAGCCGCTCCATCTTCTCGGTGCCGTCTTCGGTCAGGACGACCGAGCGCTGCTTCTCGTCGAGTTCGTAATCGACCGGAACGAGCCCCTTCACGACCGCGTCGACGGACATGTAGAGCTCGGACTTGTCCTCGGTCGGGCCCGAGATGATCAGCGGCGTGCGCGCCTCGTCGACCAGGATCGAATCGACCTCGTCGACGATCCCGAAGTTGAAAGGCCGCTGCACCATCGACTCGCGCTCATACTTCATGTTGTCGCGCAGATAGTCGAAGCCGAACTCGTTGTTCGTGCCGTAGGTGATGTCGCTGTGATAGGCATCGCGGCGCTGCTGGTCCGACAGGTTGGGGACGATGACCCCGACGGTCATTCCGAGGAACCGGTAGACCTGGCCCATCCAGTCGGCGTCGCGGCGGGCGAGATAGTCGTTGACGGTGACGACGTGGACGCCCTTCCCTCCCAGCGCATTGAGGTAGCAGGCGAGCGTGGCGACGAGCGTCTTGCCCTCGCCGGTGCGCATCTCGGCGATCTCGCCGCGGTGGAGGACGATGCCGCCGATCAGCTGGACGTCGTAATGGCGCTGGCCGAGAGTCCGCTTCGCCGCTTCGCGGACGGTGGCGAAAGCCTCGGGAAGGATGTCGTCGAGATCCGCGCCCTCGGCGAGCCGCTGGCGGAAGATGACGGTCTGATTGCGAAGCTCGTCGTCGGTCATCGCCGAGATGCCGGGCTCGAAGCCGTTGACCCTGTCGACGATCTTGCGAAGCGAGCGGACGTAGCGGTCGTTGGACGACCCGAAAATGGCTTTGGCAAATCCGCCGATCATGGTGGCAATCCTGATATTCGTGGGAGCTTCGCGCCGCTCGGGGCGCCGCGCCGCGAGGCGCTTCGAAAGATGAGGCGAACGGTCCCGCCTCCTGGGCGGGTCCGGCCGGGCGGCTTATTCGAGCCGCCGCTCGTCGACCGGGGCCTGGCCGTCCCGCGCCGGCGCCTCGGCGCGGGCAGGCAGCTTCGCGGCGGGATAGGCGGAAGCGACGGCGAGCACGGTGGCCGCTTCGCTCTGCACCTCCGAAGCGCATTCCGCCGCGCAGGCGAAGGAGGCGACCGCGGCCCGCTCGACCTGGCGCACATCGACCGCCCGCTCTCCGGAGATGAGCCCGGTGAGGCCGGCCAACATGGCGGAGAGGAAGAGGAGAAGTTCCAAGCGCGCGAGTCCGTAAGGCGCCTTGGGCGCCGGTTCAGTCAGGACATAGTGATTGAGGCTGCCCCCGTCCATGGGGCAGAGGCGAAGGATTGACGCGCCTCCTGCCGCGGCGCTAGCCGGGCGGCATGGACGAGAGCTATACCGGCGGCTGCGCCTGCGGGGCGGTTCGCTACGCGCTGCGAAGCGCGCCGTTCGACACCGGCTGGTGCCATTGCCGCACTTGCCAGCTCAATTCCGGAGCGCCGGCGATGGTCTTCTCGAGCGTGCCTGCGGGCGATCTCGTGTGGACCAAGGGCGAGGACCGGCTGAAGTCGTTCAGATCCTCGAGCTTCGGCCACCGCACCTTCTGCGGAGATTGCGGCACGCCCTTCCTGATGGAGGTCGATCACCAGCCCGAGACGGTCGACTTCAGCGTCGCGACGCTCGACAGGCCGGACCAGGTGCCGCCCGGCTTCCACATCTTCTGGGGCAGCCGGATCGGCTGGTTCGAACCCAAGGACGACCTGCCCCGCAACACACGCTTGCGGCCGGACACGCGGGGCCTCGAAGGCACCAATCCGCCGAAGTGACGTCCTACACCCCCTCTCCCCGTGGGGGAGAGGCCTCACCCTACCCTCTCCCCGCTGGGGAGAGGGAAATTTCGAAACGTTAAGCCGGAAGCGCCCCGGTCAGCCACTCCTGAAGGACGCTCTTGGGTGCCGCACCGTGCTTCCAGCGGGCGATCTCGGTTCCGCCCTGGAAGAGGACGAGCTGCGGGATGGTCTGGATCGAATAGCGGCTCGCCGCCTCGCCGGCGTCGTCGAGATTGGCCTTGACGATCGTCACCCGGTCGCCGAGCTCGGTTCCAATCTGCTCCAGCGCGGGAGCGATCTGGCGGCAGGGTCCGCACCATTCCGCCCAGAAGTCGACGAGCACGGGCTTGTCGGACGCGAGAACTTCGCTCTGGAAGCTTTCGTCGGAAACGCTCTTGGTCATTTGATTCTCCTGGACGCTGTCATCTTGCATTTAGGAAGTCGCCGCCTCCGGCTCAACCTCCCCTGCCCCGGGCTTATGGGCATCGAGAAGCCGCCAGGGCAGATCGAAGAGGATGGGAGTCGCGGTGTAGAGGAGCTTCGCCTCGACCGCCCGGCCCGGGAAGATGACGGCAAGCGCCGCGGCATAGGAGGCGACCTGGCGAAGATGCGCGGCGGGAACCTCCTCCAACCGCGACGGCGGCCTTCGGCCCGACTTGAACTCGACGAGGGTCACCCGCTCCTCCTCGACGAGCAGGCGATCGACCGTCCCCGAAACGACGATCCCGCCGGCGATGACGGCGGCGATCGGCGCCTCCGCCAATGCGGCGGGGCCGAACAGCGCCCGCCATTGCGGATCGTGGAGGACCCGAAGCGCGTCGGCGACGAGCGCCTCGCGAAGCGCCGGGTCGGAAACGCCCGCCGAGCGCTCGAGCCAGAGATCGGCGCGCGTCGTCCGCTCCGCCTCCGGCACGGCCGGAAGCCGCTCGAACAGCTGGTGGAGCAGCCGTCCCCGGGCCGCCGCCTCCCGCATCGCCGGCGAGGGCGGCGGATCGGAGACGTCGTCTTCGCCCAGCGCCGAAGGCGCGAGCGGGCGCGGCGGCCGGGTCTCCGCGGGAGCCGGCCGGCGAAGCCATTCCGGCGCCGCGATTTGCGGCGGAGGGCGCCGCACCGCCGATTTGACGAACAGCTCACCGGCTCCGTGGCGAAGCACCCGCCCCCAGCGCGGATCCTCCTCCCATTCGCAGGAGAGGCTTCGAAGCGCCGCCTCGACGACGGCATACCAGCTCGCCTCGGCCGGACCGCCCGAATCCGCCGCGCCCAGCGCACCGCCGATATAGAGCCGCTCCTCGGCCCGGGTCATCGCGACGTAGAGCAGCCGCCAATGCTCCTCGCGATCGAGCCGGTCGCGAGCCTCGACCTGCGCCTTGAGCGGCTCGGCCAACTCGTCCTTGCGCGGCCGGAAGACCGGAACGGCGGGACCGTCCGGCCCCAGCTGAAGCTCGGCCATCCGGGCGCCCGGGCGGGCCCGCTCCGGATCAGCGGAGGAATCGGCGAGGATCACGACGGGCGACTGGAGGCCCTTCGAGCCGTGGACCGTCATCACCCGCACCGCGTCGAGCGGAGCGGACGGATCTCGGACGATCTCGACGTCGCCCCGGGCGAACCAGTCGAGGAAGCGTTGAAGCGATGCCGGGGAAACCGTCTCGAATTCCAGAGCGGAGGCGACCAGCTCGTCGATCGGGTCGCGGGCCTCCGGGCCGAGCCGCTCCAGAAGCTTGCGCCGGCCGTCCAGCTCGCCGGACAGGATCGTCTCGAGGAACTGGTGAGGGGTGGCGAAATCCGCCATCCGGAGCAGCGACTGCAGCCCCGCGACGCTGGCCTCGCGCCCGGGAAGGTCGCGGACCCGGGGCCATAGCGGCCCCTCGCGCCCGTGCGCCGCGGCGAACAGCGCCTCCTGGTCCCAACCGAAGAGCGGCGAGACGAGCAGCGAGGCGAGGTTCAGATCGTCGAGCGGCTGGACGGCGAAGCGAACTGCGGCAAGCAAGTCGCGGACGGCGAGCGGCGCGGTGAGGAGCAGCCGGTCGACTCCCGCGACCGGGACGCCTTCCGCGTGGAGCCGGGCGACGAGGAGCGCGGCAAGGTCGCCGCGGCGGCGGACGAGGACGAGGATGTCCTCGGGACGAAGTGGGCGGCCTTTCGATTCCACCCAGAAAGGCTGTTCCAGCCACTGGCGGATCTGTCGGGCGAGGCGCCCCGCGTGGAGGCGAACGGTGTCGCTTATCCAGCCTTCCTCGCCGGATTCTTCCTCCGTCTGGTCGCGATCAGAAGTAGGATGCCACAAGGCGACGCTTCCGCCGCGGCGGGCGGCGGCGGGCAGATGCGGGTTCGCGCTTCTCGGCAGCCCCAGCGCCGACGGGCCGAGCCGCTCCAGGACCCGATCGACCACCGCTAGGACCGGCGGCGAGGAGCGGAAGCTGCGGTCCATGGAGAGGTCCAGGAAATCGGGCGGAAGCGGGCGGACGCCGATCGATTCCGCGGCTTCGCGGACCGCCTTCGCCTTGGCTTCGAAATAGCGGCGGGCGGCTTCGAACTCCCGCGGATCGGTGCCCTGGAAGCCGAAGATCGCCTGCTTGAAGTCGCCGACGGTGAACAAGGTGCGGTGGCGCCCGGCGGCGCCCGACCCGGCGAAGAACTCCTCGGTGAGCGCGCCGACGATGCTCCACTGGCCGGAATTGGTGTCCTGCGCCTCGTCGACCAGGATGTGATCGGTCTGCTGGTCGAGCTTGTAGCGGACCCAGTCGCCCATCCCCGGAGTCGCGAGGAGCCTTTCGCTCCAGCGGATCAGATCGTCGAAATCGACCAGGCCGGAACTGCGCTTGGCCGAGGCATATCCGGCGGCGAAGCGTTGGCCGGCGCGGAGACCGGCGGCGAAGCAGGCGACGAGGGCGGCGACCTTGCGCATCCGGATGAGGCGCGAGCAGCATTCGAAGGCCGCCGTCGCGAGCCCGACATAATCCTGGTCCTGGGGCGCCTGACCCTTGGCGAAGCTTCTTATCTCCCCGTCCGCCTTCGCCCACACCGCGTGGAGGGTATCGAGCAGCCCTGCCCGCTCCTCGGGGCCCGCCCCCGCCCACCGCTCGCACAGCGAGGCGCGCTCCAGGCCGTTCTTCGTCCCCCACTGGCCGTTGAGCAGGCCGATCCGGCGCAGCGCGCCGAGGTCGAATATCTCGTCGCAGCATTCCCCGGCGATCGCCTCGTCGATGTCGCCGACGGGAAGGTCGAAGGCGCGGCGGAGTCGGTCCTCGATCAGCGCCGCCGCCCCAAGCGCCTCCATTGCGTCGGGCGCCCGGCCGCAGGCGCGAAGGAAGCCCTCGGCGCCCGCCTCGCCGAGGCGGTGGCTGAGCGCCTGGACGTCGCGGATCAGCCCGTCGTCGCCGTGCTGCTCGGCCGCGACCAGCATCTCCGCCAGGGTCTCGCGGGCGAGGCGCTGCTCCTCCCGTCCCTCGATCGGCCGAAAGCCGGGCGTGAGCCCCGCCTCGGCCGGGAAGGCGCCGAGCAGGCTCTGGGCGAAGGCGTGGATGGTCTGAATCCGTAGGCCGCCGCCGGGCGCGTCGAGGACCCGGGCGAAGAGGGTTCGGGCGCGGGCGATGTCCTTCGCCTCGCGATTCTCGTTAAGCGCGAACAGCTCCTTGTTGAGCGCGGCATCCTTGAGCCGGACCCAGGATGCCAGACGGGTGTGGATCCGCTCCGCCATCTCCGCGGCGCCGGCCTTGGTGAAGGTCAGGCAGAGGATCGAACACGGATCGACTCCGGAAAGGAGCAGCCGAAGCACCCGGGCGGTGAGCACGTGGGTCTTGCCCGTTCCGGCAGAGGCGGAAAGTGCGGCGTGCGTGGCGGGCGACGAAGCGGCGAGCTGCTCGTCCTCGAGCGTCCCGAGCGGGCGAAAGCGATGCGGCATGGGCGACCCGCATATCACAGCCGGAGCGGAGCGCCACACGCCGCCGCGCCGTGACGCGAGTCACGCGCTCTTCGCGGGCGACCGCCGCACAGTCGCCGGTGAAGCAGGGAGGAGTGGCACGATGGCGGTTTTCGCTCAGAAGCTGGTCGACAAGGCGAGCCAGGAATTTACCGACTTCCGCAACGTCCGGGAAAATCTGCCGCCGCTCAAGCAGCGGATCGGCGTCTATTGGGCCTTCGTCGGACGCCCCGACCTCGACGGCGGCGACGACGTTCCCTGGTCGGCCGCGTTCATCTCCTACATGGTCAACCTCGCCGGCGCGGGAAGCCAGTTTCCCTACAGCGCCCAGCATTCGGTCTACTTCTACCGAACGATAAACGACCGGCTGACCCACCGGCCGAAGCCCTTCTGGGGCTATCGTCCGAACGAACTCACCCTGGCCCCGGGCGACATCCTCGGAATGAACCGAGGCTCCAGCCCGCCGATCGACTATGACTGGGCTGCCCATCACGGCGACTATGCGAGCCATTCCGACATCGTCGTCGACGTGGACTCGGCGGGCAAGGTGCACACGATCGGCGGCAACGTCGGTCGGGCTCCGGGCGAAATCGGCCGAAAGTCCTTCACCCTCTCCGGCGGGAAGCTCACCAACGACGCGAACCCGCAACAGCAGGCCTTCGTCGTCATACGAAGCTTCCTGCCCTAGCCGGGGAAGTCAGGCCTTTCCGGCCCGTTCGGCTTCCGCCGCAAGCGCGCCCGGCTCACGCTCCGGGACCATCCAGCGGCTCTCCCATATCTCGACGGTCGCGAAGATCGGGGCGGCGAAATAGGGGTCCTCCGCGAGATAGGCGTCGAGCGCCGCGCGATCCGGCAGATCGAAGACGAACAGGCTTCCGACCATCTCGCCTTCCTCGATCAAGGGACCGGCATAGACGATCTTGTCCTGATGGCCGGAGACGAAGCGGAGGTGGTCGGCGCGATGGCGTCTACGCGCTTCGCCGCCGGCGCGGTCGCGGCCGAGGACGACGAAGGTCATTCAGCTCGCCCGTTCGTGCGCCGTATCCATGTCGATCGCTCCGCCGCTCTCGGCGCCGGATGACTCGCCGCGCTCGCGGGCCGAAGGCGAAGCCGTTTCGCCTTTTTCGGACGCATTGCCGGCGATGTCGAATTCGGCATCGTTCTCGTCCTTGGACGGCGCCGAGGCCCCGCCCTGGTTGATCGTCGCGCCGCCGCTGTGCTGGGTCATGAGCCGCTCCTTTGCGAAGCAACAGGAACGCTCGGACCGCCCGCCGTTTCCCTAGATCTTCACCTGGCTGCCCATCTCGACGACGCGGTTGGGCGGGAGGCCGAAAAATTCCATCGGGCTTTCCGCATTGCGCATCATCCAGGCGAACAGCTTCTCCCGCCAGATCGCCATTCCCCGCACCTTCGAGGCGAGCGGGGTCTGTCGGGACAGGAAGAAGCTCGTCTCCATCATCTTGAACGGGAAACCGCAGGTGCTGATCCGGCGAAGCGCCTCGGGCACGTTCATGTCCTGCATGAAGCCGAAATGGAGGACGATCCGGTAGAAGCCCTGGCCGAGATCCTCGACCTCGATCTGCCGCTCGACGTCCACGTACGGGACGTCCTCGATCGCCACCTTGAGGAAGATCGAGCGCTCGTGGAGCACCTTGTTGTGCTTCAGATTGTGGAGGAGCGCGTGGGGGACTCCGTCGGCCTGGCTGGTCATGAAGACGGCGGTGCCCGGTACCCGGGCGGCGGACCCGGCGGCGGACTTGATGAACAAGGCCGGCGGTATCTCCCCCTGGCGAAGCTGCCGGGCGAGCAGCTGTCGCCCCTTCGCCCAGGTGGTGAGGAAGGTGAAGGCGATGAAGCCGATCAGAAGCGGGAACCAGCCGCCGCTCGGCACCTTGAGAAGGTTCGCCGCGAAATAGCCGGTGTCGACGACGAAGAAGAGGGCGAGAAGGCCGCCCGCGACCCAGACGTTCCAGCGCCACAGGGTGAACAGGACGACCGCGAGGAGGCAGGTATCGATGAACATCGCGCCGGTGACGGCGATCCCGTAGGCGGCGGTGAGGTTCGACGAGTTGCGGAAGGCGAGGACGAGGATGATGACCATCACCATCAGCGCCCAGTTGATCGCCGGTATGTAGATCTGGGCGGCGGTCGCCTCGCTGGTATGCTCGATCCTAAGGCGGGGCACGAAGCCGAGGTGGATCGCCTTAGGAGTCACCGAGAAGGCGCCGGAGATCACCGCCTGGCTGGCGATGACGGTGGCCGCGGTGGCGATGAGGACGAGCGGAAGCCGGAACCATTCGGGGGCGAGAAGGAAGAAGGGGTTCTCGATCGCGCCGGCATTGGAGATCAGCAGCGCGCCCTGTCCCAGATAATTGATCATCAAGGCGGGCAGCACGATGTAGATCCAGGCGGTCTTGATCGGCCGGCGGCCGAAATGGCCCATGTCGGCGTAGAGCGCCTCGGCGCCGGTCACGGCGAGCACGACCGAGCCCAGGGCGACGAAGGCATGGAAGCCTTCGGTCAGGAAGAAGCGCACCGCCCACAGCGGATTGAGGGCCAGAGCGATGGAAGGATTGCCCGCGATGCTGATCGCTCCGAGCACCGCCAGCGTGGTGAAATAGACGCTGACCACCGGTCCGAACAACGTTCCCACGGCGGCGGTGCCGTGACGCTGGATCATGAACAGGCCGACGAGGATCCCGATCGCGAAGGGAAGGACGAAGGGCTGAAGCCCGGCCTGGACGACGACCAGGCCCTCGACCGCGGAGAGCACCGACACGGCCGGAGTGATCATCGAATCGCCGTAGAAGAGGGCGCAGGCGAAGACTCCGAGGAGGACGATCGTCTTGCCCCATTTCGCCCCTTCCGTCTTGCGCGAGATGAGCGCCAGCAAGGCGAGGCTTCCGCCTTCCCCCTTATTGTCGGCACGCATCAGGATGAGGACGTATTTGAGGGTGACGACGATCATCATCGACCAGAAGATCAGGCTCAGCACGCCGTAGACGTGGAGCTTGTCGACCGGCAGCCGGAAGTCGTGATGGCCGGCGAAGGTCTCCCGGAAGGCGTAGAGCGGGCTGGTGCCGATGTCGCCGAAGACGATCCCGATCGCCCCCAGGGTCAGCTTGAGCAGGCTGCCGTGCGGCGCATGACCTGGGGCCGGTTCCCGCGCGTCGGGTGGTACCGCGGCCGTCGCTTGGCTCATCCTCGTCCTTCCAAGCCCCGGCGGGGAAAAAGCGGGCTCGACGAAACGGTTCCGCCGACGCTGGGCCGCGGCGCCCTACGCCCTCGTACACCCGCCCGCAAGCCCCGGCCCTTGCACGGAACCGCGCTGCTCCCCTACGCATTTTCGCTGCCGAAACAAAGGAGCGCGGCGTGCCGAGGCCTTTCAGCGATTACGGACCTGCGATCGCCTTGCCGCTGCTCTGCGCCGCGCTCGCCGCCTGCGCTTCCGGCGGCTCGGGGCCGGGCAGGTCCGACTCGGACGCGGTGCGCGCCGCCGAGCAGGCCCAGCTGGCCGCGTACAGGGCGAGAAATGCGGACGCCGTCGTGGCCGGCTATGCCGCCGACGCCGCCGTGATCGTCGCCGGCCAGGCTCCGGCTTCGGGACGCGAGGCGATACGCGCCGGAGTGGCCCGGATGATCGCCGATCCCGCCTTCTCGATCGCGCTCGACAATCGACGGACGGAGGCGAGCGGCGACATCGCCTTCACGAGCGGAACCTATCGGGTCACCTACACCCAGCCCGGCTCCGGCCAGCCGGCGCGCGAGGAGGGCCAGTATCTGACCGTCTTCCGGCGACAGGCGGACGGAAGCTGGAAGGCGGTGCAGGATATCGCCGCCCGCGCGGCGCCGCCCCAGGCCGGCTGACTCGCACCCGCTTTTCCGCCAACGCAATTTATGTTACAAGAGTCGCGGGGACGGGAGATAGTCGCCTTCACAGGCAGCTGTCGCGAAACGCTCCGGAAAAAAAATCCGGGGCGTTTCGTTTTTTATGGAACCCTTTCCGGGGGTTGACGTTCTGCATGATACCCCACCGCGGCCGTCAGCTCCCCCCTCCCCCCTCCCCGCTGACGGACGCAGAGCCCCGGCCTTAGTGCCGGGGCTTTTTCTTTGTGCGGACCGTGCGCTCGGATCTGTGAACTTCGGCGCTTCCCTGAACGGCCGCACCGCAATAGAGAGCGGCGAACGCCCCTCTCCCGGAGCCCAGCCATGTCCCGCGAGCCCTCCTATCCCGAAGACGCGCCGGTCGGCACTCCCCCCGCCGAGACCGACGAGGCGAAGCCCGAGGCCGGAGCCCGCCGAACCAAATATCTGGCGGCCGGGGCGGCGATCGGCATCGGATCGGCGGCGATCGTCGCTGCGCTCCTCTATACGAACCGGGGCCGCCGCGGCTGAATCGCTGCGCGGCGCCCCGAAGGCGCCCCTCTTTGGGGACTCAAAAGGCGGCCGCGGCCGGCGTTAACCTTTGGTCAAGCGGGCGGGCCCATGCTCGAGCGTCCAGAGGAGTGCTCCCATGTCCTTTCTCCGCAAGCTTCTTCGCGACCGCCGTGGTGCGACCGCGATCGAATATGCGCTCGTCGCAAGCCTCATCGCGATCGCGGCAATCACGGCGATCCGGAGCGTCGGCGCCAACGTCAATCAGACCTTCACCAACGTCAACGGCTCGATGTCGAGCTGATCGCCGGGCCGTCGCGGCCATACCACTCGTCCAGCCGCATCAGCTGGTCGTACTCGCCATAAGGCGCGTATTCGGGGTGGAGCTTCGCCGTGAAGGGCTCTGTGCCGGTCAGCCACCGCTCGGCGGCGGCGATGAAGTTGCGCGCCGCGACGGTCGTGAAATCGGCGGGATCGATCCCGGCCCGCCCGCCCGCCGGACTGGCGACGTGGCCGAGCTTTCCCGCCTTCTTCGCAAGCGACCAATATTCGAAGCAGCCCGGAACCCCCTCGATCCCCTTGAAGCCGCCGCGCTCCGCGATCAGGCCGAGCAGGCCGAGCTGCATCGAATAGCCCTCCGCCACGGCGCGCGGGCCCGGCGGCATTCCCGTTTTGTAGTCGACGATGGCCAGGCGGCCGTCGGCCTGCCGGTCGATCCGGTCGGCCATGCCGTGCAGCCATACCCCGGCAATCTCGATCTCGCCCCAGGCTTCCGCGGCAAGCGGAAGCCGCCCCGAGGCGCGGTTCTTCGCCACCTCGCCGGCGATCCAGTCGATCGCCTCGAGCAGGCGCGGCTGCCACAAGGCGCGCATCAGCGGGTGGGTGGACGCCTCCCGAAGGAGGGTCTCGGCGCGGGGACGAAGACGCTCCGGGTCGCAATCGTCGTCCTTCATCCAGGTCTCTAGCACCTTGTGGACGGCGCTTCCCCGCCAGGCGGCGCTCGGCTCCGCGTCGACCGCGTCGAGGGCCGGCAAGGCCAGCATCTTGCGGGCGTAGAAGGCGAAAGGATCGGCCTTCAGGCGATCCACCTCGGTAACGGAGATGCGCAGCGGCCGAAGCGCCTGCGGCGGCGAAGGCGCGGGCCGCCGGGCGGGGCGATAGCCGTCCGGCGCGTCGATCGCCCGGGCCCAGGCCTTGTGGGTCGGGGAGCGGGTCACTCCCCCCGTCATCGCCTCGAGCCGGAGCCAGAAGCGCGACGCGATGGCCGGTGCCCGGGCGTCGCGCCTCGCCCGGGTGACAAGGACCGCGGGAGCGCCGAGGCCGCCGGCGAAATCGTGCGCGGCGAGGCCGATCCGGCTCTCCAGGCTCGGCAGGCCGAGCTCGTGGCGAAGGCGGGGCGCAAGCCAGGGATCCGGGGTCGGCAAGGGCGGCCATACGCCTTCGTTCAATCCGCCCAGGATGGTGAGGTCGGCCTGCTGGAGCCTCGCCTCGATCAGCCCCCAGATGAACACTCGCGGGTGCTGGCCGTAAGGGGGACGGACGGCGGTTGCGCGAAGAAGCTGCTCTAGGATCGGAAGGAGGTTGGCCGGAGCGATCCGCCCGCCGCCCGCGCAGGCGGTTTCGGCTTCGGCGAGCAGCTCCGCCGCCGAGCGACCGGCCGGTCCCGCCCAGGCCTGATCGCCGGTGAGGTCCGAGGCCGCCTCGCGCAGGGCGGCGAGGAGCGAGTCGAGCGGCACGCGCTCGGCCCGGAACGCCCGCTCGAGCGGCCGTAAACGAGGCGCGACTCCGCTCCACCATTCGGCGGCGAGCGCCCGCGCCTCCGCCTCCGTCTCACGGCCGCCGCGCTCGGCGAGATGCTCGCCGATTCCGGCAAGGCCGCTCGGCGGACGCGGGCCGCGCAGCGCCCGATCGAGAAGTCGGCTTCCCTCGAGCCAGTCGAGCCTCGCCTCCCCGCGCGCGACCAGAGGATGCTTGAGCAGAGCGAGCAGCGGGACGGGCGCGAATTGCTCTGCGGCGGCGGCGGCGAGGGCGAGGAGAAGGGTGCCGGCGGCGAGCTCGGAGAGCGGTCTTCCGGCGCTGTCGTCGGCTTCCACCCCCCAGCGGCGCAGGTGGGCGGAGACCCGGCGGGCAAGCAGGCGATCGGGCGTGACGAGCGCCACGGTGCGCTCCGGAACCTCGAGCGCCTCGCGGATCGCGACGGCGATCGCCTGCGCTTCCTCGGCCGGTCCGGCCAGCTCGAGCGCGCGCACCCCGCCCAGCCGGCGGTCGGACGGCGCAAGTTCCTGCCAAGCGGAGGTGAAGGCGGCGGGCTTCATCGCGTTCGCGACCGCGCGGCTCCGGGCCGCGGGGGCGTCGCGGCCGCCCCCCCACCGCCAGGGCGCGACTTCGCGTCGGCCGACGCCGATCCGGTCGAGCAGCCGCTTGAGCTGAAATTGCGGGTGAGCCTCGATCGAGCGGCGGCGGCGGCCGGTCTCGGGGTCCGGCTGATGCGGGCCGAGCGCCTCCCACTCGTCGTCGGGCATGGCGAGGTCGAGGCCGGGAAGGACGACCATCCCGTCCGGAAGCCGCGATACGGTGCGAAGCAGCCGGGCGACGGCGGGCGCGGCGGTGGTCACTCCGGCGGAGGCGACGAACCCGGGCGGGGGATCCGCTCGCCACCGCGCGGCGGCGGCGGACAGCAGCCGGTTGCGGCGTTCGGCAAGGTCGATCCGGCCGCGCTCGGCGAGAAGCCTCGGCCAGTGGTCGAGGATTACCGCCAGACGGTCCAGCGATGCCTGCCAGTGAAGCGACATTTCGGGCAGCTCGGCCGCGAAGCCGCGGAGCCGATCCGGCGCGATCTCCTCGACGAGCAGCTGGTCGAGGGTCCGAGCAAGCGCCTCGGCCAGCCGGAGCGCCTCGGCGGGACCGGTTTCCGGCATCTCCCGCTCGACCAGGCCGGAGAGGAGGAAGAGCCGCTCCAGAGGCGCGACGGCGGGCGGGAGCGGCGCCCCCTCCCCCATCGGCTCCAGAGCGCCGCCGAGCCGCTCGTCCAGCTCCGGATCGCCGACCGGAACGATTCGCGGAAGAAGCAGCCCGCCTGCCGAGCGGCGGACGAAGGCGTCGGTGATGGCCCGGGCGGCGCGGTTGTTGGGGACCAGCACGATGCCGGTCGCAAGCGCCGCCGGACCCGAACCGAAGCGGGCGAGCAGCCCTGCCGCGAACGCGTCGGCGAAGGCGCGGTGAAGCGGAATGGTATAGACGCTGGGACGCTTGGAGATCACTTTGCGAACCTAGCGGCGCGACTTAGGCAAACCCAAGGATTTCTTCCGCCTTGCGGATGTTGGGGGGCGCTCCGACGTCGAACCACAGGCCCTGGTGGACGGCGCCGAACAGCCGCCCCTCGGCGATCGCGCGGTCCCACAACAGGTTGGTCGAGAACGGCCCCTCAGGCACCACGCCGTCGAGCAGCCGCTTCGAGACGATCTGGACGCCGGTGAAGACGAAGGGCGCGACGCCCCCCGGCTTGCGCCGCCGCAACAGGCCCGCGGAGCTCATGTGGAAGTCGCCCTGACCCTGGTGGCAATGGGCGGAGGCGAGCGGGACGAGGAGGAGGAGCGCGTCCATCCGCGATTCGTCCCAGCCGGCGGCGAGCAGCCGCAGCGAATCGACCGGGCCGTCGACCCAGAGATTGTCGGAGTTGACGACGAGGAACGGGTCGGCGTCGATCAGCGGAAGCGCATGAACCAGGCCTCCCCCGGTTTCGAGCAGCTGCTCGCGCTCGTCGGACACGGCGATCTCCAGGCCCTTCACCCGGTTCTTCAGATGCGCTTCGAGCGAGTCGGCGAGGTAATGGACATTGACCACGGCCTTGCGCACGCCCGCGGCGCGAAGGCGGTCCAGGCAATGGTCGATCAGCGCCTTGCCGGCGACCTCGACCAGCGGCTTGGGCCGAGTCGCGGTGAGCGGGCGCATCCTTTTGCCGAGCCCGGCGGCGAGGACCATCGCCGTCTGCGGCACGTTCGCCGCCGGCGCCGGCCGGAGCGCCAGCGGCTTCGTGTACCGGCTCACCCCGTCGCCCTCATGCAGGCGTCGCCGCGATAGCGCTGCGGAACGTTGGCGTCGAACCATGCGCGCACCGGCGCCACCGCCGGGTGGCGGAAATTGCGCTCGACGTAATTCCAGATGCGCGGGTGCATGGTCGGATAGAAAGGCTTGCCGTCGCGCTTCCACAGCCGGGTGAAGATGCCGAGGATCTTGACGTTGCGCTGGGCTCCCAGGACCTCGTAATCGGCCCGGAAGGCCTCGGCATCGGTGATCCTGGCGGCGCTGCGGTAATGGTCCAGCATCGCCGCCTCGAGCTCGGGCGAAACGTCGCGCCGGGCGTCCTGGAGAAGCGAGACGAGATCGTAAGCGGGGTGGCCGGCGAGCGCGTCCTGGAAGTCGAGCAGCCCGAGCTCGCCGTCGGGCAGGACCATCAGATTGTCGGCATGATAGTCGCGAAGGACGAGCACGGGCCGGCGCTCCGCCGCGGCGACGACTCCCGCCCAGCTCTCCCGCCAGGCGGCGAGGAAGGATTCGGAGTCGAGCTCCAGCCCCAGCGCCGGCCCGTACCAGTCGGTGAAGAGCAGCACCTCGCGCGTCATGGCGGCGTCGTCATAGGGTGCGAGATCGGCCGGTGCGGGCTCCTCGGCGAGTCGTGCGAGGATGTCGACGGCCTTGGCATAGATCGCCCGCTCCGGACCCGGGTCCCGGGCGAGCAGCGGCGCGACCCGACGGTCGCCGAAATCCTCGAGCAAAAGCAGGCCCAGTTCGCGGTCGACCCCCAGCGGACGCGGCGGCGCGAAGCCGCGATCGAGGAGGTGGCCGGCGACGGCGAGGAACGGACCGATATCCTCATGCTCGGGGGGGGCGTCCATCAGGACCGCGGTGCGGCCGTCCCGGACCACGCGGAAATAACGGCGGAAGCTGGCGTCGCCGGCGAGCGGAAGGATCTCGGCGCCACCCCAGCCATGCCGGTCGAGGAATTCGGGCGCCGTCTCGGGCGGAATCATCGTCGGGGCGGCCATCGCCCTTCCCAAGCGGCGGGCACCTGCGCTGTCAAGGCGCGCTCGTGCTCGCTGCGCCGGCTAAGCGTCAGCCGGAGCGCCTGGGGCCACAGTCCGGTGCCGAGCCGCTCCGGCCATTCGACGACCAGCGCCCCCTCCTCCAGCGCCTCGTCCAGGCCCAGCTCCTCCGCTTCGCCCGCATCCTCGATCCGGTAGAGGTCGACGTGCCAGAGCGGGAGGGCGAGCGCCTCATAGGGCTGGACGATCGGGAAGGTCGGGCTCGCGACGTCGCCGTCGAAGCCGAGGCCGCGAAGAATTCCGCGGGCCAGGGTCGTCTTGCCGGTGCCGAGATCGCCGTAGAGGGCAATGACGTCGCCCGGGCCCATCCGCCCGGCGAGCGCCCGCCCGAGCGCCTCCGTCGCTTGCGGCCCGGCGAGGATCATGCGCGCTTGCGGGGCAGCCTGAACGTCACCGTCGTCCCCTCCCCCACCTCGGAGAGAAGCTCGACCCGGCCGCCATGCGCCTCGATGAACTGGCGGGCGAGCGGGAGGCCGAGGCCGAGCGCGGCCTCGCCGCCGTCGGCGGTTCGGTGGAAACGGTCGAACACCCGCGCCTGGTCCGCCGGAGCGATTCCCCGGCCGTTGTCGGAGACGGTGATCCGCGCTTCCTGCCGGTTGCCGGCGGCGTGGAGGAGTATCCGGCCGCCCGCTTCGGTATGCGCGACGGCGTTCTTGAGCACGTTGTCGAGCGACTGACGAAGCCGGCGCCGATCGCCGGTGACGGTTCCGAGCCCCGCCTCGATCTCGACCGCGAACTCCACGCCCCGAGCCGTCGCCTGCGCGCGGAACGCCTCTCCGGCCTCGGCGCACAAAGTCTTGAGGTCGACCTTCTCCTCGGCGAGAAGGAGGCCGCCGGAATCGCTCTGGGTCAGATCGAGGACGTCGTCGATCAGGGTGCCGAGCCGGGCGACCGACTGGAGGATCGCTCCGACATAGTCGGCCGCCGCCGCCGGGAGCTCTCCGGCATAGCCGCCTTCGAGCATCTCGGCGAAGCCGGCGATGGAGGTCAACGGCGTTCGAAGCTCGTAGCTCATGTTGGAGACGAAGGCCGTCTTCAGCCGGTCTGCCTCCTCAAGGGCCGAAGTCCGCTCGCGAAGCGCCGCTTCCACCGTCCGCGAGGCGGTGACGTCGAGCATGGTGAAAAGCGCGTTTCCGTCGGGCAGCGGAACGGCGGCGAATTCGAACTCGCGCCCGTCTAGGAAGGCGACCCGGCCGTTCCTCTGCTTGCGCTCCACCGTCGCGCTCCGCACCAGCTCCCGGACCAGGCCGGCATGCTGCGGGTTCTTGAGCTTGCGCCCGATCAAAGGCGTCAGCCCGTCGATCCGCGGGTTGGCGGAAAGCTGCTCTTCCTCGAATTCCCAAAGCTCGCGGAAGCGGTTGTTCCACAATTGCAGGCGGCCGTCGGAGGCGAAGACGCCGATCGCCTCGAACAGATTGTCGAAGGTCGCGGTCCTCACCCGAAGCAGGGTGTCGCGGGCCGAGGCCAGTCGGAGCTGCTCGGTGCGGTCCTCGAAGATGAGGAGAAGCCCACCGTCCGGAAGCGGCTGGGCGACGACCCGGAGGTGGCTCCCGCCGGGCAGAAGCCAATCCTCCTCCTCCGCGGCGAGCCCGCCGGTGAACCAGCGGCCATGCTCCCGCTTCCAGTCGGGATAGTCGCGCACCTCGGGCAGGTGGCCGGTCTCGCGCATGGCGTCGAGCAGCCGGTTGAACTCCGGGCCGTCGGCGAGGAACTCGCCCTTGAGCGAGAACAACCGGGCGAAGGGCTGGTTGAAGAAGATCAGCGAGCGGTCGCGCCCGAACTGCGCCACGCCGGCCGACAGGCGGTCGAGCATGTCGCGCTGGGCGCGGACGAAGCGGGCGAGATCGGCCCGCGCCTGCTCCCGATCCTCGACGTCGATCGCATAGCCAGCAACGCCGTTGGGGCCGAGCGGCACTTCGACGACCTGCATCATCCGCCGCTCGCCGGCCACCGTGGCCGGAACGGTTCGGGCCTGCGCGTCGCCGCCCTCGCGCGCGGCGGCGGCGGCATGGGCGGCGGCGCGGTCGGCATCGTCGATCAGCTCGACATTCCCCGCGACCACCGAGGCCGCGTCCTCCGCCTCGACCGCCTCGACATAGGCGCCGTTGACCATGGCGAGTCGAAGATCGGGCCCGCGATGCCAGACCGGAAAGGGCGCCGCCTCGATCAGCGCGGACAATGCGTCGAGCGCCGCGGTGAGGCGCCCGGCGCGGGCATCGAGCGCGGCCATACGTCCGGCGACTTCGGTCGAATCGTAAAGCCAGACCAGCACCGTCCCGCTCGGCCACGGCTCGGGCGCCGGCCCGCCGCGCAGCTCGAGCACCCGGGCCGAGCCTTCCGGGCGGACCTGAAGAGCGAAGGCGCCGCCCGGCCCGCCGGCGCGCGCGACGAGATCGCCAAGGCTTGCAAGGTCCTCGCCGCTCAATCGGGTCAGGCCTTGGAGCGTATCGGGGAGCGTGTCGTGCCCGAGCATCCGGGCGGTCAGTTCGGGGCCCTGCAGGCCGCCGTCCCGCCGGACGACCAGGGGCGAGGCGGGCGACGCCGCGAGAAGCGCCTCGCATCCCGCCGTCTCCGCCCGCTGGCCGCTCGCCAGCCGGCTTCGCCCGAGCCCGCGAAGGGTCGCCCAGACAGCGACCGCCAGCCAGATCGCGCAGACCAGCGCGATTGCCGCCGCGGCGATTGGGGTAAGGGTCAGCATCAAGCCCTCTTAGGGTCGCCGCCCCGGGAGTAAAAGGCCGCTTGGCCGGTCCGTCAGGCGGCGAGCTTGCGCGCCTTGGACAGCTTCTTGAGGATCATCTCGCGCTTCAAACGGGAGAGATGGTCGATGAAGAGTATGCCTTCGAGATGGTCCATCTCATGCTGGAGGACGACGGCGAGCATTCCGTCCAGCTCCTCGTCGCGGGCGGTCCCGTCCCGGTCGAGCCAGCGGGCGCGGATCCGGTCCGGTCGGTCGACCTCGGCGTACATTTCGGGGACCGAAAGGCAGCCTTCGTTGTAGGTCTGGAGGGTATCGGACGAATCGACGATCTCGGGATTGATGAAGACCAGCGGCCGACGGACAGGCTCGCCCTCTTCCTCCTCGGGCTCCTGGAGATCGATCACCAGGATCCGCTTGGGCACTCCAACCTGGACGGCGGCGAGACCGATCCCGGGCGCCGCGTACATCGTCTCGAACATGTCGTCGATCAGCGTCCGAAGCTCGGGCGTAACCGCCTCTACGGGCGAGGATTTTCGACGGAGCAAAGGGTCCGGAGTCTCTAGGATGGGGAGTATCGCCATTAGAGAAAAGTAGGATTTCGGCGACCGGAAATCAAGCTTTGACGCTTGCCCTAAGCCACCGGCCTCCGGGCTCTGAGCGCCTGGGCGAGGGTGCCTTCGTCGAGATAATCGAGCTCTCCTCCCACCGGCAGTCCGTGGGCGAGCTGGGTCAGCCGGACGGGGAAGCGCTCCAGCCGCTCGGCGAGATAATGGGCGGTGGTCTGGCCCTCGAGCGTGGCGTTCATCGCCAGGACCACCTCGTCTATCCCTCCCGCGGAGACCCGGCCGACCAGCTTGTCGATCCCGAGGTCTTCGGGACGGATGCCTTCGAGCGCCGACAGCCTGCCCCCCAGCACGTGGAAACGGCCGGGGAAGAGCCGCGACCGGTCGAGCGCCCAGAGGTCCGACACTTCCTCGACGACGCAGAGCAGCCGGGGGTCGCGCCGCGGATCGGAGCAGATCGTGCAGGGATCGACGGTGTCGACGTTTCCGCAGAGGGAGCAGACCGACAGGGCCTCGCTGACCCGCTCGAGCGCCCGGAGCAACGGGGTCAGCACCGCCTCGCGCTTCTTGAGCAGGTGGAGAACCGCGCGCCGCGCCGAACGCGGCCCAAGTCCCGGAAGGCGGGCAAGGGCCTGGGTCAGAACGTCGATCTCGGGCGAAGCCATGGCCGCTAGGTAGCGACGGCCCCCGGGACAGTCACTAGTCGACTGTTCCCCTCGTGTCCCCTCCGCGAGGCCGGGACAGTCACTAGTGACTGTCCCCCCTCCTGCGCTAAGCGTCCGCCATGCGCCTCGCCTTCATGGGAACTCCCGACTTCGCCGTCCCGACGCTCGATGCCCTGCTCGAAGCCGGGCACGACATCGCCGCCGTCTACTGCCAGCCGCCGCGCCCCGCCGGCCGAGGCAAGGCGCTTCGCCCCTCCCCCGTTCAGCAGCGGGCCGAGGCCGCCGGAATCGAGGTTCGCACGCCGCGCTCGCTTCGGGGCGAGGAGGAGCAAGCGGCGTTCCGAGCGCTGGAACTCGATGTGGCGGTGGTCGCCGCCTACGGACTGATCCTTCCCCAGCCGATCCTGGAGGCGCCGCAGCTCGGCTGCCTCAACGTCCACGGCTCGCTCCTGCCGCGCTGGCGCGGCGCCGCGCCGGTGCAACGGGCGATCCTCGCCGGGGACGAGCAGACCGGAATAACGATCATGCAGATGGAGCGCGGCCTCGACACCGGGCCGATGCTTGTTTGGCAGCCGATCGCGATCGGACCGTATGACACGGCAGGGCTCGTCTCCCACCGCCTCGCTTTCCTCGGTGCCAGGCTCATCGTGCAAGTCCTTGCCGATCCGGCCCGCTACTCGCCCCACCCTCAACCCGAGGCTGGAGTCACCTATGCGGCGAAGGTCGACAAGGGCGAAGCGAGGATCGACTGGACGGTCGGGGCGGTAGGCGTCGACCGTCAGATCCGCGCCTTCAATCCCGCGCCTGGCGCATGGTTCGAATGTCGAGGTGAGCGGATCCGGGTTCACACCGCGCGGATCCAAAGCGAGCGCGGCGACCCGAATTTCGGCATCGACTTTCCGGCCGAGCCGGGACTGGTCCTCGATGATCAGCTCGCCATCGGCTGCGGCAACGGCTCCATCCGGCCCGCCGCGGTCCAGCGCGCGGGACGTGCCGTCATGGATGTGCTCGAGTTGCTTCGCGGCTTCCCCATTCCGCGCGGCACACGGCTTTGACCCGTTTCCGGCTGACGGTGGAATATGACGGCCGGCCGTTCATGGGGTGGCAGCGGCAGGCGCATGGGCCCTCGGTCCAGCAGGCGATCGAGGAAGCGGCGGAGTCGATCACCGGCGCGCCCGCCCTCCTCCACTCCGCCGGGCGCACCGACGCCGGGGTGCATGCCTTGGCGATGACCGCCCATGTCGACATCGAGAAGCCGATCGCCGCCTTCCGGCTTTCGGAAGGCTTGAACGCGCGGCTTCGGCCGCTCCCAGTCGCCATCCTTTCCGCCGAGCCTGTGGCGGACGACTGGCATGCCCGCTTCAGCTGCGTCGGCCGGCGCTACGTCTATCGGATCGTCAATCGGCGCGCGCCGCTCGCCCTGGAGGCGGGGCGCGCGTGGCAGGTCGCGGTGCCGCTCGACGCGGAGGCTATGCACTCGGCGGCGCAGGCGCTGGTCGGCCGGCACGACTTCACCACCTTCCGCTCCGCCCACTGCCAGGCGGAGAGCCCGGTCAAGACTCTCGATCGCCTCGCCGTCGCACGGCGGGGCGACGTCGTCGAGATCGCGGCGGAAGCGCGCTCCTTCCTCCACCATCAGGTGCGTTCGATGGTCGGCTGCCTGCAGCTGGTCGGGCGCGGCAAATGGTCGGCTGAGGATCTGGCCGCGGCGCTGGCGGCGAAGGACCGTTCGGCGCTCGGCTACAACGCGCCGCCGGACGGGCTCTATTTCGTCGAGGCTCGGTATGCGGACGAGGCGCCGTAGCCGAACAGGCGCTGGAGCGAGCGGTCGAGCATGAGCAGCTGCCAGAGCAGCCGGCCATGTTCGGAGCGGCCGGAGCGATGGTCCTGCGCGACGGCGGCGATGGCGGCCGGGTCGAGCCAGCCGAGCTCCGCCAAAGCCGGGCTGCGGGCGAGCGCGTCGGCCTGGGCGGCGAGCGGGCCGCGGAACCAGGCGCTGACCGGAGTGACGAAGCCCATCTTTCGGCGGTGGAGTATTTCGTCCGGCAGGAATCGGCCCAAAGCCTTTTTCATCAGATACTTGCCGGTCGATCCTTTGAGCCGGAGCCGGGACGGAAGCGCGGCCGCGAACTCGACCAGGCGGTGGTCGAGCAAAGGCTCGCGCGCCTCCAGCCCGACCGCCATGCTGGCCCGGTCCACCTTGGTGAGGATGTCGCCGGGCAGCCAGATGCGAAGGTCGGCATATTGGGCGCGGGAAAGGATGTCGCCGGGTGCGGCGGGGGCGTCTCGCATCGCCCGGACGTAGCGCTGCTCGGCGCGATGGCCTTGCAGGGCCTGCTTGAACTCCGGACGATAGAGCCTTGTTCTTACGTTGAAAGACGTCGCGGTGACGGCATCGGCATAGGCTTCCTCGCTGGACCGGCCCATGGCGACGAGGCTGGTTTTGGCGCGGAGGAATTGCGGCGCCCAGTCGAGCTTGGGGTAGAGGGCTCCGGCGGCGCCCAAAGCGGCGCGGGCGCCGGACGGGAGCAGGCGCCTGACCTTCTCCTCGTTCGAGAACAGATGGTAGCGCCGGTAGCCCGCAAACGCCTCGTCGGCGCCGTCACCGGAGAGGGCGACCTTCACCCTCTCCCGGGCGAGCTGCGAGACGCGGTAGGTGCCCATCGCCGAGGCGTCGGCGAAAGGCTCGTCATAGGCGGCCACCAAAGTGTCGATCAGGTCGAAATCCTGAGCCGAGACCGTCCTCGATCGGTGGGCGGTCGCGAACCTTTCCGCTACCATGGCGGCGAAGCGGGTCTCGTCATGATCGGCCGAGTCGAACCCGATCGCGCAAGTCTCCACCGCGCCGCGGCTGGCTTCGGCCATGAAGGCGACGACGGCGGAGCTGTCGACTCCCCCCGATAGGAAGGCGCCGAGCGGCACGTCCGCGACCATGCGCGAGCGGACCGCCTCGCGAAGCCGATCGACCAGCTCCTCCTCCAGGGCGGAGGCCGAAGCGCGGCTCGGGTTGGAGAAGTCCACGTCCCACCAGCGCACCGGAGCGGGAACCGGACGGCCTCGGCGGACGAGCAGGTAATGGCCGGCGGCGAGCTTGCCGACTCCGGCGAGGATGCAGCTGTCGTCGGGCACGTAGCCGAGCGCCAGATAGTCCTCGACCGCCTGCGGATCGGGCTCGCGGCGAAGGCGCGGCTCGGCGAGCAGGCCCTTGAGCTCGGAGGCGAAGATCAGCGCTCCGTCGGGAAGCCGGGCGAGGTGGAGCGGCTTCACCCCAAGCCGGTCGCGCGCCAGGAACAGCAGGTCCTGGTCCGCGTCGTAAAGGGCGAAGGCGAACATGCCGTTGAAGCGCGGCAGGCATTCCGGCCCCCATTGCCGCCATGAAGCCAGCACGACCTCCGTGTCGCTGTGGGTGGCGAATCGGTGGCCGAGCGCCTCGAGCTCGCCCTTGAGCGCGCGGAAATTGTAGATCTCGCCATTATAAGCGAGGACCAGGCGGCCGTCGGCCGATCGCATCGGCTGATCGCCGGTCGCCAGGTCGATGATCGACAGGCGGCGATGGCCGAGGCCGACGCCCGGGCCGGTCCACACGCCGCTGCCGTCGGGGCCGCGATGGGCGAGCGCGTCCGCCATCGCGCTCACTCTAGCCGGCTGAACCGGCTTTGGAACGTCAGGATGGAAAAGGCCGGCGATTCCGCACATCAGTCCGTCTCTGGCAGTCCGGCGGCGCGGTCCGCAAGATTGTCGGCCCGACCCAGGGCACGGCCGAACGCATCGAGCGCGACGCGGGCGCCCGGTTCCTCGGCGGAGAGGATCACCGCCACCGCCCGCTGCGGTCCGCCGAGCAGCCGGACCTTCATCGTTTCCAGCTTCACCGCCGTCGGGCTGCCGGTAAGGATTCGTCCGACCCGATAATAGCTGCGCACTTCCCGGATCGTGCCGTGGGAGAAGATACGTTCCGCCCGGCCCGACGGCGGCGCAGGCGCGTCCGCGGTCCAGGCCCAGCTTCCGTCGGCAGGGACGACGCCCTGCCCGAAGCCGACCACTTCCCGCCCCTCATCTTGGCGGGCGAAGACGGCGAGGGCGAGATCGACCTGGTGCCCGGCCGGGTCGCGGTACCGACCCATCCGGAAGCCGTCGGCGCCGGCGAAGGTCGGCGACCAAGGCCGTCCAGACGCGGCGACCCGGGTCCAGCCGGCGACTTCGGGCAAGGCGAGCGGCGGCGGCGGGACGGTTCCGGCCGACGCCATGACGGCGGGCCAGAGCGGCGCCGCCGCCGCCAAGGCGACCGCGGCGGCGGCGACCGTCGCGAGTCTAGGCCGGGTCCCGGCGAGCGCGCCTTCGGGCTGGAGGTCGGCCGGATCGTACCAGGGGTCGTTCACCTTGCGGTCGAAGAACGGCCAGGCGGCGGCCATCACCACTGCGATCACCACCGCGAAGAACACCCCCCCGTAGATGACGTGATCGAAGCTGTCGGCGAAGCGGTTGTCGCCGGTCAGGTAGGCGACGTAGATCGTCCCCCAGGCCCGTACGCCGTTGGCGAGCACCGGAACGATGAGGCAGGCGGCGACGAACGCCGTGCGACGGCGCCACGAGCGGAAGCAGACGTTCGCGGCCAAGGCGCCGAACGCGGCCATGGCGACCAGGAACTTCACTCCCGAGCAGGCCTCGGCCACCTCGAAATAGCCGGTCGGAGTGGAGATGAAGACCCCGTCGATATGGGCCGGGACCTGCGCGAGGCGAAGCAGTGCCATGGCGATCTGCGCGGTCACGGTCTGCATCGGCGGAACCAGCTCCTCTCCCACCGGGATGAGGAAGAGCGCGAAGAAGAGCGGAAAGGCGAGCCCGCGCGCCGCGGCCTTGCCGAGGCAGGCGATCGCGGCGCCCTGAAGCATCAGGACCAGTCCGGCATGGCGGGCGAGCGCCAGGCTCCCGGCTTCGCCGAGCAGCCAGCCCCCGGCGCCCGCCGCGACGAGCAGCAGGCCGGGCGACCAGGCGTCGGGGGCGATGCGGCGGAGCTCCGGCAGGCGCTGCCAGACCAGCCAGGCGATCAGCGGCGGGATCAGCATGACGTGGTTGAAGGTCGAGCTCTCCCACCAGACCCGGACCATCGAAGCGGCGTCGCGCCAGAAGAGGATGAGGAGCGCGGCCCAGACGGCGCCGAGCCCGGCGACATGGTCCCGCCAGCCGGGCGCGGTTGCCGGCCGCGCGGCGGCGATGGGGAGGATCGCGGTCATGCGGCTTTTCCGATACTCGGCGTTGCCGGGCGCGGGACTTCGCGGAGGGGGAAGATCAGCGAATCGAGCTCGGCGAGCCGGGCTTCCCAGCGATAGGCCTGCTCCATGCGCAGCCGGGCGGCCCGACCCAGCGCCGCGGCGCGAGCCGGATCGGCGAGCAGGCCGCAAATCGCCCGAGCCATCGCCTCGGCCCCGTCGGCGACGACGAGGTCGCGGCCGGGTTTGGCCTCGATGCCTTCGAAGGCGGCTGGGGTGGCGACGACGGGGCGGCCCATGGCCATCGCCTCCAGCACCTTGTTCTGAACCCCCCGGGCGGTGAGGAGAGGCGCCGCCACGACGTCGGCGGCGGCGAGCCAGCTTCTGACGTCGGCAACCGCGCCGGTGACGACGACCCGCTCACACGCCAGACCGCGCACGGCCTGGGTCGGGTTGCGCCCGACGATGGCGAAGGCGGCGCTGGGAATGGCGGGCAGGACCTGTTGGGCGAACCACCGAACCGCTTCGATATTGGGGCCATAATCCATCTGGCCGGTAAAGACGATCAACGGGTGCGTAGCGGCAACGGCGGCAACGGCAGCAATGGCGGGATTGTAGAAATCGAGGTCGACGCCGTTCTGCAGGGCCCGGACGTTCGCGTCTCCTATTCCGGTGCGAGACCGGAACAGCGCCGCTTCCGCTTCGCTGACGAAAAGGCTGACATCGGCCCGGGCGGCGACCTGCCGCTCGAAGGCGAAAAGCGTCTTCGCCTCGCGGCGATGAACCGGCGCCAGCGGCCCGCCCGCCTTCGCGTAAGCGGCGAACTTGGCCGAATCCATGTCGACGAAATCCATGACGAAGCGCTGCCTCGCCCGCTCGGGCACGAACTGCGCCATCTGCCCCGAAAAGGCGAAGACGCAGCCGACCTCGGGATCGCCGAGCTTGCGCTCGACGAAGCGGCGGAGCGGGAGGCTGTCGAACAGCGTCAGCGAAACCGGCTTGCCCGAGGCGAGAGCCCGCGCGGCGGCGGCGGCCTTGCCGGTCCGGCGGATTTCGACATGCGCCTCGCCCAGGCGGCCGCCGAGCGCCTCGCGAAGCGCCGGCAGGTGGGCGGCATCCGCCTCGTCGTCCGCAAAGCAGGCGAGATGAACAGGGCCCAAGGAAGCGAGGTGCTTGAGCAGGTGCCAGGACCGGATCTTGTCGCCGCGGTCGGGCGGAAACGGAATCCGATGGGCGAGGAAAAACGTCTCGCTCATCCCAGGCCCTTGGAGATAAGCGGGCCGAAGCGGTTCGCAAGGGAAAGCGGGAGCTTTTTCCAGGCCGCGACCTGGAGACGGTAGCGCGGGCTCATCGGGTTGGTCTCCCGCGCCTCGCCCTTTGTCGCATAGACCAGAGGACGCGGCTCGAAGCCCCAATTCTTCTTGAAGGCGAAGGCGCCGGTGCCGATTTTCGAGCGTCCGAAATCGAAGCGGGTGCAGCCGCGCGCGGCGGCATGACGCATTAGAGCATAATACATCAGCTCGTTGGCCCGGGCGCCCCGCGCCTCGGCCGTCCCGCCGCCCCAATAGGGATAGACGGTGCCTCCGAAATAGAGGCTCAGAACGCTCGCCAGAGGCTGGCCGTCGCGGCTGACCGTGAGGATGTCGGCATCCTCTCCGAAGGCCGCGAGCATTTCGGCGAACAAGGCTCGCGGGAAAACCGGCGTGCCGAGATTGCGGACGCTCTCCGAGTAGACCCGGTAATGGGCGGCGAGATCGCGGCCGATGGCGACGTCGAGCCCTAGCCCCAGGGCGCGGCGGACCTCCGCGCGCTGCTTGCGCGGGATCGCCTTGAGGATGTCCTCGTCGCCGGAGGGCAGGTCGCGGGCGAAATCCGCATAGACGCCCTCGGTCCGCTGCCAGCGCGACGGAACGGGGCCGCCGCGAAGCTCGACCGAGGCGCAGCCGCGGCGGCGCGCCAACGACCAGGCGGCTTCGGCGAGCGGCTCGACCCCGTCGCCCAAAATGCCTCCGCCGACCGCAAAGCCGGTCGAGACCATCGCGGACCCGAACAGCCGGGAATGGATTTCGGTGAGCGGCAATAGGCCGGCGATCCGGCCGCCTCCGTCCTCGGCGAGGAGGCAGTGGCCGCGGGCGCCGCAGCCGCGCTCGATCCCCGCGCTCCAGGCCGGCAGGTGAAAGGGGGTGGAATCCGGATGCGCCTCGACGAATTCCCGGATCGCGAGGGAGTCGCCGCCGGTCGCGGGTCGGACGGCGAGCGGACGAAGGGAGTTCATCGCATTCACGACAGGCGCGCCTTTTCGGTTTCGACGACCACGTCGGTTCGGGTCCAGCGATGTGCCTTGAACAGTTTCAATAGCTTAGGGCGCATTGCCGAGAGACGGCTGTAGTGACGCAGGCGCGATTTCAGCGCTGCGCCGTCGACTCGGGGCTGACCCGGATCGATTTCCCACGGATGGAAGTAGAAGACGGCCGGATGACCGTCGTGGCGGTTGACCCGAGCGATCGCCCAATCGCTGAACCGGTAGGGGAGAAGCCGGAAGAAGCCCCCTCCCCCGGCCGCCATCCGCCGGCCGGCGACCTCCACCGTGGTCACCGGAAGCTCGATAAGGTCGCAGCCGGCGATCGGGCGGTGAGCGAAGCGCGGCGCTTCCCGCCAGCCGTAATGATCGTGGGCGATCGGCGCGACGCTCGAGGAATAGGCATAGCCCTCCTCGGCAAGGATGCGGTGCGCCCAAGGGGTGCGGGCGTCGATCGAGAAGCTCGGAGCGCGATAGCCTCGCGGCGCCACGCCGGCCGCCGCTTCGATCGCGTCATGGGCGCGGCGAAGGTCGGCGCGGAAGGCGTCGGGGGTGAGGGTGAAGACACGTTCGTGGTCCCAGCCGTGACTGGCGATCTCGTGTCCCGCTTCGGCGGCTCGCCGGATCACCGCCGGGTAGCGCTCGGCCACCCATCCCAGTGTGAAGAAGGTGCCTTTCACCCCCGCCTCGTCGAAGAGCGCGAGCACGGCCTGCGCATTGGCCTCGACCCGCGCCTCCAGCCCGTCCCAGTCCGACTTGGCGATCACTTTCTCGAAAGCGCCGACCTGGAACCAGTCCTCGACGTCCACCGACAGGGCGTTCAGCATGTCATGCCCTTCAGCGGCAGTTTTGGTTTGCCCGCGGCTCATGCCGCGTTGGTGTAGCCCGGAGCCTGCTGGCCGTTCTCGACCCACTCGACGAGCAGGGTCAAGACTCGCCGAACGATCTTCTCCTGCTCCTCGAGCCGGGCCTCGAGCGATGCGACCCGCCGCTCTACGGCGAGGTCGCGAACCGGCTCCTGCGGCGAATGGGCCGCGGAAGGCGCCGTCCGAAGCGGCGCGGAACGGCTATGCGGCCGGTCGGACTCGAGATCGGCGACGACCGCCTCGACATGCTCGCCCCGGATCGTCTCGAGCTGCTCGACGGCGGCGTACAGCAGCAGTCGGGTGGCAAGCTGGTTGAGGCGGCGCGGGATTCCACCGGAATGGCGATAGAGCGACTGATAGGCGTCGGGCCCGAAGCCAGGCCGGCCGGTCCAGCCCGCGACGGCAAGGCGGTGGACGACATAGCCTTCGACCTCTGCCGACTCGATCGGTTCGAGATGGTGGCTTGCGATCACCCGCTGACGGACCTGCTCGAGCCCCGGATCCTCGGCGAGGCGAGTCCTGAATTCCGGCTGTCCGAGCAGGAAAATCTGAATGAGTGCACGCCCTTGGCTGGTGAAGTTCGAGAGCATCCTTAGCTCTTCGAGAGCCGAGTGGGTGAGGTTCTGGGCTTCGTCGACGATCAGCAGGGTGCGGCGGCCGCGGCGCGCCTCCTCGTCGAGGTGCCGCTCCACCGCGTCGAGGCGCTCGGCCTTGGACGCGCCGGCGGCGGCCAGGCCGAGGCCCTGGGCGACGAGGCGGAGCATGTCGTCGCCTTCGACCTGAGTCGAGACCAGGCTGACGGCGTTCAGCCGCTCGCGGTCGATGGTGGCGAGCAGGTGGGCGACGAGGGTCGATTTGCCCGCGCCGATCTCGCCGGTGACGGTGATGAAGCCTTCGCCTTGTGCGATTCCATAGCCGAGATAGGCCATCGCCTTCTTGTGAGTGCGGCTGTCGAACCAGTAGCGCGCGTCCGGCGTGAGCTGGAAGGGGCGCTCGGAAAGGCCGTAAAAGTCGGTGTACATGCTGCTCTCGCCCTTCAGAAGCTGTACCGGAGCCCGACGAGGATCGAGCCGAACGTGTTGTCATAATCCTCGCCGTGGGTCGTGTAGACGCCCGCCGCGAGAGTGGCCTGAAGGTTCTCCCGGTAGATCGACCGGTAATAGGTGCCGGTGATCCCGCTGGAGAAGCTGTTGCTCTCGCCCTGGAGGCCGCTGTCGTACCAGGCCGCATAGGCGTCGAAGTCGAGCCCCGAGCTGCGGGTCAGGCGCCGCGACAGGTTGGCGTTGAGGTCGAAGCTCTGGTCGGTGACCCCGTGAAGCGCGAAGTCGGGTCCCGGAGGCGCGAAATAGCGGCGGTTGGCATAGCCCGCGCCGATCCCGTAGCTCCACGCGCCCCGGCCGCCCGAGAGAAGGATCTCGGCGCCGCGGTTGCGGAAGTTGAAATTGTCGATCGACTGGAGGGCGTCGTCGAAGCAGGCGCCCTTGCCGGCCTGGGTTCCGAACGCGCAGCTGCCGAGCCCGTTCATACCGCCGATCCCGCCGCGCGGGGTACGGAAGCGGCTGGGCACGCCGGCGAGATCCGCCGTCATCAGCCGGCCGAAGCTCGACACGTTGTCGTAGACGATGGCGGAGAGGGCATAGCTCTCGTTGATCCGATGCTCGAGCGAGCCGGTGAAGGTGGTCCCGCCGTAGCGGTGGCCGACCCGGGCCTGGAGCTCGGTCCGCGGGCTCGGGCGCCAAATCACTCCGGCATCCCAGATAAGCCCGCTTTCGTCGTAGTTTAGAAGGCGAGGCTTAGACGGATCGGCAAGCACGTCGCCGTTCGGCGTGACGACCGGACGTCCGGCGGGATCGCGCAGCAGGTCCTGCTGCGAGCTCTTGCCTTTCTCGTAGCCGGCGCCCGCGGTGAAGGCGAGCGAGGGGCCGACCGGAAGGACGACGTCGCCCCGGACATATTTGGCGTCGAAGCTCGAATCGAAGCGGTTCATGTCCTCGTGGACCCAGCCGGCGCCGACGGTCCAGCCGATCGGAAGCTCGCCCGGCTCCATTCCGGCGCTGACCGTGGCATTGTGGACGGTGGCGCTGGAATAGCGGTCGATGCGCGGGGTGCCGGCGACCGCCGGGGCCTGGCCGTGGTCGTCGACATGGACGTAGCCGAGGCGATAGGCGGCGCCGATCGCGACGGGTCCGGCATGGGTGTTGAGGGTCGGCCCTGCATAGGCGCTGTAGACTTCGGCGGTCTCGTCGCCGCGCGAGGTCCTGACCCCCGGCACCGGCCGGCGGATGTCGGCGTGGGTTCGGGTGGCGATCGCTCCCGCGTCGAGGGCGAGAAGCTCGGGCACCGCGTCGATGTGGACGGCGGCGAGGCCGGTATGGACCTCATCGTCGGCGCTGTTGCCGCCCCAGTCGATCCGCCGCTGATAGTCGTAGGCGACGGTCGCGGTGACCCGCTGCGTCTCGACGGTCGCATCGATCCCGCCGCCGATCCCGGTGTAGGTCAACACGTCGCCGCCGTTGAAATCGGCGGTCAGCACCTGCTGGACCTCGAGATAGGGGTGGACGCTGGTGCGCGTCTGCCCGTCGCCGTCGGCGGCGAGCAGCGTCATGGAGGCGGCGACGGCGGCGAGGCCGAGCGCCCGGCTTCGCAAGCGCGGGCTCCTGAAGCAGGCCAAAGCGAATGTCTTCATGTCCCGTATCCGTAATAAGTGCCGAAGCGGCGTCCTCCGGCGGAAAGGCCGGTGCCGTTCAGAACGAGGCTGACACGCTCACAAGCGGAGAGGAGCTCGATCGCTTCCGCGAGATCCCCCTCCTTGGTCTGGTCCGCCCTCACGACCATCAGCAGCTGCCCGGCGAGGGCGGCGAGAACGCTCGCCGGCGAGGCGGCGAGAGCGGGCGGGGAATCGAACAGGATGATCCGCTTCGGATCGGCGGCGAGACGCTTCAGCACCTCGCGCGTCCGCTCGGAGGCGAGCAGCTCGGTGACGTTGTCCACCCTTTTGCCGGCGGGCAGGATCGAGAGGCCGCGAAGATCGGTGGCGGCGACGAGCGCTTCCGGATCGAGGGACGGATCGGCGAGGGCATCGACAAGGCCGCGCTCGGCCTGGATCCCCAGGCGCGCCGGTATCTCCGGCTTGGGGAAGTCGGCGTCGACGAGAAGCACCTCGGTATCCCGCTCGCCGGCGAGCGACAAAGCCAGGTTCAGCGCGCAGAAGGTCTTCCCCTCGTCCGGATGGGCCGAGCAGAGGAGGATGGTGCGGCGCTTCGCCTCCGGAAGGTCGGTCGCCGACCGGACGTTGAGAAGGAGCTGGCGCTTGACGATTCGAAGTTCCTCGGCGAGCGCTCCGGCGGGCGCGTCGGGCTCGATCAGCCCCGCCTCGCGAAGCCGCGCCCGGTCGATCCGCGCGAGGCGCTGCTGCGGCTTCGGCTCGGAGCGCGGCGCCGGCTCGCGCCGCGCTTCGGCAGTAGGACGGGGCTCGGGCTCGCGGCGGACTTCGGCGGGCGCCTCGGGCTTCGGCCGAGCGACGATCTCCGGCTCCGGGCGAGGCGCGGGAACGGTGACGGGCGGCGGGGCTCCGAAGCCGTAAAGCTCGGCGGCGCGCTCGATCAGCGAGGCGGAGCGCAGGGGGCTGTGCTGGTTCATCTTTTCTATCCCCTCACGCGACCGTGCTGCGCTGCCAGAATTCGACCGCCATCAGGATCGCCCAGGCGGCGCCGAGGGCCCCTGCCCCGCCGGCCAGCAGGACGAGCCGCTGCCGCGCCGCGGCCCGGCGGGCGGGCGTCCACACCTCGGCGATCGAGCCGAGCACCGGCAGTCCGGTCGCTTCGGCGAGCTTCGCCTGGGTCGGGAAGGTGCGCTGGAGCTGGCCCATGACGAAGGCGACGGCGATTCCGGCGCCCAACGCCAAAGCGAGGATGGCGGTGAGCAGCAGGGGGCGGTTCGGGGTTTCCGGGGCGCTCGGCTGGCTCGGCGGATCGATGACCTTGAACTTGACCGGCTGAGTCTTGCTGTCGATGTCGCTACGCAGCCGCACCTGCTCGCGATCCTCGAGCAGCTTGTCATATTGGCGCTTCAGCACGTCATAGTCGCGATTCAGCTTGGCCAGCTCGGCGGCGACTCCCGGTTCCGAAGCCTGCTTGGAGACGAGCTGCGCCATGTCCGCCTCGAGCTGGGCCTTGCGGGACGAAGCGGCCTGGGCCTGCCCTTCCTTCTCTGCGACCAAGGTCTTCAGCGAGACGTAGGAAGGGTTGGCGATTCCGGCGCTCGGGCCCTCGCGGGCGGCCAAGGGGCGAAGCCGATCGATCTGGTTCTTCATCGCGATGACGTCGGGATGGCTGTCGGTCCAGCCATTGGCCCGGGCAGTGGCGAGCTGTCCCTGAAGGGACGCCAGCTGGCTGGTAACCGTGCCGGTGCCCCCGGCGGCGACTCCCGGAAGAGTCGCGGGCATGCTTCCGAGCTGGCCGCGGAGGCCGGCGAGCGAGCTTTGCGCCTGGATGATCTGCTGGTCGAGTCCGGCCATCTCGGCGCGCGCGGCAGCCAGCCGCTGCTCGATCGAGCCTTCGCCCGGGAGCAGGCCCATGTAGCGCTGCTCGAATTCCACCCGGCGCTGCTCGGCCGCCTGGAGATCGGTCTCGCGGCGCTTGAGCTCGCCGTCGAGGAAGTTGAGGCTCTGCGTCGCCTCCTCCCGGTCTCCGCCGACATTGCCTTCCTGGAACAGGTCGAGGAGGCTCTGGACGACGGCCGCGGCGAGCTTGGCGTTCTGGGCGTTTGACAGGCCCGACTGGCTCGCGGTCGCGCTGATCTCGAAGAGATTGTCCTGCTGCTGGGTGACGGTGATCGATTCGCGCAGCTTCGTCACCTGCGCGGCGAGATCGCGGTCGCTGGCGACGAGGCCGTTCAAATCGGTCTGGCGGACCACCTTCTCGAGGTTCGCCGTGGAGGTGAGGGTCTGGCGAACCCGCATCAGGTCTCCCGCCTGCTCCTGCGAGCTGATCCCGACCTGGTTGGGAAGGATCGACTGGAGCTGGACGTAGACCCGCGCCTTCGATTCATATTTGTTGGGGATGAGCGCGACGGCCAGCCAGCCGGCGAGGCACACGCCCCAGGCCACGCCGAGGGCGAGCCAGCGGCGCCGCCAAACCTGGTGGAGCGCGATCCTTAGCTGCTCGTAGAGTCCGTCCATCGGCGGCGACTATCCTCGTAAAGGGAGAAACGGGGGCGAGACGCCTCCGGTCAGAACATGCTTTCCGGGATGATGATGACGTCGCCCGGCTCGAGCCGGACATTGGCTTTGGTGTCGCCCTTCTTGAGAAGGCTGGCGATGCGCAGGTCGAATTCCTTCTGCGCTCCCGACGCCTTGTCGTGGCGGATCAGGCGGGCGCGATTGCCCGCGGCATATTGCGAGAGGCCGCCGACCTGGATCATCGCGTCCAGCAAGGTCATGTTGGCGCGGTAGGGAAGCGAGGCCGGCTTCTCGGTCGCTCCGACGATGCGGACCTGCTGGGCGTAGGTGCCCTGGAAGCCGTCGACCATCACCGATACCTGCGGATTGTCGATATATTTGGTGAGCGCGCCCTTGATGTCCTCGGCGAGCTTCGCCGGGGTCTTGCCCGCCGCCACCAGGTCGGTGATCAGCGGTGTCGTGATCATCCCGTCCGGGCGGACCTGCACCTTGCCGCCAAGCTCGTTGTTGCGCCACACGAAGATGTTGAGCTGGTCGAGCGGACCGATGATGTATTTCTCGGCCTCGACCGTATCGTCGTTGACGAAGCTGGCGGAGGGAAGGACGTGTCCTGCGGGACGGCCAGTGGCGCAGGCGGACAGCGCCAGCGTGCCGAGGCCAAGGGCGAGAGACAATCCGGTCGTTCCAAAAGCGCGCATCGATCGATCCTCTTCAAGTCCGGCCAACCGTCCCGCGCCTCGCCCCGTCGGGCACAAGAGGGCACGGGATTTGGCTGTGCTATGAGGCGAAGAGGTAAAATTACCGTTAGGAACAATGGCCTTTGAGCGGCCGTCCCGAACCGGGACCGGAGGGGCGGGAGGAGTTAAGGCCGTCCGCTCTCCTCGGGGAAGAAAGTCAGGGAGAGGGAGGAAGCGCCATTTCCCGAGCCGCCGGCTGACCTAGGAAGGCCTGCGGGCTGGCGGAGAGGCCGTAGGCGCCGGCCAGGAAGATGGCGACAAGGTCGCCCACCTCGGCGCGCGGCGCCATGACGTCGTCGGCGAGGCGGTCGAGCGGCGTGCACAGGCAGCCGACGATGCTCACCGCCTCCTCGGGCGGCAAACCGAAGCGCGTGGCGATCGCCACCGGGAAGTTGCGGCGGACGACTTGGCCGAAATTGCCCGAAGCGGCGAGCTGGTGGTGCATTCCGCCGTCGGTGACGAGGAAGGTCTTGCCGTGGCTGATCTTCCGATCGACGATCCGGGTGAGATAGACCCCCGCCTCTCCGACCAGCCAGCGGCCGAGCTCGATCGCAAAGGCGCTCGAGGCGAGGATGGCCGGCCGCGTCGCCAGGGACCGGGCGAGGGCCGCTCCGATCCGCTCCACGTCCAGCGGCCGCTCGCCGTGGAAATAGGGGATTCCGAAGCCTCCGCCGAGATTGACGAGCGGCGGCGGCGCGCCCGCGGCTTCGGCAAGCTCCGCGGCTAGCGCGACGGTGGCGCCCTGCGCCTCGATGAGCGCATCGGCGTCCAGCGCCTGCGAGCCGGCGAAGATATGGAAGCCGCGCCAGTCCGCACCGGCGTCGATCAGCCGCCGGACCAGGGCCGGCACCCGCTCGGCGTCCACTCCGAACGGCCTTGCGCCGCCGCCCATCCGCATTCCGGAGCCGCGGATCTCGAAGTCGGGATTGACCCGTACGGCGAGCCTGGGACGGCGACCCAGCCGGGCGCCGAGCGCAAGCGCCCGCTCCGCCTCCCCCTCGCTTTCGAGGTTGAGGGTCACCCCGGCGGAGATCGCCGCCGCCAATTCCTCATCGCGCTTGCCCGGGCCGGCGAACGACACCCGGTAGGGTTCCGCCCCCGCTTGGAGGACCGCGCGCATCTCACCTTGAGAAGCAACGTCGAAACCGTCCACCTGCTTCCCGATCGACCGCAAGAGCGGATCGTAAGTATTTGCTTTTACCGCATAATGAAGGTCGATGCCGTGAATAGCGCGGCGGAACCGGGCGATTTGCCGAGCGACCGTCTCCAGGTCGTAGACGAAGAGCGGCGTGCCGCCGGCCTCGCGAACCAGCGCATCGGCGCGCCGTCCGCCGATCAGGAGCACCCCCGCCTCGCCGCCGAACGCTTTGGGTATGGGCCCCATCGGCTTGCTCATCCGGCAAGCTCCCGCTTCAGCCGCTCGCGGTCGATCTTGCCGTTGGGGCTCTTGGGCAGGTCGTTGCGCCACAGGATGGCGGAGGGCTGCATGAAATTGGGGAGCTCGCGCCTAAGCCAGGCGCGAAGCGCCGCTTCCGGCCCCTCGCCTCGCACGACGAGCGCGATCGCCTCGCCCAACCGGTCGTCCGGATAGCCCAGGGCCACCGCCTCGGCGACCGCACCGCTCGCCATTGCCGCCTCCTCCACTTCCGTAGGACTGACCCGGTTGCCGCTGGTCTTGATCATCGCATCGTCGCGGCCGACGAAATAGAGCAGGCCCGCTTGGTCGCGCCGCACCCGGTCTCCGGACCAGACGGCGGTGGCGCCCTCAGGCGAGCCCGCCGGCGCCGGCCGGAAGCGCAGGGCGGTGCGGCCGGGATCGTTCCAATAGCCGAGCGCGACGAGGGGCCCGGAATGGACCAGCTCCCCCTCCTCGCCCGGCTCCGCCGGAACGCCGTCGGGGCGGACGACCGTCACTTCCGCCAGCGGGATCGGGGTCCCGATCGAGTCCGGATGGGCGTCGAGCAGCGCCGGATCGAGCGAGGTCGACCGGAACGCCTCGGTGAGGCCGTACATCAGGTGAATCTCGGCGGCGGGGAAAATCTCGCGCATCCGCCGGACGACGGAAGCGGGAAGCCTACCGCCGGAATTGGTGAGACGGCGAAGCGAGAGCGCCGCACCGGGCGTCCAGGGCGCCTCGACCAGCTGCACCCAGAGCGGCGGGACTCCGGCGAGGGTAGTGATGCCCTGCGCCTCCACTGCCCGGATGACGTCGCGCGGCGCGAGATAGTCGAGAGGCACCGCGCAGGCGCCGGCCGACCAGGTCGAGAGGAGCTGGCTCTGGCCGTAGTCGAAGCTTAATGGCAGGACCCCGAGCACCCGGTCGGTCGGAACGAGGCGAAGATATTCCGCCACGGCAATGGCCCCGAGCGAGAGATTGGCGTGGCTCAGCATGACGCCCTTGGGCCGGCCGGTCGATCCGGAGGTATAGAGAAGCTGGACGAGCGACCCGGGATCCGCCCGGCTCGGCGGCAGGCGCTCGTCACGGTCGAGGCAGCGGGCGATCTGCTCGTCGTCGACGAGGGTCGCAATGCCGCTCCGGTCCTCGTCGCTGAGCGTTGCGAGACGCGCCGCATTCGCGACCAGAAGTTCGGCGCCGCAATCGCCGAGGATATGCGCGACCTGGCCGCGCTTCAGAAGGGGGTTGATCGGAACGTGGACCAGGCCGCTTCGGGCGCAGGCGAGCGGGAGGAGGCAGGCCAGGCGGTTCTTGGGGAGCCAGCTCGCGATCCGGGTGCCCGGCGTCCAGTCGGCGGCGAGCGCCGCGGCAAGGCTTCCGACCGCCCGTTCCAGGGCGGCGAAGTCGAGCAGCCCTTCGCGAGTGAGCAGAGCCGGAGCCCCCGGTGCCCCGCGCAGGGGCAGGTGGTCGAGCGGGAAAGGCGTCGAGTCCGGCACCGCGGCTTCCTGCCGCAACCCGCCTGGCGAGGGAAGCGCGCTTGTCGCCGCGCACCGGAGCCGTTAGGCGGCGAAGCGGGCGCTGGAGGGAGCGAATGGCGGTCGAACACGGGGATTCGGAGGAAATCGAGCGCGCCTTGCGGGCAGTCCTCGCCGACATACTCGGCCTGGAGCCGGAGCGGGTCGCCGCCTTCGATGAGTCCACGCCGCTCTTCGGCAGCCTTCCGGAATTCGACTCGCTCGCCGTCGCCGAGCTTCTCACCGCGCTCGAGGAAAGGCTCGGGATCCTGATCGAGGATCACGAAGTGGAGGCGGAGATGATGGAGTCGTTCGGGGCGCTGCTCGCCTTCACGAGAGCCAAGGCGCTGGCGTGAGCGCCGCCGGCGCGGTCGCTTTCGCGCTGGAACGGCTCGGCACGGCCGAGATCGAGCCCCTCTGGCGGGCGCTGGAGGACCGGGCCGACGTCACTTTCTATCTTTCGTGGGAATGGATCGGCGCCTGGCTCGAGGAAGCGGGACCGCCGGATTTGGTCCTCGTTGGCCGGGCCGGCGGGCAGGTCGTCGCCCTCGGCCTGCTTCGAAAGGCGGTGCAAAAGCGGCACGGCTTCGTCCGCAGCCGGACCCTGTGCCTTCATGAGACCGGAGATGAGAAGAAGGATGTCATCTTCATAGAATATAACGCTTTCCTGACCGACCGGCGCTTCGATCCGGTCGAGTCGGAGGCGATCGCCTTTCTCCGGCGCGAGGCCAAGGCGCTCGGCGCGTTCGACGAGATCCAGCTCGGCGGATTCACGCAGGGGCGTTATACCGCCGTCGCGGCCGGGCAGCGGACCCACGTTCACGCCTTGAAGACGACGGCCCAGGTCGACCTCGCCGCGCTTCGCGCCGGCGGGAGCGACTATCTGGCGGCGTTGAGCGCCAACACCCGCCAGCAGATCCGCCGCTCGATACGGCTCTACGAACAGCGCGGCCCGCTTTCGCTCCGCACCGCGGCGAGCGTCGAGGAGGCGCAGACCTGGTTCGAGGCGATGGGAATCCTCCACGAGAAAGCGTGGCGGGCGAAAGGCCAAGGCGGCGCCTGGCGCTTTCCCTTCCTGCTCGCCTTCCACCGCCGGCTGATCGAGACCGCCTTTCCCACGGGCGGGATCGAGATCGTCCGGATCGCCTGCGGCGAGGAGCCGATCGGCTACATCCACTGCCTGGTGCGCGGCGGCTGGATTGGAAGCTATTTAAGCGGCTTCGCCTATGAGAGCGACAACAAGGCCAAGCCGGGGCTGGTCAGCTTCGCCCTGTATATCCAGGAAAAGCTCAAGAACGACGCGCAGGTGTTTGATTTTCTTGCCGGAGACCATCGCTACAAGATGAGCCTGGGGCAGCGGGGCCCGGACATGTACTGGTTCGCCGTGCAGGAGAAACGCTGGCAGCTAAGGCTCGAGGATGCGCTGCGCCGGGTGAAGCAGCGGGTGCTGGGTTAAGCGTCACCCCGGACTTGATCCGGGGTCCACCTTACGATTCGGCGCAGCAGGAAGAAGGTGGATGCCGGATCAAGTCCGGCATGACCGCGCAGTGTTCCCTGACCCTACGCCGCAGCCGCCGCTTCGAAGTCCATCTCGGCGAGGAAGCGCTCGGCGTCGAGCGCGGCCATGCAGCCGGTTCCGGCGGCGGTGACCGCCTGCCGGTAGATCTTGTCCATGACGTCCCCGCAGGCGAACACGCCCTCGACGCTGGTCCGGGTGGTGCCGGTCTCGACCTCGATATAATTGTCCGCGTCGAGCTTGAGCTTGCCCTTGAACAGCTCCGTCGCCGGAGAATGGCCGATGGCGACGAAACCGCCCTCGACGTCGAGCCGGCTGATCTCGCCGGTGACGGTGTCCTTGAGGTCGAGCCCGACGAGCGACTCCGGCTCGCCGCCGGCGACGAAGCGATCGACCACCTGGTTCCACAGCACACGGATGTTGGGATGGGCGAAAAGCCGGTCCTGGAGGATCTTCTCCGCGCGGAGCGAATCGCGACGGTGGATCAGCGTCACCTCGTGGCTGTGGTTGGTCATGTAGAGCGCTTCCTCGACCGCGGTATTGCCGCCGCCGATCACCGCCACCCTCTTGCCGCGATAGAAGAATCCGTCGCAGGTCGCGCAGGCCGACACCCCCCTGCCCTTCAGATGCTCCTCGCTCGGCATGTTCAGCCAGCGCGCCTGGGCGCCGGTGGCGATGACCAGGACGTCGCCGCTATAGACCGTGCCGCCGTCGCCGATCAGCCGGAACGGCCGGCGCGACAGGTCGACCTCGACGATATGGTCCCACATCATCCGGGCGCCGACATGCTCGGCCTGGGCCTGCATCTCCTCCATCAGCCAGGGCCCCTGGATGACGTCGCGGAAGCCGGGATAATTTTCGACGTCCGTGGTGGTGGTGAGCTGGCCGCCCGGCTGGATGCCCTGGACGACGATCGGCGCCATTCCCGCCCGCGCGCCGTAGATCGCCGCCGAGAGGCCGGCGGGCCCCGAGCCGAGGATGAGCATTCGAGTCGAGTGGGTGGCGGGCATCGCGGCGCTTTCGAGGGGAGAGGCAGGGGCGCCGAGATAGGGGCTCCCCCGCCCCCGGCGCAACCCATTTGCCGCCCGCCGGAGCGGCTGGTAGAGACCGCCGCGCGCTCGACTTGAGGAGAGGTGAACATGCCCCACGACAACCCGCTCGGCCTGGACGGCTTCGAGTTCGTCGAGTTCACCGGGCCCGATCCCGACGCGCTCGCCGGGCTGTTCACGGCGATGGGCTTCACCCACATGGGCAACCATCGTTCCAAGAACGTCCGCCACTACCGGCAGGGCGACATCAACTTCATCCTCAACATGGACCCGGCCGGTCAGGCCGCCGATTTCCGCCACGCGCACGGACCCTCGGCCAACGGCATGGCCTTCCGGGTGCGCGATTCGAGGAAAGCGTTCGACATGGCGGTCGAGCGCGGCGCCACGGCGGTCGACTGCCCGCGCGGCCCCGGCGAGCTCGAAATCCCCGCGATCGAGGGGATTGGCGGCTCCTACCTCTACCTGGTCGACCGCTATGGGGCACAGACCATCTACGACGTCGATTTCGAGCCGGTGGCGGGCGCCGATCCGGGCGCGGCGTCGGTCGGCCTCCACACGCTCGACCATCTCACCCACAATGTGAACCGCGGCCGGATGGACCATTGGGCCCAGTTCTACGAGCGCATCTTCAACTTCCGGCAGATCCGCTATTTCGACATCGAGGGGCAGCAGACCGCCCTCGTCAGCCGGGCGATGACCGCCCCCGACGACAAGATCCGGATCCCGCTCAACGAAAGCCAGGACGAGCACAGCCAGATCGAAGAGTTCATCCGCGAATATAAAGGCGAGGGAATCCAGCATCTTGCGCTTGCAACCGATGACATTTTCGCAACCGTCGACGCGCTTCGGGCCAACGGCATCCGATTCCAGGACAGCCCCGAAACCTATTACGACATGATCGACCAGCGCCTTCCCGGCCACGACCATTCGATCGACGAGATGCGCAAGCGGCGGATCCTGATCGACGGCTCGCCGGAGACCGGCGAAGGCCTGCTCCTCCAGATCTTCACCGAGAACATGATCGGCCCGATCTTCTTCGAGATCATCCAGCGCAAGGGCAATCAGGGCTTCGGCGAAGGCAATTTCAAGGCGCTGTTCGAATCGATCGAGCTCGATCAGATTCGCCGCGGAGTGCTCCCGACGGCGAGCGAGCCGGCCTGAGCGAGATCATTCGGGCCTGAGCACCCGTCATTGCGAGCGACGCGAGGCAATCCAGCGGCTCCGGGAGCGGAGATCGGATCGCCGCATCGCTACGCTCCGCGCAACGACGGGTGAGGCCGGACAGTCGAGCCTCAGCCTTCCTCTTCCAGCAGCCGCCGAAGCTTGAGCGCGTCGCCCGTCCCGGCTCCGGACGCGGTGTTGTCGAAGATGCACCAGATGCGCTTGGCCGGCGAGGAACGAAGAGTGGCGGCGAGCGCCTCGAGACGGCCGTCGTCGTAGCTCGACCGGTAGATTACCGGCGAGCCGTGCCACCGCCAATAAGCCAGATCCGGATGTCCACCCGGAACCGCAAAGCGCGGATCCTTGGCAGGATCGGCGGCGACTCGCGCCACCCCCTCCCCCGCCATCAGCGCGTCGGCCTCGGGCTCAAGCCAGCTCGCGTGGCGCGGCTCGCAGGCGATGTCGCCGCCCCACAGCTTGCGGAGCGCCGCGAAGAACCTGGCCGCGGTCTCCTCGTCGAAGACGAGGCTCGGCGGGAGCTGGACGAGGATCACCGCGAGGCCGGGCCCGAGGCCGCGCATCTCCTCCACGGCCGCCGCGAGCAGATCCGTGCAGTCCGCAAGGCGGCGTTCGTGGGTGATCGCCTTTGCAAGCTTGCAGGAGAATCGGAAGGATTCGGGCACCGAGCCGGCCCAGCGCGACCAGGTCGCGGCGCGGCGGGAACGGTGGAAGGACGAGTTGATCTCGGCACAGTCGAACCGTGCCGAATAACGCTCCAGGCCGCTCCCCTCGGCAGGGAAAGCCTCGGCGTCGCGAAGCGGGATCGCCCAGCCCGCGGTCCCGACCCGAACCTCCGGCGCAGCGAGGCCGAGGTCCGGCCCCGCGCCCCGCCTCAGCGGGAGGAACCCGATGCGGGCGTGGCCGGCGGCGTAAAGTGACCGCGCAGCTGACCGGCAAGCGCCAGCAGCGCCTCCTTCAGATCCGGCGGAAGGCTCAAATAGCAGGATAGGAGATCGCTGGCGGCGCCGTCGAGCCATTCCCCTTCCATGCGCTGGCCGGTGAGGACGTAGACGACGTCTACCTTGGCGGCGGCGAGCCGAGCGAGATAATCGGCGCGAAGCTCGCGCCGGTCGTTCTCGTACAGGCTCTGCTTGGGAACGTCGGTGCCCACCAAAGCGGCGAACTCCGCCTGCTTCAGCCCCAGGCGCTTGCGTTCTTCAGCGAGTCTAGCCCCGAAACCCATCGATTTTGCTAATTCCTTGTGAATTCCTACCCGCTAATCGCGGGCGGTACTCGAAACACGGCTCTATTACTTCATTCCACGTGCATTCCGACTGTTGGCCCGAAATGCAAGTGCTGCCGTCCACGAAACCTTTAAAGCCGGACCGCCGCCCCACGGCCGCCCTGCCGAAATTCGTCCGGAGCCCAAGTCCAGTCCGGCGCCTTATGCGCGGCAACACGGCCTTTCATCAAGCGCCTGTGCGCCGAAAGATGCGACAGACAGCCGCTATCGCGTCTCGAAGAGTGGCTCGGGCGCTTGCGAAGGTTGGCATCCGCGGGGCCGGCTGTGCCATAGCCGCGCCATGGAGAGTATCCGGCTACTCATCGGCCTGTTCGGGGCTCGGCGCCCGGCGCAGCTGGCGCTGACCGTGGGGCTGACCCTCGCCGCCGCGATCGCCGAGCTGGTCACGATCGGAGCCACCGTTCCCTTTCTTGCCGTCATCACCGGCCAGGGCCCGGCGGCGGCGCGCCAGGTTCCGGCGTGGTTCTGGTTCGCGCCGCGGCCGTTCGTCGTCGCCGTCCTGCTGCTGGTCGGCTCGGCGGTGGCGGGGGGGGCGATCCGACTTGTGCTCCTGTGGGCGACCCAGCGGCTGATCGCCGGCCTCGGACACGATATCGCGGCGGCGATCTTCGCCAGCACCCTGCGCCAGCCTTATGCCGAGTTCGTGCGGCGCAACAGCAGCGAGATCCTGGCGGGAATGGACAAGGCGCGCGAGGTGGTGAGCGGAGTGCTCCAGCCGGCGATGCAGGGGCTAAGCGGCGGAGTCATCGCCGCGTCGATCGTCGCCCTGCTGTTCGCCGTCGATCCGTTCGCCGCGACGGTGGCGGCAATTTCGGTCTGCGTCGTCTACGTGGCGCTTAGCCTCGGCACCCGCGCCCGCCTTCGGCGCAATTCCGTCATCATCGCCGAATCGGCCGTGTCGCGAACGAAGATCCTGCAGGAGGGGATAGGCGGGATCAGGGACATCATCCTCGAAGGCTCGCAGGCCGTGTTCGAATCGAAATTCGGCGAGGAGGACCTGCGCTTCCGCCACGCGCTCGCCGGGAACACGTTCATCTCGAGCGGGCCGCGCTTCGTGCTGGAAGCCGCCGGAATCGCCGTCATCGCCCTCATCGCCATCATCATGAGCCTGGAGCCCGGCGGAGTCGTGAAGGCGATCCCCGTCCTCGGCGCGCTGGCGCTGGGATCGCAGCGGCTGATGCCGCTCCTTCAGCAGGTCTACAATGCGTGGAGCCAGCTTGCCGGAAACCTCCAATCGCTGCGCGATCTCGAGGCGCTGGTCTCTCTGCCCGTGTCGGGGACGCGGCCGAAGCCGGCCGAAGACGGGGGCTTTGCGGACTCGATCGCTTTCCAAAGGGTCGGCTTCCGCTATCCCGGAGGCCGCTTCGCCCTTCGCGGAGTCGACTTTTCAATCCCGCGCGGGGCGCGGATCGGCATCGTCGGCCCGACCGGCGGCGGAAAGAGCACCCTTCTCGACCTGCTGATGGGCCTGCTCGACCCGAGCGAGGGCGAAATCCTCATCGACGGCCGCCGCCTCGACGACGAGAGCCGAGCGGAATGGCAGGCGCGGCTCGCCCATGTCCCGCAGGCCATCTACCTGGCCGACGACACGATCGCGGCGAACGTCGCCTTCGGTACGCCGCGCGAGTCGGTCGACCGGAAGCGGGTGGAGAGCGCGATCCGGGCGGCGCGCCTCGAAACGTTCATCGCTGAGCTCGAGCACGGCCTGGAGACGGTGGTCGGAGAGCGCGGCATCCGCTTGTCGGGCGGCCAGCGCCAAAGGATCGGAATTGCCCGCGCGCTCTACAAGCGGGCGCCGGTCCTGATCCTCGACGAGGCGACGAGCGCGCTAGACGACGAAACCGAGGCGGAGGTGATCCGCTCCCTCGGGAGCCTCGGGCGCGACGTCACGCTGATCATGATCGCGCATCGCCGCTCCACCCTCGCGGGATGCGACCGGCTGCTCAAGGTGGAGGCTGGCCGGGTGAGCGAGGAGCCGATCCCCTCTCCCTTCGGGAAGAAGGGACGAGAAGATGGTAGCGGAGGAGGGACTTGAACCCCCGACACGCGGATTATGATTCCGCTGCTCTAACCAGCTGAGCTACTCCGCCCCAGGCGACGGCGGGCCTATAGGCAGCGTCGCCGTGGCGGTCAACCGGAGCGGGGGCAAGCCCGATTCCAGCGGCCTCGAACGCTCCGGCCTCGCGGGAACTCCCGCCTACCTCCTGTCGTTAGCGGGCCGACGACGGAGACGAAAAATGGAATTGCTGACCCCGCTCGAAACGCTTTGCCGGATCATCATCCGGGCCCGTGAGAACGAGGCCCAAGTGCCGGCGGCGGACCCCGACGAGGATGCGGACAATGTCGACGATTTCGACGACGAGGGCGGCGAAGGCGCGCTCTCGACACTCGAGGACGAGCTCAACACCGGAGTCGAGGAAGAGCTTCGAGCGACTCTCGACGATCTCGCCGACGACCAGCTCGCCGAAACCCTGGCTTTGGCGTGGGTCGGACGCGGCACCTACGACGTCAGCGAGTGGGACGACGCCTTCGCGGAGGCGAACGACACCGACCCCGAAAGCTCGATCGACGAGCTCATGGACATGCCCCTCCTCGCCTCTCACCTCGACGCCGGCCTCGCCGCCTTCGATTTCAGCTGCGACGGCGTCGGCCAGCTGGACTAAGCCTGTACTCGTTTGCGCGGAGGCGCGGTGACGCGGAGAGACGGTGCGGCGCCTTCTTCTCCGCTGCTTTCGCAGGGGAGGGGGACCATGCGAAGCGCGGTCCCCCTCCCCCGGGAATCCGGGGGGAGGAGAAGATTGGCCTAGCCCCGAAAGGTGAACTGCTTCACCGGCTCCCAGGGGCCTCCCAGGTAGCGCCAGGTTGCAAGGCCCTTGAGCTCAAGCGGCCGGCCGTCGAAGCGGCCGCGGAGCATCTGCTGTAGGCGGCGTGCCTCCTTCGGCTCGACCTTGTTCTGGATCGTGACGTGGGGCGTCCAGCGGCCCGAATCCTGCGGCGTCAGCAGACCGTGCAACCCCGCTGCGAGCTCGAAGCGGATATGCTCGAGTTCCTCGCTCTCCACGCGCAGCGCCGTTCCGCCGCCGAGATCCATCAGGCCCGCAAGCGACGCATGCGGCGCGGGCGCCGCGGCACAGGCGGCGATACGCCGGTGAAGCTCGCCCTCGGCGCTCGGCGGGAGCTGGTGGAACAAGGTGAGGTGCGCCGGCACCCGGTTGCGCTCCGGCGGGAAGTGCGCTCGGCGCAGCTCCTGGAGCCAGCCATTGTCGCCGTCCGCGAACAAGGCGGTGACGAGGAGCGGAGCGCTCAAATCTCGACCTGGCTGCCGAGCTCGACCACCCGATTGGGAGGAAGCCGGAAGAACTCCATCGCGCTTTCCGCGTTGCGGAGCATCCAGGCGAACAGTTTCTCGCGCCATATGGCCATTCCGGGCTTAGGCGAAGCGATCAGGGTTTGCCGGGCAAGGAAGAAGCTCGTCTCCATCATGCGGATGTTGGGGCCGCAGCGCACCGTGCGGAGCGCCGCGGGTATGTCCGTGTCGTCCATGAAGCCGAAGCGCAGCACCAGCCGGTAGAAGCCGCTTCCAAGGTCGGTAAGGCCGCAGCGGCGGTCCTCGTCGACATGCGGCACGTCCTCGATCTCCACGGTGAGAAGCATCACCCGCTCGTGAAGGCAGCGATTATGCTTGAGGTTGTGGAGCAGGGAGGGCGGAACGCCTTCCGGGGAAGCCGTCATGAACACCGCCGTTCCGGCGACCCGGGTCGCGCTGTTGGCGGCGGAGCGGATGAAGATCTCGACCGGCATCGCCGAGTCGCGAAGCCTTGCCCGCATCAGCGAGCGCCCGCGCGACCAGGTGGTGAGGAGGGTGAAGGCGACGATCCCGACGAGCAGCGGAAACCAGCCGCCGTCGGGGAATTTGGTCAGCGTGGCCGCGAAGAAGATCGAGTCGACCAGAAGGAACAAAGCGAGGAGCGGCACGGCGAGCCAGCGCTTCCACTGCCAAAGGACGAGGAGAAGGACTCCGAGCAGGCAGGTGTCGATCAGCATCGCTCCGGTGACGGCGATGCCATAGGCGCCGGCGAGGTCGCTGGAATTGCGGAAGGTGGCGACGAGGGCGATGACCGCCACCATCAGGATCCAGTTGACCACCGGAATGTAGATCGTCGCCTCGCGCGCTCCGGTATGGAGGATCCGGAGGCGCGGAACGAAGCCGAGCTGGATCGCCTGCTGGGTCACCGAGAAGGCGCCGGAGATTACCGCCTGGGTGGCGATCAGCGCCGCGAGCGTGGTGATGATCACGAGCGGCAGAGTGAAGCCGGCGGGGGCGAGGCTGTAGAAAGGGCTGACCAGGGTCCGCGGATCGGAGAGCAGCAGGGCGCCCTGCCCGAAATAATTGAGGGCGAGCGCCGGGAGCACTCCGAAGGCCCATCCGGCCGCGATCGGCCGGCGGCCAAATTGGCCCATCTCGGCGTAGAGCGCCTCCGCTCCAGTCACGGCGAGGACGACCGACCCGAGAGCGAGGAAGGCTCGGCCGGGATCGGCGGCGATGAAGCCGAAGGCATGACTCGGGTCGAGCGCCGCAAGGACGTGCGGATGGCGCGCGACGGCCATCGCGCCGAGCACGGCCAGGGTCAGGAAATAGACGGCGAGTATCGGTCCGAAGGCGCGGGAGAGACGCGGAGCACCGGTCCGGCGGCCGAGGAACAGGAAGGCGAGCAGGAAGATGGCGATGGGAACGATGGCCGGTCCGAAGCTCGGATCGACGATCTCCAGCCCCTCGACGGCGGCAAGAACGGAGATGGCCGGAGTGATCATCGAATCGCCGTAGAAGAGGGCGCAGGCGAAGACGCCGAGCAGGATGATTCCGCCGGGCCGCGCAACCCCGGCGCTCCGCGAGATCAGCGCCAGTAGGGCGAGGCTGCCCCCCTCCCCCTTATTGTCCGCCCGGGTGAGGACGGTGATGTATTTGAGGGTAACGACGAGCATCATCGACCAGAAGATCAGGCTGAGCACGCCCAGCACCGTTCCGGCCTCGACCGGCAGGTGGTGATGGCCTCCGAACGCCTCGCGCAGGGCGTAGAGCGGGCTCGTGCCGATATCGCCGAACACGACTCCGACGGCGCCGAGCGTCAGCGCCGCGAAGCCGGGCCGTGCCCGGCTGGCGCCCGCGGCTTCGGCGGACGAGGAGGTGGCAGCCATGTCGTTTGTCATGTCAGGAAGGAGCCGGTGGCCCTCGCGCGAGTCCCGGGCGAAGCCGGACCGGCGGCGCTTAGCACCGCCGGCCCCCCGCGCGCAACGGCGACAAAGCCCAATCCCGACGTTATAGGCGCGCCAAAAGCCTTAAGCCAAGGAGTCGGAAATGCGCGTCGGCGTGCCCAAGGAGATCAAGAATCACGAATATCGCGTCGGCCTGACCCCCGGCTCGGTGGCGGAGCTCGTCCATGCCGGGCACGAGGTGATCGTCGAGACCAAGGCCGGCAACGGCATCGACTTCGACGACCAGGCCTATGTCGATGCCGGCGCGCGGATCGCTCCCGACGCCGCCTCCACCTTCCGTGAAAGCGACATGATCGTGAAGGTCAAGGAGCCGCAGGCGCAGGAGATCGCCCTGCTCGAGCCCCGGCACCTGCTCTTCACCTACCTCCACCTCGCGCCCGACCGGCCGCAGACGGAAGGCCTGATGCGCTCCGGCGCCACCTGCATCGCCTATGAGACGGTGACGGCGAGCGACGGGTCGCTTCCGCTCCTCAAGCCGATGTCCGAAGTGGCCGGTCGCATGTCGATCCAGGTCGGCGCCCATTATCTCGAGAAGGAGCAGGGCGGCCGCGGGGTCCTGCTCGGCGGCGTTCCGGGCGTGGCCCCGGCACGCGTGGCGATCATCGGCGGCGGAGTCGCCGGCGTGAACGCCGCCCAGATGGCCGTCGGAATGCGTGCCGACGTCACCATCTACGACATCTCCAACGCACGCCTGGCCGAGCTCGACATGTTCTTCGGGAGCCAGATCAAGACCGCCTACGCCTCGAAGTCGACCATCGCCGCCGCGGTGCGCAAGGCGGAGCTGGTCATCGGCGCGGTTCTCGTCCCCGGAGCGGCGGCGCCGAAGCTGGTCACCCGCGACATGCTCAAGACGATGAAGCGCGGATCGGTGCTGGTCGACATCGCGATCGACCAGGGCGGCTGCTTCGAGACCTCGCACGCCACGACCCACGACAACCCCGTCTACGAGGTCGACGGGATCATCCATTATTGCGTCGCGAACATGCCGGGCGCCGTTGCTCGGACCTCCGCCTTCGCGCTGAACAACGCCACCCTCCCCTTCGCGCTCAAGCTTGCGAACCTGGGCGCGGAGGCCGCGATGCGCGCCGACCCGCACCTCGCCGCGGGCCTCAACGTCTCGGGCGGGAAGATCCGCCACAAGGCGGTGGCAGAGGCGCTGGACCTGCCGTTCGAGGCGGCCTGACCTTCGGGAACAGAGACGGAACGCCGGCGTTGGTGGGGGTACGTACCCATCGACAGGAGCGAGACGTGAGCGACGACGTAAAGAGCCAGCCGCAGGGCAATGCCGAGAAGGACCCGGAGGACTGGGTGACCGGCGACGAGAGCATGACCGGGGCCCAGGCCTCCTACCTCAAGACCTTGAGCGAGGAAGCCGGAGAGGAATTCGACGACGGGCTCACCAAGGCCGAGGCCTCGAAGCGGATCGACGCGCTGCAGGAGAAGACCGGGCGCGGGGTGGATCACTAAGCATGTGAACGGGGACACTTTGCTTGCAAAGTGTCCCCGCCCTCCGCTCCCGCTTAGCCGCCCCTCTGCGCCGCCATCGCGCGAGCGCGTTCGATCAGCATGATCTGGCGCTCGATCAGCTCGCGCCATTGGGCGCTCGGCGCCGAGCTTGCCAAAAGGCTCCGCCACATCGCCTCGCCCTCGTCCAGGCGACCGCCCTGGGCGAGCGCAAGCCCGTAGAAGAATCGCGGGGCCGGGTGGGCCGGCGCGAGCCCAGCGGCCCGGCGGAAGGCGAGCTCGGCCGCCGGAGTCACCATCCCGCCCGCGTGGACTGTCAGCGCGTTGGCGTAACCGATCCACAATATGGCGTTTTGCGGATGCGCGCGGATCGCCGATTCGAGGATCTGCGCCGCGCCCTCGGTATTGCCCTCGCGCATGTAGCTTTCGGACAGGGTGAGCCACTGGTCGGAGGCGTCGAAGCGGCCGATCAGATCGTGGCGCAGCGTCGCGAAGGCGGTTTCCGGAACCTGGCGCTGCTCGGCCGCGCGGGTCGGGCTCCCCGGCAGATCGGGGCGGCCCTGCCAGGCGTAGCCGGCGAGCGCGAACAGCAGGGCGGCGGCGACGAGCTGAAGCCCGGTCCGATCGAGCCGGGCGAAGCGCCACAGCGCCGCGAAGAGGGTCAGTGCGGCGGCGAGGATGACGAACCAGCCCATCAGCGCGCCTTCCTTCGGAACCGTCCGCGGGCGAGCCACGCGCCGGCCGCGACGAACAGCGCCGGAGCGGCCCAGAGCGGCCAGGTGAGCGGCTCGACCGGTGGGCGGTAGCTCACCCATTCGCCGTAGCGCTCGACCAGCCAGCGGCGGATCGCCTCGGGCTTCTCCCCGGCCGCGATCCGCTCCCGGACCAGGGCGCGCATGTCGCCCGCCATCTCCGCATCGCTGTCGGCGATCGACTGGCCTTGGCACACCAGGCAGCGAAGGGTCTCCATCAGCGCCTTCGCCGCCGCCTCCTGCTTCGCGTCGGGAAGCTGGGTGTAGGCGTAAGGCGACGGCGGGAGCGAGGACTGGGCTGAGGCGGGAGAGGAAAGCGCGAGGAGGAGGGCCGCGCCGATCCTCCCTGGCACGGGGAGTGGGACCAGGCGGAGCCTGGTGGAGGGGCTGGCACGGAGTCCGAAGCAGCCCCTCCACCGCGCTTCGCGCGATCCCCCTCCCCGTTTCGGGGAGGATTTGAAAAGGACCCTCATTTGGCCTGCTCCCAGGCGGCGTATATCTCGCCGACCTCCTCGGGGCGGATATCGCCGATATGCTGGAGCCGGATGATCCCGCGGCCGTCGACGAGGAAGGTCTCGGGCACGCCCGACGAGCCGAGCGCGAACTGGACCTGGCTTCGCGGATCGGCGCCGATCCGGTCGAACGGGTCGCCATAGGCCTGGAGGAAGGCCGCCACGTCCTCGGGCCGGTCGCGAATGGCGATGGCGTCGATCGGAACGCCGCGCCGCTTCAGCGCCTCGAGCTGGTCCGCTTCGGCGCGACAGGGAATGCACCAGCTGGCGAAGACGTTGACCAGCCTCGGCCGGCCCGATCGCAGGTCGGCGGAACGAAGACCGGCCCGGCCCGGCACTGCCGGCTGGAGCGAGAATTCGGGCATCGGCTTGCCGATCATGTGCGATCGGATCGTCGAATCCCCCGGCTCGCGCAGCTTCACCGCGACGACGACGAGGAAGAGCGCGAACATCGCCAGCGGGAGCCAGAGGAACAGGCGCCTCACGCCAGAGCCTCCTCGGCAGCGGCCGAGCGGCGTGCGCGGCGGACCCGGCCGACCAGCGCGAGGAAGCCTCCGAACGCCACCATCGCCCCGCCCAGCCAGATGAGGGTGACGAACGGCTTCCACCACAGGCGCAGCTGCCACCGCCCCTGCGCGTCCGACTTGCCGAGCACGGTGTAGAGCTGACCGTCGAGCCGGGTGGCGATCGCAGCCTCGCTCGTCTCGGTCGGCGGGGCGAAGAAGGCCCGCGCCTGCGGACGCAGGTCGAAAGGCGCCTGGCTACCCCGGCGGGCGGTGAGCCGCCCCTCGATGGCCGTCCAGTTCGGCCCGACGATCGGCCGCACCGAGTCGAAGCGGATGGACCAGGGTCCGACGCTTACCGTCTCCCCCGCCCGGGCGGCGACGAGCCGCTCCTGCGTAAAGGCGGCGTTGGACGCCATGCCTGCGAGGCTGACGGCGATCCCGAGGTGCGAGACGACCATGCCCCAGGTGAAGAGCGGGGTCCGGCGCAGGTTTCGGCCCCACAGAGGCGCGAGGCTCGCCACCCCGACCCCAGCCGCGAGCACCAGCCCGAGCAGCTCGAGGATCGAGAGACCCGGCGCCAGGAGAAGGACGAGGAGGAGCGCGACAGCGGTGACGCCGAGCGGGATGGCGAGCCGCCGCGCCGCCTGCGCAAGCCGGTCGCGTCGCCAGCGGAGCACCGGTCCCGCCGCCATCGCCACGACCAGCGCCAGGGCGATCGGCCCGGCGACGGCGTTGAAATAAGGCGGGCCTACGGAGACCTTCACCCCCATCGCCTCGGTCGCCAGCGGATAGAGGGTGCCGATCAGCACAAGGCCGAGAAGCACGGTGAGGAACAGGTTGTTGAGCACCAGGGCGCCCTCGCGGCTCACCGGCTCGAACGTCGTCCCCTCCTTCACCGTGCCGACCCGCGCCGCGAACAGCGCCAGCGCGCCTCCGATGTAGAGGGCGAGGAGGATCAGGATGAAGGCGCCCCGACGGGGATCGACGGCGAAGGCGTGAACGCTGGTGAGGATGCCCGAGCGGACGAGAAAGGTCCCGACCATCGACATGGAAAAGGCGACGACCGCGAGCATCACCGTCCACGCGCGGAGCGAATCGCGGGTAGCGAGGACGGTGACGGAGTGAAGCAAGGCGGTGGTTGCGAGCCACGGCATCAGCGAGGCGTTCTCGACCGGATCCCAGAACCACCAGCCGCCCCAGCCCAATTCGTAATAAGCCCAGTAGGAGCCGGCGGTGATCCCGAGCGTCAGGAAGATCCAGGCGCCGAGGATCCAGGGGCGCATCGCCCGGGCGAAGGCGGGGCCGACGTTGCGGGTGACGAGCGCGCCCACGGCGAAGGAAAAGCCGATCGAGACTCCGACATAGCCGAAATAAAGGGTGGGCGGATGGAAGGCGAGCCCCGGGTCCTGGAGCAGGGGGTTCAAGCCGTTGCCCTCGACCGGCGGCGGATCGAGGCGGCGGAACGGGTTGGAGGCGAAGAGCAGGAAGACGTAGAAGCCGAGCCCGATCGCCGCCTGGGCTGCCAGGGTCGCGATCAGGGTCCGCTCCGGGAGCCGCCGCTCGAGCAAGGCGACCGCGGCTCCGGCGAGGGCGAGGACGCTCACCCAGAGCAGCATCGAGCCTTCGTGATTCCCCCAGGCTCCGGCGAATTTGTAGAGCCAGGGCTTCAGGGTGTGGCTGTTCGCCGCGACCAGCTCGACCGACAGATCGGTGCGCAGGAACAGCTGGATGAGGAGCAGGAACGACAGGCCGACGAGCAGGGCCTGCGCGACCGCGACGGGCCGGACGGCCCGGGACAGTATGTCCACTTCCCCAGCCTCGCCCGGCAGCGACCTGAGCGCCATCGCCCCAAGCACGAGCTGGAGCAGGCTCAAGGCGGCCGCGAGCCAGAGCGCGGCGAGGCCGGTCTCGGCCATCATGTCAGGCTCTTGCTCTTGTGCTCGCCCTTTTTGGAATCGAGCTCGGGCGGACGGTAATTCTCGTCATGCTTGGCCAGTATCTCGTCGGCGACGAACAGGCCGTCGGGCTGGAAGCGGCCCTCGGCGACCACTCCGCTCTTCTCCTTGAACAGGTCGGGCACGATCCCGCGGTAGCGGACCTCGATGGTGCGGTCGGTCTCGTCGCCGACGGTGAAGCCGATGGTGAGCCCGTCCGGCGCGCGTCGGATCGAATGCTCGCGCACCATCCCCCCGATGCGGACTGCGCGACCCTGCGGAACGCCTTGGCGGGCGACGTCGCCGGGCGTGTAGAAATAAGCCGCCTGGTCCTTGAGCGCCGACATGGCGAGGAGCGCCGCGCCGAGCATGGCGGCGACGGCGAGGACGAGCAGGGTCAGGCGCTGGTTCTTCGGCTTCACCGCTCGCCCTTCATCGCCTCTGCGGCCGACTCGGCGCGGCGCATCGCCGCGAAGCTTGCGCCGAGGAGGGCGAGGGTTCCGGCCACGGCGATGCCGTAGGCCGCGGCGACGAAGGCCCAGTGGCTCATGCCGCGAGCCGCCGCATCCGCGCCTCCACCTTCTGGCGGGCGAGCGCGGCGCGCATCCGCATCAGGACGATCGCACCGAACAGCAAGGTGAAGCCGATCGCCGCGACGAGCAAAGGCCAGAGCATCGAGCCGGCGATCTTCGAGCCCGAAGTGCCGATCGACTGGCCCTGGTGGAGCGAGCGCCACCACAAAACGGAATAATGGATGACGGGCAGGTTGACCGCCCCGACCAGTCCGAAGATCGCCGCGAGCCTCCCCTCCCCGCCTTTCTCCCGCTCCGCCTCGGCGAGCGCGATATAGCCGAAGTAGAGAAAGAGGAGGACGAGCATGGAGGTCATCCGCCCGTCCCATTCCCACCACGTCCCCCAGGTCGGGCGGCCCCAGATCGAGCCGGTGGCGAGGCAGATGGCGGTGAAGACGGCGCCGGGAACCGCGATCGCCCGGGCCGCGACGGCCGCGAGCGGATGGCGCCACACGATCTGCATCAGGCTTGCCGCGGCGAGCCCGGCCCAGCCGGCCATTCCGAGCCAGGCGGCCGGAACGTGGACGTACATGATCCGCACCGTCTCGCCCTGCAGATAGTCCTTCGGGCTAAGCAGCAGGCCGCCGGCGAGGGCGAGCGCGACCAGCAGCCCGCCGCCCCAGCCGAGCCAGGCGGTGAGAGGCCGCGCAAGCCTCAAGAAACGTGCGGGATTGGCGAATATATGCATGGGTCCCCGCGCGGTTCTTAGCCGAGACCGGGGCGTTGGGGACAGTAACTTTTACTATCCGTCGCCCCAGCGAAGGCTGGGGCCCGGGGGATGAAGAACGCCGCGCCTTTCACCCCCTGGGGTCTCAGCCTGCGCTGGGACGACGAGGGAGCGGTTACGTTTCGAGACGACGGCCGCTAGGCACCGTGGCGATGGGACATTCGACCGCCCCCCTTCCCGGCCGCCCGAGCCAGAACCGGCTTCTCGGCATCGGGCTTCGGATCGGCGCCGCGACGTCGTTCGCGCTGATGGCGGCGACGATCAAGCTCGGTTACGCCGCGGGAGCCTCGACGGTGGAGCTTGCTTTCTACCGCTTCGCCTTCGGCCTTCCGCCGCTTCTGATCTGGATCGCGGCAAGCCGCAATTTCGGCGCCTGGCGGACGGCGCGCCCGACGGCGCATGCCTGGCGGGCCTGCGTCGGCCTGTCGACCATGCTGCTCGCTTTCTCCGGCCTCGCCTATCTGCCGCTCGCCGAATCGACGACGATCGGCTTTGCCGCGCCGCTCTTCGCGGTGGCGCTCTCGGCGCTGGTGCTGAAGGAGCCGGTCGGCCGCCACCGCTGGAGCGCCGTCGCGCTGGGTTTTGCCGGAGTGCTGATCGTCATGCGGCCGGCGGGGACGCACCTGCCGCCGACCGGCCTCCTGCTCGCCACCCTTGCCGCCTTGGGCGTGGGGGTGGTGACGATCACCATCCGCCAGATCGGCCGGACCGAAGGCACGCAGACCATCGTCTTATGGTTCAGCCTTTTGTCGATGACGGCGCTGGCGGCGCTGATGCCCTTCTTCGCCCGAGCCCATCCGGCCCACACCTGGCTGATCCTGTTCGCGCTCGGCTGCTTCGGAGGCGTCGGCCAGCTCTTCCTCACCGCCTCGCTGCGCTTCGCCCCGGTCTCGGTGGTGGTTCCGTTCGACTATCTGCAATTGCTCTGGGCGGTGAGCCTCGGCTGGCTGCTCTTCGCGACGCCGGTGCCGGCGACGACCTGGGCCGGAGCGGCGGTGATCATCGCCAGCGGGCTCTACTCGCTCTGGCGCGAGCATGTCCTCGGCCGCGAAAAGCCGCGCCTCGCAAACCCGCTCTAGGGAACCGCGAGTCGCCCGGGCCGGTTCTGCGGGCCATGAGTAATCGTGTGTCCATGCCGCTTTGGCCGGCCTGGGCGCTGGCCGGCCTCACCGCCGCCTGCGCCTACCCCGCCGTGACGGCCCCGTCGCCCGCCGCCGCCGAGCCCGCCGAAGCCGATACGGCCGCCGAACGCTACGAGGCGCGCGGGCAGGAGCCGGGGTGGCTGCTCGTCATCCACGACGGACGGATCGATTATTCCGGACGCTATGGCGAGAAGAAGATCAGCGTCGCGCGCCCGGACCCGAGGCCGAGCTTCAACGGCCTGCGCTACGTCACGCCGCGGCTCACCGTCGACGTCACCTACGTGCGCTGCAACGACGCGATGAGCGGGCGCGGCTTCGAGCACCGAGTCACGGTCACCGCCGACGGCGAGACGGTGACGGGATGCGGCGGCAGGCGGCGGCCGGACTGGGATTCATGAAGGCGAAAGGTCCCAAAGGTCGCACCAAAGGGCCGCCTGACATAGGAACAAGAGCGACTCCATCCAGCCTGCAATGCCTGGGCCAGCCTGAATCACGGAATGGGGACACGTAATCTTCGTCAAAAGTACGTGTCCCATTTCTCCCGGTCAGAGCTGCTCCCAGCCGTTCTGGGTGCAATAGCCGACGAACTCGTCCTCGCTATATTGCGAGTAAGTCCCGTCCAGCGTGTATTGCACGTAGCGGAAGCCGCATTCGGGCGTGATGTGCCCGACCACCGTCGTATGCGACGCGTCGCTGTACAGGGTCGTGAAATAGGCGGCTTCGCGATAGTCGGCCTGGGCGGGCCCGGCCGCGAGCGTAGCGGCGCCAAGGGCGGCGATCGAGTAACCCAGGATTTTCTTGATCATTGTAAATCTCCACGGTTCATCAAAGGTCGCATTGCCGGCGCCCCTCGCCAACCCTGCGAATTGAAAGTAGAACTCAAGGTAAGTCGGAAATCCAGCAATAAAATTGGAACACGGCCCAGTTGTTCTAAACGCGCGCTGCCCTGACGACGAGCGCCGGCGTCGAAGCCGTCTGGGGCGCTACTCCGCCGCCTCCGCCGTGTCGTCATCGGCCGCCAGCTTGGTCAGCACGCGCGGCACCGTGTCGACGACGGGAAGCGGCTCGATCTCCTTGGCGCCGCCCGACACTTCCAGAGCCTCGAACCGCTTGGCCTGGGTCATCACCTGGCTCTCGAGGCTTCCGACGAAGCTGTTATAGGCGCCGGTGGCGAGATCGAGGTTGCGGCCGAGGCGCGCGACATGGCCGCCCATCGTGGCGAGGCGGGCGTGGAGCTCCTTGCCGAGCCGGGCGATCTCGGCGGCTTCCTCGGCAAGCTTCTCCTGCCGCCAGACGCTGGCGACGGTGCGCGCGATGGCGACGAGGTTGGTCGGGGTGGCGAGGAGCACCCGTCGCTCGAACGCCCATTCCCAAAGCCGGTCGTCCTGCTCCAGCGCGGCGGTGAGGAAATGCTCGCCGGGAATGTACATGACGACATAGTCCGCGGCGCCGCCGAACTGGTCCCAGTAATTCTTTCCGCCGAGTTGCTGCGCGTGGTTGCGGATCGATTGCGCGTGCGCCTTGAGGTGGGCGGAGCGGATCGTCTCGTCTACCGCCTCCGAGGCGTCGAGAAAGGCGTTCAACGAGCATTTCGCGTCGATGATCAGCTTGCGGCCGCCCGGCAGGTTGACGACCACGTCCGGGCGAAGCCGCCCGTCGTCGGTGTCGACCGACACTTCTGAGCGGAAGTCGGCGTAGGGCGACAGGCCGGCCTGCTCGAGCACGTTCTTCAGGCTCTGCTCGCCCCACCGGCCGCGCGACTTGGGGCTGTGGCGAAGAGCGCTAACCAGCTTCGCGGTCTCGTCGCGCACCTGGCTCTGGCCGGAGCGGACCAGCTCGACCGCCTCGCGCAGGCTCGCATAGGAATCGACCCGCTCCTTCTCGACCTTGGAGAGGCCTTCTTCGTAGCGCTTCAAGGTCGCCTCGACCGGCTGCAGCAAGGTGCGCAGATGCGCCTCGGTCTTCTCGCTGGCCTGGCCGAAGCGGGCGTCGGCGCGCTCGAGGAACTGCTTCTGAGCCTCGCCGAGCAGCTTTCCGCCGATCTCGCTGAACTGCGCCGAAAGCGCGTCCCGAGCCTCGGTCAGCGCCTTGAGCTGGGCCTGGAAGGCGCGGTCGCGCTCCTGCTGGGTCGAGGACAGGCGGGCGCATTCCTGCTGCGCGGACGAGCAGTCGCGGCGCATCTCCTCGAGCTTGGCGGCAAGCTCCGGCACCTGCTTGGCCCGCTCCTCGGCGGCGGCGAGATCGGCGATCGCCCGGCGGAAGTCGTCGAGCCGCTGGTCCCGCTCGGCGCGGAACGTCGCGGCCTGGCGCCCACCCAGGAACCAGCCGAGCCCCGCGCCGGCGAGGGCGGCGACGGCGACGACGATGAGAACCAGCGGGCCCATTGTTCTACCTCTCGGAACGAATGGCGAACCTAAAGCAGGGGCGGCGCGCGCTCAAGAGCGAGGGTGGCGGTTGTCCACAGGAAAACAGGCCGTATCCACATTCAGCCTAAGCCCCCTCTCCCCTTGGGGGAGAGGGGTGATGGGAGCCAGCGCCTGTGAATGTCGATACAGCCAAGTTCCCTATCTCTCCGAGGGTGCCCCGCCCACCCGTCCAGAGACTGCATCCCCGGAGGGGAGCGGGAGCAAGGGCGTGTCGTTCCGCCCCAAATGGTGCGCGACGGCACGGACCCAACCCGCATGCTCCTCCCGAACCTTGGCGAAGGCCCCGGGTTCGAAGCCGCCACGCGCTCGATAGCCGACGGCGGTGAGGCGGCGGACCATCTCGTCGACCGTGCCCGCGGGCAGCGGCTTGCCCTCCGGTTCCAGCCCGACGAGGCGCGCCACGTCCTCGGCCATCCGGCAGCCGTCCTCGCGCAGCAGGACGGCGAGGCCGCGCAGCTCGGGAGCGTGGAGCCAGAGCTCGACGATCAGCGCCAGATCGAGGAGCGCGCCGAGCGCGGCGGGCCAGCCGGAGCCGGTGCCGATCGTCCGGAAATAGATGAGCGAGGGGTGGGAAGTGTGGCTCTGACGAACCGTTGCGCACCAGGTGCGGCCGTCGCGAAGCACGTGGGCAAGCTCGGCGTGGAGGCCGAGATCGGCATATTTCTCGAGGAGCGAGACGGCCGAAGGCGGCTCGCCGGCGGAGGTCTTGAGCTTGAGGATCCCGGCGTCGCGATCGGCGATGCTGCTCTGCACCTCGAGCAGGTAGGTGACCGCCATGGTCATCACGGCTAGGCCGCAAAACCCGGCCGCCAGAACCATCCAACGCGCGACTCCAAGGGCCTGCGAGCCGCTGTCGCCGATCGTCACGAGCGCGCTTCCCGCCGCGTAGACCGCGTCGCCGAGGCTGGCGAGACGCGGCTCGAACGACGCGCGCAGGGCATGGGCGACCAGGCCGAATCCGAAGGCGAGCAGAAGCATCCACAAAGCGAAGGAGAGAACGAGGACGAGCGGCGCGAACAGGGTCGAGAGGCCGCGCCGACGCCCCCTCACCCGCTTCCACACCGGCAGGAGCAGGAAGGTGATCCGCCGCGCGGTGTGGATGGCGGCGTGGCTACCGCCGGGAACGATGACCGTGTCGAACACGTCGCGAAGGGTCATCGCGACGAGCGCGAGGCCCAGAATCAACTCGGCGGCGGAGAGGAACATGGACGGGCAACGCGCCGGGGGGTGTTACTATCCCCTCTCCCGCCCGCGGGAGAGGAGGGGCCCGAGCGAAGCTTGGGAGGTGAGGGTCTTTGGCACGGCGTCCGAAGAGAAGAAGAAGACCCTCACCCTACCCTCTCCCGCGAGCGGGAGAGGGGAAGAGAGGGGGGAATGTGTCAGTCCCCGTCCGTCGTATGCGCCTCGGCCCTCGCCGGATCGCCGGGGCTGCCGGCATGGCCCTCCCACCAATAAGGCTGGCGGGTGCGGGTGCCGGTGGCGACTTCGTTCAAGGTGGCGCTGTCGTAGAGCCGGCCGCCGAGCATCACCTCGCGGACCTTGTCGCTGTTGCGGATGTCGACCGTCGGATCGGCGTCGAGGACGACGAGGTCGGCGAGCTTGCCGACCTCGAGCGAGCCGACGTCGCGCTGGTACCCCAAGGACGTGGCCGGCATGATCGTCGCGGCGCGCAAGGCCTCGATCGGGCTCCAGCCGCCGCGGACGAACGACCACATCTCCCAATGCGGCCCGAGCCCCGCCTGCTGGCCGTGGGCGCCGATCGACACCTGCACGCCGCGGTCGGCGAGCTTCTTGGCCTCGCGGGCGCTGTCGGCGTCGACATAATCCTCCTCGGGCGCCATCTCGCGGCGCACGTTCTGCGCCTGGAGAACGCCCGGCGGTATGTGGCGGGTCAGCAGGGGGTGCTTCCAGACGTCCATGTGCTGGCGCCAATAGGGATCGCCTGCGGGTCCGCCGTAGGTGACGACCAAAGTCGGGGTGTAATTGGTCTTCGTCTGAGTCCAGAACTGGACGACGTCGTCGTAGAACACGCGGAGCGGGATATTGTGCTCGAGCGTCGAATCGCCGTCCTGGATGAGCGTTATGTCCATGCCGTAGAGCGAGCCCCCCTCGGGGACGACCTCCATCCCTTCGCGCTGAGCGGCGGCGACGACCATCTGGCGCTGCTCGCGGCGCGGCTGATTGTAGTTCTTGACGCTCCTCGCCCCCTGCGCCTTCAGGCGGCGGACGTGCTGGAGCGCGTCTTCCAGGGTGTTGACCTCGGCATAGACGTCGGCGGCCTTGGCTCCGTAGATGATCTCGCCGGTCGAGAAGGTGCGCGGGGCGAGGATCTTGCCGGCGCGCTGAAGTTCGGACGCGGGAAAGATCTCGGCCGAGCGCGACGACGGATCGTGGATCGTCGTCGTCCCCATGGCGAGGTTCACCATCGACGACCAATTCTGCTGCGGGACGAGATCGTCCTCGCCCTGCGGCCCATGGGCATGGGCGTCGACGAGACCCGGAATGATCGTCTTGCCGGAGACGTCGACCGTCTTCGCGCCGGCCGGAATGGCGACCTCGCCGCGCCGGCCGACGGCGGCGATCCGGTCGCCGCGGATGACGATCACGCCGTCGTCGATGATCCCGCCGTCCTTGGCCGCCATCGTGACGATGCGGGCTCCGGTCAGGACGACCGTCCCGGTGGGCTTGTCGGCCGCGACCTCCATCGACAGCGACACGCCGCTTCGGGGCGGCTGGAACTTGGGCGCGTTCTCGGCGGGCGGGCCCGAGCCGAACAGGGCGGCGGTGTCGGCGGTGTAGACCGTCGGGCCGACGCTCCAGTGGAGCCGGCGGCCGCCCTCCGACCAGTTGATGAAGTCGGCCGCGTCGCCGCTCACGCGGGTGACGGGCAGCGGCCCGCCTTTCTCGTCGGCCGAGACGTCCTGGGTGCCGGGCAGGAGCGGCATGACGAAGGCCTGGTAGTTCTGGCGGAAGGCGAGATACTGGCCGTCGGGCGACACTTCATAGTCGCTGACCATCTCGCCGGTCGAATGGACCCTTTTCGCCTCGCCGTTCAAGTCGGTGCTGACCAGCTGGCGCTTGCCGCCGGCCGTGCCGATCATGAAGATGCGATCGTTGGAGGCGGCGAACTGGGGCTCGGCGCCCTCCTTGGCGACCCGCACCGGAACGCCGCCGGCGCTTGCGACGCGGTAGATGCCCGGATTCTCGCCCCAGGAATCGGAGGTGAGGAAGCCCCCCTGCCCTTTCTCGAAGACCAGGGTCTTGCCGTCCGGCGAGAAGCGCGGCCGTGCATAATGGCCGGGCTGCGTCGTCACGTCCCGCGCCGCTCCGCCGGCCGCGGCGACGGTGCGAAGGTGCCCCAAGCCGCGATCGGTCCAGCCGACGAAGGCGATGGTGCGGCCGTCCGGCGACCAGGTCGGGAACAGCTCGAACTCGGCCTCGTCGCCCTTGACCAGGCGGCGCGCCGCGCCTCCGGCCATCGGCTTCACCCAAAGCTTGCCGAGAGTCTCGAAGACCACCTGGCGGCCGTCCGGCGAGACGGTCGCCCAGCGCGGCATCTTGGTCGAGAAGCGGTCCGGCGCCACCTCGACCTGCGGGTGGGTGGCGTCGATCACCACCCTCGTGTCGCTGATCCGGAAGGGGATCTCGGCCGCTCCGCCGCCGTCCCAGTTCACCCGCCGGATCCTGCCGCCGGCCCAGAAGACGACGCTCCTGCTGTCGGGGGTCCAGGCCATGTTGGGATAGACGCCGGTGACCGCCCAGGTCTCCTGCACGTCCTGGTCGAGCGCGTCGTAGATCTTGCGCTCCTCGCCCGAGACGAGGTCCTTGACGTAGAGCTTCGAGCGCGCCCGCTCGCGGCGGACGAAGGCGATCTTCTTCCCGTCCGGCGAGGGCGTCGGGCGGACCGAGCCGCCGACCCCGGAGACGGCGGTGCTCGTCTCGCCGGTGTCGAAATCGTAGCGCTCGATGTCGAACAGGTCGCCGTTGGAATTCTGGGCATATTGGAAGATCGGACCGGGCGTGATGTTGCGCGTGAAATAGACGCTCTTGCCGTCATGCGCGTAGATCGGCTCGCCCAGCTCCTTCTGGTGCTGCTCGTTCGGTCGCTTGACCAGCGGAACGCCGCCGCCGCCCGAGACGTGATAGAGCCAGACCTCGCCGGTGCCGAGCGAGCGGCCGGTGGTGAAATGCTTCTTGGCGACGATGAATCGGCCGTCGGGGCTCCAGCTGGGCTGGTTCAGGAGGCGGAAGTCCTCCTTGGTGAGCTGGCGCTTGTCCGAGCCGTCGGCGTTCATGATCCAGATATTGTCGCCTCCGGCGCGGTCGGAGACGAAGGCGATCCGCCGCCCGTCGGGCGAGAAGCGCGGCTGCTGCTCGTAGGGCAGGCCCTCGGCGATCCGTCGGGGCGTCCCGCCGGCCGCGGGCATGGTGTAGATGTCGCCGAGCAGGTCGAAGGCGATCGTCCGGCCGTCGGGCGAGACGTCGACGTTCATCCAGCTGCCCTGGTCGGTGTCGATTCGGATCTCGCGGGTCGTCATCCCCGCAGGGGCGCTGACGTTCCACTTGTCCGGCTTCTTCTCGGGCTGAGTGGCGGGGCTTCGGGCGGCGGTGGGAGGAAGCGGTCCGGTCACGCGCTGCTCGGGATTCTGGACCTGGTTCTCGGGCGCCTGGGTCTCGGCAACGGGCTTGTCGGGCGGCGGAGACTGCTTCGTCGGTACCGGCGCCTGGGCGCCGGCCTGAGACATGACGAAGAGCGCGGCGAGGACACCCGACAGCCGGTATTTCATGCAATTCCCTCCTGGGCTTTTGAGCGAGCCTTAAGAGGGAAATCGGTGCGCGTCTCGCCGGAAATTGCGGCGGTGGGACGACTCCGCCGGTCGCGCGAATGGCGAGCTTGGTGAGGTTTCACCCAAAGCACCAAAGCACCAAAGAGGCATCCGCGGCTCGCCGGCCGCAGGCCAATCCCAGCCGTCGGAGCACCTTGGGCATGAGGATCGCTGCGCGATCGGGTGCGGCAAGGCGCGCCTTTGGTGCTTTGGTGCTTTGGGTGAAACCGGCGGAGGCGCCGGTGACCGGCACGATGAGGGGGTGAAAAGCGCCGCGCCTTTCACCCCCTGGGATCCCAGCCTTCGCTGGGATGACGGTCTTGGCCGGGCAGGTCGCCCGGCGGGCCCGTCAGTAGCGGTAGTGGTCGGGCTTGAACGGACCCTCGGTGGGGACGCCGATGTAGCTCGCCTGCTTGTCGGAAAGCTTGGTGAGCTTGACGCCCAGCTTTTCGAGGTGGAGCGCGGCGACCTTTTCGTCGAGGTGCTTGGGAAGGACGTAGACGTCGTTCTTGTACGTCTCGGCCTTGGTCCACAGCTCGATCTGGGCGAGCGTCTGGTTGGTGAAGCTCGCCGACATGACGAAGCTCGGGTGGCCGGTGGCGTTGCCGAGATTGACCAGGCGGCCCTTCGACAGGACGATGATCTTCTTGCCGTCCGGGAACTCGACCTCGTCGACCTGCGGCTTGATCTCGGTCCACTTCATGTTCTGAAGCGCGCCGATCTGGATCTCGCTGTCGAAGTGGCCGATGTTGCAGACGATCGCCATGTTCTTCATCGCCCGCATATGGTCGACGGTGATGACGTCGGCGTTGCCGGTGGCGGTGACGAAGATGTCGGAGCGCTTCACGGCGTCCTCCATCGTCACGACCTCATAGCCTTCCATCGCCGCCTGAAGCGCGCAGATCGGGTCGATCTCGGTAACGAGGACGCGGGCGCCGCCGTTGCGGAGCGAAGCGGCGCTGCCCTTGCCGACGTCGCCGAAGCCGGCGACGGTGGCGACCTTGCCGGCGAGCATCACGTCGGTGCCGCGGCGGATCGCGTCGACCAGCGATTCCTTGCAGCCGTAGAGATTGTCGAACTTCGACTTGGTGACGGAGTCGTTGACGTTGATCGCCGGGAAGGGAAGCTTGCCCTGCTTGGACAGCTCGTAGAGGCGGTGGACTCCGGTGGTGGTCTCCTCCGACACGCCCTTGATCGCCTGCACCGTCTTGGTGAGGAAGCCCGGCGACTTGGCGATGACGCGGCGGACGGTGGCCTGGAAAACCTCCTCCTCCTCATTCTCCGGAGCCGGGAATTCCTCGCCCGCCTCGATGCGCGCGCCCCACAGAGCGAACATGGTGGCGTCGCCCCCGTCGTCGAGGATCATGTTGCAGGTTTCGCCATTCCCCCAGTCGAAGATGCGCTCGACATAATCCCAATATTCCTCGAGCGTCTCGCCCTTGACGGCGAAGACCGGAACGCCGGTCGCGGCGATGGCGGCGGCGGCATGGTCCTGGGTCGAGAAGATGTTGCAAGAGGCCCAGCGGACCGTCGCTCCGAGCGCGGTCAGGGTCTCGATGAGGACGGCGGTCTGGATCGTCATGTGGAGCGAGCCGGTGATGCGCGCGCCGGTCAGCGGCTTCGACTCGCCGAACTCGGAGCGAAGCGCCATCAGGCCGGGCATCTCGGTCTCGGCGATCTCGATCTCCTTGCGGCCATATTCGGCCAGGGCGATGTCGCGGATCACATAATCGTCGAACTGGGTCTGGGGCTGGGTCGCCACGGGGAACTCCGTCAAAAATGAGAAAAGGTGAGCCAAAGGCTTGCCGGCGCCTTAGCCTCGCCGGGGCGGAGATGCAAATATAAAGATATCTTTATATGTGGGTTCGAGCACGTCGCCCCAGCGCAGGCTGGGGCCCCGGGGGGTGAAAACCACCGCGCTTTTCACTCCCTGGGATCCCAGCCTTCGCTGGGATGACGGTGCCTTAGCCGATGGCGAGAAACTTGGCTCGGCGCTGGGTGCGGAGGGCCTCGCCGCTTTGGGTGGAGAGCGAGTCGAGCTCCTCCTCCAGCGCCTGGCCCAGGCTGCGCATCGCCGCGGCGGGATCGCGGTGGGCGCCGCCGACCGGCTCGGGGACGATCCGCTCGATGACTCCGAGCTGCTTCAGGTCCTGCGCCGTGACCCGCATCGCCTCGGCCGCGTCGGCCGCCTTTTCGGCGGTTCGCCAGAGGATCGAGGCGCAGCCTTCCGGCGAGATCACCGCGTAGACGCTGTGCTCCAGCATCAGCACCCGGTTGGCGGCGGCGATGGCGATGGCGCCGCCCGAGCCGCCTTCCCCGACGATCGCGGCGACCATCGGGACCTTGAGCGCGAGGCATTGCTCGGTGCCGCGGGCGACCGCCTCGGCCTGGCCGCGCTCCTCTGCCTGAACTCCGGGAAAGGCGCCGGCGGTGTCGACGAGGGTGACGACGGGAAGCCCGAAGCGGTCGGCCAGAGCCATCAGCCGGACCGCCTTCCTATAGCCTTCGGGCTTGGCCATTCCGAAATTGTGCTTGAGCCGGCTCGCGGTGTCGTCGCCCTTCTCCTGGCCGATCAGCATCAGCCGGCGGCCGCCGAGCCGGGCGAAGCCCCCGACGACGGCGGCGTCCTCGCCGAACTTGCGGTCTCCGGCGAGCGGGATGAAATCGTCGAACAAGGTCTCGACATAATCCTTGAAATGCGGCCGGTCCGGGTGCCGGGCGACCTGGGTCTTCTGCCAGGGGGTGAGCCTGGCATAGGTGTCGCGGAGCATACGATCCGACTTGGCCTCGAGCCGGCCGATCTCGGTGTCGATGTTGAGATCGCCGGACTGCGCCGTCTCGCGCAGGTCCTCGATCCGCTGTTCGAGCTCGGAGATCGGTTTTTCGAAGTCGAGGAAGGTGGGCATAAGCGGGCGCGGGTTAAGGCCTGGGCCGGTCGTTGGCAATGGCGGGATAGATATGGAAACCCCTCTCCCCGGCGGGGAGAGGCTGGGAGAGGGGGCTCGGCTTCAGCGAGCAGCCACGGACGCCGAACCCCCTCACCCCGACCCTCTCCCCCTTGGGGAGAGGGAGGATGCATCGGCGAGGGGGTGCCTCGCATTGACGAGCTCGACGAGCCGGCGGCTGTCGACGTGGGTGTAGATCTGGGTCGTGGCGATGTCGGCATGGCCGAGCAGGAGCTGGAGCGCGCGAAGGTCGGCTCCGCCTTCGAGCAGGTGCGTTGCGAAGGCGTGGCGGAGGACGTGCGGGCTGATCCGCTCCGGCGGGATCCCGGCCTCGGCGGCGAGCTCGCGGACGAGCTGGAACAGCCGCACCCGGCTTAGATGCTTCTTGCCCGAGGGGAACAGCCAGGGCTGGTCGCGCGGCACCAGCGCCGCCCAGTCCGCCACGGCCGCCAGGGCGCGGTCGGAGATCGGCACCAGCCGCTCCTTGTCGCCCTTGCCGCGAAGGATGAGGAAGGGCTGGTCGGGCCTGACCGCGTGGCGCGGGAGAGAGACCAATTCGGTCGCCCGAAGCCCCGAGCCGTAGAGCAATTCGATCAGGGCCGTCATTCGAAGCACGGCCGGTGCGGGCGCCTCGCTACGGCGGCGATCGAGCGCCTCGAACAGGGCTCCGACCGCCTTGTGATCGAGGACCTTCGGGAGCGGCCTTCCGCCGGCCGGGCGGGGCAGAGCGGCCGAAGGGTCGTCGGCCCGGAATCCCTCGTCGTGGAGAAAGGCGAAGAAGCGGCGGAGCGCGGCGGACTTGCGCGCCACGCTCGCCCGCTTGAGAGGAAGCCAGGCCTGGCCGAGCGATCCGAGCGCTGCCGGAGACGCTCCGGAGAGGTTGCCGGCGAGTAGCTCCGAAGCGCCGCGAAGGTCGCGCTCGTAGGCGAGCAAGGTGTTCCGCGCCGCCCCCGCCTCGGCCGCCATCATCTCGAGGAAGGCGGCGATCAACTGCCCGTCCTCGCCGGCGCGGCTCACCCCGGGCTCACAGGCGGGTCATCGCCTCGGCGGCGATCATCCGCGCTTCATATTCGAGGCCGACGCGGCGAAGCGCGGCGACGATCTGGAAGAGATGCTCGGGCGGGACTCCGCGCCAGTCGGCGGTCTGCATTCCCGTCGCCGCAAGAAGCGCGACGGTGCCGGGCTGGTTGGACCGGGCGGCGGCCTGCATCATGTGGCTCCACCGGCTTCGCGGCAGGGGATCGACGCCCATCGCGGCCGGATCGGCCAGTCGGCCGAGCCCTGCGAGTGCGGCGACGAGGAGCCGGCCGCGCTGGCCGCCGGCGCGGTCGACGAAGCCTTGGACCCGGCGGGTTCCCGTATCGACGGCTCCGGCCGGCGCTCCGACGGCGAGGATCGACCAGGCGCGGTCGCCGTCGTCGCCCATTCCTCCGACCACTCCGCCCCAGGCGGCGGCGGGCGAATCGAGGCCGGCGGAGATCATCGAGGCGACGAGATCTTCGGCGCGTTCGGAGCGATCGGAGGACGGCGCAATGCGGGCGGCGGCGGTCGCGGTGAGGATCAGCCGGGCATAACGGCCGCCCGCCGGATCCTTGTCGTCCCACAGGCCGGTCATCGCCTTCACGCGGTCGTCGACCGATCCGGAATAAGCGCGGCGAAGTCGGCCGGCCATCGTCTCGTCGAGGTCCGCAGGATCGGTCTGGTCGGCGATCAGGCTGTAAATCTCGACCAGCGAAGCGTGCGAGAAGACTCCCAGGCTTGCGGCGGTCTGGGCGGCGTCGGTCCGCGCCTCGATCGGGACCATCGGCGCCCGCGCCTCCCAAGCCCAGACCTGCGGCCCGGCGCCGTTCATCAGCGCGTCCGGGATCTTGATCCCGGTCGCCGCGGCGAGGCCGAAGCGCCAGCTGTTGACCGAATCGACCCCGTCCCATTGGACGGTAACGGCGCGGCGGGTGTTGAGCCCGGCGCCGATCACCTTTTCGGCGAGGAGCAGGTCGATCCCGCCGGCGCCGCTTTTCGAGCGGGCCTGGTCGATCAGCTGGCTGGCCCGGGCCGAATCCCCCTGGAGCGCGGCGCACATTGCGTCGGCAAGCGGCCAGACCGGCTCGTCGGAGACCAGCCGGCCGGGCGCGACGAGCGGGCAGAGCGCCGCCGGATCGGCCGTGGCGAGCGCGACCTGGACGGCGACGGTGAACATGCGCGGCGTGTAGCGGTCGACGTCGATCGCCTGGACGAGCATCCGGGCGGAGTCGGCCTCGCCCATTCGAAGAAGGAGCCAGGCGCGCTCGGCGACCCAGTCCACCTCGTTCACGCCGGCCGGGGCGGGTATTTGGGAAAGCAGCGAGCGGCGGAGCAGGATCGAGGCCCAGCGCGACGGCAGAGGCGCGTCGAGCCGGCGCATCAGCGAGGCGAGGAAGACCCCGTTGGCGCCGCCATATTCGCCGTAGCCGAGGCCCCAATTGCCGGGCTGAAGAGGCCCGACGACGTCGGTGGGGCGCCGCGCCGACTCGGGTATCTCGATCGCCGGAGCCGCTTCCACCAGTGCCTCGGTCGGAAGCGCCTCGGCGCTCTCGACCGCGACGACGCCGCTCTCCTGCGGGCCGGCGGGGGCGGCGGGCGGCGCGCTCTCCTCCGGCGGAGCCGCCGGCGCTGCGCCATTGTCCTCGGCGGGCGGTTCGGCCTTCGGGGCGGGAGGCGGCGCGGCCTGATCGCCGAAGCCCGGCGGAAGGATCGATTCCGCCGCCTGGTCGCGCTGGCCCGCCGCCGGCAGGGCGAAGGCGATCGCCGCTGCCCCGCCGAGCAGCAGGACGCTAGTGCGCCAGGGCTTCATTCGTCACATCCTGCTCGATCCGCTGGGTCGGCACCTCGCTGCTCCGAGTGCTTAGCCACACCAGGAACGCGATCAGCAGAATGGCGAGGACGATGAGGATGACGGGGAGCGGCGACTTGCGGCGGCGCGCGGGCGGGGAAATACGCATGGCCGGCCTTTTGCCCCACGACACCGCCCGCTGTATAGCCCCCGCGCCATGTCCAGCCCCCAACCCGGCCCCCTGCCCCGCCCCGACCGGTGCATCGTCCTCGTCGGCCTGATGGGCGCCGGCAAGTCGACCGTTGGACGGCGGCTCGCGCGAAGGCTCGGAATGCCCTTCATCGACAGCGACGAGGAGATCGAGCGCGCCGCCGACCACAAGATCACCGAGATATTCGACCGCTTCGGAGAAGCGAGTTTTCGGGACGGCGAGCGCAGGGTGATCCAACGGCTGATCGGCGGAGTGCCCAAGGTGATCGCGACCGGCGGCGGCGCGTTCATGGACGAGCGGACCCGGGCGCTGATCCTCGCGGAGGGGATCGCCGTCTGGCTCGACGCCGACGCCGAGACCCTGGCCGAGCGGGTGACCCGGCGCGACACGAGGCCGCTGCTTCGCGGCGCCGATCCCCTCCCCCGCCTGCGCGCTCTGGCGGAGGCGCGAAACCCGATCTACGCCGCGGCGCCCATCCATGTGCGAAGCGCGAGCCTGCCGCACGAAGCGGCGGTGGACCGGATCGTCGAAGCGCTCGCCGCCTGGGAGGGCGAGGCGTGAGCGTGGTCGAGGTCGGCCTCGGCGAGCGCTCCTATCCGGTGCACATCGAGGCGGGACTGCTCGACCGGCTCGGCGAGGCGCTCCGGCCGATCCGGCGGGACGGAAAGGTCCTGATCGTCTCGGACTCCACCGTCTACGCGGCGCAGGGCGAGCGGTTAAGGCAGGCCGGCTTCGCGGCCGAGTCCACCTTCCTCCTCCCGCCCGGCGAGGAGACCAAGAGCTGGCCGTTCCTCGAGCGGCTGATCGACCGGCTGATCGAGGCCGGGATGGAGCGCGGCGACCATGTCGTCGCGTTCGGCGGTGGAATGATCGGCGACCTTGCCGGCTTCGCCGCGGCGATCCTCAAGCGCGGCTGCTTCTATGTGCAGGTTCCGACGACTCTTCTCGCGCAGGTCGATTCGTCGGTCGGCGGAAAGACCGCGATCAACGTCGGAGCGGGCAAGAATCTGGTCGGCGCGTTTCATCAGCCGGTCGCGGTGTTCATCGATCCGACGACGCTCGACACGCTTGCCGAGCGCGAGCTCAAGGCGGGCTATGCCGAAGTGGTCAAATACGGCCTCATCGCCGACCCGGGCTTCTTCGCCTGGTGCGAGGCGAACGGCGCCGCGCTGCTGGCCGGCGACGCGGACGCTCGCCTCCACGCGATCGAAACCTGCATTCGGGCGAAGGCGGCGATCGTCGGGGAGGACGAGCGGGAGACGAAGGGACGGCGCGCACTGCTCAATCTCGGCCACACGTTCGGCCATGCGATCGAGGCGGAAAGCGGTTTTTCGGTGCTTCACGGCGAGGCGGTGGCGCTGGGAATGGTCCTCGCCTTCCGCTTTTCCGCGGAGCGCGGGCTGTGCGCGCCGGAGGAGGCGCGGCGGGTGGAGGCGCACCTCGCCGGGGCCGGGCTGCCGGTGACGCTGGACTTCGGCACGGCGCAAAGCCTGGTCGGGCACATGGCGTCCGACAAGAAAGCGGAAGGGGGACGGATCCCGTTCATCCTGGCGCACGGGATCGGCGCGGCGTTCGTCGACCGGACGGTCGAGCTCGGCGAGGTGGAGCGGTTCCTGGAGCGGGAGCTGGACTGATAAGCCTAATCCTCCCCTTGAGGGGAGGGGGACCAGCCGAAGGCTGGTGGAGAGGTGTCAGCGGCCGAGGCTATTCTCGACCGCTGACACCTCTCCGTCAGGCCTTCGGCCTGCCACCTCCCCTCGAAGGGGAGGATTTGCTCTCCAGCCCCTCACTTCTCCGCGATCGGGTTGTCCGGGGTGAACATCAGGTCCTTCTTCGCGTGGAGGTCGTTCGCCGCGGTCTGGCTGTCGAGGCGCTGACGGTCGCGGTCGCGATATTCCTGCTCGACCCGGCCGACCTCCTCGGAATCGACGCAGAACAAGGCGAGCGCCTCGCGGCCCATGACGACCGCCGATTCGAACACCTCGCGGATCGTGCATTTGAGGTCGAGGGGGGCGAGCTCCATCAGGTGGCGGCGGTCGAAGGCGCGGACGAAGACGGCCGCCTGCGGGAAAGCCTCGAGCACCGGCTCGAGACGGCGCGGCTGGATTTGGCCGTCGATGCAGAAGAGCAGCGCCTTGGCGTCCCCGGCGCCGGCGATGCGAAGCAGGTCTAGCCGTGTGCCGTCGCCATAATAGACCTTCATCCCGAAATCGCCCGCGACCTCGATCTGGCTGGGCTTGGAATCGATCAGGGTGACGGCGATGCCCTTGGCCATCATCATCTGGGCGACGGTCTGGCCGAAGCGGCCGTAGCCGATCACGATCGCGCTCGCCGGGGGTGAGCTTTCCGGCCCGTCGAGCCCGTCGCCGTCATGGCGGCTGCTCCGCCGGTCGAGCCAGGCGTTGAGCTTCATCAGGAAGGGCGTCGTCGCCATCGACAGGGTGACGATGGCGCTGAACAGGCTCGCCGCCTCCGGCGCGATGATGAGGGCGCTCTGCGCGGCGGCGAAGAGGACGAAGGCGAACTCGCCGCCCTGGCTCAGCAGCAGTCCGAGCTTGAGCGCCCGCCGGCCGTCCATCCGGAACGCCCTGGCGAGGACGAACAGCACCGCCGCCTTCACGGCGACCAGGCACAAGGCCATTCCGACCACGAAGGCGGGGCGGGCCCAGATCGCGCCGAGATCGAGCATCATCCCGACGGCGACGAAGAACAGGCCGAGAAGGATCGACCGGAACGGATCGATGTCGGCCTCGAGCTCGTGCCGATAGGGCGAGTCGGCGAGCATCACGCCGGCGATGAAGGCGCCGAGCGCGGTCGAGAGGTGGAGCGCCTGCATGACCGCGGCGGCGGCGAGGACGATGAACAGCCCGGCGACGATGAACAATTCGCGCTCGCTGATCCGGCCGACCAGGCGGAAGAGCGGATTGATGACGAAGCGGCCGACGAGGACGAGGCCGGCGATCGCGCCGACCGTGTAGAGGCCGAGCTGCCAGCCCGGCGGGGCGAGCGGATCGGCGGGCGCGCGCGACAATGCGGCGATGATCGTGATCAACGGCACGATCGACAGGTCCTGGAAGAGCAGGATCGAGAAGGCCCGCTCTCCCGACGGCGTGTTGATCGAGCCGTCCGACTGGAGGCTCGGGAGGACCTGAGCGGTAGAGGACAAAGCGAGCGGAAGGCCGATGGCGAGCGAGGCGGCGAGGCTGAAGCCGGTCGCGACGAAGACCAGGCCGGTGATGGCGAGCCCGGCGAGGGTCACCTGGAGAAGGCCCAGCGCGAAGATTTCGTGCCGGAGCCGCCACAGCCGGCTGGGATGTAGCTCGAGCCCGACGAGGAAGAGGAGAAGGACGATGCCGAAATCGGCGACATGGAGCATCTCGCCGGGGTTGGAGACGAGGCCGAGGCCCTGCGGCCCGACGAGCGCTCCGGCGACGAGATAGCCGAGCACCGCGCCGAGGCCGAAGCGGCGGAACAGCATGACGAACAGCATCGCCGCGCCGAGCAGGATCACGCCGTCGCGAAGGACGAGGCTTGCGGCGCCCGCGGCGGCGGAGGGCTCGCTCATCGCGCCGCTCCCGCCGCGGCGGCGGCTTCGGCGGCGGCTTCGAAAGCGAGCAGGATCGAGGGGTGGCGGGCGGTGAACGGCCGGGCATCCGCGAAAAGGGCCAGGCCGGGCCAGGTGCCGGGATCCTGGGAAGCGCCGGAGAGGAAGGCGCGAAGCGAGTCGCGCGCGTCGGCGAGCTCGGCGGCGGTCCGGCCGACGGCGTTCGCGCCCATCAGCGCCGCCGAAGCCTGGCCGAGGGCGCAGGCCTTCACCTCCTGCCCGAGGGCGGCGATCTGGCCCTGCCCGTCCAGCATGACGTCGACCGCGACCCGGCTCCCGCAGACCGGCGAGCGCTTGTCGGCGCTGGCTTGCGGGTCGGCGAGGCGACCGAGATGGGGAATGGCGGCGGCGAGACGGAGGATGTCGCGATTGTAGAGGGCGGTGGGCACGGGGCGCCTATAGATCGAGGTTAAGGCAAGGGCCAGTTGCCTCCCCATCGAAAGATGGGGAGGGGGACCACCGAAGGTGGTGGAGGAGTAACTGGCACAGGCCTCGCGCTCTACCCTCCACCACCCGGCGGGTGGTCCCCCTCCCCAAGCCATGCTTGGGGAGGAACGGTTCAGGCGCGGCGCCAGGTCGTCCCCTGCGGCCCGTCCTCGAGCATGATCCCCTCCCCCGTCAGCTCCGCCCTGATCCGGTCGGCTTCGGCAAAGTCGCGATTCTTCTTCGCTTCCGTACGGGCCGCGACCAGGCCGTCGATTCGGCTGTCGCCCTCGCCCTGGAACCATTCGGCCGGGCTCGACGCCAGCAGCCCCATGAGATTGGCCGAGGCCTTGAGCGACGCCGGATCGTCGAGCGCCGACAGCCGCGACAGAGCGAGCGGCGTGTTGAGGTCGTCGGCGAGGGCCTCCAGAACGCCCGGGTCCACCTCCCCGGATGCGGCTTCCCCCGCCGCCCGGTACAGCCGGTCGAGCGTCGACTTGCTTTGGGCGACGAGCGCGTCGGACCATTCGAGCGGCTGGCGATAATGGGCGGAGAGCAAGGCGAGGCGGAGCGCCTCCCCCTTGTGCCCTTGCGCCAGCAGGTCGCCGACGGTGACGACGTTGCCGAGGCTCTTCGACATCTTCTCCGACCCGGCCATGGAGAGGAAGCCGTTGTGGAGCCAGTAGCGGGCGAGCGGAGCGCCCGAATGGGCGCAGCGGCTCTGGGCGAGCTCGTTCTCGTGGTGCGGGAAGATGAGATCGAGGCCGCCGCCGTGGATGTCGATCGTCGGCCCGAGATGGCGTTCGATCATCGCCGAGCATTCGATGTGCCAGCCGGGACGGCCGCGGCCCCACGGGCTGTCCCAGCCGATCATCTCCGGCGGCGAGGGCTTCCACAGGACGAAGTCGGCCGGGTCCTTCTTGTACGAGGCGATCTCGACCCGGGCGCCGGCGACCATCGCGTCGCGGTCGCGCCGGCCGAGGGCGCCGTAATCGGGATCGGCGGGGACGTGGAAGAGGACGTGTCCGTCCGCCTCGTAGGCGTGACCGGTCTCGACGAGGCGGGCGATCATCGCCACCATCTCGGTCACCGTCTCGGTCGCCTTGGGGGCGATGTCCGGCGGCCGGACTCCGAGCGCGCCCATGTCGGCGAGGTAGAAATCCTCGAAGCGGCGGGTGACGACCGCGGGATCGACCCCTTCCAATCGGGCCGCGTCGATGATCTTGTCGTCGACGTCGGTGACGTTGCGGGCGTAGGTCACCGCTCCGGCGCCGTAGACGTGGCGAAGCAGGCGCGAGAGGACGTCGAACACCACCGCCGGGCGGGCATTGCCGATATGGGCGCGGTTGTAGACGGTCGGCCCGCAGACGTACATCGTCACCCGTGCCGGATCGGCGGGCTCGAAAACGCGCTTCTCCCGCGCCATCGTGTCGTGGAAGCGAAGCTCGGTCATGCGCTATTTCCTGTGGCCGCTGCCGCGGCGTTCGAGGGCCGGCGGTAGACCGGGTCCTTCGGGGTCCCCCGCCGCCACTCGACGAAATCGACGATCGCCCGGCCGCTGGCGTAGAGCAGGGGATAGGTACGCGACTGCGCCATCCAGCTCGGCCGCTGGGCTTCGCCGCCGTAGATCGTGTCGTAGACGAGGTTCGCTCCCAGATAGAGCAGGGTCGCTCCGATCAGGCCCTTCACCGCGCCGAATCCCGCACCGAGGATCCGGTCGACCGGTCCGATCACCGATCGCCTGACCCCGCCTCCGACCCGGCGGGCGACCAGCTTGCCGATCAGGAAGACGATTCCGAAGACGAGGGCGAAGGCGAGCACCGCAGCGCCCGAGCGGGTACCGACGAAGCCTTCCAATGCCGTCGTCGCGGGCGTGTGGAACAGTTTCAGGAAGACGATCGCGACGATCCACGCCGCAAGGCTCAGCACCTCTCCGACGAACCCCTTGAACCAGCCGGTAACCAGCCCCCCACCGACGAGAAGAAGGACGATGATGTCGAGCGCGGTCATGGGGGTGGGTGCTACCGAAGGATGTGGTGGAGGGGAAGGCGGTCATGAAAATCCTCCCCTTCGAGGGGAGGTGGCGCGCGCCAGCGCGACGGAGGGGTGTCGGCCGCAGAGACTATACTCGATCGCTGACACCTCTTCACCATGCTGCGCATGGTCCCCCTCCCCTTGCAGGGGAGGATTTTTTAGCGGCCCAGCACGTGCTCGACGAGGTCACGCAATGTTCGGAAACCGTTCAGCGATAGCCCCGCCCCCTCCCCCTTCAAGGATGCTGGAACCAGGGCACGCTCGAAGCCGAGCTTGGCCGCTTCCTTCAGCCGGAGCGCGCCGTGCGCCACCGGGCGAAGCTCGCCCGACAGGGCGACTTCGCCGAACGCCACCGCCTCCGCCGCCACCGGCCGCTCGGAGAGGGCCGAGACGAGCGCCGCCGCCACCGCCATGTCGGCCGCCGGGTCGCTCAGGCGGTAACCGCCGGCGACGTTGAGGTAGACCTCCGCGGTCGAGAAGCTGAGCCCGCAGCGCGCCTCGAGAACGGCGAGGATCATCGCCAGCCGCCCCGAATCCCATCCGACCACGGCTCGCCGCGGAGTCGCTCCGCTGGCGAGGCGGACGGTGAGCGCCTGGATCTCGACCAGCACGGGCCGGGTTCCCTCCAGCGCCGGGAACACCACCGCCCCGGCCACCGCCTCGCCGCGATGGGTGAGGAACAAAGCGGAAGGATTGCCGACCTCGTCGAGACCGCCCTCCCCCATCGCGAAGACGCCGATCTCGTCGGTTCCGCCGAAGCGGTTCTTGGCGGCGCGCAGGATCCGATATTGGTGGCTCCGCTCGCCTTCGAAGGAGAGCACGGTGTCGACCATATGCTCGAGCACGCGGGGCCCGGCGATCGCGCCGTCCTTGGTGACATGGCCGACCAGGACGAGCGCGCAGGCGCTTTCCTTGGCGTAACGGATGAGCTCGCCTGCCGAGGCCCTCACCTGGCTGACGGTTCCCGGCGCACCTTCGATAAGGTCCGAATGCATCGTCTGGATCGAATCGATGACGAGCAGGGCCGGAGGCGCGCCCTCCCCCAGGGTCGTCAGGATGTCGCGGACCGAGGTTGCGGCGGCGAGCTTCACCGGCGCGGTGCCGAGGCCGAGCCGACGGGCGCGAAGCCGCACCTGATCGGTCGCTTCCTCCCCCGAGATATAGGCGACGGCCCCGCCGCCCTGGGCGATCCGCGCTGCCGCCTGGAGGAGCAGGGTAGACTTGCCGATTCCCGGGTCGCCGCCGATCAGAGTCGCCGACCCGGCGACCAGGCCGCCGCCCAGCGCCCGGTCGAACTCGGCGATTCCGGTCGACATCCGGGCGGGCAGCGGCACCACCGTGTCGAGGCCGACCAGCTCGAAGGCTCGGCCGCCGCCGCGCAGATTATGGCGCGCGGAGAAAGGCGTCGCCACGACGCCCGAATCTTCGACCAGAGTGTTCCATTCGGAGCAGTCGGTGCACTGGCCCTGCCAGCGCGAGGCGACCGAGCCGCAGCTCTGGCAGACGTAGCGCGTTCTTGGTTTGGCCATGCGCGGGAGGTAGCGGGGATTGGTGCTGGAGGGAAGGGTTCCGTCGCCCCAGCGCAGGCTGGGGCCCCAGGGGGTGAAGAACACCGCGCCCTTCACCCGCTGGGGCCCCAGCCTTCGCTGGGGCGACGGTATGTTAGAAGTTCGATCAGCGTTCGGCGGAACAGGACTCTCTCACCCGCATTCAATGAAGCGCCAGCGTAGCGGGAGAGTAAGCGTGTTCATCCAGATCCGTGCCGACAACCAGGTCCCCAGCGACAGCGAGCGCGACAGTCGCCTCGAAGAGCAGATCCGGCAGCGCCTCGCGCGGTTCGAGGGGCGGATCACCGACGTCGAGGTGCACGTCTCCGACTTGAACGGCACGAGAGGCGGCAATGCCGACCTGCGCTGCTCGATCGAAGCGCGGGTCAACGGCATCCCGCCGGTCGCGGCGGCCGACGAAGGCAATGACGTCGAGCGGGCTGTCATTGGAGCGGCCAAGAAGGTGGTCCGAGCGCTCGACCATCAGCTCGGCAAGTTGAGCGACCGGCGCTGATCCGGGACAGTCGCTCGCCGAATGGAGACGGAATGTCCGCCCGGGTCTGCGCGGCGAGTGACTGTCGCTTCGGCGGACGCTAAGGACGCAAGGAAGTGATGAAAGCAGCAATCCCCGCCCGATGATCCGAGTCGCCAGCTACAATATGCGAAAGGCGATCGGGACCGACCGGCGGCGGCGGCCCGAGCGCACGCTCGAGGTCCTGCGCGAGCTCGACGCGGACGTCATCGCCCTTCAGGAAGCGGACCGTCGCTTCGGCACCCGGGCGAGCGCCATCCCGCTCCACATGATCGAGGAGCATAGCGATTATAAACCCGTGCCGCTCGAGGCGCGCGACGGGAGCCTCGGCTGGCACGGCAATGCGCTCCTGGTGAGAAAATCGGTCGAGATCGTCCATAAGGAGCTCGTCCATCTCCCCTCGCTCGAGCCGCGCGGCGCGGTGATGGCCGATCTCCGGCTCGGCGGCGAAGCGCTTCGGGTGGTGGGGATGCACCTCGATCTCTCGGGATTGTGGCGCCGGCGCCAGGCCAACGCCATCCTCAATCATATCGCGAGCCGCGACTGCGCGATGCCCAGCGTCCTGATGGGCGACCTGAACGAATGGAGCGCCCAGGGCGGCTGCCTTCGCGACTTCGGTCACCAGCTGAGCTTCGCCCAGTGCGGCCGAAGCTTCCACACCCGCCGGCCGGTCGTCCAGCTCGACCGGATCATGGTGACGCGCGAGCTCGCCGTGGTCGAATGCGGGGTCCACCAGAGCGCCGCGGCGCGCAAGGCGAGCGACCATTTCCCGGTTTGGGCGGTGCTCGACGGGGCTTGAACTCGGAAATCCTCCCCTTTTGAGGGGAGGTGGCGCGCGAAGCGCGACGGAGGGGTGTCAGCCTCTTTCGGACAGGCTGATACCCCTCCACCGGCCTTCGGCCGGTCCCCCTCCCCTTACAGGGGAGGATTTGGTAATCAGCCCCCCGCATCCACGCTCGCATTCGCCGCCGGCTCCGGCTCCGCCGCCGGCGTCTCGGCCTTCTTGTCGAGCTCAAGCCAGTCGCGCGGCTCGAGCCGGTAGATCATGTCCATCACTTCGAATTCCAGCCCGCCGGCCTGGTTGCTCGATCCGTTCCAAAGCGCGACCACTCCGCTCTTCAGCGCCGGATCGAACATGATCAGCGATCGGTAGCCCTTCACGCCGCCCCGGTGCGCGATGATGCGGTGGCCGGCATAATCGTAGATCCGCCAGCCCAAGCCGTAGCTGGCGTCATGAAGCCGCTCGCGGAACTTGCGCATCCGGCCAAGCTCGCTCGGCGTGCGGACCAGCGCCGTCTGGACCGCCTCGAGCGCCCTTGGCGGAAGCACCTTGGGCGACAGGCCCATCTGCGCCTGCATCCAGATGGCGAGGTCCTTGATCGAGCTGTTGACCCCCCCGGCGGCGGGCACGCGATAATAAGCGTCGCTGACTTCCACCGGCTTGGACTTGCGGCTTCCGGCATAGGGCCTCGCCCAGCTCGGCGCCGTCACCAGCGCGTTTCGGTTGAGCGAGGCGGACCGCATTCCGAGCCGGGAGAAGAGCCGCTCCGTCACCGCCTGCTCGTAGCTCTTGCCGGTGACCTTCTCGACGATCTCCGACGCGGTGTCGTAGGCGACGTTCTGATAGGCCCAGCAGGTGCCCGGCGAGCAGGCCGCTCCGACCTGGGCAAGCGCGCCGCGAAGGAGATGCGGGTCGACCCCGTCCTCGAGCTTGGGATCGTTGGCGTGTCCGGGCAGGCCGAGCCGGTGCGACAGCAGGTCGGCGACGGTGGCGCGATATTCGTCGCCGGCCGGAAGCCGAAGGCTGGTCTGGTAGCGGGCGATCGGGTCGGAGAGCGACACCTTGCCCTCGGCGGCGAGGGTGGCGACCATGTCGGCCGCGACCCCTTTCGACACCGAGGCCCAGCGGAACAGCGTGTTGGGCGTAACGGGATCGCCGCTGCCCGCGACGGTTTCGCCATAGCCCTTGAGGAAGCGGATCTGCCCGCCTTCGACCACTCCGACGGCGAGGCCGATCATGCTCTGGCTCTGCATCAGCGCCTGGAGCCGGCGGTCGAGCCGCGCATAGTCGACGACGCTGTCCTTGGCCTGCTGCCGGTCGGCGATCCGCGACAGCTCCGCGTCGGTGATCCCGACCTTGGACGGGGCGGACGGGCCGCTGACGCTGACATGGGTGGCGGCCCACAAAGCGAAGAGCAGGAGCACGGCCAGGCCGGCCGCGAGAACGAGCTTCCTTGTCAGCGAACGACTCCCCGCCCCCGCGGTTGCAGACGGGCCGGCGCGCGCGCCGGCCCGGCTTCGATCACAAGCCTACCAAATCCTGATGCGCTGTTCAGGGGGCAGATAGAGCTTTCCGTCGCGAACGTTGAACGCCTGGTACCAGGCGTCGAAGTTGCGGACGACGTTGGGGCGAAGCTGGCCCGGCGTGTGCGGATCGGTGGTGATCTGCTGCTGAAGCGCCGCTTCGCGGGTCTTCTGGCGCCACACCTGGCCGAAGCCCAGAAAGAAGCGCTGATCGCCGGTATAGCCGTCGATCACCCGGTCGGGCTTGCCGTGCAGCGACATCTTGTAGGCGTCGTAGGCGATTGCGAGGCCGGCGAGGTCGGCCATGTTCTCGCCCAGCGTCAGCTCGCCGTTGACGTGGCTTCCGGGGATCGGCTCGTAGGCGCCATATTGCTTGACGACATTGGCGGTCATCGCCTCGAAGCGCTTCACGTCCTCCGGAGTCCACCAGTCGGAGAGGTTGCCGCGCGGATCGAACTTGCGGCCCTGATCGTCGAAATGGTGGCTGATCTCGTGGCCGATCACCGCGCCGATCGCGCCGTAATTGACCGCCGGATCGGCATTGGGATCGAAGAAGGGCGGCTGAAGGATCGCGGCCGGGAAGACGACCTCGTTCATCAGCGGGTTGGCGTAGGCGTTCACCGTCTGCGGCGACATGCCCCATTCGCTGCGGTCGACCGGCTTGCCGATCTTCCCCAGCTCCCGGTTATATTCGAAGGTGCGGGCGCGAAACGCATTGCCGAGCGCGTCGCCGGGGACGATCTCGAGCGCGCTATAGTCGCGCCATTTGTCGGGATAGCCGATCTTGGGCGTGAAGGCGGCGAGCTTGGCGCGGGCCTTGACCTTGGTCTCCGGCGACATCCACTGCAGCGCGGCGAGATGGCGGTCCATCGACGCGATCAGGTTGCGGACGAGCTCGTCGGCCTTGGCCTTGGCGTCCGCCGGGAAATAGCGCTGGACGTAGAGCTGGCCGACGGCCTCGCCCATCGACCCGCCGACCAGGTCGACTCCGCGCTTCCACCGGTCCTTGAGCTGCGGCGTGCCGGACAGGACCTTGCCATTGAAGGCGAAGCTCTCGTCGACGAACGCCTTGGGGAGGACTCCGGCCGAGCTGGTCAGCGTGTGGAAGATCAGATAGTCGCGCCAGGTCTGGATCGGCTCGGACTGGACGAGCTTGGCGGCGCCGGCGAGCGCGCTCGGATTGGCGACGATCACCTGCGGCTGACCGGAAAGGCCCGCCGCAGCGAGGAAGACCGGGAAGTCGAAGCCGGGCATCGACTGCGCCATCTGCGCGGCGTTCATCGGGTTGTAGAGCTTCTCGAACTGGCGCTGCTCGACCCGGGTCCAGTGGGCCTGCGCGATCTTCTTCTCGAGGTCGTAGATGCGCTGGGCGCGGCCTTGCGGATCCGAGAGGCCGGCAAGGCGAAGCATGTTGCCGATATGCTGGACGTACTTGGTCCGCACCTCGGCGAATTTCGGCTTGGTCTCGTCGAGGTAATAATCGCGGTCGGGAAGACCGATGCCGCCCTGGCCGAGATAGACGGAATAGAGGCTGTTGTCCTTCAGGTCCTGCTCGACGGCGGCGCCGAACGGAGTGCCGATCCCCATCCGGTTCGCCTCGCCGAAGAAGCGGGCGAGGTCGGTGGTGTTCTGGATCGCGTTGATCTTGGCGAAATAGGGCTGGAGCGGGGTAAGGCCCTTCGCTTCGATCGCGGCCTCGTCCATGAACGAGGCGTAGAGGTCGCCGACCTTCTGGGCGTTGGTGCCGCGCGCGGCCTTGGTCCGGGCCGCCGATTCGATGATCTCGCGGGTGCGGCTGTCGGAGAGGTCGCGGAGGATGCCGAAGCCGCCCCAGCTCGACTTGTCGGCGGGGATGACGGTGTTTCGGTCCCAGGTGCCGTTCACATAATTGTAGAAGCTGTCGCCCGGGTTGACGCTCTTGTCCATGCCGGCGAGGTCGACTCCCCAGGCGCCGAGCTGCGGCTTGGCGTGGGCCGAGTGAGAGGCCGCGTTTGACGCTGCATGCTTCGCCGCCGGCTTATGCGCGGGAGCGGCGTAGGCCGCGGTCGCCGCAAGCGCGGCGGTGGCCGCGCCGCAAAGCACTATCTTCTTGATCATGTTGGATTAATCCCCGCCGATAGGTTGACGCGCGCCGCAATACAGCGCGCAAGGCCGGTTGGGAAGTGGGGAGGTGAAGGCTATACGCGGGAGCCCTTCCCTCCCGTCATGCTGAACTTGCTTCAGCATCCAGGCAGGAAGCGGCGGTGCGGGTGGAGAACTGGACCCTGAAACAAGTTCAGGGTGACGGCCGTGGCGGATGACGAGTCTCGGCTCCGCCGGCGAGGCTTCAAGCGATGCTGCGGACCACTTCCAGCTTCACCCGGGCGCGGCCGGTGCCGATCATGTTGATCTGCCGGGCGGCGCCGAGCGAGACGTCGATCAGGCGGCTGTGGACGAAGGGACCGCGATCGTTGACGCGGACGATGACGCTTCGGCCGTTGGCGAGGTTGGTCACCCGGAGCTTCGTTCCGAGCGGAAGCGTGCGGTGGGCCGCGGTAAGTCCTTCGGCATCGAACCGCTCGCCGCTTGCGGTGCGGTTGCCCTGCAGCTCGCGGCCGTAATAGCTCGCCTCGCCCTGACCCGCGGACTCGAACGCCTGCTCGACCGACTCGACCTTCTTCGACATGAGCGGCGCGTCCTGGTCGGGAAGCGACATGATGACGTCCTGGAGCATCTCGATGCGCGGTGCGACCGGCGCCTCTCCGGCCACGGCATGCGTCGGCGCCGCGCTCAGCATCGCGGCGACGGCAAGCGCGGCAGCACGCGGCAGGCCCTGACGGCGCAGGCGAGTGATGGTCATGTTCGAAGCCCCTCAGCGTTCGTTTCGAGGGTCGGGCTAGCCCGGACCGGTAAACGAGTCCCGTTCGTTACGGCGACGCGTGGGAGTCGCGGGACGAGTTGATCCGTCGCCGACGGAACTTCTTCGCGGCTCGACAGCACGTTTCCGGCCTGTCACGGTTCCCGGCGATGCGCGAGAAAGAGCTTCGGCTGGCCCTCATCTGTTATGGCGGGATCAGCCTGGCGGTCTACATGCACGGGATCACCAAGGAGGTCTGGCACCTCGCCCGGGCGAGCCGCGCCTATCATTCGCGCGAGCCGGAAAATGACGGCACGCAAAGCGTTTACCGCGCGCTTCTCGAAAGTCTCGCGAGCGAATGCGGGCTGGAGCTTCGAGTCCTGGTCGACATCTTGACCGGGGCGAGCGCGGGCGGGATCAACGCCGTGTTCCTGGCCGAGGCGATCGCCGCCGGGCGCTCGCTCGATCCGCTCACCGACCTCTGGCTGGAGACCGCCGACGTCGACCGGCTGCTCGACCCCGAAGTCAGCGCCGTTTCCCGAGTCGCGAAGACCGCCGCGGTGCCCTTCGCCTGGGCATTGTCCAGAAAGCGCGGCGGGACCGTCGACAAGACCGTCGAGGCCGGCCATCGCGGCGAGGTCCGCGCCAAGCTCGCCAACTTCGTCCGGGCGCGCTGGTTCGCTCCGCCGTTCAGCGGGCCCGGCTTCACCGCGCTTCTGCTCGGCGCCTTCGACGCGATGACGGCCGAAGCCCCCGGTCCTGCGCTGCTGCCGGACTACCAGCCGCTCGACCTGTTCGTGACGGTGACCGACTTTCACGGCCATCCCGAGCGGCTCCGGCTCCATTCGCCCGAGGAAGCGGCGGAGCGGGAGCACCGCCTCACCCTCTCCTTCCGGAAGCCGGCCGGCGCTCCCTGCGGCCTGGCCGACCCGGCCGAGCTCGTTTTCGCCGCCCGGGCGACGGCGAGCTTTCCCGGCGCCTTCCCGCCCTTTCGGATCGGCGAGCTCGATTCCGTCCTCGCCGAACGCGGGCAGGCGTGGCCGGGGCGCGACGCCTTCGTCCGCCGCGTGCTCCCCCGCCACGCCGCAGCCGGAGCCGCCGAGGCGGCGGTGCTGATCGACGGTTCGGTGCTCGCCAACGCGCCCTTCGGTCCTGCGATACGGGCGCTTCGAAGCCGCCCGGCGCGGCGCGAGGTCGACCGCCGCTTCGTCTACATCGATCCCAAGCCCGGCGGACGCTCGGTACGCCTGACCGATCGGGCGGCGAGCGAGCCGCCGGGCTTCTTCGCGACCCTCTTCGGCGCCCTGTCGGACATTCCGCGCGAGCAGCCGATCCGGGACAATCTCGAGGCGATCGAGGGGCGCACGGCGCGAATCCGCCGCTTGAGCCGGATCGTCGAGGCGATGCGCCCGGAAGTCGAAGCGGCGATCGAGCGCACCTTCGGCTCGACCCTGTTCCTGCTGCGGCCGACCGCCAAGCGCCTCGCCGCCTGGCGCGCCAAGGCGCAGGACGTGGCGGCGCGCGAGGCAGGCTTCGCCTACGCCGCCTACGGTCAGCTAAAGCTCTCTGCGGTGGTCGAGGAGATCGCCGACTCGCTGTCCGGCGGCGAGTCGGCCGAGCGCGCCGGCCACGACCGGATCAGGCAGTCGGTGTGGGAAACGGTGCGGGCCCGCGGCCTCGCCGATCCGGCGGCGGTGACCGCGGCCGGCGCACGTCCCGACTTCGTGCTGTTCCTCCGCGCCTTCGACCTTTCCTTCCGAATCCGCCGGCTGCGCTTCCTCGCCCGGCGGGTAAGCGCGCTGGAGGCCGCATCCGAGGCGTCCCGCCAGGCGGTTCGGCCGGCGCGCGAGGCGGTCTATGAATTGCTCGCCCGCTACGAGGAGCGGCGCGATCCGTCGGCCGGCCCCGCCGGTGCAGTGCCGGATGCGGCGGAGGCGATGGCGGCCTTGGCCGAAAGGCTTGCGCTTCGCGAGACGGACGATGTCGCGGACGAGCGGCTCACCGAGGTGCTCGCAGCGCTTCCCAAGCCCGAGCGGCGGGCGATCATCCTCGCCTATCTCGGCTTTCCCTTTTACGACGTCGCCACCCTTCCCCTGCTCCAGGGCGAGGGGCTGGACGAGTTCGATCCGATCAAGGTCGACCGCATCTCTCCCGACGACGCGACCGCAATCCGCTCCGGCGGCGCCGAGGCGACCCTGAAGGGCGTCCAGTTCAACAGCTTCGGCGCCTTCTTCAGCCGGGCCTATCGAGAGAACGATTATCTTTGGGGGCGGCTTCACGGCGCCGACCGGCTGATCGACATCGCCGCCTCCGCCCTGCCCGACGGCGCTCACCTCCCCGCCGGGCTCGTCGCCCGGCTGAAGCGCGAGGCGTTCCGCGCCATATTGGCGGAGGAGAGGCCGAGGCTGACGGCCATCCCGGGCCTGTTCGAGCAGCTCGCCGTAGAGATCGGCTAGGCCGCTCCCCCTCTCCCGGTGGGGGAGAGGGTTGGGGTGAGGGGGTTCGGAGCCCGAGCTTCTCGCCACCCGCGAAGCCCCCTCTCCCTACCCTCTCCCCCACTGGGAGAGGGTTTCTGTTCCAAGCGGTTGCGCCCGGTGCCGGGCCGCCATAAGCATGGCCACGGGAGGCCGAACATGCAGTTTCTGAAGACCCTGTTCTGGGTTGTTCTGACGGTGATCCTGGTGCTGTTCGCCAAGGCCAATTGGTCGCCTGTGACCCTTCGCCTGTGGGGCGGGCTGGAAGCCGACGTGAAGCTGCCGGTGCTGATCCTGTTCGCTTTCCTGCTCGGCTTTCTTCCCACCTTCATCCTCTACCGCGCCCGCCTCTGGTCGCTTCGGCGCCGGCTCGAGCCGGCCGAGCGAAGCGCCGTCCCTACGCCGATCGGCGCCGGTGCGCCGGTCGCGGTCAGCAACAGCCCCGAAAGCCGAGTCGCGACGGACAATCCGGCCTGGCCGGCGGCGTGACGGGATGAGCAGCCCGATCTTCGTCGCCATCGACACGCCCGACCTCGAACGGGCGAGGACGATCGCCACGCGGGTTCGAAGACATGTCGGCGGGATCAAGCTGGGACTCGAATTCTTCTGCGCCCACGGCCATCGGGGGGTGCTCGACATGGCCGAGATCGGGCTACCGGTCTTCCTCGACCTCAAGCTCCACGACATACCCAATACGGTCGGCAAGGCGATCCAGGCGCTCCGCCCGCTCGAGCCGGCGATCCTCACCGTCCACGCCGGCGGAGGACGGGCGATGCTCGAGGATGCCAAGGCCGCGGCTCCGACGGGAACCAGAGTGGTCGCCGTAACCGTCCTCACCAGCCTCGACCGCGAGGATCTCGACGCGACGGGAATCGGCGCCGACCCCCACGCCCAGGTCGAGCGGCTGACCGGGCTCGCCCGCGAGGCCGGGCTCGACGGCGTGGTCTGCTCGGGCAACGAAGTGGCGGCCGCCAGGCGGCTGTGGCCGAACGGCTTCTTCGTGGTTCCCGGGGTGAGGCCTGAAGGCGGCAGCTTGGGCGACCAGAAGCGGGTGATGACGCCGCGCGCCGCGCTCGACGCCGGAGCCTCGATCCTCGTCGTCGGCCGGCCGATCACCCAGGCCGAGGATCCCGACCAGGCCGCCCGGGCGATCGAGGCGACGCTTTAGAAAATGGGGACAGTTTACATTTTTCCGCCTTCGCCCCGCCGTCGCGTCGGCTGCGGTCGGAAAATGTAAACTGTCCCCACCTCTCCAGCCGTAACTTGCGGCGGGGCGCGCGCCATCCTAGTTGGCCCGCCGAGGAGACCCCGATGAGCTGGCTCGACCGCGTCCGCAATTCCATTCCGTTCCTGCCCAAGCGCGAGACGGCTGAGACTTTGTGGCACAAGTGCCGCCAGTGCGGGGCGATGATCTTCACCCGCGAGTGGGAGGAGAACGGCTTCGTCTGCCCGCGCTGCGACCATCACGACCGGATCGGCCCCCGGATACGCTTCGAGCAGATCCTCGATCCGGGCTATTCCATGCTCGCTCCGCCCCAGGTGAAGGAGGATCCGCTCCGCTTCCGCGACTCGAGACGCTATACCGACCGGCTGAAGGCGGCCCGAGCGCAGACCGGCGAGACCGACGCCTTGCTCAACGCCCGAGGGACGATCGACGGCCGGAAAGCGGTGGTCGGAGTCCAGGACTTCGCGTTCATGGGCGGATCGATGGGCATGGCGGTGGGCGCGGCCTTCGTCGACGGCGCGCGCGCCGCGATCGCGGAAAGCTGCCCCTACGTCATCTTCACCGCCGCCGGCGGAGCCCGGATGCAGGAGGGAATCCTCTCGCTTATGCAGATGCCCAAAACGACGGTGGCGATCTCGGAACTTAAAGAGGCGGGCCTGCCCTACATCGTCGTCCTCACCGACCCGACGACGGGCGGGGTCACCGCCTCCTACGCGATGCTCGGCGACCTCCAGATCGCCGAGCCCGGCGCCCTCATTGGCTTTGCCGGCCAGCGGGTGATCGAATCGACGATCCGCGAGAAGCTTCCCGAGGGTTTCCAGCGCGCCGAATATCTCCTCGCCCACGGGATGATCGACATGGTCGTCCACCGGAAGGACCTGAAGGAGCGGCTGGCCCAGCTGATCGACTATCTGCTCCCCGACGAGAAGGCGGCGGCGTGAGCCTTCGTTCCTCCCCATCCGGAGATGGGGAGGGGGACCAGGCGAAGCCTGGTGGAGGGGTAACTGGAACCGGTCTCGTCCCCTACCCCTCCACCACCCTTCGGGTGGCCCCCCTCCCCACCGCTTCGCGGCAGGGAGGCGGGTGATGGACCACGCGGTGTCCGATCATCCCGCCGTGCAGCGCCAGCTCGACCGGCTCGCCACCCTTTCCCCGGGCGCCGACATACTCGGCCTCGAGCGGATTTCGGCGCTGCTCGAGCGCCTCGGCCATCCGGAGCGCAGGCTTCCGCCGGTCTTCCACGTCGCCGGAACCAACGGCAAGGGCTCGACCTGCGCCTTTCTCCGCGCCGCGATCGAGGCGGCGGGGCTCACGGCGCACGTCTATACCAGCCCCCACCTCGTCCGCTTCAACGAGCGGATCAGGATCGCCGGCAAATTGATCGAGGACCCGCTTCTGGCCGAGCTTCTCGCCGAGGTGCTCGACGCCGGCGAGGATATCGGAGCGAGCTTCTTCGAGGTGACCACCGCCGCCGCCTTTCTCGCCTTCGCGCGAATCCCCGCCGACGCCTGCGTCGTCGAGGTCGGCCTGGGCGGGCGGCTCGACGCGACCAACGCGATCCCCGCGCCCGTCGCCTGCGGGATCGCCCAGCTCGGCCTCGACCATCAGCAATTCCTGGGGGATCGGATCGAGGACATTGCGGCCGAGAAAGCGGGCATCGCCAAACCGGGCGTTCCGCTCCTCACCCAGCCTTATCCGGATAGTCTGGCCGAGCGGATCGCGGAGGCGGCCGCGGCGGCCGGAGCGCTTTGGCTTCCACGCGGCGGTCGCTGGGACTGCTCGGCGGAGCAGGGACGCCTCCATTATCGCGACGAGCGGGGCGCGCTCGACCTCCCCCTCCCCCGCCTGCCCGGCGCCCATCAGGCGATGAACGCGGCACTGGCGGTCGCCATGCTCAGCCACCAGCAAACCGTGACCGTCCCGGAAGCCGCGCTGCACGCGGCGATCGGATCGGCCGACTGGCCGGCCCGGCTCCAGCGGCTTTCCGACGGACCGCTCCACCGTCTTCTACCGGACGGCGCCGAGCTGTGGCTGGACGGCGGCCACAATCCGGCCGCTGCGCAAGCCGTCGCCGCCCATTTCCGCGCTTATGTCCCGGCGGAGCGGCCTTTCCACCTCGTCTTCGGGCTGCTCGCCAACAAGGACGCGGCCGGAGTCCTGGAACCCTTTGCCGGGCGGGCGGCGAACCTCCACGCCGTGCCGGTGCCGGGCCACCCTCATCATGAGCCGGACGATCTCGCCGCTTTTGCCCGCCGCTTTGGCATCAGCGCCTTTGCCGCCCGCGATGCGCAGTCCGCGCTGAACGATATCGGCGTTCATTCCGATGGCGGGCCGCCGCCGATCGTGCTGATCCTCGGCTCGCTCTATCTCGCCGGCGAAGTGCTCCGGGCGAACGGCCAGCCGCCGGTCTAGGCGCTGCGAAGCTCCGCCAGCGTACGCGCCGCCCAATCGTACATCTCCGGATCGCGGGCGCGCTCGAAACGGTCGAGCCGCTTCGCCCGAGCCTCGACCTCGACGAGCAGCGGCAGAGCCTCACGGCGGCGGCCGCAGGCGATGAGCAGCGCCGCCTGCCGGCATTGCGCCTCGCCTCCGGCAAGTCGGCTTCCGACGTCGCCGTAGAGCGCCAGTGCGCGGTCCGTCTCGCCGCACTCCTCCAGGCTCCGGGCGAGAAGCAGCGAGGCGCGGTCGTTGTCCGTCTGCGAGCCGGAGGGCTCGAGCGCCTCGATCTCGCGTTTCGCCGCGGCCGGTTCGCCGCTCTCGAACAAGGCGCGGGCAAGCTTCATCCGGGTCGCGCGGTCCGATCCCGGCGCCTTGCGCAGCGCTTCGCCATAGGCCTTCGCCGCTTCGCGCCATCTCTCCGAGTCGGCGAGCGCATCGGCAAGGGCGATCCGGTTCGCGGCGGTGTCGGCCAAGTCCAGCGCCTCGCGCGCCAGGCGCAGCTCCCGCTCCGGATCGAGCCGCCGCACCGCCGCGGCCTTCACCGCCCTCACCTCCCGCCGCCCCGCATATTGCGGGAGGATCTCGAAGAAGGCGTAGGCGAGGCAGCCCGGCACCGAGAGGAAGATGATCACCATCAGCCAAAGGCTGTTGCGCCCCGCCCGTACGCAATGGACTGCGCACAGGATCTGGATCAGGATCGAAAGGCCGATGAAGGGCATCAGCGGCCCGGCGCCGGCTCGCCCTCGGCAATCGCGGTCTCGTCGTCCTCGCTCTTGGGCTGACGAACCGTCTCGACGACGAAGCCCTTGCGCCACAGCAGCCAGAGCAGAAGCAGCCCCGGCAAGGCGACGATCATCGTCATCAGCCAGAAGCCGGGCCAGCCGAGCTTCTCCGCGGCGATCCCCGCGGGCGCCGAAAGCCAGGTGCGCCCGACCGCCGCGAACGACGACAGCAAGGCGAATTGAGTGGCCGTATAGGCAAGGTTCGACAGGCCCGACAGATAGGTGACGAAGACGGTCAGCCCAAGCCCGCTCGTCACCTGCTCGGTGGTGACGGCGAGCGTCAGCCACAGGTTCGAGTGGCCCTGCAAGGCGAGGATCGCGAACATCAGGTTGCTGACCATCATGAGCACGCCGGACGCGAACAGGGCGCGGCCCATTCCCAGCCAGGCCATGAAGGGCGCGGCAAGGGCGGTGCCGACGATCAGGCCCCAGAAGCCGATCCCCTTGTTGATGACGATGAACTCGGTGTCGGTGAACCCCAGGTTCACGATCATCGGGTTGAGCATGATCTGCCCCATCGCGTCGCCCAGCTTGTAGATCAGCACGAACAGCAGGATGAGCAGAGCGCCGCGGCGCTTGAGGAATTCGCGGAACGGGCCGACGACGGTCGTCTCGAGCCATTTGCCGATATTCTCCACCGGCTCGCGGGCGAGGACCTTGTCGTGGAGGCCCCGTCCCGCCCAAAGCGCCGCGAGGATCCCGGGCACGATGCAGAAGCCGGTCAATCCGTAGGCCCGCGCCCAGCCGAGGCCGAAGCCTTCCGAGGACGCCATGGCGATCGTCCCGACTCCGGCGGCGAGCGCTCCGAGCCGATAGCCGAACTGGTTGTTCGCGGTGCCGTGCGGAAGCTCGTCGTCCGGGAGGATTTCGATCCGGTAGGCGTCGATGACGATGTCCTGGGTGGCGCCGAGAAAGGCGGTGACGATCGCCCAGAAGGCGAAGCGGCCGAGGTGATGGGCGGGATCGCTCAAGCCGAGCATCCAGACCGAACCGAACAGCAGCGCCATGATGAGGAAGAGCCACGCCCGCCTCTGCCCGAACAGGCGGGTGATGAGCGGCAGCTTGATCCGGTCGATGAACGGGGCCCAGAGGAATTTGAGGGTGTAGGGCGTGGTCAGGCCGACGGCGAAGCCGATCGTCTTCTTGTCGATCCCGACCTTGGTCAGCCAGAAGGTCATCGTTCCGAGCAGCAAGGCGAGCGGGAAGCCGCTCGATATGCCGAGCAGCAGCGCAGCGATCGGGCGCGGACGAAGATAGGGCGCCATCGTGGCGACGAGGTTCCGCCGAGGCGCGGGAGCGGCATGCGCAGCTTGGTTCATCCTTCCCTTCTAGCGAGGGATTCGCCGCCGCAAAGCCCCCCGCTTCGCCAGCCCCGGCACCGAGCCGAAACGCGCCGGGGTTGCGTTATCCCGGGCGACGAAGCACCCTTGGCCGATGGACATGCCGGCCCGCCAGCGCCCGACCGAGGGCCAGCTCGCCCTCGCGGGACGAATCGCCCGAGGCGAAAGCAGCCATGGCGAAGGAATCGCGACCGTCCCCGCCTCGGTCTACACCGATCCGGAGCGTTTCGCGGCGGAGCAGGCGCGGATCTTCCGCTCCGGCCCGCAGGTCATCGCCCCGTCCGCTCTCCTTCCAAGGGCGAACATGGCGGTGCCGCATGACGGATTCGGCGTGCCCTTGCTCCTCGCCCGCGACAAAGCGGGCAAGGCGCACGTCTTCTTCAACGTCTGCCGGCACCGCGGCACCCGGCTGGTCGAGGGTCAGGAGACCCATTGCGCCCCACGCATCGTCTGCCCCTATCACGCCTGGTCCTACGCGCTCGACGGACGCCTCGCCGGCCTTCCGCGCCCCGACACCTTTCCCGGCCTCGACAAGGACGCCTACGGACTGGCCGAGCTGCCCTCGCTGGAGGCGGGCGGGCTGATCTGGTTCGCGCGCGACCCCGCCGCAGATTTCGCAGACGCCGCCTCGCTCGCTCCGGAATTCGACGCCTTCGGGCTCGCCGGGCACCACCTCTACCGCCGGCGGGTCCACGACGTCTCCGCCAACTGGAAGCTGATCATGGACGCCTTCCAGGAAAGCTATCATGTCCAGCGGCTCCATGCGCCGACCATCGCGCGCTTTTTCGCCGACGGAGTCTCCGCCGTCGACACGGTCGGCCGGCACCAGCGCTCCGCCGTCGGGCGGACCGACCATATGGCGGGCATCGACCATGGCGACTGGACGGCGCTGCGCTCGGCGATCACCTTCGCCTACCAGCTCTTTCCGGGCACGATCATGATCATGAGCCCGGACTATGTGAACGTCATGGTGCTGATGCCCCAGGCGGCGGGGCGGACCTTGGTCGAGGATTTCATGCTGATCCCCGAGCCGCCCTCGACCGCCGAGGAAGAGGATCATTGGGCGCGGAGCTGGGCGCTGCTCGACGAAGGCGTGTTCGGCGGCGAGGATTATCGCGCCGCCGCCTTGGGCCAGCAAGGGCTGGAGGCGGGGGCGCTGAAGGAACTGACGCTCGGCACTCTGGAAAGCGGCATCCGCTACTTCCACGACCAGGTGGAGAAGGCTTTGGCCTAGCACCGTCGCCCCAGCGCAGGCTGGGACCCCAGCGGGTGAAGGCCGCCGGCGCTTTTCACCCCCTGGGGCCCCAGCCTTCGCTGGGGCGACGAGATTGGCCCGTCTCCTTCTCCTTCTACCCTAGGCCTCCTCGTAAAGGCTCAACCCGGCGGGTAAGCGCTTCACCTTGTGGCCTTGAAGCTTGCGGTCGAGCGTCTCGAGCGCGTTCTTCAGCATCTTGCCCGAATAGGGTTTGGCGAGGCAGCCGATTCCGACGTTGCGCGCCTCGATCGGGCAATTGGCGGTGCAGAACAGCACCGGCACCCCCTTCGCCGTCGCCGCCCGGGCAACGTCCATCCCGTCGCCGTCGCCGCTTAGCTTGATGTCGGAGAGGACGAGGTCGATCGGCCCCTCCTCCCCCAGCACGCGCACCGCGTCGGCCAGATTGTCGACGGTGGCGACGACCTCGTAGCCGCAGTCGCGAAGCAGATGCTCGTTGTCGAACGCGACGAGCGGCTCGTCCTCGACGATGACGATTCGGCGTATCGCCCTTTCGCGTTTCCCGAACAGCATATAAGCGCTTGTTGCCCCCTCTCGATCCTTGTGCTGGCGTAACGAGCGACGGGGGCGCCGGTGCCGACCGGCGCCAATCGGCTGGGCGCAAATTTCCGCCCGTCCGGCTTCAGCCCTGGAGAAATGAGTGCCCCCGTCCAAAAATCCGCCGAGCAGAGCCGGCGCCGCGCCGAGGGAAGGCCAGCGGATCGCCAAGCTCCTCGCCCGCGCCGGGATCGCCTCGCGCCGCGAGATCGAGCGGATGATCGAGGAGGGCCGGATCGCCCTCGGCGGGACCGTCGTCGAGACTCCCGCGACCCTGCTCACCTCGCTCCACGGCGTGACGGTAGATGGAAAGCCGGTCGCCGCGCCGGCTCCTGCCCGCCTGTTCCGCTACCACAAGCCGGCCGGGCTCCTGACCGCCGAGCGCGACCCGCGGGGCCGCCCGACCATCTACGACCGGCTTCCGTCCGGCCTCCCCCGGGTGATGCCGGTCGGTCGCCTCGACCTAAACACCGAGGGCCTGCTGCTCCTCACCACCGACGGCGAGCTGAAGCGCCAGCTCGAGCTGCCCTCGTCCAAGGTCGAACGTACCTACCGCGCCCGAGCCTTCGGCGACATCACCCAGGACCGGCTCGAGAGCCTGATCGAGGGGATCGAGATAGACGGCATGCGCTACGGCCCGATCGACGCCAACATGGAGCGCCGAACCGGCCGCAACGTCTGGATCGAAATGCGCCTGACCGAGGGCAAGAATCGCGAGGTTCGCCGGGTGCTGGAGCATCTCGGCCTCCAGGTCTCGCGCCTGATCCGCATCGCCTACGGGCCTTTCATCCTCGCGGACCTTCCCGCCGGAGCGGTCGACGAGGTCAGGCAGCACGATCTCGTCGCGTTCAGGAAGGGACTGGGCAAGGCGCCTCCCCCGCGCGGGGATGGTCAACAGGCAAAGCCCGCTGGAGAGGACCGGCGTCCGTTCCGGACCGGCGCCGGGTCCAATCCAACGCGCCCCGCACGGCCCCCCTCCCCGTTCCGGGGGGGAGCCAGGAAATGAGGATCATCGCGGGGCGCTGGCGGGGGCGGGCCATCGTCGCCCCGCCGGGCGAGTCGACCCGCCCCACCTCCGATCGGACCCGCGAAGCGCTCTTCTCGATGCTCGCCAGCCGCCTCGGCACGTTCGAGGGCCTTCGAGTCGCCGACCTGTTCGCCGGGTCCGGTGCGCTGGGGCTCGAGGCGCTGTCGAGGGGCGCGGCGCACTGCACCTTCGTCGAGACCGACCGGGCCGCGCTCGAGGCGATCCGCCGCAACGTCGCCGCAATGGGGGCCGAGGCGGACATTCTTCCCGGGTCCGCCCTCCACGTCAGACTGCCCGGTGCGGTCGACCTCGCTTTTCTCGATCCGCCCTACCGAAGCGGCCTCGCCGCCGCCGCGCTGGAGTCGCTATCGCTTGCGCCCGGCGCCCTCGTCAGCATCGAAACGGGCCGCGATGAGGAGGTCGAAGCGGAGGGATATGCGGTGGAGGTTAGCCGCGTGCACGGCAAGGCGAAGGTGACGCTTCTGCGCCGCTATTGACCGTTACGTACGTACATACATATGTAGCTCCTGCGGCACTCCAGTCGCTAAAGGAGACGTATGACTCATGGCTTACATCGACCCCCGAATGGTCACCTCTCCCCGCGGGCGGGTCAGCGATCTCAAGATCATGTTCGACGGCGGCGAGGGATCCTACTCCGTCGCCAGCCTCCATTGGGATGACGAACCTGCGATCGCGGTCCGCTGGAATGGCGGGGACGCAGCGCCATTCCAGGGCCTCGGAAATCCCCAGAGCCGCGGTATTCCCACGTGGTTCATATTGCCGGATTCGATCGCCAATCTCGTGAAGGCCCACCCGGCATCTCTTCAGCCCTAAGGCGCGGAGCGGGGGGTGCCGGCTGCCAAGCATTGCCCCCGCCTCTCCCGTTCCTTACCTGTTCAACCGTGAACCAGCCCGTCGCCGCCGCCCCCGAGCCCCCGTACCTGCGCGCCCTCAACCCGCCGCAGCGGGATGCCGTGCTGACCACCGACGGCCCGGTGCTGGTCCTCGCCGGCGCCGGCACCGGCAAGACGGCGGCGCTCACCGCCCGCCTCGCCCACCTCGTCTATACCCGCCGCGCCTGGCCGTCCGAGCTCCTCGCCGTCACCTTCACCAACAAGGCGGCGCGCGAGATGAAGGAGCGGGTCGGGCGCCTGGTCGGCGAACAGGTGGAGGGGATGCCCTGGCTCGGCACCTTCCATTCGGTCGCGGCGCGGATGCTTCGCCGCCATGCCGAGCTGGTCGGCCTCCAGTCCAACTTCACCATCCTCGACACCGACGATCAGCTGCGCCTTTTGAAGCAGCTGATCGCCGCCGCCGACCTCGACGAAAAGCGCTGGCCGGCCCGGCTCCTCGCCGGCCTGATCGACCGCTGGAAGAATCGCGGCTGGACCCCGTCGCAGGTCGATGCCGGCGAGAGCGAGGGCTATGCCGCGGGCCGCGGCGCCGAGCTCTACGCCCGCTACCAGGAGCGGCTGAAGGCGCTGAACGCCTGCGATTTCGGTGACTTGCTCCTCCACATGCTGGTGATCCTGCAGACCCACCGGGACGTGCTCGAACATTATCAGCAGCGCTTCAAATATATCCTCGTCGACGAATATCAGGACACCAACCAGAGCCAGTATCTCTGGCTCCGGCTCCTCGCCCAGGAGAGGAAGAACATCTGCTGCGTCGGCGACGACGACCAGTCGATCTACTCGTGGCGCGGCGCCGAGGTCGCCAACATCCTTCGCTTCGAGAAGGATTTTCCGGGCGCCAAGATCGTCCGGCTCGAGCAGAATTACCGATCGACGCCGGAGATCCTCGCCGCCGCCTCCGGGCTCATAGCCCATAATGGCGGCCGCCTCGGCAAGACCTTGTGGACCGATCACCAGGGCGGCGAGAAGGTGCGGGTCGTCGGCGTCTGGGACGGGCCCGAGGAAGCGCGGCGGATCGGCGAGGAGATCGAGGCCCACCAGCACCGCGGCGGACGCGCCGACGATTGCGCGATCCTGGTCAGGGCCCAGTTCCAGACCCGCGAGTTCGAGGACCGGTTCATCGCCATCGGCCTCCCCTACCGGATCGTTGGGGGCTTCCGATTCTACGAGCGGGCGGAGATTCGCGACGCGCTCGCCTACCTTCGGATCATCGCCCAGCCCGCCGACGACCTCGCCTTCGAGCGGATCGTCAACACCCCCAAGCGCGGCCTCGGCGACAAGGCGGTGGCAAGATCCACAGCCTGGCGCGCGCCTCGAACCTCCCGCTGCTCGGTGCCGCCGCCCAGATCCTCGACAGCGACGAGCTGACCCCCCAGGCGCGGCGGGCGCTCGGCAATCTCGTCGGCGACATCGCGCGCTGGCGGATGCGCCTGTCCGAGCTTCCCCACCCCGAGCTCGCCCGGCTGATCCTCGACGAAAGCGGCTACACCGCCATGCTCCAGGCGGACCGCTCGGCCGAGAGCGCCGGCCGGCTCGAGAACCTCGCCGAGCTGACCCGGGCGATGGAGGATTACGAAAATCTCGGCGCGTTCCTCGAACATGTCAGCCTCGTCATGGAGAATGACGAAACCCAGGAGACGGCCAAGGTCACGATCATGACCATCCATGCCGCCAAGGGGCTGGAGTTCGACACCGTCTTCCTGGCCGGTTGGGAGGAAGGAGTGTTCCCCTCGCAGCGTGCCTTGGACGAAGGAGGCCAGGCGAGCCTCGAGGAGGAGCGCCGCCTCGCCTACGTCGCGATCACAAGAGCGCGGCGCAAGTGCTTCATATTCCACGCCGCGAACCGCCGGATCTACGGTCAGTGGACGAGCTCGATCCCGTCGCGCTTCGTCGCCGAGCTGCCCCCTGCCCATATCGAGCAGGAGCAGACCATGTCCGGCGGCGAGAGCCTCTGGCGCGCCAACTGGTCCGAGCGGGCCGACCCCTTCGCCGACGTGGCGAGGGGCACCGGGCGCGGACCCGGCTGGCAGCGCGCGGTGACCGGCGGCTTCGAGCGGACTCCGCCCCGGGTGGTGGAAGCGCGGGCGTCCGCGGTCAGCCTCGGCAACCCCGGACGAGGCGACATCGCGCTCGGCCAGCGGGTGTTCCATTCGAAGTTCGGCTACGGCAGCGTCGCCGAGATCGAGGGCAACAAGCTGGAGATCGACTTCGAGCATGCCGGGCGCAAGCGGGTGCTCGACAGCTTCGTCCAGCCCGCCTAGCCGCCTAGCCGCCTCCGCCTCGGGCCCGCGCCGGGGCCGCGCCCGCCTCGGCCTCCTCCGCGCCGGCCAATCCGCGCGCCCGCGCCACGAACGAAAAGTGGCGCCGCAGCTGGAGGATCGGCTTTTCGATGCAATGCCAGGAAAAGGCCGCGAAGGCGACGATCGCCACCAGCGCCAGCACCAGATAGGCGGCGGCGTCGTTCAGGGCGGGAAAGGTCGCCCGCACCGCCTGCTGGACCGGCGCACCGTAGAGGTAGATTCCGTAGGAATAGTCGCCGCGCCTGAATACCGGCAGCGCCGGCATCGGCATCACGCCGATATAAGCCGCGAGGTAGACGAGCGCGAACGGCAGGAATATCGCGAGCCCCATCGCCCGAGCCTCGGCAACGAACGCGCAAAGCAGGAGGAGGCCGAGGGCAAGCGCGGCGGCCCACCGGCTGTGCGGTATCTTCTCCCTGTAGAGGTAGAGAGCGATCCCGCACAGGAAGGAGGAGAGCAGGCCCACTCCGGGAGCAAGGAGGATTCGGACCGCCACGCCGGCCGGGCCCGCGGCACCCACCGACGAGGCTCGGGCCGGCAGAGCCGCGACGATCGCGACGAAGATCGCGAGGTTGACGGCGACGATCAGCGCGGGGCGCCGGAGCAGCCCGAGCAGGATGAAGGCCGCCATCACGCCGTAGCAGCAAAGCTCCCACGGGATCGTCCACAAGGACCAGTTCACCGCGTCATAGGGATTGGCCTTGAAGACCCCCGGCAACTGGTAGTTCACCCAGCCGACGACGTTGGTGAGGTAATGGTAGGTCTGCCGCCGGCCAAGGTAGTCGGCGAGCGGGAGGCTGGTGAAGATCGGCCCGAGGACGAAAGCGCTCAAGACGATCTCGACCATCAGAGCCGGGAAGATCCTAAGCCCGCGATTGACCAGGAAATCGCGGAGCGAGAGGCGGAGCGCGCTGCCCGCGACCAGGAAGCCGGAGAGGCCGAAGAACATCGGCAGGATCGCCGTGCCCAACGTCGCGAACGGTCCGGTCAGCGGCGGTTGGTCGCCGAACATGAGCGGGCCTTGGTGCCAGAGCACGACGGACAGCGCGAGCGCGACGCGAAGAACGTCGAATCCGGGGCCGAACCCGCCGTTGGAATCGAGCTTCGAACCCAGCGTCGCCGATCGTCCGGACCGCCTAGGCACGGGCGTCACCGCCGTGGAGGAGGCCGGTTTCCCTTTCACGGCCCTGCGGAGCGGCTCCGCTTTTCGCCTCGCCGCCGTCGCTGCCGTCCATCCTTCGCGCCTCCCCTCCTGCGGATATCGGCGACAGCTAACCCTTTCTCGGCCGCTCCGATATGGAGGAACTGCGGATCGGCGGCGGGGGCGACCGGCCGTGCCGCAACAACCCGCCATTGCGGCGCCGCCGCGCCATGCCTAAGGCGCGATTCGAATGAGCGACGCCGGCCCCCATCCCTTCGCCTTCCGCGATTTCCGCTTCTATTGGGTCGCCCGGCTAGCCTCGACGATCGCCCAGATGTCGATGGTGATCGTCATCGGCTGGCAGGTCTACGACATCGCCCGGCGGACCATGGACACGCACCATGCCGCCCTTCAGCTCGGCCTTATCGGAGTCGTCCAGTTCGTCCCGCTCTTCGTCCTGACCCTGGTCACCGGCTGGACCGCGGACCGGCTCGACCGGCGCTGGATCGCGCGGGCGACGATCAGCCTGGAGATCCTTTGCGCCGCGACCCTCGCCTGGCTGTCCTACACCGGGCGGGTCAGCCTTCCGGCCCTGTTCGCCGTCGCTGCCCTCCTCGGGGTCGCCCGCGCCTTCGCGATGCCGGCTTTGTCCGCGCTCTCGCCCAACCTCGTGCCCCGCGCGATCCTGCCCCGCGCCATCGCCTTGAGCTCGATCTCGTGGCAGTCCGGAGCGATCGCCGGGCCGGCCGTCGGCGGCTATCTCTACGCCGTCCACCCGCACATGCCCTACACGGTGGCGGGGGCGCTATTCTGCCTCTCGCTCTTCTGCATGTTCATGATCCGCCCGATAGAACGCACCGCGATCGGCGGGTCGCGCAATCCCTGGCGGCAGATGGTCGACGGGCTCCACTACGTGCGGAAGAACCGACTCGTCCTCGGCGCGATCTCGCTGGACCTTTTCGCCGTCCTGCTCGGCGGCGCGACGGCGATGCTTCCGGTCTTCGCCCGCGACATCCTCCACGCCGGCCCGACCGGCCTCGGCAACCTTCGCGCCGCACCCGCCGTCGGAGCGACCCTGACGGCCCTGTGGTTCGCCTGGCGGCCGCTCAAGCGCAACGTCGGAGTGAAGATGCTCGCCGCGGTCGGCGTGTTCGGCGCCTCGACCATCGTCTTCGGAATCTCCCGTTTCATGCCGCTCTCGCTCGCCTGCCTCGCGCTGCTGGGGGCGGCCGACATGTTCTCGGTCTACGTGCGCCAGTCGCTGATCCAGCTCTACACGCCGGACGAGATGCGCGGCCGGGTCGGCGCCGTCTCGTCGCTGTTCATCTCCGCCTCGAACGAGCTGGGGGAGGCGGAATCGGGCTTCCTCGCCGCGGCGATAGGGCCGGTGGCGGCGGTGATCGGCGGCGGAGTGGGAGCGATATTGGTCACGCTTTTATGGGCGAAATGGTTCCCCGAGCTGCGCCTTGCGCGCAGCTTCGATCCTCCTCATCTTAAAGAGGCAAGCAGGTAACGGAGACGGCGAAATGAGAGCGGGAAGCATCCTCGAGACGATCGGCAACACCCCCCACATCCGAGTCCGGCGGCTGTTCGGCGACGCCGAGGTCTGGGTGAAGTCGGAGCGGGCCAATCCCGGCGGCTCGATCAAGGACCGGATCGCCCTCGCCATGGTCGAGGACGCGGAGCGCTCCGGAGCGCTGAAGCCCGGCGGGACGATCGTCGAGCCGACTTCGGGCAATACCGGCATCGGCCTCGCCATGGTGGCGGCAGTCAAGGGCTACCGGCTGATCCTCGTCATGCCCGAGAGCATGAGCCTCGAGCGCCGCCGGCTGATGCTCGCCTACGGCGCCAGCTTCGACCTCACGCCCAAGGAGAAGGGCATGAAGGGCGCCATCGCCCGCGCCCAGGAGCTTCTTCAGGAGATAGACGGAAGCTGGATGCCGCAGCAGTTCGAGAACGCCGCCAACATCGCGGTCCACGTCCGCACCACGGCGCAGGAGATATTGAACGATTTCCGGGATTCGCCGATCGACGTGATCATCACCGGGGTCGGCACGGGAGGCCACATCACCGCCTGCGCCGAAGTGCTCAAGAAGGAATGGCCGGACCTGAAGGTGTTCGCGGTCGAGCCGACCCTCTCGCCGGTCATTTCCGGGGGCCAGCCCGGCCCGCACCCGATCCAGGGGATCGGCGCCGGCTTCATCCCCGGCAATCTCCATACCGATTCGATCGACGGGACGATCCAGGTCGATCCGGCGGACGCCAAGGAGATGGCGCGCCGTGCCGCCCGCGAGGAAGGCGTGCTCGTCGGCATCAGCTCGGGCGCGAGCCTCGCCGCGGTCGCCCAGAAGCTCGCCGAGATCGGACCCGGCAAGCGGATCCTCACCTTCAACTACGACACCGGCGAGCGCTATCTCTCGGTCCCGGACTTCCTGCCCGAGCAGGCATGATCCTCTGTGCGGCGGGGACGCTTTGCTAGCAAAGTGTCCCCCGCGCTAAGACCGTGACTCCCCTCCTCGCCTCGCTCCTCGCCTTTACCGCCGCGGCGGCGCTGCTGACCGTGGCCCCCGGCCTCGACACCGCACTCGTCCTTCGCACCGCCGCGGTCGAGGGCCCGCGAAGGGCGCTTCTGGCCGGGCTCGGCATCTGCCTCGGCTGCCTCGGCTGGGGCGCAATCGTGGCATTGGGTCTCGGCGCCCTCCTCGCAGCCTCGGCGACGGCCTATGCGGCGCTGCGCTGGATCGGCGCCGCCTATCTCGCCTGGCTGGGCCTCCGGCTGCTCCTCTCGCCGCGCGACCGCTTCGAGGACGGGGCGGCGCCGGGCGGAGACGGCGGCGGCGGCTGGCTCGGGCGCGGCTTCCTCACCAACATGCTCAATCCCAAGGTCGGGATCTTCTACGTCTCCTTCCTCCCGCAATTCATTCCCGCCGGATCCGCCGTCGCCGCGACCACCCTTCTCCTCGCCTTGATCCACGCTCTGCTCGGCTTGGCCTGGTTCGGGCTCCTCGTCGCGGCCGTCCATCCGCTCTCGCGCGCGTTGCGGCGCCCGGCCTTCATCCGAACGCTCGACCGGCTGACCGGGGGCATCTTCCTCCTCTTCGCCGCCCGCCTCGCACTAAGCCGCGGCTAGTGGGGCGGAACCGAGGTTTGGGGGGAGCGTTGAGCCTCCGAAACAAACGGGAGTAATCTTCATGGCCGAGCCTGAGCGCGAGCGCGAGACCACGATCATCCACACCGACAATGGCGGCGGCGGAACGGTTATCGCCGTCGTCCTTCTGATCGCCGTCCTCGCCCTCCTCTTCTACCTGTTCGGCGGCCAGCTGATGGGCACCAAGAAGACCGACGTGAAGGTCGATATCGACACGCCTGCCTCCACCAAATAAGTTGATCCATGGCCTCTCCGCGTGCTTCAGCTACGCGGGGGGATCGTGGCGATCGCCGCTAGGCCGCGCTTCTCACCGGAGCGCGGCCCTTTCGGCAGTCGGTGAGGTGAAAGACCAGTCTTGAAGCGGCTCCTCCTCAACGGCTTCCTCCTGTTCGTCGTTTACTGGGCGCTTGCCGTCGTCGGCCTGCAATGGGCGCGCGTCGGCGGCGCCGGATCGGCGGTGTGGCCCGCTTTCGGAGTGTCGATCGCCGGCCTCGTCATCGGCGGGCCGCGGCTCTGGCCGGCAATCTTCTTCGGCCGCCTACTCGCCAGCTTCGCGCTCGGCTCGCAGCTGCCCCTATGGGGCGAGCTGGCGGTCGCCGGAATCAACGCCGGTGCGGACCTCGCCGGCGCTCTGATCCTCATCCACGTCGCCCGGCTCGACGTTCGCCTTCGCACCCGCCGCGACATTCTCTGGCTGGCCGGCGCAGTCGGCCTTTCCGCCTTCGTCTCCGCCACCGTCGCGGCGCCCGTATTCGCGGTCGCAAGAAGCCTTCCGGCCGCCGACATCCTTCACATCTGGACGGCCTGGGCGCTCGGCAACATCGTCGCCGGCCTCACCCTGACGCCGCTCATCCTAAGCTGGTGGTCGGGGGATCCGATCGCCGCGAGCCGGCGCGGCTGGGCGCATTTCGCGGTCGCGATGGCGAGCGTCGCCTTCCTCTCCTGGCTGGTGTTCGACCCGACGACCCTGCCCTGGCTGAGAAGCTGGCACCTCTTCCCGGTGCTGATCTGGGCGGCGCTCGCCTTCTACGTGCGCGGCGCTTCGGCGGCGCTGGTCATAACCTCCGCCTTCGCCCTGTGGGGAGTCCATCTCGGCGCGGGGCCGCTGATCTACGCCGGAGTCGATCCGGTGCTGAGCACCCAGCAGTTCATCGCCGTCATCGCGCTCACCGTGCTCCTGCTCGCCGCGACGTCGGACGAGCGGCGGCGGGTGGAGGCGATGGCCCGGCTCGCGGCGATCGCCGCCTCCTCGCCCGACGCCATGCTGAGCTGCGACCTCGAAGGGCGCCTGACGAGCTGGAACCTGGGCGCCGAGCGACTGTTCGGATGGCGCGCCGAGGAGGTGCTCGGCCGCCCGATCGCGATGCTGGCGCCGCCCGGCGGCCTTCCGCCGGACCAGGCGCCGGGGACCATCTTCGAACGCATCCTGGCCGGGGGCCCGGTCGACGTCGAGACCCAGCGCTTGGCGAAGGACGGCTCGCTCGTCGACGTCCACGTCGTCGGGAGCCAGCTCAAGGCGCCGGGCGGCGAATTGCTGGGCGAGCTGGTGGTGATGCGCGACATTCGCGAGCGCAAGCAGGCGGAAGCCGCGCTTCGCGAGGAAAGCGAGGCGCTCGAAATCCTCAACCGGACCGGCGTCGCGCTCGCCGGCGAGCTCGATCTTGGCCGAATCGTCCAGCTGGTAACCGACTCCGGGCGAGAGGTCAGCGGCGCCCAATTCGGCGCCTTCTTCTACAACGTCTACGATCGCGACGGCGGGAAGTTGATGCTCTACACGCTCTCGGGCGCGGAGCGGTCGCAGTTCGAGGATTTCGGGATGCCCCGGGCAACCGAGGTGTTCGCTCCGACCTTCAACGGCGAGGGCATCATCCGCTCCGGCGACATCATGGCCGATCCGCGCTACGGCAAGATGGCGCCCCATAACGGCATGCCCAAGGGCCATCTGCCGGTCCGCTCCTACCTCGCCGTCCCCGTCCATTCCCGCTCCGGCGAGGTGATCGGCGGCCTCTTCTTCGGGCATTCCGAAACCGACATGTTCAGCGAGCGGTCGGAGAAGATCATGAACGGCCTCGCCGCCCAGGCGGCGATCGCCATCGACAACAGCCGGCTCTTCGCCGAAGCGCAGGAGGAGATCGCCGAGCGGCGGCGGGCCGAACGGGCGCTTCGCGAGCTCAACGACACGCTCGAGCAACGGGTCGAGGAACGCACCGGCGAGCTGGTCAACGCCCAGGACCAGCTTCGCCAGGCGCAGAAGATGGAGGCGATCGGCCAGCTCACCGGCGGAGTCGCCCACGATTTCAACAATCTCCTGACGATCATCCGCTCCTCGGTGGACCTGCTTCGCCGCCGCGAGATCCCCGAGGAGCGCAAGCGCCGCTACATCGACGCCATTTCCGACACCGCCGACCGTGCGGCAAAGCTCACCGCCCAGTTGCTCGCCTTCGCCCGGCGACAGGCGCTGAAGCCGGAGGTGTTCGACGGCCCCGAGCGGGTCGGGATCGTCTGCGACATGATCAGGACCGTGGTCGGCTCGCGGATCAGGCTGGAGCTCGACATGGCCTGCGACCAATGCTTCATCGAAGCCGACATCGCCCAATTCGAAACCGCCTTGATCAACATCGCGGTCAACGCCCGGGACGCCATGGACGGCGAGGGCGTTCTCACCCTGCACGCCCGGCCGGTCGACGCGATTCCCGCCGATCCGTGGCACGAACGGGTGGAAGGCGATCATGTCGCCATCTCGATCGCCGACACCGGCCGCGGGATCGCGCCCGAGGTGATAGCCCAGATCTTCGAGCCCTTCTTCACCACCAAGGAAGTCGGCAAGGGAACGGGGCTCGGCCTCAGCCAGGTCTACGGCTTCGCCAAGCAGTCCGGCGGCGACGTCCAGGTGGCGAGCGAGGTCGGCAAGGGAACCACCTTCACCCTGTTCCTGCCCCGGGCCGAGAAGCCGGTCGCCGAGGCGGAGCCGCGCGCCCGGCGGCGCAGCGAATCGCCGATGCCGAGCAGCCGGATCCTGGTCGTCGAGGACAATCCCGACGTCGGCGCCTTCGCAACCCAGCTGCTCGCCGAGTTGGGCCATGAGACCCGGCTTGCCCCCAACGGCCTGGAAGCGCTTCGCATGGTGGAGGAGGAAGGCGGCTTCGACCTGGTTTTCTCCGACGTGGTGATGCCCGGAATGACCGGGATCGAGCTCGGCCACGAGCTTCGGCGCCGGTGCCCCGGCCTGCGGGTGATCCTGACCAGCGGCTACAGCCACGTCCTCGCCCAGGAAGGGCGGCACGGCTTCGAGCTGCTGCAAAAGCCCTATTCGGTCGAGATGCTGACACGAATCCTTAGGAGCGCGCCGGCTACGGCCGAGTGAGAGGAGACGACGCGATGAGCGATTTCGATCGGGACGGGACGGTGCCGGTGTCAGCGCAAACGGAGCCGGTGCCCAGGGAGGTCGAGCGGACCACGGTGATCGACACCGGCGGCGGCGGCGGCGGAGGCGGCAAGACGCTCGCGATCGTCATCCTCATCCTGATGGTCGGACTGATGGGCGTCGTTTTCCTGCTGATGCAGGGCAAGAGCCGGGATGCGGCCAATTCTATCGGCGTCAACGTCAATCTGCCCAAGGTCGACGCGCCGGACATCGACTTGAAGCTGCCCGACGTGAAGGTCGATACGTCGAAGCTGAACGGTCCCGACGTCGACGTGAAGACTCGGCCGGAGGGCGGCAACAGGTCGAAATGAGGCTTTGGCGGCTGAATGGCCGCTGACAGGTCCATTCAGCCTTTCCTCAATCGAATCAGGCCATAAGCCCATCCGTCAACCGCGCGGTTGACCCCTCGTGTCGCGTAGTGAGGGAGGGGCCGGTTGCCTTCGGGTAGCCGGCCCCTGACCGTTTGGGGGGATATCCAATCCTCCCCTGCTTTTGCAGGGGAGGGGGACCATGCGGCAGCATGGTGGAGGGGCTCTTCAGCCTAAGAAGCCCCTCCACCGCGCTTCGCGCGGTCCCCCTCCCCTCGAAATCGAGGGGAGGACCAGTGAGTCCTACTCCGTCGGCGCGTTGGGATTGTCCCCTTCGGTGTCCTCGTCCCCCAGCTGCCCGGGCCCGTGATACGGCGTCTCGGTCTGGCCGCCGCGGCCCATATAGCCTTCCTTGTCGCCGTCGCCGCCTTCCTTGCCGGTATGCGGATTGGGGTAGGCGCCTCCGCCGGACTGGCCGCCGCCGCTCACGCCGTCGAGCTTGTCGTCCGACTGGTCCATCTTCGTCTCCTCGGTTCGCAGCGCTGATCAATCGACGGCGCTCGGCCCCGGTTCCGGTCAGCCGCGCATCTCGGGCACGTACTGGTCCTCGATATGATCGGAGAACCGGGTTATCTTGGCTTCGAACTTCATCCGTACCTTACCCGTCGCACCATGCCTCTGCTTGGCGATGATCAGCTCGGCGAGGCCGTAGGCGCGGTTCATCTCCTCCTGCCAGGCCTGGAAATCGGCATGGTCGTCGGCCGGCTGCTTTGCGGCGAGATAATATTCCTCGCGATAGACGAACCAGACCATGTCGGCGTCCTGCTCGATCGAGCCGGATTCGCGAAGGTCGGAAAGCTGCGGCCTCTTGTCCTCGCGCTGCTCGACGGCGCGGCTGAGCTGCGACAGGGCGATCACCGGAACGTTGAGCTCCTTGGCCAAGGTCTTGAGGCCGCGCGAAATCTCCGAAATCTCGTTGACCCGGTTCTCGTTGCTGCTCTTGCCGGTGCCCTGGAGGAGCTGGAGATAGTCGACGACGACGAGGCCGATCCCGCGCTGCCGCTTGAGCCGGCGCGCCCGCGTGCGCAGCGCCGCGATGGTGAGGCCGGCCGTGTCGTCGATGTAGAGCGGAAGGCTCTCGAGCTCCGCCGCGGCACGGGCGAGGTTGCGGAAATCTTGCTGGCTGATCTTGCCCATGCGCAGGCTTTCCGAGCTGATCCCGGACTGCTCGGCGAGGATTCGGGTGGCGAGCTGGTCGGCCGACATTTCGAGGCTGAAGAAGGCCACCGGAGCGCCCGCCGACTTCTCCGGGGCGATCCCGTCGTCGACCGTGTCGCGGATGTAGCGCCGCGCCGTGTTGAAGGCGATGTTGGTGGCGAGCGCGGTCTTGCCCATGCCGGGACGTCCGGCGAGGATGACGAGGTCGCTATGGTGGAGGCCGCCAGTCTTGGCGTTGACCGTCTCGAGCCCGGTGGTGAGGCCGGAGAGGCCGCCGCCGGTGTTGAGCGCCTTCTCCGCCATCTGGACGGCGAGCCGGGTCGCCTCGGCGAAGCTCTTCACCGTCCCCTCGCCGCCGCCCTCCTCGGCGACCCGGTAGAGGGCGGATTCGGCCGCTTCGATCTGCCCCTTCGGATCGACGTCCTCGGACGTGTCGAGCGCGTTCTCGACCATTTCGCGGCCGACCCCGATCAGCGCGCGAAGCAAAGCGAGCTCGTAAATCTGCTCGGCGAAGTCGCGCGCGCCGATGATCGCGGCGCCGGAGCCGGTGAGCTGGGCGAGGTAGGAGGGCCCGCCGAGCTCCTTCATCTCCTCGTCCGCTTCGAACAGCGGCCGCAGCGTCACCGGCGAGGCGATCATGTTGCGGTCGACCAGCTTCAATATCTGCTCGTAGACGCGGCCGTGAAGCGGATCGTGGAAATGGTCGGGCCGAAGCTTGAGCTGGATGTCCTCGGCGAGCCGGTTGTCGATCATCAGCGCGCCGAGCAGGGCGGCTTCCGCTTCGATGTTGTGCGGAAGAGACGAAGCCTCGGGCGCCGGAGCGTCGGCGAGACGGATGATGTTGTCGGCCATGACGAGACGCTACCGTTTTTCCGGTAGGCGGCAAAGGCAGTGAAAGCGATTTCCGGGGGCTTAAGCTCGGAAAAGCCTGTGGATCGTGGGAAGAAGGCATCCTCCCCTTTGAGGGGAGGTGGCAGCCCGAAGGGCTCCTCCACCGCACTGCGTGCGGTCCCCCTCCCCTTTCAGGGGGAGGATTTCGGAACCCGACTGGCACCCCGGCTCCTCCGCCGCTAACAGGCGGCATGGCCGATCCGCGGATCATCGACGTCGAGCTGGACGAGCGCACGATCATCCGCCGCAGCGAAGAGATCGAGCGGGAGAAGCGGGTCGCCATCTTCGACCTGCTCGAAGGAAACAATTTCCAGCCCGAGGGGCTGGAGGGACCGTTCCGGGTCCGCCTCCACATCGAGGAGGGCCGGCTCGCGATCGACGTCAAGGACGAGGCGGGGCGGCCGCTCGAGACGATCCGGCTCAACCTCGCCCGCTTCAAACGGCCGGTGCGCGACTATTTCGCGATCTGCGAGAGTTATTTCAATGCGATACGCTCCGACTCTCCAAAAGGGCTGGAAGCGATCGACATGGCTCGACGGAGCATCCACAACGAGGCGGCGGACCTTCTCCAGGAGTGCCTCGCCGGAAAGGTTGAGATGGATTTCGACACCGCCCGCCGGCTTTTCACCCTGATCTGCGTCCTCCACATCAAGTGACTTGCCTCCCCTCCCCGTCCCGGCGATGACGCTCATCCCATGAGCATCATGTCGGACAGGTGGATTCGCGAGCAGGCGCTGTCGAACGGCATGATCGAGCCGTTCGAGGACGGGCAGCGGCGCGAGGGGACGATCAGCTACGGCCTGTCGAGCTACGGCTACGACGCGCGGGTTTCGGACGAGTTCAAGCTGTTCACCAATGTCGACAACGCCATCGTCGACCCGAAGGACTTCAAGTCGAACAGCTTCGTCGATCGCCGGACCGACGTCTGCATCATCCCGCCCAACAGCTTCGCGCTGGCGCGGACCGTCGAATATTTCCGGGTACCGCGCGACGTGCTGGTCATCTGCCTGGGCAAATCGACCTATGCGCGCTGCGGGATCATCGTCAACGTGACTCCGCTCGAGCCCGGCTGGGAAGGCCATGTCACCTTGGAATTCTCGAACACCACGCCCCTTCCGGCGCGGGTCTACGCCAACGAGGGCGCGTGCCAGTTCCTGTTCCTTCAGGGCAACGAGCCGTGCGAGACCAGCTATGCGGACCGCGCCGGCAAATATATGGGCCAGCGCGGCGTGACCCTGCCCAAGCTGTAAGGGACGGAATGACGGTCGCGCCCGCCCGAAGGGAACGGGCGGGCGCGCCGGCTCCTAGATCCCGGACTGCTCCGCGTCGAACTTCTTCCAGTCCTCCTTGGTGAGGCAAAGCCTCGTCGGGGCGACGCGATGGGCGCTGTTGCGGATCGTGCGGCAGGTCTTGCCGGGGCCGTCCTTGCCCGCCGTCGCCTGGGAGGCGGAGCTGGTGTCGGGCTGCCCCTCGGGACGGGCGGCGGAGGCGGGGGCGGCGAAGGCGGCCAGCGAGGCGGCGGCGGCGAGGGTTGCGAGAGCGATCTTCATGTCGGAAAACTCCTTCGGGGTTGACCCCTCAAGTCTTACGCCACGCCCCGAATCGCGGGAATATCGCCGCGTGACGCTTGCAGAAGCGCCATGACCGTTCGTCGAAAGGTCTCGCGCAAAGCGGCTCAGCGGCGGCCCTGGTGACGGATGTTGGCGGGACGCCCGCGCCTTCCGGACCGCCCGGAACGCGACTCGTCGGCACCACGCCGCCCGTCCCTGCGGACTGCGCGGCCCGCGCGCGGCGGCCCCCCGCCGGACTCGGGAAGCTCGAAGCGCAGGCCTCCGGACACGGGGTTGGCCTCGACCAGGCGCAGCTTCAGGCGGCGGCCCGATGAGAAGGCCTCGCCGCTCTCCTCTCCGACCAGGCTCTGGCTGGCTTCGTCGAAGCGGAAATATTCGCTTCCGAGCGTCGAGACCGGGACCAGTCCGTCGCCGCCGAGACCCTCGACCGTCGCGAAGAAGCCGAACGGCTGCACGCCGGTTATCCGGCAGTCGACCAGCTCGCCCACCCGTTCCGATAGATAGGCGGCGACATAGCGGTCGAGGGTCTCGCGCTCCGCCTCCATCGCCCGCCGCTCGAGCTGCGAGATCAGCTCGCCGGTCGCTTCCATCGCCTCCGCCTCGGAATCGGTGAGGCCGCCCTCCCCCAGCCCGTAGGCCCGGACCAGCGAACGGTGGACGATGAGGTCGGCGTAGCGCCGGATCGGGCTGGTGAAATGGGCGTAGGAGCCGAGCGCAAGGCCGAAATGGCCGGCGTTGAGCGGCGCGTAATAAGCCTGGGTCTGGCTTCGCAGGATCTGCTCCATCACCTGCGGCCGGAAATCCGCCTCCCCCACCCGCGAGAGGATATGGTTGAAGGTGGCCGGGCGGACCACCTGTCCGAGCGCGAACTCGATCTCGAAGGTCTTGAGATAGTCCTTGAGCGCGATGAGCTTCTCCCGGCTCGGCGGCTCGTGGACCCGGTACATCACGCTTGCCTTCTTCGCTTCGAGCGCCTTGGCGGCGGCGACGTTGGCGGCGATCATGTAATCCTCGATCAGCTTGTGCGCGTCGAGCCGCTCGCGCGGCGCCACCGAGGTGATCCGCCCCTTTTCGTCGAGCATGACCTGCCGTTCGGGCAGATCGAGATCGAGCGGCTCCCTTTTCTCACGCGCGGCAAAGAGCGCGCGCCAGCACGCCCAGAGCGGCTTTAGGGTGGATTCGACCAGCTCGGGCGGGACGGCGGGTTCCGCGCTCGGACCGATCTCGGGCATGGAGCAGGGAGATGAGAAGACGTCGACAGGCTCTGCTCCGTTCGTGTCGAGCGAAGTCGACACACCCTCTCGAGCGGAGCCGAGACCCTCATTTGCCCTCGGCTTCGCTCGGGAGGACCCCTCGACTTCGCTCGGAGCGAACGGGTTGTGTCCGTTGGGGGTCTCCCCCGCCGAATCGATCGCCGCCTGCGCGTCCTCGTAGGCGATGTTGGCGGCGATTCGCACGCGGGCGCGGGTGAAGCGCCAGGACTTGAGCTGGCCGTCCTTCGACACCTGGAGGTGGCAGACGAGCGCGGCGCGGTCCTCGCCCTCCTTCAGCGAGCACACGTCCGCGGAGAGTGTTTCGGGGAGCATCGGCACGACCCGGTCAAGGAAATAGACGCTGTTGCCGCGCTTGCGGGCTTCCTTGTCGAGTGCCGATCCGGGGCGGACGTAGAAGCTGACGTCGGCGATCGCGACGATCGCCCGCCAGCCGCCATTATTGGCGGGATCCTCGTCGGGCGCGGCCCAGACGGCGTCGTCATGGTCGCGCGCGTCGGCCGGGTCGATCGCCACGATCGGCACGTGGGTGAGGTCCTCGCGCGGGCCGAGGTCCTGGCGCGCCACCCGCTCCGCCTCCTCGACCACGCGGTCGGGAAATTCGTTCGGAATTCCGTGCTTGTGGATGGCGATCAGGCTGAAGCTTCGCGGCGCGAACGGATCGCCGAGCACTTCGGAGACCCGGGCGGTGAGGCGCGGCGGGCGTCCGACCTTCTCGGCAAGGACGAGGTCGCCGACCGCCGCCGGACCGATGTCGGAGATGGCGAGCTCGCGCCGCTCCTTTTTCTCGACCGGGCGAAGCCAGAACCCCTGCCCTTCCTGGTGAACGACCCCGAGGACCAGCTCGCTGCCCTTGAGGAGCTTCTTCATCGGATGGGCGGCGTAGCCGTTGCCGCGCTGCTCGGTCCGGGCGAGGAGCCGGTCGCCGACGGCGAGGGCGGCGGAGCCCCTGCCTTTGCGCTCCAGAACGCGAAGCCGCGGCTGCGGCGCCTCGCTCTCCCAGCGCTCGGGAACCGCCCAGGCGGTGCCGCTGTCGTCGACGTCGGTCACCCGAAGCACGGTCACCTTGGGAACCCCGCCCGCCTGGTGGAAGGCGCGGCCCGGCGCCGAGTCGATCAGCCCCTCGTCTCCCATGTCGCGGAGAAGCGCCTTGAGCGCGATCTTGTCCTGCGCCGAAAGCCCGAAGGCGCGCGCAATCTCTCTCTTCCCCGCCGGCTGGTCGGAGGAAGCGATGAAGTCGAGTATCTGCTCGCGGCTGGGGAGACCGGGTCTCGGAGGAGGCTTCGGCATCTAGCCGTCGATCCCATCGGAACGGGTGACGCGGAGGCTCACGGCTTCGGCGGCGGCGAGTAGGGCCGGAACGCGCCACCGGGAACGGCCGAGGCCACGGGGCTCTCATAGCCGTCGGCGGAGACGGACGAAACTCCGAAGACGAAATCGTCGACGCGAACCCCCTTCAGCGCCGCACCGAACCACGGCCCCTGGTCCGGGCAGGGTAGAGCGCGGCAGCCGACTTCCATCGGCTCCTGCTCGTCAACCCGCAAGCTGTTCTCCCAATTGGCGGAGTCCGTTCGGCGCCAGCGCACGATATACGCGTCCGCGCCTTTGATCGGCCGCCATCGAATCCTGGTGTCGGTCGACACGGCGCCGTCCACCGTCGGCTCCGGCGGCTGGGGCGCGCGGGCGAGCGCCGCCAGCGCCGCGACGTTCAGCTTCACCACCTTGGTGAGGTAGGGAAAGTCCATCTTGTCGATCGTGTCGCCATATTGGATGCCGTTTTCGGTCCGAAGATCCTGGTGCTGCCAATTGTAATTCTCGATCGCCACGGTGATTCGGACGGCCGGGTAGCCGAGGTTCAGCATCTCCGTATGATCGCCGCCGCGGCCGAAGCGGTCGTTGCGCCAGACCTGGCGGACGTCGAGGCCGAGGCTGGCGTCGTCGGCCAATCTGTCGAGCCAGCGGGAAATGTTGCGCGACGGGGCGTCGTTCTCGCCGCCCAGGCTTCGGATCCGGGCGGCCAGATCCTCATGGCCCTGCCAGCGCGGCCCTTCCGAGAACACCCGGACATGGGCATCGTCGCACACGCCGTCGGAGCCGCAGCTGTTGCCGATGATGTCGTTGTTGAGCTCGGCGATCACGTCCCAGCCCTGCGCCTTGGCATAATCGGCGATCACCTTGCCGCCGAGCAGCCCCTGCTCCTCGCCCATCAGCGCGCCGTAGACGATCGTGTAGGGGAAACGGTGCTTCGAAAGGACCCGCGCCGCCTCGATCACCGCCGCCGTTCCGGAGCCGTCGTCGTTGGCGCCGGGCGCATCGGCGGTCGCGTTCATCACGTCGGTGACGCGGCTGTCGATATGGCCGGTGATGATCACCACCCGATTGGGATCGACGCTTCCGCGCTGGATCGCCAGGATGTCGGTGACCTTGGTCGGAGTGGGAACGCGCTTGCCGGTAACGACGTCCGACGGGCGCACGATCGTCAGGCAATTGCCGCAGCCCTGCGAATAGCGGCCGAACTCATCGGCGGCCCAGTTCAGCGCCGCGCCGATCCCGCGCCGGGGGTCGGTCTGCGACGAGAGAGTGTGACGGGTCCCGAAGCTCACCAGCTTCTCGACGATTGCATGGATCCGCTCCTGGCTCACCTCGTCCGCGATCCGGGCGGGACTTACCTCCGCTTGCGCGGGGGGGGTGACCGCGCGGCGCGGCGCGGCCGGGGCGGAAGCCGCGGCGGCGGCGGCGGCGACAAGCAGGAGCGGCTTTTTCATTCCGCCGCCTCTGCTCCGGAGCGAGAGGAGTCGCAAGCGCTTCAGGCGGCTGCGACCGTTTGCTCGATCACGCCGAAGATCGGGTGGCCGCTCTCGTCGTCCATCCAGATCCGAACCGTATCGCCGCGCTTCAGAAACGCGGTCGCCGCCTTGCCGTCGCGGATGGTCTCCACCGTGCGCACCTCGGCGATGCACGAATAGCCGAGGCCGCCCTGGGCGATCGGCCTTCCGGGGCCGCCATCCGAATCGCGGTTGGAGACGGTGCCCGAGCCGATGATCGAGCCCGGGCCGATATTTCGGGTTTTCGCCAGATGCGCGATCAGGGTTCCGAAGTCGAACGTCATGTCGACCCCCGCATCGGCGCGGCCGAACGGCTGTCCGTTCAGGTCGACCTTGAGCGCGCCGTGGAGCTTTCCGTCCCGGAAGCGGTCGCCGAGCGCCTCGGGCGTGACGAAGACCGGCGAAAGCGCCGAGGCGGGCTTGGACTGAAGGAAGCCGAACCCCTTGCCCAGCTCGCCGGGGATGAGGTTGCGAAGCGAGACGTCGTTGACCAGGCCGACGAGGAGGATGTGGTCCCGCGCCTCTTCCGCGGTGATGCCCTGCGGAACGTCGTCCGTCACCACGACGACTTCGGCCTCGAGGTCGCAGCCCCAGGCTTCGTCGGGAAGCGGGATCGGGCTTCGCGGCGAAAGCATCTCGTCCGACGCGCCCTGGTACATCAGCGGGTCGGTCCAGAAGCTTTCGGGCATCTCGGCGCCGCGCGCCTGGCGAACCAGCTGGACGTGGTTCACATAGGCCGAGCCGTCCGCCCACTGATAGGCGCGCGGCAGAGGCGCAAGCGCGTCCCGCTCATGGAAGCGCTCGCGCGGGACCACTTCATGCTCGAGGTCGGTGGCGAGGAGCTCCAGCTGCGGTGCGAGCCTGTCCCACTGGTCGAGCGCCGCCTGCAGGGTCGGAGCGATGTGGCCCGCGTCCGTGCACCAGGCGAGATCGCGGCTCACCACCACCAGCCGCCCGTCGCGGCCGCTGCCCTTCAAGGTTCCAAGCTTCATTCCACCTCCGTCCGTGGCGAGGATTGGGTCACTGGCATTTGCCGCACCGCTTGGCTAGGGGCTCGGCATTCCTTCCAGACTCATTCGAGAAGCACCCATGCGTAACATCGATCATTTCATCGGCGGCGGCGCCTTCGCGTCCGGCGAGCGCCAGGACGGGACCAGGACGAGCGACGTGTTCGACCCCAATAGCGGCGGCGTCCAGGCGAAGGTCCGGCTCGGCACCTCCTCCGATCTCGAGCGCGCCGTCGCTGCGGCCAACGAAGCCTTGCCGGCCTGGATCGCGACCAACCCGCAGCGCCGCGCCCGGGTGATGTTCAACTTCAAGGCGCTGGTCGAGAAGAACATGGACGAGCTCGCGCTCCTCCTTTCCTCCGAGCACGGCAAGGTGATCGCCGACTCCAAGGGCGACGTGCAGCGCGGCCTCGAGGTGATCGAGTTCGCCTGCGGGATCCCGCATGCGCTGAAGGGCGAGTACACCCAGGGCGCGGGACCCGGGATAGACGTCTATTCGATGCGCCAGCCGCTCGGCATCGTCGCCGGAATCACGCCGTTCAACTTCCCGGCGATGATCCCCATGTGGATGTTCGGGATAGCCATCGCGGTCGGCAACGCCTTCATCCTCAAGCCGTCGGAGCGCGATCCCTCGGTCCCGGTTCGGCTCGCCGAGCTGATGAAGGAGGCAGGCCTTCCCGACGGAATCCTCCAGGTCGTTCATGGCGACAAGGAGATGGTCGACGCCATCCTCGACCATCCGGAGATCAAGGCGGTGAGCTTCGTCGGCTCGTCCGACATAGCTCACTATGTTTACCGCCGCGGAGTCGAGGCCGGGAAGCGGGTCCAGGCGATGGGCGGCGCCAAGAATCACGGCATCGTCATGCCCGACGCCGATCTCGACCAGGTGGTGAACGACCTGACCGGCGCCGCCTTCGGCTCGGCCGGGGAGCGCTGCATGGCGCTTCCGGTCGTCGTTCCGGTCGGCGAGAAGACGGCGAACGATCTTCGCGCGAAGCTCATTCCGGCGATCGAGGCCCTGCGGGTCGGCGTGTCGACCGATCCCGACGCCCATTACGGCCCGGTGGTCAACGCCGCCCACCGCGGCCGGATCGAGAATTACATCCAGATGTGCGCCGACGAAGGCGGCGAGCTGGTCGTCGACGGCCGCGGCTTCAAGCTTCAGGGCCACGAGGAAGGCTTCTTCATCGGCCCTACCCTCTTCGACCATGTGAAGCCGCACTTCCAAAGCTATCAGGAGGAGATTTTCGGCCCGGTCCTGCAGATCGTCCGGGCGGGAAGCTTCGAGGAGGCGGTGCGCCTTCCCTCCGACCATCAATATGGCAACGGGGTCGCCATCTTCACCCGCAACGGCCACGCGGCGCGCGAATTCGCCGCGCGGGTCGGCGTCGGGATGGTCGGGATCAACGTTCCGATCCCGGTGCCGGTCGCCTACCACACGTTCGGCGGCTGGAAGCGCTCCGCCTTCGGCGACATCAACCAGCACGGCATGGAGGGCGTGCGCTTCTACACCAAGACCAAGACTATCACCCAGCGCTGGCCCGACGGCTCGGTGACGGGCGAGAACGCTTTCGTCATTCCGACGATGGGGTGAGAAGCAGGCGCTTCGCGCATCGGCTGCCGACTTATCCATGCATTCTGTTGAAACTGTTGAGTGCAGTTTCCGCTTTTGCATGAGCCACTAAGTTGCTATGCAAGGGCTATGATGGCGAACTTCGGTTTTGACACCCTTGGTTTCGTTAAGCGGCTTTCCGCTGCCGGTATGGAAACGCGCCAAGCGGAGGCTTTGGCCGATGCGATCAACGAGGTTGCTTTCGACTCGGTCGTAACTCGGTCGGACCTTGCCGAGGTGCGGGCCGAGGTTCGCGAACTGGGTCTCGCGTTTCGCGCGGAGATGAAGGAACTTGAGTTGCGCATCACCGGCAGGATGGGAGCGTTGATTGCAGGCTCCACCGCACTCACCGTCGCGATCCTCGGGGCGCTCATCACCCTCCACTGATCCCGCGATTGCGATTCCCGCTCCGTCCGCTAGAGCGCGCGAATGAGCCAGTTCGACCTTACCGACGAGCAGCGCCAGATCCAGGAGATGGCGCAGCAGTTCACCGCCGATGCGATCACGCCCCATGCCGCCGAGTGGGACGAGAAGCATATCTTCCCCCGCGACACGATCCGCGCCGCCGCCGAATTGGGCTTCGGCTCGATCTACGTGTCGGAAGGCAGCGGCGGGATCGGCCTCGGCCGTCTCGAAGCCGCGCTGATCATGGAGGCGATGGCCTACGGCGATCCCTCCACCTCGGCCTTCATCTCGATCCACAACATGGCGAGCTGGATGATCGACCGGTTCGGCTCGGCCGCCGTCAAGGACAAGTACCTCCCCTCGCTCGTCACCATGGAGCGGATGGCCAGCTACTGCCTCACCGAGCCGTCGTCCGGCTCCGACGCGGCGGCGCTCAAGACCAAGGCGGTGAAGGACGGCGACTCCTATATCGTCTCCGGCTCCAAGGCCTTCATCTCGGGCGGCGGCGAGAACGAGATCTACGTCACCATGGTCCGCACCGGCCAGGAGGGGGCGAAGGGGATCAGCGCGCTCGTCATCGAGAAGGACATGCCCGGAGTGAGCTTCGGGGCTCAGGAGCGCAAGCTCGGCTGGCACAGCCAGCCCACCGCCCAGGTCAATTTCGACGAGGTCCGCGTGCCGGCGGAGAATCTCGTCGGCGGCGAGGGCGAGGGCTTCCGGATCGCGATGATGGGCCTCGACGGCGGCCGGCTCAACATCGGCGCCTGCTCGCTGGGCGGCGCCCAGCGCTGCCTCGACGAGGCGATCGCCTACACCAAGGAGCGCAAGCAGTTCGGAACCCCGATCGCCGACTTCCAGGCGACCCAGTTCACCCTCGCCGACATGGAGACGGAGCTGCAGGCGGCCCGCACCCTCCTCTACGCGGCAGCGGTCAAGGTCACCGAGAATGCGCCCGACAAGACCCGCTTCGCGGCCATGGCCAAGCGCTTCGCCACCGACACCGGCTCCTCGGTGGTCGACCGGGCGCTCCAGCTCCACGGCGGCTACGGCTATCTGATGGACTATCCGATCGAGCGCTTCTGGCGCGACCTTCGGGTCCATTCGATCCTCGAGGGCACCAACCAGGTGATGCGGATGATCGTCGGCCGGGACCTGCTCCGCCAGTGATCATTAGAGTCCGGTGGAGAATGCAGGTGCAAAGATCCGTTCGTCCCGAGCGTAGTCGAGGGGCGCGCCCGATGACTCCGTGCCGGCGCCCCTCGACTTCGCTCGGGACGAACGAAGCTGTCCATTCATGACCGCCGATCTCCTCACCCCCGTCGACGGCCGCGTCGGACGCCTTCGCCTCAACCGGCCCAAGGCGATCCACGCCCTCACCCGCGACATGTGCACGGCGATGATCGCCGCCCTCCTCCCCTGGCGCGAGGACCCGGGCGTAGAGGCGGTGATGCTCGACCATGCTGAGGGCCGCGGCTTCTGCGCCGGCGGCGACGTCGTCATGCTGGCGAAGAGCGGCGCCGGAGACGGGAGCGAGGCGCGCGCCTTCTTCTTCGAGGAATATCGGCTCAACCACCTCCTCTTCACCTACGCCAAGCCGACCGTCGCCTTCATGGATGGGATCACGATGGGCGGCGGGGTCGGGATCTCGCAGCCCTGCCGGTTCCGGGTCGCGACCGAGAATACCCGCTTCGCCATGCCGGAGACGGCGATCGGCCTGTTTCCCGACGTCGGCGGCGGCTGGTACCTGCCGCGCCTGCCCGGGCGAACCGGCCAGTTCCTGGCGCTGACCGGCGCCCGGCTCGACGGCTCGGAATGCCTCCATCTCGGCCTCGCCACCCATTATATCCCCTCCCTCGCCCTCGACGATCTTAAGGCGCGGATCGCCGCCGAGCCGAACCGGCTCGAGGCGCTTCTCGACGAATCGAGCGCCCCTCCGCGGGAGCCCCGGATCGCCGCCAATCGCGAGCGGATCGATCGATTGTTCGCCTCGGACGACTTCGAAGCCGTGCTCGCCGCCCTCGAGGCCGACGGCTCCGACTGGGCGAGAACCGAGCTCGCCACCTTGCGCGGCAAGAGCCCGCAGGCGTGCAAGGTCTCGCTCCGCCTGCTCTACGACGGCGGCCTGATGACGAGCTTCGCCGACGAGATGCGGCAGGAATATGCGGTGGCGAGCCGGGTGGTGCAGCGCCACGATTTCGTCGAGGGCGTCCGGGCCCTGCTCGTCGACAAGGACAACACGCCCCGCTGGGAGCCGCCGGCGCCCGAGGCGGTGACCGACCATATGCTCGACACCATCTTCGCGCCCATGCCCGACGGTGAGGAATGGACTCCGCTTTGAGGAAACAGCGCGGTTGGCCTATCCCGTCGCCCCAGCGAAGGCTGGGGCCCCAGCGGGTGAAAGGCTCGGCGTTCTTCACCCCCTGGGATCCCAGCCGTCGCTGGGACGACGACGAAGGAAGAAGATGACCTACGAAACCATCCTGGTGGAGCAGCGCGGCGCCGTCACGCTGATCACCCTCAATCGCCCCAAGGCGCTCAACGCCCTCAACACCGCCGTGCTGGCCGACCTCATCGCCGCCTTCGCCGCCTATGACGCGGACGAAAGCCAGCGCTGCGCCGTGCTCACCGGAAGCGAGAAGGCGTTTGCCGCCGGCGCCGACATCAAGGAGATGTCGAGCCAGGGCTTTGCCGAGATGTACGCCTCGAACTTCTTCGCCGGCTGGGAGCGGGTCACCGCCACCCGCAAGCCGTGGATCGCCGCCGTCGCCGGCTATGCGCTGGGCGGCGGCTGCGAGGTGGCGATGATGGCCGATTTCATCATCGCCGCCGACAATGCCCAGCTCGGCCAGCCCGAGATCAAGCTCGGCGTGACGCCGGGAATGGGCGGCTCGCAGCGCCTCACCCGCGCCGTCGGCAAGGCCAAGGCGATGGAGATGTGCCTCACCGGCCGGATGATGGGCGCCGAGGAAGCCGAGCGCTCCGGCCTCGTCGCGCGGGTCGTCCCCGCCGCAAACCTGCTCGACGAGGCGCTGAAGACGGCCGAGGCGATCGCCGGAATGGCGCCGCTCGCCGCCATCGCCACCAAGGAGCAGGTCAACGCGGCTTTCGAGACCGGCCTCGCCCACGGCATCCTGTTCGAGCGCCGCCTGTTCCACGGCCTGTTCGGGAGCGAGGACCAGAAGGAAGGGATGGCCGCCTTCGTCGACAAGCGTAAGGCGGATTGGACGGGGCGGTAAGCCCAAGGGGAAAGATGCGGATGACGGCTGAGGAGAAACCCGTCGCCCCAGCGCAGGCTGGGGTCCCAGGGGGTGAATAGCACCGCGTTCTTCACCCCCTGGGGTCCAAGCCTGTGCTGGGACGACGTAGAGTAGCGATCTGGAGCGAATGAACATGGCACGCGTAGGATTTATCGGTCTGGGCAACATGGGCGGCGGGATGGCCGCGAACCTGGTTAAGGCGGGACACGAAGTCCGCGCCTTCGATCTGTCCGAGGCGGCGCTCGCCAAGGCCGGGGAGAATGGCTGCACCCGCGCCGCTTCGGCGGACGAGGCGGTTCGCGATGCCGAGGCGGTGATCACCATGCTGCCCGCCGGCAAGCACGTCCGCGACGTCTACGAGTCGAGCGTCATCGGCAAGGCGCCGACCACCGCGATCCTGATCGACTGCTCGACCATCGACGTCGCCACCGCCCGCGAGGAAAGCGCGAAGGCCGAGGCCGCCGGCTATCTGATGGCGGACGCGCCCGTGTCCGGCGGTATCGCCGCCGCCGAAGGCGGCACCCTCACCTTCATGGTCGGCGGAAGCGAGGCCGCGTTCGAGGCGGCGCGGCCGTTCCTCGAGCGGATGGGCAAGGCGGTGATCCACGCCGGCGGCCCCGGCGCCGGCCAGGCCGCGAAGATCTGCAACAACATGCTTCTCGGCGCCTCGATGATCGCGACTTGCGAGACCCTGGTGATGGCGCAGAAGCTCGGCCTGGACCCGCAGACTTTCTTCGACATCGCCTCCAAGGCGTCCGGGCAATGCTGGTCGCTGACCACCTACTGCCCCCTTCCCGGAGTGGGCCCGATAACTCCCGCGGATCGCGATTACGATGGCGGCTTCGCGGCGGCGCTGATGCTCAAGGACCTAAGGCTGGCGATGGAAGCGGCGCAGAGCGTCGACAGCTACACCCCGATGGGCGCGGCCGCGGAGGAGCTCTACACCCGCTTCGCCGAATCCCTGGGCGGCGGCGGAAAGGACTTCTCGGCCGTGATCAAGATGATCGACGATAGCTGGATCCGCCGCTGACCCTTCGCTCCTCGCCATAGGTCCGGACCAGTTCGCGCGCGCTGCGGCCGGGGAGCGGAAGCGCAACCGGGCCCGCGCGGCGGCGAAGATCGTCGAGGCAGCGCGCCGCCGTCTTGCCGTCCCAGCGGTCCGGCCGACGCAATTCGCGTCCGGCGGCAAGCGCGCGCTCGAGCTCGAGCAGCAGGGTCTCGGGGGAGACGAGCCGGTTTGTGCCTTCGAGGATCGTGATCGGCCGCTCGGTATTCTCGCGAAGCGTGAGGCAGGGGATGCCGAGATAGGTCGTCTCCTCCTGGATCCCGCCCGAATCCGTGACCGCCGCGGCGGCTCCGGTCACCAGACTCATGAAGCGCACGTAGGAGAGCGGATCGAGAAGCTTCACCCCGGCGCGCTCGAGCCGGCTGTCGAGCAGCGCGCCGCGAAGCTTCGCCGAGGTTCTCGGGTGGACCGGGAAGATCAAAGGAAGCCGCCGTTGCGCCTCGACCAGCGCGTCGACGAGGCGGATCAGCTGGGCGGGCTCGTCGACGTTGGACGGACGGTGGAGGGTGACCACTCCGTAGCAGCCGCGCTCAAGCCCGAGCGCCTCCGGCACCCCGGCCGCCTCGATGGCCGGCCGGACCAGCTCGAAGCTGTCGATCATGATGTTGCCGACCCGGGTGATGCGCGCGTCGGCAACCCCCTCTCCGCGCAGATTTTCGTCGGCGTCGGGAGAGGGAGTCCAAAGCACGTCGCACAGGGCGTCCGTGACCAGCCGGTTGATCTCCTCGGGCATGGCCCGATCGCGACTGCGCAGACCGGCCTCGAGATGGACGGTGCGCAGGCCAAGCTTGGCCCCGACCATCGCGCAGGCAGCGGTCGAATTGACGTCGCCGACCGTGATCAGCCAATCGGGCCGGTCGCTTAGCGCGACTTTCTCATAGGCGATCATAACCCCGCCGGTCTGCTCGGCATGGCTGCCCGAGCCGATTCCGAGATGATGGTCGGGCTCCGGCAGGCCGAGATCGGCGAAAAAGGCGTCGGACATGTTCGGATCGTAATGCTGGCCGGTATGGACCAGCACCGGCTCGAAGTCGGGCGCGGCGGCGAGCGCCCGCCAAAGCGGCGCCACCTTCATGAAATTGGGCCGCGCGGCGGCGATCAGGTGAACTCGCTGAACCATGGCAGCGGGGTAGCCGCGAAGAGTAAATATTGGGTTTGGCCGATCCGTCATCCCGGCGAAGGCCGGGACCCAAGAACACCGGGGTTCGAGTTAAAGGATGGTGCCTGCGCGACTTCGGGCCGTGTTCATGGGTCCCGGCTTTCGCCGGGATGACGCCTAGTGAAGCACCGCCCTCACCGCCTCTCGCCAACCCGCCAGCCGGGCGTTCCTCACTTCATCCCCCATCGCCGGCTCGAAGCGCCGCACCGGCCCGCCCATCGCCTCCGCGGCCGCCTCCAGCGACGGGAACATGCCGCAGCCGAGCCCCGCGAGCATCGCCGCTCCGAGCGCGGTCGTCTCGACCTGGTCCGGCCGCTCGACCGGAAGGTCGAGCACGTCCGCCACGTCCTGGGCGAGCCAGTCGTTCGACGCCATTCCGCCGTCGATCCGAAGCATGCTCCAGGACGCGCCGTCGGCGGCGAAGCAGGCCATCAGATCGTGGGTCTGATGCGCCATCGCCTCCAGCGCGGCGCGAACGATGTGGGCGCGCTCCGTCGCGAAGGTGAGGCCGAGGAGGGCGCCGCGCGCGTCGGCCCGCCAATAAGGCGCCCCGAGGCCGCTTTGCGCCGGGACGAAGCGCACTCCGCCGCTGTCGGGGACGGAGCGGGCAAGAGCCTCGCTTTGCGCCGCCGCGCCGATCAGCCCGATCGAATCGCGCAGCCATTTGACCAGGCTTCCGGCGACGAACAGCGACCCTTCGAGCGCGTAGCGCCGCTCGCCGCCGATCTGCCACGCCACGGTGGAGAGCAGCCGATGGCCGCTCCGGCGCTGCTCCGATCCCGTGTTGGCGAGCACGAAGGCGCCTGTGCCGTAGGTCGCCTTGACGGTTCCGGGCGCGAGGCATGCCTGGCCGATCGCGGCCGCCTGCTGGTCGCCCGCCATCCCGGCAATGGGAAGGGAAGCGCCGAGACGCTCGGGCCGAGTCCGGCCGATCGCTCCGGCACAATCGACGATCTCCGGCAGGCAGCGGGCCGGGACGCCCCACAGGTCGAGCAGATCCGGATCCCATCGCCCGGTGCCTATGTCCATCAATGCCGTTCGCGAGGCGTTGGTCGCATCGGAGACGTGGAGCCCGCCGGTCAGGCGGACGACGAGCCAGCTCTCGACCGTCCCGACGCACAGGTCCGAGCCGCAATCCCGCACGTCCGGCCAATGTTCGAGCGCCCAGGCGATCTTCGACGCACTGAAATAGGGATCGAGGAGGAGCCCGGTCCGCGCCTGGAGCATCGGCTCGTGCCCCGCCTCGCGAAGCCGGTCGCAAAGGCCGGCGGTGCGGCGGTCCTGCCAGACGATCGCCGGAGCCAGGGCCCGGCCCGTGCGCCGGCTCCAGAAGACGATCGTCTCGCGCTGGTTGGCGATCCCCAGCGCCGCGATCCGCCCCGGCCCGCCCGCCCGCTCGACGACGGCCCGGGCGCAGGCGAGGCTGCGTTCCCAGATCTCCTCGGCGTCGTGCTCCACCCAGCCCGGCCTCGGATAGGATTGGGTCAGTTCGCGCTGCTCGACCTCGAGGCATGCCCCGTCGGAGCCGAACAGCATCGCGCGCGTGCTGGTGGTCCCGGCGTCGATGACGAGGAGGGTTTCAGGCATTGCGGCAAGCTTCATCGCAACGAACCCCGGAGTCGAGCCCCGGCGTCACCCTGAGCTTGGTTCAGGGTCCAGTTCTCCGCCGGCCAGGAGGCTCGTCGCTGGATGCTGAGACAAGTTCAGCATGACGGGGAGGGACTGACGCTATGGGATGCCATGGCGTAAGCACCACCGATGGACTGCTTCGACCTCCTGATCGTCGGCGGCGGGATCAACGGCGCGGCGATCGCCCGCGACGCCGCGATCCGCGGCGCGAAGGTCCTGCTGGTGGAACGCGACGACCTTGCCTCCCATACCAGCTCGGCTTCCTCGAAGCTGATCCATGGCGGCCTTCGCTACCTCGAATATCGCGAGTTCCGGCTGGTGCGCGAGGCCCTGAAGGAGCGCGAGATCCTGCTTCGCACCGCGCCGCACATCGTTCGCCCGCTGCGCTTCGTGCTTCCGGCGCGAGGCGGCTCACGCCCGTGGTGGATGCTTCGCGCCGGCCTGCTCCTCTGCGACCTGATGGCGCTGCGCGGCAGCCTCCCCCGCTCGCGCGCCGTTCGGCGCGGCGAGACGCCGCTTCGCGAGCCGCTCGCGACCCGGGGCCGGCTGCTCTCTTATTGGGACGCCGCCGTCGACGATTCCCGGCTGACCGTCCTCAACGCGGTCGACGCGGCCGAGCGGGGCGCCGAGATCGCCACCCGGACGGAGCTCCTCGCCGCGCGCCGCGAGGGAGACGTCTGGCGCGCGCAGCTCTCCGGCGGCCGTACCGTGGAGGCGCGGGCGATGGTCAACGCCGCCGGGCCCTGGGTCGGCGAGCTTCTCGGACGGCTGGGCGAGGCGAGCGAGAGCCGGGCACGGCTCGTCAAGGGAAGCCATATCGCCGTTCGGCCCCTCTGGCCCGGCGACCAGGCCTACATCCTCCCCCAGCCCGACGGACGGGTCGTCTTCGCCCTCCCCTATATGGGCCTGACCCTGTTCGGCACCACGGACATGCCGGTGGAGGGCCCCGCCGATCCCGAGGCAGGCGAGGACGAGGTGGCCTACCTCTGCGCGGCCGCAAACCTCTACTTCGAGCGCAAGATCGCGCCCGGGGACGTCGTCTGGCGCTATTCGGGCGTGCGGGCGCTCTACGACGACGGCGCCGCCGACTCGCAGGCGGTGACCCGCGACTATCGTCTCGAGCTCAGCGCCGGGCCGGGGGCAAGGCTCCTCTCGGTCTTCGGCGGCAAGATCACCACCGCCAGGGCGCTGGCCGAGGCGGCGCTCGACCGGCTCGAGGTGGAGGGACGGCGCTCCACGGCCTCGACGATGCTTCCCGGCGGCGACCTCTACCCCGCCTTCGTCGAGTGGCTGGGCGCCTTGCGGGAATGGATGCCGCGGACGCTCGTCCAGCGCCTGATGACGGCCTACGGGACCCGGCTGAAGGACCTCGTCGGCAATGCTTCGACCCTTCCCGCTCTCGGCCGCCACTTCGGCGCCGGGCTCTACGAGCGGGAGGTGCGATGGCTCGCCGAGCGCGAGTTCGCCCGAACCGCGGACGACATATTGTGGCGCCGGACCAAGCTCGGCCTCCGCTTCAGTCCGGCGGAGCGGGCGGCGCTCGAGCGCTACCTCGCCGCGAAGGGTTGAAAGCCCGGGCTACGGGCCTTCGTGCAGGGGGTCCGTGCCGGGCTCGGGGATCTCGTCCAGCGCTTCGCGGCTCTCTTCCGCCTCCCGCGCGATGTCCGGATCGCTCGAGGGAAGATCCTGGTCGTTCGAATTCTCGCGGCCCATGTCGATGCTCCTTGCTCCCCGCCCAACGTCCGACTCGGGAACCCGCTCCCAAGCGGCGCGGTTGAACCGGCCATGGCACCCGACGCGCGACAGGCTTCCGATTCCGCCGGAGAAGCGGAATCGGTCATCGGCTGGAAGCTCGACCGCGAGCAGAGGAAGGAGCTGCTTCAGCAATTCCCGCCGCGCTTCGCGGAACCGGTCGCGGACCATGTCACCTTGTGCCGCGCGTCCGGCGACGCCGCCCTTCCCGCGGAATGCGACGCCGAGATCGTCGGCCGCGCCGACGATGGCCGCGGAGTCGAGGCGATGGTCGTCCGGCTCGGCGGAACCACCTACCGGCCGGACGGGAGCACCTATCACATCACCTGGTCGCTCGCGCCCGACCGGGAAGCGGTCGAATCGAACCAAGTCCTGCGCGACTGCCGATGGGAGATGTTCGACCTGCCCATGCCCGTGAGGCTCCGCCCCGCCCGCTTCCCGTGACGGGCGCGCCGGCCCGGCCGGAACGGACGACGATTGCATTTGTAGTCGTTCGCGATTACACCGGCGACAACGCCGCTCGCACGAATAAGCGAAGCAAAATCAAAGCTTTGGAGAATGCCTGTGAAGAAGAGCCTTGCCTTCGCCATTTCCGCCGTCGCGCTCGCCGCAGCGCCCGCCGCGGCGCATGACGACCATGGCTGTCTCGACGATATCTGCCTCGTCCAGTCGCTGGTCGAGGCACCGCCGGCCGGCGGCCAGATCGATCCCGCCGCCGCGATTCGCTACGGCAAATGGGGCTTCGACATGGCCGGCATGGATACCGCCGTGAAGCCGGGCGACGACTGGTACCGCTTCGTCAACGGCACATGGGCGAAGAACACCACCATTCCCGCCGACCGTTCCTCCTACGGCGCCTTCGCCGTTCTTCGCGACCTCTCCGAAGCGCGCCTTCGCAAGCTTGTCGAGGGCTACGACCCGGCCGATAAGGCGAGCCCCGATCGCGCCAAGGTCGCCGCCCTCTATCGCGGCTTCATGGACGAGGCGGCGGCCGAGCGGCTCGACGCTGCGCCGCTCGCCGCCCGCCTGGCGCCGATCAAGGCCGCCGCCACCAAGGAGGACATGGCGCGGCTGATGGGCCGGTCGCTGGGCGGCTTCGGATCGAGCTTCTTCGGCCCCGGCGTGAGCGACGACGCCAAGCAGCCCGACATCTATTCGCTCTACCTTCGCCAGTCCGGCCTCGGCCTCGGCGACCGCGACCTCTATCTCGACGCGAAGTTCAAGCCGCAGGTCGAGCGCTACCGGCAATATGTCGCGCAGATGCTCCAAATGTCCGGCTGGCCCAATTCGGCCGAGGCGGCCGACAAGGTCGTCGCGATGGAGACGCGGATCGCCCAGGCCCATTGGACCCGCGCGCAGAGCCGCGACCGCGACAAGACCTACAATCTGATGACCCTGGCCGAGCTCCAGGCGCAGTCGCCGGGCTTCCCGTGGAAGACCTTCTGGGAATCGGCCGGCATCGCCAAAGCGGAGCGGGCGATCGTCGCCCAGAACACGGCCTTCCCGAAGATCGCCCAGGTCTTCGCCGACACGGACATGGACACGCTCAAGGCCTGGGAGGCGTTCCGCACCGCCGACCAGATCGCGCCGCTCCTCTCGAAGCGCTTCGTCGATGCGCAGTTCGAGTTCCGATCGAAGTTCCTGAACGGCCAGCCCGAGCAGCGCGAGCGCTGGAAGCGGGCCGTCGCGCTTTCCGAAAATGCCCTGGGCGAGGCGATCGGCCGCGACTATGTCGCGCTCTACTTCCCGCCCGAGTCCAAGGCCAAGATGGACCGGCTGGTGGCGAACCTTCGCACCGCATTGGGCGGCCGGATCCGCAACCTCGCCTGGATGGGTCCGGCGACCAAGCAGGAAGCGCTTGCCAAGCTCGCCCACTTCACCGTCAAGGTCGGCTATCCGGACAAGTGGCGCGACTATTCGGCGCTCCGCATCCTTCCCGGCGACCTCGTCGGCAATGTCGAGCGCGCGGAGCAGTTCGAGTGGGACTATCGCCGCAACCGGCTCGGCAACGCGGTCGACAAGGCGGAGTGGGGAATGACCCCACAGACCGTCAACGCTTACTATAACAGCGTCAAGAACGAGATCGTCTTCCCGGCCGCGATCCTGCAACCGCCCTTCTTCGATCCCAAGGCCGACGACGCGGTCAATTACGGCGGGATCGGCGGAGTCATCGGCCACGAGATCAGCCACGGCTTCGACGACCAGGGCCGCAAGTCCGACGGCAACGGCGTTCTTCGCGACTGGTGGACGGCCGAGGACGCCGCCAAGTTCGAGGTCCAGGCGGCGAAGCTCGGCGCCCAGTACGAAGCCTATTCGTTCGAGGGCCTGCCCGGCCTGCACATCAACGGCCGGGCCTCGATGGGCGAGAATATCGGCGACCTCGGCGGCGTTCTGATCTCGCTCGACGCCTATCACCAGTCGCTCGGCGGCCGGAAGGCGAAGGTGATCGACGGCTATACCGGCGACCAGCGCTTCTTCCTGGGCTGGGGCCAGGTCTGGCGCACCCTGTTCCGCAACGAGGCGCTTCGCCAGCAGCTGGTCAGCGATCCTCACTCGCCGGGGCAGATCCGGGCGATCAACCCGCTTCGCAACGTCGATGCGTGGTACGCGGCCTGGAACATCAAGCCGGGCGACGCGCAATATGTCGCTCCGGCCGACCGCGTGCGCATCTGGTAAGGCGACGGACCGGCCGCGGCGACCGCCGCAGCGGCCGGTCCGCTCCCGCCATGAATAGCGCGGCGGGGTGAATAAGCACGGTTTCTCCCGCTTTTCTTTAGTATCCGACCGGCGAGTTCATCGGTGGCATTGCCGCCGCCGCCGCCGACTTGTCTTACCTTGCGAATGTCGCTTCCAAGACGCGTCAAGATTAGCTAATGCCCTCGAAGGGGACAGAGCAATCCGTGGAGTATTTGGAGCAATCGATGGAACAGGAACAGCTTATTTCCCTCACCGCGGACATTGTCTCGGCACACGTTTCAAACAATACCGTTGCGCTTAGCGACGTTCCGATATTGGTCCAGCGCGTATTCGAAGCGCTCGCTGCCGCCGGAGCGCCGACCCCCGCCGAGGAGCCGCAGGGCAAGACGCCGGTGGTTTCTGTCCGCGCGTCGATCAAGCCAGAATATCTCGTGTGCATGGAATGCGGCCGTCAGCAGAAGACGTTGAAGCGGCATCTGCAGACCGCGCACGGCATGACTCCGGCACAGTATCGTTCGGATTACGGCCTTCCCGATTCCTATCCGATGGTCGCTCCCAAATATTCCGAGCAGCGCCGTTCGCTGGCCAAGGAGATCGGACTCGGCAGGAAGCCGCGCGGCGCCAAGGCCGCAGCCGCCGCGCCCGAGGCGGCGCCCGCCGCGCCGCCGGCCCGCCGCCGCCGCAAGGCCTGAACGCCGGCGCTCGCCCGGCCTTCGCGGCCGAGCGCTGTTCACCGGCCGCGAAACGCCCCGGAGGTCTGCCGACCTCCGGGGCTTTTGCGTGCGCGCGCTCTTATCTCCGGGGCGCCCGAGCGCGAAACGAGGCCGGCTGAAATCGCGCGGACACGACAAAGTCGCGAGACTGCACCGACATCCGGCGGACGCTAAAAAGCCCCGGAAGTCCGCGGACCTCCGGGGCTTTTTGAATGGTGGGCGTGGCAAGGATTGAACTTGCGACCCCTGCGATGTCAACACAGTGCTCTACCACTGAGCTACACGCCCACATGCGTGCCTCCGGTAGGGACCAACGGTCCGGCGGGAGGCAAGCGAAGGGCCATGTAGCGAGGCTCCCAGGGCGGCGCAACCCGCCCCGTCGATTCCGTCATGGGCCGCCAGGTCCGCGGCCCGCCAGGACCTAAGCGAGGGGCGCTTCGGACAGCGCCTACACCCTGGGACGGAGCGAGCCGTGAGCGTCGACGCCGGCGCAGGGTTGAAAAAAATGGCCAAGCGCGCCGGCCCTGAATGCCGGCTGTCCATCCCCATCACCACCTGTTCAGGGCGGCGGTTCGATGGGCGGTGGAGCCGGAGGGGCGAAGGAGACGATCATGACCGTTATTCGAAAGACCGGCTGGCTTGCGGCGAGCGCCGCCGCCGCCACGATGATCCTTGCGATCCCCGCCGGCGCCCAGGGGCGCTGGGACTGGGACGGCGGCCGTCCGGGCGACCGTGAATACGAACTGGCGGGCGCCGGCGTGCCCTTGCTGCTCCCCGAGCTTCGCAGGACCAACCGAGGGCGCGCATTCGTCATGCGGAATTTCGACGACAATCGCGACGGGCGGATAAGCCCGCGTGAGGCGCGGGACGCGAACGCCGCCTTCATCGAGGTGGCCGGACCGCGCAGGGACCGCTTCGACTGGGATTCCCGCCGCGACGTGGTCGTAACGGAGGAGCGTACCGATTGGGATCGGGGCGCGATGCGCAACTATCATTTCCGTCAGACGCGGCTCGGGGCGACCATGACCCTCCAGGAGGACGTACTGTTCCGAACCGACAGCGCGCAGCTTCGCCCCGGCGCCCTCGAGAAGCTGCGGCCGCTGGCCGGCTACCTGCGCGCCAATCCCGGCGTTCGGGTGGCGATCATCGGCCACACCGATTCCCGCGGCACGGACGCTCACAACCAGGATCTTTCGGAGCGGCGCGCGCAGAGCGTTCGGGACGCATTCGACGGGATGGGCGTCACCCGCGCGCGCTTCCGGGTGGAGGGCCATGGCGAAAGCGAACCGGTCGCGACGAACGCAACGGCCGCCGGGATGCGCCTGAACCGCCGTGTGGAGGTGACTCTGCTCGGGCAGCGCGCAAACCGCTTCTAGCGGTCGAAGCGGCGAAGAAGACCGCCGGGTGCCTCGCAGCGAGCATCCGGCGGAGGCGCAGCCGCCTAAAGCCTTCCGTGCTGGTCCTCGCTCTGGAACAGCCGGTCGACCTCCGCGACCAGGTCGCGCAGGTGGAAGGGCTTGGACAGCACCTTGGCCGAGGGGGCGCTGCGCCCCGCCTTGAGCGCAACGGCGGCGAATCCGGTGATGAACATCACCCGCATGTCGGGCGCGGCCGCGGCGGCCTTCTGAGCGAGCTCGATCCCGTCCATCTCGGGCATGACGATATCGGTCAGGAGGAGGTCGAAGCGCTCGCTCTCGATCAGCGGCAGCGCCGCCGTTCCCCGGTCGACGGCGGTGACGCTGTAGCCGGAGCGCTCGAGCGAGCGGGCGAGGTAGACCCGCATCGACTCGTCGTCCTCCGCCAGCAGGATCCTCGCCATTGCCGATACTCCGGGGAACCGCCGCGCCCGATGCGCGTAGCCCTTCATCCTCTATGCCGGAAGCCGTCGGTCATTGCCAGCACGCGAAGCGCCCCGCGGCCCTCCGACCGACCGTCAAGCCGATTGCGTGCCAAATGCGGACTACTTAGGCTTGAAAGGCAAATGACCGACTCCCCCGCCCCGTCCGATCCGCCTTCCCTGCCCTTCCGCCGCCTCGGCCCGGAAGCCCCTTTGTCGCCGGTCCTCCTCTCGGTGCCGCATGCCGGGCGGGCCTATTCGCAGGCCCTGCTCGGCGCCGCCCGCCTCTCCCGCGGGAAGCTCGAAATACTCGAGGACCGGCTGGTCGACCGCCTGGTCTGGCGTGCGGTCGCGGCCGGGGCGAGCGCGATCGTCGCCGACGTGCCGAGGGCCGAGATCGACCTCAACCGCGACGAGCGGGAGATCGACCCCGCCCTCGTCGTTCCCCGGCCGGCGCCGTCCGAGCTCGCCGATACGCCGCGAATCCGCGGCGGCCTCGGCCTCATCCCGGCGCGCATTGCCGGCGCGGGCGCCATCTGGCGGCAGCGCATCGCGGCGGACGAGGTCGGCCGAAGGATCGGCGACATCCACCGCCCCTATCACGCCGCGCTCGCCGCGGGCCTGGAGGCGGCCCGGGCCCGGTTCGGGATTGCGGTCCTGCTCGACTGCCATTCGATGCCGCCGCGAAGCCCGCTCGGAGGCGGCGCCCCGGTGGTGCTCGGCGACCGCTTCGGCCAGAGCATCGCGCCAAGCCTGGCCGCGGCGGCCGAGGCGGCGGTGCGCAAGGCCGGCTTCGTCGTCTCGCGCAACGACCCTTATGCCGGCGGAGAGATCACCGTCCGCCACGGCCGCCCCGCCGAGGGCATCCACGCCCTCCAGCTCGAGATCGACCGTTCCTTGTACCTGGCGCCGGACCTGCGCGCGCCCGGCGCCGGCTTCGACCGCGTCGCGCGCCTCATCGCCGCCGTCGCCGAAGCGCTCGCCGGCGAAGCCCTTGCGCCGGCGCAGGCGCTGGCCGCGGAATAAGCGGCTCAAAAAAAGCCACCCCGCGGTTTCGCGAGGTGGCCAAGGTTCAGGGAGGAAGCACCCCCAAGGGAGCGCTCGACGCGCCGCCGCAAAGGGGGATACGGCCGCGCGCTGCATAGAATGTATGAAATGCCCGATTGGTTTCAAGGCTTTGCCGGTCCGGCCGATCCGTCTGCTTAAGGGCATGCTCCCCACCGGATGAGCGCATCGTCGCGCTATTGCCGCGGCCATGGACGTAATGGCGCGGCAGGGTGCCGGACGGGCGTTTTCCCCCGCGAGCTGCCGCTCTCGCCGCCAGGCCGATCGGCCGAACCGTCATAGGCGGTAGAGACCCCCGCCCCACCGAGCGAATCGAGCCGCGCCGCCGTCTAGGGCCCGCGATCGACCGGATCGGCCGTTCCGGTCGCGGTCTTGGACGGGAAGGTCCAGCGGCGCTGGCGGCCGAAGCCGTCATAGCTCATCTCGGCGCGGTAGCCGCGCGCGTCGACGAGGCTGAGCTTCTGGCCGTTGGCGTTGTAGGTGTAGGTCGCCTCGGTGCGCTCGAGCGCGGTCCCGACGCCTTCCTTCGACTGGGCGAGGCGGCCGGCGGAGCGAAGCTTGCTCCAGTTCGCCTATAAAGTCTTTGAAGCCGATTGCTGAGTGAGACCGATCATTGGTCGCCCAACGAAAATATGCAGGCTAGCGAACTTCAGCCAATCACCGCAATCTAAAGCGAGATACTCTTTAAAATAGTTTGCAACCTAGCCACTAGATGCAAAGGCTCCGTTTCGCTCACCGTCAGTTCAAAACCCCCTTTGTGATCAGGGCCCAAATCCGGTGAGACCACCCAATCGTCCTGAAGATCAAGCAGGGAGAATCCAGAATTGTCATCACTTGCGAGTTCTGTCTGCACGTCCTCGGCGCGGATCAACCAAAACTGTAGGTAATCAGGCTTGTTACGAGGCGTATCTCTGACAAGCCTTGCTAACAGCAGAGGCTTATTTGCTGCGACGTTAAGCGCTTGATGAAACGCGCCAATCAAAGCCCCTTTGTCGTTATGCAAAAATGAAGCGTCGACAATTGAATATTTAGAAATCTTTTTAATAAGATAAGGCGCAAGATGGTGTGATAGTTGACGTGATAACTTGATCATTTGCGAGCCTCCGGCTCAAACTCGCCAGGTCTGTTGCCGCCTTTGTATTTTATCTGTCCGACGCTATTTTGGCGCATGTTTCCAGCAGCGTCTAGCTTCGGCTCACCGGCGTGCCAATGTGGATTCGTATGGAACTTATCAGCCGGATGCTGCGTCACCGCCTGCGGTTGTCCGCCGTGTCCTTCCGCAATGTGCTGCCGCTGTCCTGGACTCCTGTTTCACGGATAAGTGGTCGGCTGGTGGGAATTCCCGCCTCACGCATGGCCTGTCGCATTGCAGCTCTCGAGGTCGGCATCAATCGGTTGGCTGTTGGAGCGCTTCGACCAAGGAGATCACCCGCTCGAACCCGGCATAGCGGGTCGAGACCCCCTCCCCGCTTAGCGCCAGGAACCGCGCCTCGGTCTGAAGCCCGCGATTGTCGTAGGCGTAATAGACGTCACGCGTGTGGCTGGGATCGAGGTCGGAGAGTTCCAGCAGCTAGGTTTACCCAGAAGCGGTCACCGTGGATCCCGCTCGTCTTGCCAGGTCAAGTAGTTGTAACCTGTCTTCCTTTGAATAAATAGACTTGATTATGTAGTACTCGTTACCTCTTCCGTCTGATAGGATAAAGGCGCTCCAGAGCGGGAAATCGCCACCCTTTCCATCCTTAATGATTGCACCAGCAAAAGGTATGCTCCATATTTTGAACCCATACCTGTAAAAAGTTAGCAGTTCATCTCGAATGACCACAATACTGGATGCATTATATAAAACAATTACCATTCCAAAGACTACAGAAAGTATGCCTTCTACACTCACTCCCTGCTGAAACGAGATTATTCCCAGTCCTAGCGGAAAGCTCATAGGGATGAGGAGGAGCAGCCAAGAAGAAGCCTGAGGATAAAGCACCTTCTTCAATGGCCACACCTTTCGCCTACGCCGCAGCTCGGGTTCTGCCTCTGATTTATCGAACCGGCCATCATCCCGGCCGCCCTATCGCTGACGGCACCGGAAGTCGCACTCGCCGCAGCCATGCGAGCGAGTGTACGAGGTCCCAAGTTCCGCACGCCGCCTGCCGCCATTCGACCTCGCATCATATTCGCGAAGCGTTCGTTGGCCGCAGCGTTTCGCCCGATCCCAGTTCGCCGAATCAATTGGCCAACCAATCCCTTTCCGTTCGGAGCAAGGCGCCCGCCTATCTTGCCGGCAATGAGGTTTGCACCTGCACCCACAAGCCCCTTGCGCATCGCCATGGAAACGCCTTCGCCCCGTATCAGCGCTTTACTTCCCTCTTGAACAAACCCCGCGGTAGCCATTCCGGCTTTCACGTTACCTGTCATGCCGGCGACGAATCCTCCAGCGGCGCCACCGAAGGCAGCCGAAGCATAACTGTCGGCACCAGAAAAGTGGCCCGTTGCGAAATCATCCACGGCCTGCGTACCAAGGCCGACAAGTGTACCGATCCCGGCACCCACGACCGCAGCGATCCCTTCTGTGCCCTTTGGATCGGCGCGGTTGACCGGATCGTCGTCCACATACGCATAGAGGTTGATGCCGCCTTCGTAGCCGATCGTGTCGATCTGCATGAACCGGCCCAAGGTCGGCGAGTACATGCGGGATTTGTAATAATACATGCCGAGCTCGGGGATCCAGGCCTGGCCGGTATACTGGAACCGCCCCTGGTTGCCCGCCCCGGGGATGCCGTACTCGTCGTAGGTGTTGATCGCGACGGGCTGGCCGTACACGTCCGTCACAGCGACGATCGAGCCCTGCTGGTCGGCGACCAGGCCGCGGCGCCAGCCGGCGGTGGCGTTGTCCCACCAGATCAAGGGATCGTCGGCGCCCTTGTCGCCGCCATGCATGTAGCGGCGGAGCAGCGTGCCGTTGACGTCGTATTCCGCGATGAGCGCGTCGTCGTCGTAGAGGAACCGCACCAGGCCCGAGGCGCCGGCGGGGCCGGCCCAGGTCTGGAACAGGCGGCCGAGCGGGTCGTAGAGGAGACCGGCATTCTTGGCGCCGGACGCCCAGACCAGCCGGTTCTCGTCGTCGTAGATGAAGCTCGTCAAGCCGTCGGAGACGAGGTTGCCGTTCAAGTCGTAGGTGAACGCCGCCGGGCCGGCGGCAGTGTACTGGTTCTGGCCGTTGACCGCATAGTTGCGGTTGGCAGCATAGGCGCCGGTCCAGGCGTAGCTATCGTTGGTCCCGGTGCGCCCGACGATCTGCGAGGCCGGGTTGTAGCTAAGCCCGATCGTCTGGTCGCCCGACGTGCCGGCGAGGTTGTGGGTGAGGCTGGTGAGCCGCCCCGCCGCGTCGTAGCCATAGCTCGTCGCGGTCGCCCCGGCATTGTAGGCCTGGCCGAGGTCGCGCCCCGCCTGGTCGTAGGTGAAGCTCGACAGCACCGCCGCCCCGTCCTCGCGAAGCTGAACGAGCCGGCCCAGCGGATCATAGTCGTAGTTGAAGAAGTGGCCGTCCGGATGGTCGATGCGGATGCGGTTGCCGTCGCGGTCGTAGCTGTGGCCGATCGTCCAGCTCATCCCCGACATCGCCGTGGTCGAGGAGATCACCCGACCGAACCCGTCATAGCGGGTCGAGACCCCCTCCCCGCTTAGCGCCAGGAACCGCGCCTCGGTCTGAAGCCCGCGATTGTCGTAGGCATAATAGACGTCGCGCGTGTGGCTGGGATCGAGGTCGGAACGCTCCGGCACGAGCTTCGCCGTCACCCGGTTCGCGGCGTCGTACTGGAAGGTCAGGACCGAGCCGTCGCGCTTCCTCAAGCTCGTGCGGTTGCCGGCGGCGTCGTAGCCATATTCTTCATAGTCGTTCGGGTCGACCGTTCCGGTCGCGGTCTTGGACGGGAAGGTCCAGCGGCGCTGGCGGCCGAAGCCGTCATAGCTCATCTCGGCCCGGTAGCCGCGCGAGTCGACGAGGCTGAGCTTCTGGCCGTTGGCGTTGTAGGTGTAGGTCGCCTCGGTCCGCTCGAGCGCGGTGCCGACCCCCTCCTTGGACTGGGCGAGGCGGCCGTTCGGATCGTAGACGCTGCGCGAGATGCGGTCGGCGCCGTAGGTGGCGCTCGCCGGCCCGGGGACGCATTTGTCGGCAAGCGGGGTCGCCCACACGTCCGGGTTCATCCGAACCGCGGTGCATGTGAGGCGCCCGGCAAGGTCGTAGCCATATTCGGTGACGCTCGCCGTCACCCCGCCGCCGCTCACCGCCTCGCGGGCCTTGCGGTCGAGCGCGTCGTAGCTCGTGTCGACGATCTTGTGGACGGTGAAGCCGGGCCAGTTGGCCGGCGCCACCGTATCCGGCTGCCAGGCGGCGAGCGCGCCCTGCTCGACCCGGATCAGCCGCCCGGCGACGTCGTAGCTGTTGCGCACCGCGGGAGCGCCGAGCGGGCCGGCGCCGTCCGGATCGGCGGCAATCGTGCCCGTCACCTTGTCGTCGGCATCGTAGCGGACGAACGACGTGTAGGGCGAGGCGCCGGCCGGCGGGGAGCCCGTGCAGGACGCGAGATTGGCGTTGGGGCTGGTCTCGCTGACCTTGCGGCCGAGCAGGTCGTAGCCGAAGCAGGTGCGAAGCGTGATCCCGTCGGCGCTCACCGACTGGCCGCGCACCAGCAGGTTGGTCGCCGCTCCGTCGGGGCCGTATTCGTTGACCGTGACCACCTCGTCGGCGGCGCCGAGCGCGCATCCTCCGCCCGAGCCGGGATTGCCCGTCCGGCAGGTCGAGGTCGAGGCGAGAAGCCAGACCGGCGGGCCGATCGCGCTTCCGTCGGGCAGCCGGGCATAGCGCTGGACATAGGCATAGCGCTTCTGCGGCGTGACGCCGTTGACCGCCGGGCCGGTCTCGGTGAGCACTCCGCCATGCTCGGGGGCATAGGTCCAGGTGGTGGTGTTGCCGCGCGCGTCGGTCATCGTCAGCGGCTTGTTGACGGCCTTCGAACCGAAGGTGGTGACGTAGGTGGCCGAAGTGACGATCGGCGCCGGGACGCTGCCGTCGGGGTTGAGGACGCCCGGCTTGGGCATCCGCTTCGCCTCGACGACGTTGAGATTGCCGTCATATTTGAGATAGGTCTTGATCCCCTCCGGGTCGGTGACCGATTGGGCGACCGGCTCGACGACGCAGCGGTAATTCTCGCGCGGATCGAGCGCGGCCATCGCCGCGGCGCTGCAGAAGTCGAAACCGGTCGTTCCGCCCTCGGCGGTGATCGTGGTCGGCGCCGGAGTCTGCTGATAGGTGTAGGCGGGATTCTCGGTCTCGTAGTCCGGCATCACCTGCGCACAGGGGAAAGGCGAGCAAAGGCCGCCCGGCTGCGTGGAGCGCGGCGCCACCGGCCAGTCGTAGGCCGCCCCACCGCCCTCGCCGAGCGCGTTGGAGTAGCCGCCGCCGGCGAGCGTCGGCTCCTTGTAGCTGACATAGGGGGAGAAGAAGTACGTGTAGCTGTAGCTGCCGCCGTCGGCATAGGCCTGCTGGTCGACGATCTCCTGGTTGACGCCGATCTCGTCGGGGCGGAGGTGGGTGGTGTTGGTCAGCCAGGGCGTGGCCGAGCCCGGCTTGACGAAGCCGATCGTGCTCGAACCGTAGGCGGCCCCGGTCCCATATTGGAAGGTCGAGGTCGAATTGTCCGGCCCGGTCGCGCTGGCGATCCGATTGTCGCCGGTGAAGCCGTAGGTCGAGGTCGGAACCCCGGCCGGGCACAGCCCGCTCGCCGGCGCCGCCATCGCCGCGAGGTTGATCACGCAGGCCTTGGTGACGAGAGGGCCCGAGCCTTCGAGGATCAGCGCATAGCCGCGCGAGCTGGTCACCCGGGTCAGCCTCACTCCGCCGGAATAAGCGGCGTAGGAGAAGGTGAACTTGGTCCCGTCCACCTCGGTGACTTCGGACACATAGGCGCAGCGCCTCGCGGTCGAGCACTCGCCCGTCCCGATCGGGCGGAACACCGCCACCGCCCCGTCCGTCGCCGTATAGGTGTAGACGGCGGCCCCGGCCCGGTCGCCGGTATAGGTCAGCGGCGCCGGAGTCCCTGGCGACATCTGCTGGTAGCCGCCGGACGTCTGCGAGCCGTTCGACTGATAGGTCATCGAGCGGCCGCCGAAGTGGACGTTGATCTGGAAATCGTTGCCGCCGGACAGGGTCGGATCGCTGATCGTGAAGCGGCGCTCCGAGACCATGATGTCCCAATTGTGGGAGAAATTGCCGAACGGGTTGGAATGGCCCGGAACGGTCGCGGTGAGGGTACGCGAGAAGCTTAGCCCCGCAACGCCCTCGCCGCCGATCTTGAGGTCGTTCTCGTCGTAGACGAAGCGCCCGGTGCGAAGGTCGACTCCGCCCGGAGCGATGACGAACTTCTCGGCCGGAGTGTTGATCAGCTTGTCGACGGCTAAAGCGGGGGTGGCGGCGGCAAGGGCGGCGAGGGCGGCCAGCGCGGCGGCGGCGGCCGCTTTGAGCGTGCGGACGCGGATCACGAGCAGGAGCTCCCCGCCGTCACGGTCACGTAGACGATCCCGGTGCTTCGGATGCCGCTCAAATTCTCGATCGTGTAGGTGAGAGTCTCGGACCCGGGGGTCCGTCCGGCATCGTAACTGACGTGCCTCCAGCTTCCTTGGGAAGCTGTACCGAGCGTCCCGGCCGAGACCGACATCAAGCTGTTGTCGCCGTAGCCGCCCTGATCGTTGTCGGTGACGGCAACGTAGCCGAGGGTGCACACTTCGAGGGTCAGATAGTCGGGAGTGGTGGCTGAACCGCCACTGGGCGGCGGCGGAGGCGGCGGCGGAGGCGGAGGCGGCGGCGGAGGCGGCGGCGGAGGCGGCGGCGGCGGCGGAGGCGGCGACGGCGATCCGGTCATCGACACCGTCACGTTGGTGCGGTTGTCGGCGGAGTCGTAGCTATAGTCGGCCGTGACCCCGTTGTTGACGGTGCCGCTCCGCTCGACCCGGACCAGCCGGCCGAGGCTGTCGTAACGATAAGCGACGTTCTCGCCCGCTTGCGCGGCGGTCGCCATCGCGAGCGCCGACGCTGCCAGGAAGAACCTGGCGCCCCCTCTTTTTTCCACGTGGATTCAACCCCTTAGAATCGGGCGCGATTCAGCATGGGCGGCGTGCGGGGTCAATCGGGCGATTGAGCAGAAAGGTCCGAAATGGACCTTGCTCGGCAAGTCGGCTCAGCGCCTCGGCGCGAGCCAGGGGGCCATCCGGCCGATCAGGTGGCGGTGGCCGTCGAGATGGTGCTTCACCGCGCCTCCGACATGGAGGACGAGGAGGGCCAGCATCGCATAGCCGAGCAGCTCGTGCGACTGCTCGGAAAATTCATGAAGGCCGCGCCCGGGCGTCACCGGCAGCGGGCCGATGTCGAACAGGCCGAAGAAGCGGCTCGGATTCACCTTGCGGCCGCTCGACACCATCAGCCAGCCGGAGAGCGGGATGGCGAGGAGGAGCAGGTAGAACAGGCCGTGGACGATCCGGGCGAGCCCCGATTCCCAGCGCTTGAGCGCCGGGTCGAAGGCCGGCGGGCGATGCCGGAAGCGCCAGAATATCCTGACCAGGGTAAGCGCGATGACCAGGAAGCCGATCGACTTGTGCAAGCCCATCAGGGTGGAGCGAAGCGGCTTGTCGAAATCCATGTGGAAGAAGCCGAGCAGCAGATTGACGACGATCAGCGCCGCGATCGTCCAATGGAGCCAGACGGCGCCGCGCGAATAGCGGGCGCCGTCATAGTCCAGAGCGGCTGCTGCGGCGGCTTCCATCAGGCGTTGCCGCCGCCGTTGCCGCCGTTGCCGCCGTTGCCGCCGCCGTTGCTGCCACTGCCGCCGTTGCCGGCGCCGCCGAGCCCGCCGCCGAAGGTGCCGAAATCATCGCCGAGCGTCCCGCCGCCGGGAAGCTGCGGCCCCTTGCCCTGGGCGACCTGCTTGCTGAAGATGTCGCGGACCAGCTGCATCGAGAAGAGGTGGGCGAAGAGCAAAGGCAGCATGCCGTTCTGGTTCATCTTGCGAAGCTCGTCGCCGCGAAGCTCGCGAAGCTTCTCCTCGTTGACCATCACGAAGCCGCGATAGACGAAGGGCTGCTCGACGCCGGTCGCCTGGATCGAGACCTCGCCCTCCATCAGCAGCTCCGACTGCCTAAGCTCGTTCATGAAGGCGACGGTCCGCTGCGCGGAGAGCTCGAACTCCTCGCAGAATTTGAGGACGTTGTTGGTCGCCTCGCTCGGCTTGTCGCCGTCGAACAGCGGCTGTCCGTCCTCGAAGTCGCCGACCAGGCCGCTGGTCGGGTCGAAGCACAAAGACAGCTCCTGCGCCTCGGGCTGAAGGCGGGCGAGCATGAACGGATAGCGCCTGACATAAGCGGGGACGTACAGCTCCTGGGTCAGCTTGCCTTCGCCGTCGACGTAGACGTTGACGCCTTCGTTCAGGCCCATCAGCGCCAGCGGAACCGGATTCTCGCCGCTCGAGAAGACGATCGGGCAGAAGCGCTGGATCGAGGGGAACTCGTCGATCGTGATCGGAACGGCATGGACGTTGGTGAGGAACGGCGCCGACTCCGACGACCGGACGCGGTAATTGGGGTGGAGATTGCTCGACAGGGGCTCCAGGCCGCCGTAGAAAATGGGCAGGGGGTTGGCCGGCGGCTCGGTCGCCATCATGTCTCTCCGTCAGTGAATTTGAAAGCGGCCGTCGCCCGGCCGCCCGGTCGCGGGCATCCCTATGATCCAATTGGCCGTTCTGCAAGCATGGGGTGAACCGGCGCATCGGCCGAAAAGGGCGGAGCGCCGGATTAATCGGGCGTTCAAGCGCTCGCCGCGAAGAGGGCGGGCAATGTCGCCCCTTTCCCTCCGCCCCGCCGCCGCCGCCCTGCTGCTCGCCTTGGTGGGCGCGGCCGCGCCGTCGCCGGGCGAGGCCCAGACCCAATCCGGCCAGATCGTGTACCGCGAGCGGATCATGATCCGGGTCTCGCAAGGGCTGCGCGGCGACGGCCCCGCCGGCCAGTCGCAGCTGCCGCGCTGGAAGGAGCGGAAAGGCCCCAAATGCGTGGCGATGCGCGCGATCGCCGGAGCGGCCCTGATCGGCCAGAACAGCGTCGACCTCATCCTTCGCGACCGCAGCCGGGTCCGCGCCAAGCTCGAGAGCAGCTGCCCCGCGCTGGATTATTATCACGGCTTCTACGTCACTCCGACGGCCGACGGCCAGATCTGCGCCGACCGCGATCCGATCCGCTCGCGCATGGGCGGGGAGTGCGGGATCGACAAGTTCAGGGCGCTCGAGCTGGTGCGCGACGACTGAGCTTGGCTTGACATTGCCGCCCGCCTGCGCACAAGCCGCTGGCGCCGCGCCCGGACTGGGGGCGCCCCTCTGTTTTTCCGGATATCAGATGAGTTTCGCCGACCTCGGCCTTTCCGACGAATTGCTCCAGGCCGTGGAGGAATCGGGCTATTCCGAGCCCACGCCCATTCAGCGCCAGGCGATTCCGTCCGTCCTGATGAACCGCGACCTGATCGGTATCGCCCAGACGGGTACCGGAAAGACTGCGTCTTTCGTCCTGCCAATGATCGATATCCTGGCTCAAGGCCGAAGCCGAGCCCGAATGCCCCGCTCGCTGATCCTCGAGCCGACTCGGGAGCTCGCCGCGCAGGTGGCGGAGAATTTCGAGAAATATGGCAAGAACCACAAGCTCTCGATGGCGCTCCTGATCGGCGGCGTCTCGATGGGCGACCAGCAGAAGGCGCTCGAGAAGGGCGTCGACGTGCTCATCGCCACGCCCGGGCGTCTGATGGACCTGTTCGGCCGCGGCAAGATCATGCTCAACGACTGCAACCTGCTGGTGATCGACGAGGCCGACCGGATGCTCGACATGGGCTTCATCCCGGACATCGAGGAAATCTGCTCCAAGCTCCCGGTCAACCGCCAGACCCTGCTCTTCTCGGCGACCATGCCGGGTCCGATCAAGAAGCTCGCCGACCGCTTCCTGTCCAGCCCCAAGACGATCGAGGTAAGCCGGCCGGCTTCCTCCAACCTGTTGATCGACCAGCGGCTGCTCAAAGTCGATTCGCGCCGCAAGAAGCAGGTCCTGGAAGAGCGGCTCGGAGCGAACGACGTTCGCACCGCGATCATCTTCTGCAACCGTAAGACGACGGTGCGCGAGCTCGCCCAGAGCCTGAAGCGTGCCCGTTTCAAGGCCGGCGAGATCCACGGCGACATGGAACAGGCCGAGCGGATCCGCGAGCTCGACCGGTTCAAGGAGGGCGAGATCAACATCCTCGTCGCCTCCGACGTCGCGGCCAGGGGGCTCGACATCAAGGACGTCAGCCACGTCTTCAACTTCGACGTTCCGTGGCACCCTGACGATTATATCCACCGCATCGGGCGGACCGGCCGCGCCGGCAAGACCGGAGTCGCGATCACCCTCGCCACCTCGGCCGACGCGGAAGCGATCGAAGCGATCGAGAAGCTCACCGGAACGAAGATTCCCGCCGTGGAAGGTTCGGCGGACCGCTCCGCTCCGCCGCCCGCCCAAGAGGAGGCGGAGGCCGCGCCGCGGGCCGAGCCCGACGGCCGGGCGAAACGTCCCGCGCGTTCCCGTGCCGAGCGCGGCCGTCGCCCGCGCCGCGACGAGACCGCGGGCTCCGACGTCGATGCCGGCGAAGCTACCGAGGCACCTCGCGCCGAACAGCCGGAGGCTTCGGAGGCGCCGGCACCGCGCCGCGGGCGCGCCGCGTCGCCGCCTCGCCCGAAAGCGCGGGACTCCGCCCCCGCCGAAGTAGCCCAGCGCGCGACCAAGCCGACGCCGACGCCGACGGCCGACGAGGAAGCGTGGAACGGCCCCGTTCCGGGTTTCCTCAATCAGACCTTCAACCGCTGACCCTCCCGATCGCCCGCCCGGCCCGCGCCTGAAAGAGGACGCGCCGGCGCCCCCGAGCTGCTAGGCTCCTCCTCCGCAGGCAAGGCAGGGGGGCGGGAATGAACAGGATCTTCGCGCGCGCGGTGGGCACGGCTCTATTCATCATGCCCGGCGCCGCGCCGGCCCAGGCCGCCGGGCCGGGACCGGTCGTCGAATATCCGATCGAGTGGCCCGGCAAGGCCTCGCCCCGGCTTGGCACCGGCGCGCACGACGCGGCGATCGGGGACGGCGGCGGACCGAAGCACAGCGGACATGGCACGATGGGCTCGACCCACGAAATCGCCGTCGATCCCGCTCCCAAGGGAGGCTATTGGATCTCCGGCCAGAATTACGACCATGTCGTCCACGTGTCCCAGACCGGCGGGATGCGCTTCTACCCGACGGGAGCGGGAAGCCGCCCCCACGGACTCGCCTTCGACGGCAAGGGGCGGCTCTGGGTCACTCTGGAAGGCCTCGGAAGGATCGCCAGGCTCGATCCGGAAAAGGGCCTGCAGGAAGCCTTTTCGGTAACGATCGCGTGCGCGAACTGCGCAGCGCCCCTCAATCCCCACCCGCACGGCCTAGCTTTGGGTCGCGACGGCAATTTGTGGTTCACCGGCAAGGCGACGGGAACCGTCGGTCGTCTCGAGCCGAGCGGGCGGGTCACCCACTTCGCGCTGCAGACGGCGGGATCGACCCCGATCTATACCGTCGCCGGGACCGACGGGGCGATGTGGGTGACCGAGCTGACCGGCAACATGATCGCACGGATCACGCCGGCCGGCGCGGTCGAGGAGATTCCCATCCCGACCCCGCTCTCGCGCCCGATCGCGATAACGCCGGGACCCGACGGCGCGATGTGGTTCAGCGAAGAGGCGGGAGGGAAGGTCGGGCGGATCGATCGCCGCGCGGACGGCACATGGCGGGTGCTGGAGCTTGCCGTTCCGGCGGCCCAGGCGAACCTGATCCTCGCCGGCTTGGCCTTCGACCGCCGAGGCGATCTGTGGGTCCAGCAATATGTCAGCAACAACGTCCCGGAGCCGGAAGGCAGCGATTTCATCGTCCGTATCGGGCGCGCGGCCCTCGAAGGGTGGGTCCGCTCCGGCGGCAACGCGAGGGCAGCTCTCGCCTTGTCCTACACGCCCGTGCCGACCCGCTCCACCGTGATGCACCGGATCGCCGAGGGCCGGGACGGAGCCATGTGGTTCACCGAAATGGGCGCCGACCGGATCGGCCGGATCACGCCCGATTGATCCGGCCTGCGCCGCCCCGGGCCGCGGCCGTCAACGGCGATAGGGTTCGCAGGCGATGCCGTCGTTGTCGCCGTCCATTTCCGGCCGGTAGCCCGGGTCGCCGCGATACATCGGAGCGGCGCCGGCGGCGCGCGCCGCCCTGCATCCACTGAAATAGACGTTGCTTCTCGCCGCGGCGGCGCGTGCGACGGGCGACGCGGAGAGGTGCGTGCCCGGCGGCACGTCCTGCGGCTTCTCCGCCCGCCAGGAATCGGGGATCGGGGTCGGCTTGCCGCGGGCTTCGGGAAAGGCGATGCCGCTATCCGCCTCGATTGCGGCGGCGGCGGCGGCCGGGCGCGGAGCGGCGACCGGAGTAAGCACCCAGGTCGCGGTGAAGACGAAGCCGGCGGCGATCGGCAGATAGGCGGGGATGACGCGTGACATGGCGCAAACCTGGGGCCGGAGGGTTACGCCTTTCCTAAGCCGGCGGCTTGATCGCATCCGAAATGGAGTGCGAAGCGGACCCTGGGGAAAAGGCGACGGAAGGCGGCGACAGGCGCCGCTTTCGTTGCCCGTCCGGCGGCCGTACTAGCCGTTCATCGACGTCGAGACGTTGCTGAACGTCTGATTGACCTGGCCTCCGATATTGCCCATCGCGGTCAACGCCGCGACGGCGATGAGGGCGGCGATAAGGCCATATTCGATCGCAGTGGCGCCGCGCTCGTCGCGGCGAAGGCTGGTGAAGAAGCGCATATCCGTTTGTCCTGGCGGTCGTCTCGGTCGGCTGTGCTTCTAACGCCCGCTGGTTAAGCAACCGTAATCGAAACAGAATCCCCGAACGGCGGCACAAGACGGCGCCCCAGCCGTCAAACCGGGCCCCTCCCCCGCCCTCAATCCGACCGGCGTACCACCCCCTCCAGGGTCGCAACCTTGAAGCCGAACTTGCGGAACACCATCCGGTTTGACGCCGTCCGGCCGGACGGGTTGAACGTGATCCACTGCTCGACCTGCGCGCCGCCCTCGACGCTTTTGTAGGCGAGATGGAGGACGTTGCCGCGCAACTCGCCCGAGACCGGCGAGGCGGCGTCGGAGATGGTGCCCGAGATCCGCCCCCCTTCCCGCCGCACCAGCCGCCAGCTCCGCCGCCGAACCGGCTTCCCCTCCTCCTCCACCACCTCGTCGAGAAGAAGCGCACCGGCACTGTCGATTCGTCCGACGGTCCGGTCGCGGACTTTGTGCGATCCGGAGAAGGCGATGGCGACCGTCCCGGAACTCTCGGTCCGCCCGACGAAGAACCGTTCCGCGGCGCTTGGCGCCGGAGCGGCGGAAGCGGGCGCGAGGAGCATGAGCGCAAGGCCGGCGGACAAGGGCAAGGCACTGTTCCAATTCGAAAAACCGGGCGGCAAGGCGCGCCGCGCGACGCCTGCCTAGCCGAGCCGGCGTCGCAAGCCCAGCCTGCCTTTCCTACCCGAATGGCCGCCGGCCACGCCGGCAGTGGACCTCCCGAACGCCCGCGAAAGGTCCCAATGTTCGCACTCACCATGGCCGTGGCCGACGGACCGAGGAAACGTATGAAGCTCACCAAGCGCACGATCTCCGGCGACGAAGCCGCCGGACCGGCCCCGAACGCGGACGAGCGCCTCGCGGCGCGGGAGGCACGGAGCGGCAACCGCCCGGTAGAAGCGGCTTTCCACAAGAGGCGAGGCTTCGAACCGATCATTCGGCATTTTGAATCACAAACCCCGGGGTGTAGGAAAGTTCTTTTTTCGTTCCATTCCCGATATTCGCGCACCGACGCTCGAGGGAAAAGGACCAGGATGAGGCGATTGTGCTTCGCGGTGATATTATCGGCTCTGACGGCGGCGTGCTCCAAAGCGCCGCCCGCGCCGCAGCCGCCGATCGAAGTCTCGGCCGAGTTGTTGGGCGAGGAATGCCGGCTTCGCGCCGAGGGACGGGCGATGACGACGGACGAACTCATCGCCGCCGCCCGGAAGTGGCACGGGCGGAGCGTTCATCTCGATGTGGTCGGGAACACGCCCTACAAATGCATCGGCGCCGCGATCTTCGCGCTTCAGCACGCGGGGGTGACGGGGATCGGTTTCATCGCCGAGCCGCCCCCGGCGGCGGAGGAAAATTGAAGCGGCGTCGCCTGATCCTCGGAGCGGCCGCCACGGCGTTGCTGGTGGCGCTCCCGGCCGGCTGGTATTTCGGCTCCCCCTGGTGGACCCTGTGGCAAATGCGCGACGCCGCTCGGGCCGGCGATTATTCGACACTCGCGTTCTATATCGACTCCGCGGCGCTGGAGGCGGACGCCAAGGCGCAGGCGAGGCGCTGGTGGCGCGGAGTCCTCAAGCAGCCGCTAGCTGCCGACCCGGAGGGCGCCGCCCGCTGGATCGCCCGCGCCCGCCGAAGCCTGGTGGAGCTCGAAACCCGCCCGCAGATCGCCCTTTCCGACCTCAAGCCGTGGTTCTCGCAGATCCCGATCCACTTGATCAGCCTCGGCTCCAACGACCCCCGCGGCTACCACCCCTGTATTCGCCACCAAGGCCTCGACGCCTTCGAGTTGCGCGACGAACGCGCGAGCGAGGACCTCGGGCCGGTGTTGAGCTTCCGGCGCAAGGGGCTGGGGTGGCGGCTGGTCGCCGCGAGGTGGGGGCAGCAGTGAGGCCGGGCGACGCGAAGCGGGTCGTCCCGGCCCGGTCGCGCTGCGGCGCGGCGCGGTCTCTAATCGCGAAGCGATATCGATACATCGGCTGAAAGCCCGGATCGGAGCGCTCGAAGCTCCGGCTGGCCCTCGTCGATCCGGATCCGCACCGCCACGCGCTGGACGATCTTGGTGAAGTTTCCTGCGCCGGGCTCGAAGGGCAGAAGCGCGAACTCGGAGCCCGATGCCGGGGCGAAGCTTTCGACATGCCCGCGAAGCGACTTGCCGCCGAGCGCGTCGACCGAAATGGTCGCCGGGGCGCCGACCAGCATCCGCTGGGTCTGGGTCTCCTTGAAGTTGGCGATGACGTAGAGCGCCGTCGTCGGAACCAGGGTCAGAAGGCGGGTGCCGGGCTGGACATAGTCGCCGACCTGCGCCTGGCGGTTGCCGACGGTTCCGTCGATCGGGGCGCGGACGATCGTGTGTCCGCGATCCTGACGCGCGAGATCCAGCTTGGCGCGAGCGCTGGCTTCGGCGGCGAGCGCCCGCTCCAGTTCCGCGAGAAGCACCGGACGCCGCGCTCGGGTGACGGCGGCCTGCTCGCTGCTGACCTGCCGGTCGGCGCGCGAACGATCGCGTGCCGAAGCGGCTCCGATCGCCGCAGCCCGCACCCGTTCGGCATCCCGCCTCGTCGCAAACCCTTGGGAGGCGAGCTTTTCGAAGCGGACCCGGTCGGCGGCGGCTCGGGCATATTCGGCTTCGGAGGCGCCGATCGCGGTCTGCGCCGCCTGGACCTGGGAGGCGGCCAATTGCTCGTCGGCGCGAAAGCCTGCGAGGGCGGATCGGGCGGCTGCGACCCCCGCGACCGCATCCGCGACCGCCGCCTCCGCGGCCTCGAGACGGGAATCATATTCCTGGCTGTCGATCCGGATCAGCGGATCGCCGGCGCGTACCGCCTGGTTGTCGCGGACCAGGACCGCCGCGACCGTTCCGCCGACCCGCGGGGCGACATTAGTGCTGTCGGCGCGCAGATAGGCGTTGTCGGTCGATTCCGCGGTGCGCGGCGACAGCATGTAGACGAGGCCGGAGAGCGCCACCGCGACGGCGATCGCGGCCATGACCAGCGGCTTGCGACTGATCGCGAAGCGCCGCCGCGGCGGCGCGGCGGAGGCGGGCGCGAAGGCTTCGGCGGGGTTGGCGGCGTTCATTCCGAGAGGCCGTAGCGCAGGGCGATCGCCGCTTTGCTGCGTTCCAGTATGGCATCGGACTGGGCGGCGTCGGCGGCCGCGCGGGCAAGGGAAAGGGCGCCCACCAGCTCGGCCAGCATCGAGGAGGCTTCGCGGTCGGGATCGGCGATACCGAGATCCGCCAGCGCCTTTGCGATCCAGCGGGTCAAGGTCTCCAGGCCCTGCCCGAAGCGGGCGCGAGGCTCGTCGCCCAGACGCGGGAGATCGGACGACAAGGCGGCGAGCGGGCAGCCGCGCTCGCGCGCGTCGCGGTGGCGTTTCGACAGATAGAATTGGACGTAGGCGCAAAGGGCGGCCCGCGGGTCCGTCTCGGCCAGGCCGCGGTCGAAGCGGCCGCGGGCGTCGACGAACATGGCCGAGATCGCTTCGGCGACCAGTTCGTCCTTGGAGGCGAAATGGGCATAGAAGCCGCCATGGGTGAGTCCCGCCCGAGCCATGATGCCGGCGACGGCGATTCCGGCCGGCCCTTTCGCCCGTATCTCGCTCGCCGCCTCTCGAAGCACGCGCTGCCGGGTCTCGGACTTATGTTCGCTCGAATAACGCATGGCTTGCGGACTCCGTTTATATGACGCATGTAATATAAAGATCGGCAGGAGGCAAGACGGCGGTGGCGGGTGCGACGACAGAGGCCATGGCGCCCAGCCCCACGCCGCCGATCGACGCGATGGCGCTGCCCGACCGGACCAAGTATCTGATCTTCGCGGTGATGGCGTTCGGCCAGTTCATGGCGCTGATCGACATTCAGATCGTCGCCGCTTCGTTGAACGAGGTCCAGGCGGGGCTGTCGGCCGGGCCGGACGAGATATCGTGGGTCCAGACCTCCTACCTGATGGCCGAGCTGGTGATGATCCCGTTCGCGGCGTTCCTGGCCCAGGCCTTGTCGACGCGCTGGCTCTTCGCGCTGTCGGCGGGACTCTTCACCCTCGCGAGCGCCTTGTGCGGAATGGCGTGGAGCATCCAGTCGATGATCGCGTTCCGCGCGCTCCAGGGCTTTGTCGGCGGAGCCATGGTGCCGACGGTGTTCGCGACGGGGTTCGCGATGTTCTCCGGCAAGCAGCGCGCGATGATCCCGGCGATCCTCGGGATGGTCTCGGTGCTTGCGCCGACCCTGGGTCCGACGGTCGGCGGCTGGATCACCGAGAGCGCCGGCTGGCGCTGGGTATTCTTCGTCAACGTGCTTCCGGGCGCCGCCGTCACCCTGCTGGCGCTTGCCGTGATACGGGTCGATCGCGGCGACCTGAAGATGCTCGCACGGATCGACTGGGTGCATTTGGCCTCGATGGCGACCTTCCTCGCCGGCCTCGAATATGTGCTGGAGGAGGGACCCAGGAACGACTGGTTCGACGATCTTTGGATCGCCGGCGCGGCCTGGGTAGCGTTGGTTGCGTTCGCCCTGTTCGTCGAGCGGTCGCTGCGTTCGAGCAGCCCGATCGTGAAGCTGACTCCGTTTCGAAGCCCGACCTTCGCCTTTGCCTGCATCTTCAACCTGGTGATCGGGTTCGGGATCTATGCCGGCACATATCTGGTGCCGCTCTATCTGGGCCGCGTGCGCGGCTATAACGCCTCAGATATCGGGACGACCGTATTCATCGCCGGCGTGATCCAGTTCCTCGGCGTGCCGATCGCGGCGGGATTGTCGCAGCGTATCGATCCCAGGATCATGATCACGGCGGGGCTTAGCCTGTTCGCCGCCGGGCTGTGGCTGTTTTCGTTCATGACTCCGGAATGGGGCTTCGCCGCCTTGTTCTGGCCACAGGCGGTGCGAAGCTTCGCGATCATGCTGTGCATCGTGCCGAGCGTCGGGTTGGCGCTCAACGGATGGGCCGGGCCGGAGCTGCGCTATGCGTCCGGGCTGTTCAACCTGATGCGCAACCTCGGCGGAGCGATCGGGATCGCGCTTGTCAACACCTGGCTGGGCGACCTGACTCGCCTTCATATGTTGCGCCTCGACGAGGCGCTGGGCACGTCGCCGTCGGCGGCGCGAGAGGCCATCGCCGCTCTCGCGCGGCAATTCCAGGCGGTGACGCCCGATCCGGAGCGTGCGCTCGCGATCGGCCGCGCCGTCATGCACAATCTGATCGGGCGCGAGGCCCTGACCCTCGCGTTCAACGACGTGTTCCGGCTGATGGCGTGGCTTTTTCTCTGCGCGCTTATCCTGGTGCCGTTTTGCCGACCTCCGCGGCAAACCGCAGGTCCGGTGGACGCGCATTGATAGGGCTCGCCAGCGAAGGCGCCGCTTGGCTCGACCGGGCTGCGCCTAGAGCGTGATCGTCTATGCCTGTAGCGTCGAACTCGTAGCGTCATGCCGAACTTTTTCAGCATCCAGGGGCGAACCGCCTCGCGGGCGGAGGACTGGACTCTGAACCAAGTTCAGGGTGACGTCGGTGCAGGAAGACCGAGCCGCGATTCAATCCGAAGCGATCACGCTCTAGACCAGGCGCGACTGCTTCACCGCCGCCTCGATGAAGCTCGCGAAGAGCGGATGCGGGTCGAAGGGTTTGCTCTTCAGCTCCGGGTGGAACTGCACCCCCACGAACCAGGGATGGTCCGGCCGCTCCACGATCTCCGGCAGCGCCCCGTCGGGGCTCATGCCGCTGAACAGGAGCCCGCCCGCCTCTAGCGCCGGCTTGTAGTGGATGTTCACCTCGTAGCGGTGGCGGTGGCGTTCGGAAATGTCGGTGCCGCCGTAGATGCTGGCGACGTGGCTGTTGCCGGCCAGGACCGCCTCGTAAGCGCCGAGGCGCATGGTGCCGCCCATGTCGCCATTGGCCTCGCGGCGCTGCTGGAGGCCTTCCTTGCTCATCCATTCGGTGATGAGGCCGACGACGGGCTCTTCGGCTTCGCCGAACTCGGTGCTGGTGGCGCCTTCGATCCCGGCTTCGTTGCGCGCCGCCTCGATGCACGCCATCTGCATGCCGAGGCAGATGCCGAAGAAGGGGACCTTGCGCTCGCGGGCGAACTGAACGGAGGCGATCTTGCCCTCGCTCCCCCGCTCGCCGAAGCCGCCGGGGACGAGGATCCCGTGAAGCGGCTCGAGCTGGGCCGGTATGTCGGCCTCGGGATGCTCGAAAAGCTCGGCGTCGAGCCATTCGATGCGCACCTTGACCCGGTTGGCGAGGCCGCCGTGGACCAGCGCCTCGGTAAGCGACTTGTAGGCATCGGGAAGGCCGACATATTTGCCGACCACGCCGATCGTCACCTCGCTCTCCCAGTTCAAGAGGCGGTCCATGACGTCGTCCCAGCGGCGCATGTCGAGCGCCGGGGCCCGGTCCGCCATTCCGAAGGCGCGCAGCACCTCGGCGTCGAGCCCCGCCTCGCTATACTGGGCGGGGACGGCGTAGATGCTCTTGGCGTCGAGGGCGGGGATGACCGCTTCCTTGCGCACGTTGCAGAACAGGGCGATCTTGGCCCGGTCGCTTTCCGGAAGCGGACGGTCCGCGCGGCAGAGCAGGACGTCGGGCTGGATGCCGAGGCTGGTCAGCTCGCGAACCGAATGCTGGGTCGGCTTGGTCTTCAGCTCGCCCGCCGCGGCGATATAGGGCACGAGCGTGGTGTGGATGGAGAGGGTGCGGTCCCTCCCCTCCTCGTTGCGGAACTGGCGGATCGCTTCGATGAACGGGAGCGATTCGATGTCGCCGACGGTCCCTCCGATCTCGATGATCAGGAAGTCGAGGTCCGGCTCGAGATCGGCGCGGATGAAGTCCTTGATCGCGTTCGTGACGTGGGGAACGACCTGGACGGTCGCTCCGAGATAATCACCGCGCCGCTCGCGCGCGATGATGCCCTGGTAGATACGGCCCGAGGTGACGTTGTCCGACTGGCGGGCGGGAACTCCGGTAAAGCGCTCGTAATGGCCGAGGTCGAGGTCGGTCTCGGCGCCGTCGTCGGTGACGTAGACCTCGCCGTGCTGATAGGGCGACATCGTTCCGGGATCGACGTTGAGATAGGGATCCAGCTTGCGGATCCGGACCTTGTATCCGCGCGCCTGAAGGAGGGCCGCGAGGGAGGCCGCCATCAAGCCTTTGCCAAGGCTGGAGACCACGCCGCCGGTGATGAAAATGAACCGCGCCATGGGAGCCCCGGATAAGCGGGCGAAGGGCGCGGGGGCAAGGGCGCGAATCGGAATTCTTTGGGAATCATCCGCTATGGCATCCGAAATGGATGGGGGCGGGTGACGGTGCCGCTTTTCGCGGCTAGAGCGCCGCCATGCGGGTTGCAGTCGTCGGCGGGGGATATTCGGGCACGCTGGCCGCGGTGGAGATCGCGCGCGCTCTCCCGGATGCGCAGGTCAGCCTGGTCGAGAAGCGCGACCGGTTCGCGGCCGGAGCGGCCTATTCGACTCTGAGCCCCTCGCACCTCCTCAACGTCCGCGCGCGGAGCATGAGCGCCTTCGCCGAGGATCCCGACCATTTCACCCGCTGGCTTCAGGACGAGGGGCTGGGCGGCTGGGACACGTTCGCCCGGCGGCGCGACTATCATCGCTACCTCGCCGCCATCCTCGACGCCTCGGCGGTTCGGCGAGTCCGCGGCGAGGCAGTCGACGTCGAGGGCGCGGTCGACGGCGCGCAGCTTGCCCTAGCGTCGGGCGAGCTTATCGCGTTCGACGCGCTGGTCCTGGCGGGCGGCAATTATCCCGGCCGCCTCCCGGCACGCCTGGCCGTCCCGACGATCGACGATCCGTGGAGCGCTGCGGGTCTCGAGGCGGTCGCCGGACTCGCCCGGGGGGACGGCGAAATCCTCATGGTCGGGACGGGGCTCACGATGGTCGACGTCGCCTTGTCGCTCGACGATGCCGGCTTCGGCGGGCGGATGCTCGCCGTCTCGAGGCGGGGGCTGGTGCCGAGGGCGCAGGAGGGAAGCCCGGATTCGCCGCTTCCCGGAGAGCCCCCTCCCCGCCTTCTCGACCTCGTCCGCCATGTCCGGGCAGGGCGTCCGTGGCGCGCCGCGGTGGATTCGCTTCGGCCGCACAGCGCAGCCCTGTGGCAGGGTTTTTCCGAGCCGGAGAAACGCCGTTTCCTGCGTCACCTCCGTCCCTGGTGGGACGTCCATCGCCATCGCATCGCTCCGGCCGTGGCGGCGCGGATCGAGGCGCTTCGGGCGAGCGGCCGGCTGGAGGTGGCGGCGGGCCGAATCGGCGGCGAGGCGGACGGGGAGACGCTCGTCGCGCTTCGCGGCGGCGGGACCTTGCGGCGGCGGTTCGTCGCGGCGGTGAACTGCACCGGGCCGGAGGGGAATATCGCGCGGGTCGACGACCCGCTGGTCCGCCAGGCGATCGCTTCGGGGTGGGCCCGCCCGGACCGGCTCGGCCTCGGGCTGGATGTGGACAGTAAATCGCGCCTGATCGGCGCCGACGGCGCCCCCTGGCCCCGCCGGTTCGCCGTCGGTCCGCTGAGCAAGGGCGCGTTCTGGGAGATCGTCGCGGTGCCCGACATCCGGCACCAGGCGCTCGGAGTCGCGCGAACCCTGGCCGCCTCCTAAGGCCGCCGACCGACCCCGGCCTGCCGGCGGGTCTCCTACTGAGCCAGCGGAACCGAGCCGTTGCCCGAGGCCGGAGCCGGCGCCGGAGTGCCCGCCGGCGGCGCCTGCCGGGCCGCTCCGGCGAGCGGATCGGCGACCGGCGCTCCGGACGGCTGGAGCGGCGCGCTGCGCGACGAGGGCCGGGGCGTCAGATTGGGATCGATCTGCATCGGGGCGCGCTCGAGCGTCGCCAGGCCGGCCAGTGCGATCGAGAGCACGACGAAGACGGTGGCGAGGACCGCCGTCGCCCGGGTCAGGAAATCGGCCGCGCCGCGCGCCGACATAAGCCCCGACGGGCTTCCGCCGACTCCGAGCCCGCCCCCTTCCGAACGCTGCATGAGGATCACCGCGACCATGGTTGCGGCGACCAGCGACTGGACGATCAGGAGGAAGGTGAACATTGGGAAGGCCTCGGTTTCGAATCGTCATGCCAGCGAAGGCTGGCATCCCGGCGGGTGAAGGGCGGCTGCGCGCTTCACCCCCTGGGGCCCCAGCCTTCGCTGGGGCGACGGGTGCAGCGCGACTTAGTCAACTCCCCCGCGCAGTTCAACTGCGCGCCGCGGCCTCGACGATCGGGACGAACTGGGCCGCGGTGAGGCTCGCGCCGCCGACGAGGCCCCCGTCGACGTCCTCGACCGCGAACAATTCGGCGGCGTTGGTGGCGTTGCAGGAGCCGCCGTAGAGGATCCTGACCCGCCCTCCCGCGTCGCCGAAGCGGTCGACCAGCGATTCGCGGATCGCCCTGTGCATCTCGGCGGCGTCGCCGCAGGTGGCGGTCCGGCCGGTGCCGATCGCCCAGATCGGCTCGTAGGCGACGACGAGCTCCGCTTCCGCGGCAAGCTCGGGAAGCGAATGTTCGAGCTGGTAGAGGACCTTCTCGACATGGCTTCCGGCGATCCGCTCCTCCTCCACCTCGCCGACGCAGACGATGGTCCGAAGCCCGGCGGCGAGCGCGGCAGCCGCCTTGGCGCGGACCAGGACGTCCGTCTCCCCCTGGTCGGCGCGGCGCTCGGAATGGCCGACGATGACGAGCTTCGCCCCCGCCTCGACCAGCATCGCGGCCGAGACGTTGCCGGTGTGGGCGCCGCTCGCCGAAGCGTGGCAATCCTGACCGCCGATCGCAACCGCGCCGCCGGCGCGCGAGACGGCAAGGGGGATGAGGGTGAAAGGCGGGCAGATGCCGACGTCGACCCCGGCCGCCTCCCGGGCGGCGGCGGCGATCGGGATCAGCTCGGCAAGCGCCGCCCGGTTGCCGTTCATCTTCCAGTTTCCGACGACCAGCTTGCGGCGGACGTGCATTCCCTCTCCCCTTCCCTTCGCGCTATTCGGGCGCCGTTCGGGCGAGGGGCGCGCCTAGCAAGCGGCCGCCCGGCTGCCAAGCGCGCCCTAGGGTCCGTACTCAATACCGGCAACGGTCGTGACGGAGCCGATTTTCGGCCGGGGCGAGGAGCGAGGAGGGAGCGATGCTGTCGCATCGTGGCCGACGAGGGACGAGGCCCCGGCCCAAAAGCGGCCCGCCGCTTCGCGGTCGCCCGCAGAAGGCCGCCGGCTACGTCGGACGGCTTGTCCGGGCAACCAGCCCGGCCTGCACCGCCCTCCTTGCCGGCGGCCTTCTGCGGGCGATCCCGACCATTGCCGGTATTGAGTACGGACCCTCGCACCCTTCCGGCCGCGCTTGCCCGCACCGCGCACGCCTTCTATGACCCGGCTCCAGTCTCACCGAGCGTCAGGGTCTTTTCTCACATGCTGTCCTTCTTCCGCCGCGGTGCCATGGCCAAGGTCATGCTCGGGATCCTCTTCATCAGCCTCGTGGCGATCGTCATCACCGGCTTCGGGACGAGCGGCATGGGCGGGATCGGCGGGCTTAGCGGGCTCGGCGGCTCCACCGTGGCGAGCGTCGGCGGCGAGGACATCGACACCGCCCGGGTGAGGGACGAGACCAACCGCCAGCTCCAGAAGATGCGCCAGCAGAATCCGGGCCTCGACATGGCGAGCTTCCTTCGCCGCGGCGCGATCGAGGAGATCGTCGACCAGCTCGTCCAGGTGACCGCCAACACCGTCTTCGGCGAGAAGAACGGACTCGCCGTCTCCCGCGAGATGATCAACCGGGAAATCGCCGGAATTCCCGCCTTCCAGAACCTCTCCGGCCAGTTCGATCCGGGTGCGATGGCCCGCGCCCTCCAGCAGGAGCGGATGAGCGAGGATCAGCTTCGCGAGGAGATCCGAACCCGGATGATCGAGCGCCAGCTGATCCTTCCGGCAGCGGGGTCGGCCCACGTCCCGCAGGGCCTGGCGCAGCAATATGCCTCGCTGCTGCTGGAGCGGCGGACCGGGTTCGTCGGCGCGGTGCCGAGCGGGGCCATGGGCGTCGGATCGCCGCCGACGGACGCAGAGATCCAGGCTTTCTACCGAAACGGCCAGGCCCGCTACACCATCCCGGAGCGCCGGGTGCTGCGCTACGCCGCCTTCGGGGCCGAGAACGTCGCCGCCCAGACCCAGGCGAGCGAGGCGGAGATCGCCGCCGCCTACAAGCAGAATGCCGCCGCTTACGCGCCGCGCGAGGTGAGGACGCTAAGCCAGGTGGTGCTCGGCGACGAAGCCGCCGCCCGCGCGCTGGCGCAGAAGATCGCCGGGGGCACCCCGTTCACGGCCGCCGCGGCGGCGGCCGGTTACGCCGCCAAGGACGTCGCGGTCGGCGACAAGAGCCGCGACGAGTTCGCGCGTCTCACCTCCCCCGCCGTCGCCAGCGCCGTCTTCGCCGCTGCCAAGGGCGCCAATGTCGGCCCGGTGAAGTCGGAGCTCGGCTGGCACATCGTCAGGGTCGAGAACGTCAAGACCATTCCGGGCCGGTCGCTCGACTCCGTGCGCGCCGAGCTGGCCGGGCAGATCGCCCAGCAGAAGGCCCAGAACGCGCTGGCCGACATGGCCAGCCGGCTCGAGAACGAGATCGGCGACGGCGCCAGCTTCGAGGAAGTGGCGAAGAAGAACGGGCTCCAGATCAAGGAGACCCCGCCGATCGTCGCCACCGGCCAGGCCCCCGGGGTCGCCGGCTGGACCGTCCCTCCGGAACTCACTCCCCTGCTCGAGGGAGGATTCGCCATGGACCCGGCCGACGACGCCTCGGTCGAGACGATCACGCCCAACCAGCGCTTCGCCCTGCTCGCGCTCGGCCGGGTCGTGCCGGCGGCGGCGCCTCCCCTGGCCGAGATACGCGATCGGGTCCGGGCGGACCTCGTCGCCACCCGGGCCGACGAGCGCGCCCGCGCCGTCGCCCAGTCGATCATCTCGAAGATCAACAGCGGGGTCGCTCCGACGCAGGCTTTCGCCGAGGCGCAGTCGGGGCTCCGGCCGCCGCAGCCGATCGCCGCGGTGAGGCGCGATATCGCCCGCCAGGGCCAGAAGGTGCCGCCGCCGATCGCCATGCTGTTCAGCCTTCCCAAGGGCAAGGCGCGGATCCTTCGCGCTCCCGGTCAGGTCGGCTGGTTCGTCGTCTATCTCGCCGACATCGTGCCGGGAGACGCCTCGAAGGAGCCGGGCCTCGCCCAAGCGGTTCGGAGCCAGTTCGCCTCGATCCTCGGCGACGAATATGCCCAGCAATTCTCCGCCTCGCTTCGCGACAGCGTCAAGGTGAAGCGCAACGCCAAGGCGCTTCAGGCGGTGAAGTCGGAGCTTCTCGGCCCCGGCTCGGCGCCCTAAGGCGATCGCCGCCGTCGCCCGGAGAAAGGCCGTTCGCGCCGCGGACATACTGGTCGTCGACAATTACGACAGCTTCACCTGGAATCTGGTCGACTATCTGCGCCAGCTCGGCGCTTCGGTGCGGGTCTATCGCAACGACGCGATCGGCGCCGCCGACGCCCTTGCAAGCGGCGCTTCGGGCTTCCTGATCTCGCCGGGGCCGGGGCGGCCGGAGCAGGCCGGAATCTCGCTCGACCTCGTCGCCGCCTGCGCCGAACGGCGCCGGCCCCTGCTCGGAATCTGCCTCGGCCAGCAGGCCCTGGCCGTCCATTTCGGCGGCCGGGTCGGCGCGGCCCCGAGCGCGATGCACGGCAAGACCTGCCCGATAGCCCATGATGGGCGGGGCGTGTTCGCCGGCCTCCCCTCCCCCTTCACCGCCGCGCGCTACCACTCGCTCGCCGTCGACCCGGACTCCGTGCCGGCTTGCCTCGCCGTCGCCGCCACCGCGCCCGACCTTTCGGTGCAGGGGCTTCGCCACCGCGAGCTTCCCCTCCATGCGGTGCAATTCCACCCGGAGAGCGTGGCGAGCGAGCACGGCCTCGCCCTCCTCGCCAATTTCGTTGCGGTGGCGAATAGCGCTTGACAAGCCCCCGTAACGTTTCCTACGCGTTCCGCATACGTTCCAAAGGGGAAACGCTGTGCTGACCCGCAAGCAAAACGAGCTCCTCACCTACATCCGCGATCGTCTGGCCGAGAGCGGAGTCTCTCCGTCGTTCGAGGAGATGAAGGACGCTCTGGCGCTCAAGTCGAAGTCGGGCGTTCACCGGCTCATATCCGCGCTCGAGGAGCGCGGGTTCATCCGGCGGCTTCCCAATCGCGCCCGGGCGCTCGAGATCGTCAAGATGCCGGACACGGTGGCGAGCCTCTCCGCCGGAAGCCGGACGCCGGTCACTCCGCCCTTGGCCGCCAACGACAGCGTCATCGACCTGCCGCTCCACGGCCGCATCGCGGCGGGCATGCCGATCGAGGCGCTGGAAGGCCAGAGCACCCTGCCCGTCCCCGCGGCCCTGCTCGGGCCGGGCGAGCATTATGCGCTCGAGGTCGCCGGCGATTCGATGGTCGAGGTCGGCATCCTCGACGGGGATTACGCCCTGATCCGCAAGACCGACGTCGCCCGGGAGGGGGAGATCGTCGTCGCGCTCATCAACGACGAGGAAGCGACCCTCAAGACCTATCGCCGCGAGGGGCAGATGATCCGGCTCGATCCGGCGAACCGCAATTACGATCCGCAGCGCTATCGCCCGGAACAGGTCCGGGTCCAGGGCCGCCTCGCCGGGCTTCTTCGCCGCTATTGATCCGTGTCGCCGCGCCCGCCTTCCCGGCGGAGCGGCGAACGGCATGACGGCCTTCCGCCGCCGCAACAGCAGGAGCGAAACATGGCCCGCCTCAATTATGTCGAGCTTCCGGTCTCCGACCTCCCCGCCACCCGGAGCTTCTACGAAAAGGCCTTCGGCTGGTCGCTGACCGCCTTCGGCCCCAGCTATGCCGCGACGGTCACCGGTGACACCGACATCGGGCTCCAGGCGGATTCGGCGGAGGCGAGCCGGGCGCCGCTTCCGGTGATCGACGTCGAGGATCTCGAATCGGCCCTCGCCGCGGTCGAAGCCGCCGGCGGCCGCGTCACCCGGCCGATCTTCGCCTTCCCGGGCGGCCGGCGCTTCCACTTCCTCGACCCTTCCGGCAACGAGATCGCCGCGGTTCGGGCAGATCATTAACGTCGATCGCGCTCAACGCGGCGACGTACCTGCCAAAGTCCCCCGGTCTCCCGAAGCTGTGGAAGCTGTGCGGCGGTGTGACCTTCCGCGGCGCTGGAAGGGCGGCCGGCGCACCGCAAAAGCCCAAGCCGCTTGAGGCGAGGCCGCGATGCCCAGCCTTTTCATGTCGACCGGCGCGCAAGCGCGACGAGCGGTTGCAATCCGCGTCGAGCCCCCCTAGATGGCCGCTCTGCCCCGGCAGGCACGGACGTATAGCTCAGTTGGTAGAGCAGCTGACTCTTAATCAGCGGGTCCCAGGTTCGAGCCCTGGTGCGTCCACCATCTTCTCCTTTTCCTCGACCGACCGGCTCTCGCCCCATCCCTGGGCGGGGGCGGCTGATCGGCGCCCACCGCCGGGCCCCGCTCACCCGCTTGGCACTGGTTCTTCCCGGTCATCCCACTAATATCGCGGCTTGCGGCGGAGCGCCCCTCCGGCGCCGGCGGTTGGGGAGACGAGGGCATGAGCGAGGCGTCCATCATCGGCCCGGATCCGCATTCGCGGGACCATCAGGCCTTTCCTGTTCTGACGGGCGAGCAGATCGAACGGATCGAGCGGCATGCCGAGCGGCGCCGCTACGGCGACGGCGAACTCCTGTTCGAGGCGGGCCATCGCGGCGCCGGCCTGTTCGTGGTGCTTGCCGGCACGGTCTCGGTCACCCGCCGCGACGGGCTCGGCAACGACCTTCCCGTCGTCGAGCATGACGCCGGCCACTTCCTGGGGGAGGTCGGCCAGCTTTCCGGCAAGCCGGCCCTGGTCGACGGACGGGCGGTGGGCGAGGTCGAGACCTTGCTCCTCACCCCCGAAGGCCTTCGCACGCTGCTCGTCGCCGAAGCGGAAGTGGGCGAGCTCATCATGCGGGCGCTCATCCTTCGCCGGGTGGCGCTGATCGAAAGCGGGACCGGCGGTCCGACCCTGATCGGCAGCGCCGATGCCCCGGAGATGGTGCGGCTGAGCGGCTTCCTGACCCGCAACGGCCAGCCGTTCACGGTCGTCGACCCGAAGTCCGGCGCGGCGGACGCCGCCATTGCGGCGCGCTATCCGAGGAGAGCCGGCTTTGCCGTCCTCGCCGTCTGCCCCAACGGCGCGCTTCTCCCCAACCCGACGGAGATGGAGATCGCCAAGGCGATCGGCCTTTCCGATTACGACCCCGAACGGCTCTACGACGTTGCCGTGGTCGGCGCGGGACCGGCGGGGCTGGCGACCGCCGTCTACGCCGCGTCCGAAGGGCTTTCCGTGATCGTCCTCGACAGCCGGGCCTTTGGCGGCCAAGCGGGCGCCTCCGCCCGCATCGAGAACTATCTCGGCTTCCCGACGGGGATCACCGGCCAGGCGTTGGCCGGGCGGGCGTTCGTCCAGGCGGAGAAGTTCGGGGCGCAGGTCGTCGTTCCGGCGCCGGTGACGGGTCTCGAATGCGGCCATCCGACGCACTTGATGCGGCTCGTCGACGGGCGGCGGGTGGAGGCGCGCACGGTGGTCGTCGCCAGCGGCGCCGCCTACCGGCAGCCGGATATACCGAACCTCGCCCGTTTCGAGGGGCGCGGAGTTTCCTATTGGGCCTCGCCGGTCGAAGCCAGGCTGGTCGCGGGCAAGGAGGTCGTCCTGGTCGGCGGCGGCAATTCGGCCGGGCAGGCGGCGGTCTTCCTCGCCTCCGCCGCCTCCAGGGTGCACATGATGATCCGGGCCGACGGACTGTCGGCGACCATGTCGCAATATCTCGTCGACCGGATCGCCGCGAACCCGCGCATCCGCCTTCACGTCCGGACGGAGATCGTCAGCCTGGAAGGCGATCGCGCCGGGCTTTCGGGCGCGGTGTGGCGCAACCGCGACACCGGCGAGGAGACCCGATGTCCCTCGCGCCACATCTTCCTGTTCGTCGGGGCCGACCCCAATACGGACTGGCTGCACGGCTGCTGGATCGAGCTCGATCGCCACGGCTTCGTCCTGACCGGGCGGGACCTCGCAGCCGCCACCCTCGCCGGCGCGGGCTGGGACGAGGCGCGCGAGCCGCATCCCCTCGAGACGTCGATCCCGGGCATCTTCGCGATCGGCGACGTGCGCTCCGGCTCGGTGAAGCGGGTCGCCGCCGCGGTCGGCGAAGGCGCGGCCGTCGTCGCCCAGATCCACACCTACCTAAGCGCGCTCGATCAACACCGGGCGGAACAAGAGCAGGCCGCGGACAGCCCGGTGTCCGAGCCCGCCTGAGCCTTGTGCTTCAGCGCTCCCGCCCGGCCTCGTCGAGGCCGCGCGCGATCGGTGAGAGCAGATACTGGATGACCCGGCGGCGGCCGGTGCGGATCTCCGCCTGGACGGCCATTCCGGGGCCCAGAGGCTGCTTCACCCCGCCTACGGTCAGCCAGTTGCGGCTAAGCCGGATGCGCGCGTTGTAGACCAGGGCCGCCGACGGCTCCTTCTTACCTTCGCCCGGCGATCCGCCATTCTCCTGCTGGACGGCGTCCCGGCTGATCGTGTCGACGACGCCGTCGATCAGGCCGAATTCGGTGAACGGATAGGCCTCGACCTTCACCCGCACCCTCTGGCCTTCGCGGACGAAGCCGATATCCTTGTTGAGGATCTGCGCCTCCACCTCGACGTCGCTCCCGTCGGGAACGATCAGCATCAGCGCCTGCGCCGGCTGGACGATTCCCCCGACGGTGTGAACGGCAAGCTGCTGAACGGTGCCGTCGACAGGGGAGGTGATGCGCTGAAGCTCGGTCCTCCGCTCGCTCTTGCGCAGATCCGCGCCGCGGACCGTCGCCTCGTCCTCGGCTGTGGCCAGGTCCGTGCCCGCCTTTCGGCCGAACTCCTCGCGCGCCTGGCGAAGCTGGGCGTCGATGTTCGCGATCGCCGCGGCGGCCTTGGCCGAATTGCTGCCCTGGACGTCGATATCGTGGACGTGCTCGACCCTCGCCTGCTCATATTCGAGCAGCTTGAGCTTGGGGAAATGCCCCCGCGCGGCGAGCTGCCGGCGGGCGGTGAGCTGCTGGTCGATGAGCGGAAGCGTCTCTTCGAGCTTGGCGACCTCGGCCTGCGAGGCGGCGAGCTCCGCGCCATGCTCGGCCCGGGCCTGGAGCAGGGAGGCGCGCTGAGCCTCATATTCGGCGACCGCGCTGGCGATCAGGCGCCGCTGGGTGTCGGCGACCATCGCCGGCGTGTTCGCCGGAGCGTGGAAGCGGGCCGGCCGCCCGCGCAGATAGTCGAGGAGGGCCCGGTTGCGCGCTTCCGCCACCTGGGCGGCAAGAAGGCCGCGGCCCGCCTGCGCCTCCTCCGCGCCCGCGACTGTCGGGTCGAGCTCGATCAACAGCTCGCCCTTGCGGACGTGCTGGCCGTTGCGGACGTGGATCGCCCTCACCGATCCGAGCTCGATCGGCTGGATCAGCTTGACGCTGGTCCCCGGCAGCGTCTTGCCGGTCGCCACCGCGACGACGTCGATCCGGGCGAAGACCGACCAGGCAAAGGCGATGGCGAACAGGCTGCACAGCATCAATAGCAGCATCCGAAGCCCCGGGCTCGGCGGCGTCTCGATGATCTCGAGCGCGGCCGGCAGGAATTCGTGATCGAGCCGCGGCTTGTGCGCCTTGTCGGCGGCATTCTGCTGCCGCCAGGCGGCGCGGAGCACCGCGAGGTGCCGCGAAGCGGTCGGAAAGCGGTCGGACATAGCGTTCATGCCGCGGTGCCCATCTGCTTGGTGTAGAGGCTGGCGTAGCGCCCGCCCCGGCCGAGCAGGGCCTCATGCGATCCCTCCTCGGTGATCGCCCCTTCCTCGACGGTGATGATCCGGTGGCAGCTTCGTACGGCCGACAGACGGTGGGCGATGATGACGACGGTCCGGCCGTGCGCGATCATCCGCAGGTTCTTCTGGATCACCTCTTCGCTCTCGGCGTCGAGCGCCGAGGTCGCCTCGTCGAGGATAAGGATTCGCGGATCGTTGATCAGCGCCCGGGCGATGGCGAGCCGCTGGCGCTGGCCGCCCGACAGATTGCCGCCGCGCTCTTCGATCACGGTATCGTAGCCGTGCGGCAAGGCGACGATGAAGTCGTGCGCCCCGGCAAGCTGCGCCGCCGCCATCACTGCCTCCATCGGCCGGGTCGGATCGGAAAGCGCGATATTCTCGCGCACGCTGCGGTTGAACAGGATATTCTCCTGAAGGACCACTCCGACCTGGCGCCGGAGCCAGGCGGGATCGACGAGCGCGAGATCGACTCCGTCGACGAGCACCCGCCCCTGCTCGGGCACGTAGAGCCGCTGGACGAGCTTGGTCAGGGTCGACTTGCCCGATCCCGACGGGCCGACGATGCCGAGCATTTCTCCGGCGCCGACGCTCAGGCTGATCCCGCGAAGCGCTTCGGGTGATTCCGGCCGGTAGCGGAAGCGCACTTTGTCGAACTCGATCGCGCCCCGGATCGCCGGCAGGCTCGCCCGCGTCGGGTTATGCTCCGGCTCGGCCGGCGCGTTGAGCACGTCGCCGAGCCGGTCGATCGAGATCCTCACCTGCTGGAAATCCTGCCACAGCTGCGACAGTCGCAGCACCGGGGCGGCGACCCGCTGCGACATCATGTTGAAGGCGACGAGCGCGCCCACCGACAGATCGCCCGCGATCACCGCCTTTGCGCCGAAATAGAGGATTGCGACGCTGGTCAGCTTGGAAACGAGCTGGATCAGGTGATTGCCCCAGGTCGCCAGCTTGACGACGGAAAAGCCGACCTGGGTGTAGCCGGCAAACTGCTTCTCCCAGCGGTCCCGCATCTGCGGCTCGACGGCCATCGCCTTGAGGGTGCCGATGCCGGTCACCGTCTCGACCAGGAAGGACTGGTTCTCGGCGCCCCGCCTGAACTTCTCGTCGAGCATGGCGCGAAGCGTCGGCGTGATCATGATCGAGATGGCGGCGTAGATCGGGACCGAGAGCAAAACGACCAGGGTGAGGATCGGGCTGTAGAGGTACATGACCGCGAAGAAGACGATGGTGAAGAACAGGTCGATCACGACCGTCACGGCATTGGAGGTGAGAAACTCGCGGATCCGCTCCAGCTCCCTCACCCGCGCGACGCTGTCGCCGACCCGCCTCGCCTCGAAATAGGAGAGCGGCAGGTTGAGAAGGTGGCGGAACATACGGGCGCTAAGCTCCGCGTCGACCCGGTTCGTGCTGTGGGCGAACAGCCAGTTGCGAAGGCCGGAGAGAAGGGTTTCCCAGGTGAGCACGACGGCGAGCGCGAAGGCCAGCACCTCGAGCGTGGTGACCGACTGGTGGACCAGCACCTTGTCGATCACGAGCTGGAAGAAGATCGGCGAAACGAGCCCCATCAGCTGCAGGAAGAAAGAAGCGATGAGGACGTCGCGGAGCGGCTTGCGGTAGCGGACGAGCGCCGGGATGAACCAGCTGATGTCGAAGGGGCGCGTCGCGCTGGCGAGCCGCTCCCTCGCCGTCATCAGAAGCAGCCGTCCGCCGAACCGGCGGTTGAACTCCTCGCCGGACCAGATTTCGGGCCGCTCGCTTCCGCCGGGCTGAACCAAGGCGCGGGGCGATTCGCTGTCGTCCTCCAGCTTGAGCAGGATCGCGGTGTCGCCATCGGCGAGCTCGACGATCGCGGGAAGCGGCATCTTGGCGACGTCGGACGGACGGGCCCGGCGGATCCGGCCGATCAGGCCGAGCTTCTTCGCCGTCCTCGACAGATCCTCGAGCGTCCAGGGATCGTCGCCGCGGCCGCGATCATGGTTTATCTGCCGGGCGTCGGCGGGGAGGCCGAGGAAGCGCGCCACCAGTACGAAGCACTGCAGCGCGGGATCGGTGGCGGAGACCGCAACGCCCGAATCGGGGCCTCGCGCCCCGGCCATATCTTCCGTTTCCAAACGCCCTCCAGAGGGCGCCCCCGCCCCCTGCCCCTAAATGCCAATGTTCGGCTCGGGCCGTTATCGCCCGCCTACGATATGGAAACAACAGGCTTTTTCCGAAGTCCGGCTCGGCACGACGGACACGGGATCCTGCAATCGCCGCTGAAGGCCTAGTCGAGATCCAGCCACTGTTCGAAGAAGCCGCCGAAGCCGTGCTCCCGGTCGACGAAGTGGATCTCGTAGATCCAGCTCCGCCCCCGTCCCTGCGGGTCGGGATCGGCGAGCCGGCCCGGATTTGCCGGGTGAAGGTAATTGGCCGCGCTCTCGCCCTGGACATATTCATGCGGGAAATTGCCGATCAGGTGGCCGGCGTGCCAATTGCCATAGTCGTAGCCACGCGCCCGGGCGGCCTCGACAGCGAGCGCGTACATCTCCGCCGCGGTGACGGTGCCGCGGTTCGCCCGGTAATGGTCGCGCCCCTCATGCCAGGCCTGCTCTACCGAATCGCGCATCCTCGCCTTGGCCGGATCGGCTCCGATGACGTAGGTGCGACCGATATCCGCTTCCCAATTGTCGAAGACCGGCCCGAGGTCGACGAACAATATGTCGTCCTCCCCCACCCGAAGGTCCGGCGGATCGTCGCCGTAGGTCGAGAGCGTGTTCGCACCCGCCCGGACGATCCGCTTGTGCCAATGCTTGAACGGCCCGAACATCTCGCGCCCCAACTCCTGAAGCTCGCGGCTTAGCTGAAGCTCCGACGCTCCGGCGCGGAACAGGCCCTGCGCCTCCGCCGCGCCGAGCCATTCCATCCCCCTCGCATGCGCCTCCGCAAGCTTCTCGCCGCGCTGCGGAGTCGGATCGTAAGTATAGGTCATCGCCGTCTATGGGACGACAATGCGTACCGGGTCGAGCCTCACCGCGCGCCCGGCCCCCGCACCTCGGCGCCGGAGACCGCCGCGACCTGGCCCGCGGAGGGTGCCGCCCAGCCTCCGCCGAGCGCCCGGATCAGGCCGATCGTTGCGACATAGCGGGCGAAGTTGGTCTGCACCGCCGTCCGCCGATGCTCGAGGATGGTCCGCTGGCCGTCGACATAGTCGAGCTGGCTGATCATCCCGTTCGCGTAGCGCGACTGGAGTATCCCGGCGAGGCTCCGGTCGTCGTCCGCGACCGAACGCAGCGTCTCCGCCCGGTCGCCGAGAATTCGGACCGCGCTTAGCTGGTTGTCGACGTCGCGCAGCGCGGTGAGCAGCTGGGTGCCATATTGGGCCGAGGCGAGCTGGAGGTCGGCCCGGGCCGCCCTCACCCTCGCGGCATGGCGTCCGCCGTCGAGTCCGGGGATCGAGAAGAGGAGATTGAGCCCGAAGCTCGACGTCGCGGAGCTCAGCAGCGTCTGAAGCGCCGAGGAGGCGAAGCCGCGCTGGCCGGTCAGGCTAAGGCTCGGAAGCCACGAAGCCTTCGCGGCTCCGACCCGGGCCTCGGCGGCCTCGACTCCGCGCAAGCCCGCGGCGACGTCGGGGCGCCGAGCGATGATGGCGCTTGGCACGTCGGCGGGGACGATCGGCGGATCGCCGAGCTTGCCTTTCACTGCAAGGTCGGACGGCGCCTCGCCCATCAGGAAGGCGAGCCCGTTGACCAGCTCGGCCCGGCGGCGGTCGATCTCGGCGAGGTCGGATTCGATCGTCGCCACCTCGGAGCGGGCGCGGGTGACCTCGAACCGGTTGGAAAGGCCGTTGCCGAGTTTCTTCTCGACGATCGCCAGCGCCGAGCGCTGGTCCTTCGCCGAACTGGCGAGGACCGACCTCTCCTCGTCGAGCGCGCAAATCTCGAAATAGGCCTGAACCGTGTCGGCCGCGACCAGCAGTCGGGCGCTTCGAAGCAGGTCGGCGCTCGCCTCCGCGTCGAGCCGGGCGGCCTTCTGCGCCTTCGACAATTTGCCTAGGACGTCGATCTCGTAGCCCAGGCTCAGGCCGGAATTGAGCAGGGTCCCGCCGCCGCCCGCCGCATTGATCAGCGGCCCCGCCTGCTGCGAGGCGCCGCCTCCGCCGCCGAGTTGGGGCATGCGCGCCGCCTTGGCGCCGCGAAGCAAGGCGCGCGACTTTTCGAGCCGGGCCGCCGCTTCCTGGATGCTGCCGTTGTGGGCGAGCGCCCGGGCGACATAATCGTCGAGGGTCGGATCGCCGAAGATCTTCCACCAGTCTTCGTCGGCGAGTTGTGCCGCCGGCACCGTGGCGGCGGGGTAGAGCTGCGCGGCGTTGAAGCGCTCCGGCACCGCGGGTGTCGGCAGCGGCGCGCGCGGCTTGGCGTTTGCGGCACTGGCGAAGGCGACCGCGAGCGGGACCAGCCAAAGGGCATTGCACCTGGAAGCGGAACGCATGGCGATGACTACCGGTATTCGGGTTGAGCGACGGTCGGGCTTTTCCGAGACAGAACAGCCATCCAGCCTGAGCTGGATGGCCATGCTTGCGCCTCGCGGCCGGTCGGGAGGTCCGCCGAATGGACGGGTCGCCCGCTCCGGTCGCGGGCGGCGGATCACACGATGTACGTGTCCTTGGTCGTGGTGGTGGTTCCACCGCAACGGGTTCCGCCGCCGCAGCGGGTGCTGCCACCGCAACGGGTGGCGATGAGGCCGGCGCGAACGTTGGTCTTGATCTTCATGGCTCTTGTCCTTTTTTCCGGACTGATCGGGTGACGACGACGGCGGACCGTCATCCTCACCCTCGGATCAGTCTTAGACGGCGTAAGTCGTGGTCGTGGTGGTGCCGCCGCAACGGGTGGCGCCGCCGCAGCGGGTGCTTCCGCCGCAACGCGGCGAAGGGAGAAGGCCGGCGCGAACGTTGGTCTTGATCTTCATGATTTTATTCCTTTTTTCCTGAAAGCGATCAGGCGACGATGAAGGCCGGAGCCGTCATCGTCGCCTTCGGATCGGCCTTAGACCAGGTAGGTCGTGGTGCCGCCGCTGCCGCTGCAACGGGTGCCGCCGCCGCAACGGGTGGAGCCGCCGCAGCGGGTGGAGGCGAGGCCGGCGCGAACGTTGGTCTTGATCTTCATGATGTCATTCCTTTTCTCTGAAGCGATCAGGTGGCGATGAAGGCCTGAGCCGTCATCGTCACCTTCCGGTCGGATCGTTGATTAGACGGCGTAGACGGTGCCGCCGCCGGTGCCGCTGCAACGGGTGCCGCCGCCGCAGCGGGTGCTGCCGCCGCAACGGGTGGCGACGAGGCCGGCGCGAACGTTGGTCTTGATCTTCATGTGATATTCCTTTTGTTCGATGTGATCAGGTGACGATGAAGGCCGAAGCCGTCATCGTCACCCTCCGGTCCGATCAGGTATTAGACGGCGTAGACGGTGCCGCCGCCGGTGCCGCTGCACCGGGTGGCGCCGCCGCAACGGGTCGAGCCGCCGCAGCGGGGGGAGGCGACGAGGCCGGCGCGGACATTGGTTCTGATTTTCATTTTGCTTCCTTCCACGTTTGCGCGATGTGCGCGATTATTCGGCGGCTAGTACTTCCGCCGAATTCTTTGAGTCATTCGCCGCAACACCTCTCGCCCCTTCCGAGATTTTGATGCTGTCAGCGGTGACGTCTATGGTAATATCAAGCAACCTTCCGAGATCGTCGAGAAGGAATGGAACTTCCTGCCGCTCGTTTCGCGAATCCGGCGTCTTGTCGAGGCCGATATATTTCGCGAGGTCGCGGCCCCGGAACGGCTTGGTCGGCGTGTCGCGGCCGAGCAGGGTGTTGATCCGGGACTGCACCTCGAGCGAGGTCCGCACCGCGACCTGGACGAAGCTCACGAACCCGCCGAGGCATTCGGCGAGCTGCTGCAACAGCGCGTCTCCATCCTCCAGATCGTCGAGATGCCGCGCCCAGGCAGCCTTGAGCTGACCCAGGATCTCGGGCGGCAGCGGCGGCAGGTTCTCGTAGCGATCGTGAAGGCTCGGCACCGGATAGGCGCCGGTCAGACCGAAGCCGCACTTCTGGTACATCTCGTTATAGGCGACCAGACGGCTCTTGCGGAGCGCGTCCTGGGCGAGCCAGCCGACCGCCTGGGTCACTTCGTGGACCCTCTCCATGCGGCCGCGAAGCTGCGCCAGCTTCGGCGAGTCCTTGCCCTTCCAGGCGAGCACGATCTCGCGGTGCGCGGCGTGGCCGGCGGTCATCGCGGGGAAGGTAGAGAAGACGGCTCCGAAGGCCTGAAGGCCCATCAGGCCATAGTCCATCCCGGCGTCGAGGTGGGAGAGCGCCTCCTCCACTTCCGGCTCGAGCTTGTCGGGCCAGCCGCCCTTGGGATCCGCCTTGTCGAGGATGACGGCGAGGAAATCGTCGACCATCGCCGGCGGCCCGGCGCACACGCCATGCTCGGTGTGGAAGCTGTGGTTGCGCTCCGCATAGGCATGCGCCTCGGCACCGGTCATCGGAGTCGTGCCCGACCGCGTCGGCTCGCCGAACGGAACGAACAGCATGTGGTGCATGAGCATGCGCAGTCCGTCGGTCAGCCGGAAGGCCGACGACAGAGCGGGATGAAGCTTGCCGTTCTCGACCGGATCGCGCTTCACCAGCAAGTAGGTGGGGAGCGCGAGGACGCAGACCGTCATCCGCTCGATGTCGCCGACCGTCCAGCCGTTCTCCGCGACGTCGGGGAAGCGCGCCAGATAGGCGTCGCTGACCCGGCGGACGATCACCATCATCTGCCGCCACTGGGCGCGCATGGTGCGCAGCGCGGTGACGTTCATCGGCAGGTCGGGCTGGTAGCGCGTCCCGGAATAAGTGCAGGTCCGCCACAGGGTCGGCCGGTCGAGGCGCATGTAGGGCGGGAAGACGTTGGCCTCGCCCACCTGCCGGTCGTCGCTGTCCAGGTACATGTGGGCGACGCGGAAGATCGGGATGACCAGCTCGACATAGCCGGGCTCGAGCGGCTCGCCGGAGATCAGCCGCATGACCTCCTCGCTGTCCTCCCAGGTCATCGGCCGGCCGCAGCGCTGCTGGAGCAGCGGCGTCTCGCGTTCCTCGTGGCGGAGCGGCGGCGGAACCTCGAGCTTTTCGTCGGCGTAGCGGAGGATCCCTTCCTCCAGCAATTGGCCGAGCAGCGTGCGAACGTGCGGCCAGTCGCCCTCGCCCCAGGCGGTGGCGTCGCCGGCGCGGAACCGCGACTGCTTCACCAGGGTCTCGCCGAAGCCGAAATCGGCGGGGTCGTCGAGGGAGATTTCCTTGTCGCGATACCAGATCCGCAATTCCTTGGGAGTGGTCTCGTCCTCCCAATATTGCGCTACCGCGGCCTTCGACATCGGGAAGAGGAGCTCGTCGTCCTCACGCAGGACTCGCTCCTTGGTAGTTCGGCCATCCTCCGAGAGTTCGATGCCCGACTCTGTGTTGTCTCCATGGTCCTTGGAAAGCAACTCCGAAACATCATTGGAAATAGACATACGTACGCAATGCTCCGTCGCGGTGACAGGCCGAGTGTCGGTCGTGTTCTTGAACCCTTTACTCCGGCATTATCTGTATAGCTCTTCGCCGGATCGTGACCTAGCTAGGTCCAGAATGCAGTCCGCTTCAAGCTCAGTCGTGTCCATTTCGGTGCAACAATGGCACGCTAGTCATCCACAATCTTAAAGTAACCGTGGCGCATTTTGCTGCACTGCAAAAGGTTAATGCGCGTCGATCCTGTCACGCCTTTGATTTCGTACAACTATTGCATAATCTGCGCCTCTCGCCCGCAACACCGTTGCGCGACGGCAAATCAAATGGTTAGGTTGATTGTGGGGAGAACAAGTTGACGTTTCAGTTTTCCAAAACAACGCAATCGTTGGCGCTCGACTCGCCGCGGCTTGTAGTAGGGTCGCTGGCGCTCGCCGGCTTGAGCCTGCTCGCCTGGCTGGCGTGGTTCGCGCTCGGCGACGTCACCGTTTATGAAGTGTCCCGCGACGCTCGGCTCGAGGTGGGCAGCGCGCCGCGGGAAGTGTCTTCGCTGCAGGCGGGACGGCTGACCCGGTCGCACCTCGTGATCGGACAGAAGGTGCAGGCCGGGGATGTTCTCGTCGAGCTCGACTCGCGGCCGCAGCAGCTCCGCCTTGCCGAGGCGGAAGCGCGCCTCCCCCTCTACCCGGCGAAGATCGCGTCGCTCCGGCGCGAGATCGACTATCTCAACCGGATGATGACCGACGAGCAAGGCGCGGGCCAGGCGGCGGTCCGGGCGGCCGACGCCCGGCTTCGCGGAGCGGCCGCAGCCTCGGCCTTCGCCCGCGACGCCGCCGCCCGGATCAGCAGCGATGCGGCGACGGGCGGATCGTCGGCCGCCGAGGCGGTGCGGGCGGCGGCCGAGGCCCGCAAGGCCGCCTCGGAGCGCGACATATCGGCGGCCGAGCTTTCCCGGCTCGGGATGGACTCGCGCCTGCGCGCCGACCAGGCGCGGGTCCAGGTCGAGAAGCTTAGCCGTGATCTCCTTGCGACCCAGGCGGAAGCAGGCTCGACCCGCGACCTCGTCGCGCAGCTTCGGCTCGAGGTCGCCAACCTGCAGGTCCGAGCGCCGGTCAGCGGCGTGGTGGGCGAGACTCGGCCGCTAAGCGCCGGCGCCTATGTCGCCCCCGGCCAGAAGCTCGCCACGATCATCCCCCAGGGCGATCTCCTGATCGTCGCCGATTTCGATCCGACCACCGCGCTCGGCCGGATCCGCCCGGGCCAGACGGCGCGCTTTCGCCTCCAGGGCTTTCCCTGGGTGCAATACGGCACGATCGAAGCCAGCGCCGTCCGGGTCGCGGGGGAGATCCGGGACCAGTCGCTTCGCGCCGAATTCAAGATCAAGCGCGATGCGACTCGCGGCCTGGTGCTTCGCCACGGCCTTCCCGGCCGGCTCGAAGTCCGCGTCGAGACCGTCTCTCCCGCCCGGCTTCTGCTAAGGTCGGCGGGGCGCCTCACGGAAGGCTCCGGCGGGCTTCGTCCCGGCGCCGCGGCGCGATGAGCGAGGCCGAAGCGAAGCCCCGGGAGCGGCGCCGGCTCGCCGTCGAAGTCGTCCAGACCTCCGCCATGGATTGCGGGCCGGCGGCGCTGAAATGCCTGCTCGAAGGCTATCACGTCCCGATCAGCCTCGGCCGGTTGCGCGAAGCCTGCCAGACCGATGTCGACGGGACCTCGATCGATACGATCGAGGAGCTTGCCCACGACCTCGGCCTGGCCGCCGAGCAGAGCGTGGTTCCGGTCGACCATGTCACCCTTGCCAGCTCGGAGATCCTCCCGGCCATCATCGTCGTCAACCGCTCGGCCGCGCTTCACTTCCTCGTGGCGTGGCGCCGGCACGGCCAATGGCTCCAGCTGATGGACCCGGGGGTCGGGCGCCGCTGGGTCACCATCCGCCAATTCGAGCGGGAGATACACGAGCATTCCATGCCGGTCCCGCCCGCCGACTGGCGGGCCTGGGCCGGGACGAGCGAATTCCTGGGTCCGCTGCGCGAGCGGCTCCGGCTGATCGGCACCGAAAGCGATTCGGTGGAAGCGCTGATCGCCGACGCGGTCGCCGATCCGGACTGGCACGCCCTCGCCGCCCTCGACGCCGCCACCCGGCTGGTCCAGTCGCTGGTCAAGAGCGACGGAATCCGCCGCGGGCGCGAAGCCGAGGCGGTGCTGCGCAGCCTGGTCCGCGACACGATCCAGGCCCGCGAGTCCGGCCGGACCGAAAGGCTGATTCCGGAAACCTTCTGGTCGGCGGCAAGCGGCCGTTCGGACGACGAGCTCAAGGTCAAGGGAGCGATCGTCCTCGCCATTCGGGGCCTGACGGCGCAGGTCGACCCGGAGGCCGAGCAACGCAAGCCGCTGTCGCTCGAGCTGAGCGCCGCGCTGGCCGAAAAGCCGGTTTCGCCGCTCGCCTCGCTTTGGAAGCTGCTCGGCGAAGACGGCCTTCTCGCCCCCCTGGCGCTCCTCCTAGCCGCCGTCTTTGCGGTCAGTGCGACGATGATCGAGGCGCTCCTGTTTCGCGGCATATTCGACATCTCGGCGCAGCTCGCCTTGCCGGCCCAGCGCCTGCTCGCGGCTTTGTGCCTGCTCGCCTTCGCCGGCATCCTTCTCACGATCGAATATGCCAGCGGCCTCGGCACGGTGCGCTGGGGAAGGCAGCTCGAGGCGCGCCTTCGCGTGGCCCTGCTCGCCAAGATACCGCGGCTCAACGACCGCTATTTCCACAGCCGGCCGATTTCCGACATGGCCGACCGAAGCCACAACATCCAGGCGGTAAGGGCCGTCCCCGGCCTCGGCCTTCGGCTGATCCAGTCGCTGCTCGAACTTTCGATCACCTTCGCCGGCGTCGTGATCCTCGCACCGGACGCCTGGTGGCTCGCGACCCTCCTGACCGTGACGACGCTGATCATCCCCTTCACCACTCAGCAGATCCTCAACGAGCGCGATCTTCGCGTCCGCAATCACGCCGGCGCCCTCAACAGCTTCTACCTCGACTCGCTGCTCGGCCTCGCCCCGGTCCGCGCCCATCGCGCCGAGCGCAGCGTCCAGGGCCAGCACGAGAGCCTGCTGGTCGAATGGGTGAAATCGCTTCGCGGGATGATCAACCTTAGCCTGACCACCGACACGCTCCAGACGATCGTCGCGACGGCGCTCGTCGGCCTGCTGCTGTTTCGGCACTTCCTGGCCGTCGGCCAGATCAGCGGCTCCGACCTGCTGCTCGTATTCTGGACCCTGAAGCTTCCTGCGCTCGGCAACCAGATCGGACGACTGGCTCACCAATATCCGGCGCAGCGCAACATCCTCTCCCGCCTGCTCGAGCCCCTCGCCGCGCCCGACGACGCGGCGCTCGATCCGGCCGAATACGCCGCCTTGCAGGCGATGAAGGAGCGCCGCGGGCCGACGGGCGTGTCGCTGGACTTCGTCGGCGGAAGCGTTCTCGCCGCCGGCCAGACCATCCTTCGCGATGTCGACCTGTCGATCCGCCCGGGCGAGCATGTCGCCATCGTCGGAATGTCGGGCGCGGGCAAGTCGTCGCTTCTCGGCCTCCTGCTCGGCTGGCACCGGCTCGCCTCGGGGGAGCTGCGCATCGACGGGCGCCCGGCCCAGGCGCGCGACATCGAGGCGCTCCGCCGCGAGACCGCCTGGGTCGATCCGGCGATCCAGATCTGGAACCGCTCGCTGCTCGACAACCTCACCTACGCGTCGGACGACGAGGCGTCGCAGTCGGTCGGCGACGTCATCGCCGCCGCGCGTCTCCGCGGCGTGACCCAGAAGCTTCCGCAGGGCCTGCAGACCCTGCTCGGCGAGGGCGGCGGCCTGCTCTCGGGCGGCGAAGGGCAAAGAGTGCGCCTCGCCCGCGCGCTGCTCAGTCCGGCGACCCGCCTCGCTTTGCTCGACGAGCCGTTCCGCGGCATGGACCGCACCCAGAGGCGGGCCCTGCTCGCCGAAGCGCGTTCCTGGTGGGCGCCGGTGACCCTGCTGTGCGTCACTCACGACGTCGCCGAGACGCTCGGCTTCGAGCGCGTTCTGGTCGTCGAGGACGGGCACATTATCGAGGATGGAAACCCCACCGACCTGGCCGCTGGCCGGACCCGCTACCGCGCTCTGCTCGATGCCGAGGCGGCGTTGGGCGAGACGATGTGGGAGGGGGATTTCTGGCGGCGAATGACCCTTTCCGATCGCCGGCTCCATACCGGCGGGAGCGCCTGATGGCCGACGCCGGAGAGGAATTCGCCCGGGCGCAGCCGGATGAGGCGGTGCTGGCCGCGGTTCGCCCGTTCCTGTGGCCGCTCGCCCGGATCGGTGAAGGAGTGGAGGAGCTGTCGCGCAGGTCGGGCCTTCGCCGAAGCCTCCCGACCGAGCCGCTCAAGGTTCCCGCTTCCCTCGCCGCGGGCAATTTCCGCAATCTTTCGGATTGGTTCGAATGGGCCGCCGAGCATCTCGGCATAGAGGCCAATCTCGTCCAGACGGCGGTGCCCGAGGTCCTCGACCTGATGAAGGCGGGCGGCCCGACCGTTTTTCCGATCGGCCTGTTCGAGATTCCGGGCGTCCTCCTGCTGGTGCGCTGGCGGCGCGGCAAGCCGCATCTGCTATGCCCGGACCTCCAGATCCGGCCTTGCGATCCCGAGGCTCTTCGATCGCTGATCTGCTGGCCGCTGGAAGGGCCGCTCATCCCGCAGATCAACCGGCTTCTGCGTGCCACCGGAATTCCGCCGGACCGCGAGGCCAAGGTCCGCGCGGCGATGCTTCGCGAGCAGCTCGGCCAATGGCAGGTGGAGCGGATCTGGGTGCTCCGCCTCGCCGCCTCGGCGAACTTCTGGACGCAGCTTTCCCGGATCGGTGCCTTCCGCAAGGTCGCCGGAATGGCAGCGGTCTACGTGGCAAGCTACGTCGCCGAGATCGCCGGCTGGGCGCTGATCGGATCGGCGGCGCTGGGAGGCTCGTTCGACCCGAGCCTGTTCGTCGCCTGGCTCCTGCTCACTGCGACGATGATCCCGCTCCAGACGCTGGGCGGCTGGTGCGGCGCCACCCTCGCGCTCGATGCCGGGCGCCTGCTCAAGTCGCGGCTTCTCGCCGGCGCGCTTCGGATGTCGTCCGACAGCGTCAAGCGCCAGGGCGTCGGGCAGCTGCTGAGCCGGGTGGTCGAATCGCAGGCGCTCGAATCCCTGTCGCTGAACGGTGGACTGGCGCTCCTGCGCTCGGTGCTTCAGCTCGGCTTCGCCGCCTGGATCTTGAGCGAGGGGATTGCGGGCGGCCTTCATCTGACGCTCCTCGCCGGATGGACCTTGCTCGCACTCTTATTCGGATTTGCTTATTACCGGCGCCTCAAGGCCTGGTCGCTCGCCCGGCTCGGGATGACCCACGAGCTGATCGAGACGATGGTCGGCCACCGCACGCGTCTTGCCCAGGAACCTCCGGACCGCAGCCACGCGAGCGAGGATAGCGCGCTTCAAAACTATCTCCACCTCTCCGCCGGCATGGACCGGACCGCGATGGCGACCACGCTCGGCATCTCCTCCGGCTGGGTCCTCGTCGGGCTCGCCGGACTGATCCCGGCTTTCGTCAGCGATACCGGAGTCTCCTCGACGGGAATCGCCGTCAGCCTCGGCGGGATATTGTTCGCCCAGCGCGCCTTCTCCGGAATCGCCGAAGGGCTCGCCGCCGCCGGGCGCGCCATCGTTGCGTGGAGCCAGGTCGGCCCGATGTTCCACGCGGCGCGCAACAAGACGTCGTCCAAAGCCTACGTGACCCTGGAGCAGATCGAATCCGACGCGGTGCGGACTCCGCTGATCGACGCCCAGGCGATCGCCTTCAGCTATCCCTCGAGCGGAGAGATGGTGATCGAGGGCGCCGACCTGCTCGTCGCTCACGGCGACCGGATCCTGCTCGAGGGGCCGTCGGGCGGCGGCAAGTCCACGCTGGCGGGGCTGCTCACCGGCCTCAACAAGCCCGACGGCGGGCTGCTTCTGCTCAACGGCCTCGACCGGCACACGCTGGGGGACGACTGGCATCGCCTCGCCACCTCCGCGCCGCAGTTTCACGAGAACCATATCCTGTCCGGAACGGTCGCGTTCAACCTCCTGATGGGGCGGCAATGGCCGGCGCCGCCGGCGCTCGTCGCAGAAGCGGAGGCGCTGTGCGAGGAACTGGGGCTGGCGCCGCTTCTGGCGCGGATGCCCGGCGGGATCACGCAATATGTCGGCGAGACGGGCTGGCAGCTTTCGCATGGCGAGCGAAGCCGGATCTTCCTTGCGCGGGCTCTGCTTCAGGGGGCGCACCTGACCGTGCTGGACGAAAGCTTCGCCGCGCTCGATCCGGAAACGCTGGCACTGTGCCTCGAGTGCAGCCTGAAACGGGCGAGGACCTTGATGGTGATCGCGCACCCGTGACGCCGCGCTTTACAAAGGCCGGCTCGGGACGCAGTTTTCAACGACGTGGTGTGGGGAGAATGAGCATGCGTATCTTCAACGGTTTTGCCGGCATCGTGATCGGGATCGCCGCGGCGGCGGGCGCGGCGGCATCGGCACAGGCGAAGGTGCTGACCTTCCACGCCGCCCTCGACGGAAAATACGGCATGGAGCCGAGCGGATCCGCGGCGAGCGGCAAGGCCAGGATCAAGGTCGACACCGACCGCAAGCGGGTCTCGGTCGACCTGACCGTCGACGGGATCACCCAGGAGGCCCTGTGGGACAAGCTCGTCGCCGCGCCGATCGGCCCGATCCACTTCCACAAATATGCCGCCGCCGGCGGCCATGACGCCGTCCTGGTCCTGCCGTTGCCCTACGGCGCGGACTATCACGCGACCAGGAAAGGCCTCCATGTCGATATGAAGGATTACGATTATACCGCCGGCACGAAGCTGGTCGGATCGAGCTTGAGCTTCGACGATTTCGTCGCTGCCCTTCGAAGCGGCCTCGTCGTCCTCAACGTCCACACCGACGCGTTCAACGCCGGAGAGATAAGCGGCAAGGTGACGGAGGGCTGACGCCCCGACCCGAGCTCAGGAAGAAAGCAGCTTCAGCGGGTTCTCGATCAGCTTCTTCATGTCCTGCATGAACATCGCCGCGTCCCAGCCGTCGACCACGCGGTGGTCGCAGGACAAAGAGAGGTTCATCCGCCGGCGGATTTCCAGCTCGCCGTCGACGACGACCGGCTTCTCCTCGACCTTGTTGACGGCGATGATCGCCACCTCGGGCCGGTTGATCACCGGGGTCGAGGTGATCCCGCCCATCGGTCCCAGGCTCGAGATGGTGATGGTCGATCCGGAAAGCTCGTCGCGGCCGGCCTTGCCGCTCCGCGCGGCCTCGGAGAGGCGAAGGATCTCCGCCGCGATCTCCCACAGGCCGCGCCGGTCGGCGTTGCGGATGACGGGGACCATGAGCCCGTTCGGAGTCTGCGTCGCCATGCCCATGTGGACGGCGCCGGAGCGGGTGATGACCTGCGCCTCGTCGTCATAGGTCGCGTTGATCTGCGGGTAATCCGCGAGCGTGCGGGCCATTGCGGCGATCAGGAAGGGCAGCAGGGTGAGCTTGGGATTGCTCCCCCGGTCGGCGTTCATCATCGCCCGGGTCTGCTCGAGCGAGGTGACGTCATATTCCTCGACCAGGGTGAAGTGCGGGATCCGGCGCTTCGCCTCCTGCATATTCTCGGCGATCCGCCGGCGAAGGCCGACGACTTTGACCTGCTCGTCCGCCCGCGCGGCGCCGCGGCCGGGCGAGGCTCCGCCGCCATTGTAGAGGAGATAGGCATCGAGATCGGCGTGGCGCACCCGGTCGCCGGCATATTTGACCTGCGAAAGATCGATGCCGAGGTCGCGAGCGCGGGCGCGGACGGCGGGCGTCGAGAGGATGGCCTTCGAGGGCTTTGAGTTTTCCACTGACTCGTTCGTGCCGAGCGAAGTCGAGGCGCGCTGCTCGGACTCCGCGGGGCGCCTCTCGACTTCGCTCGGGACGAACGAAGCTTGTGGGCTGCGCGCCGTGTCTTCCCCCATGCTGGGCTCTGCCGCCGTCAGCTCCGGCCTCTCCTCCACCAGCCCGTCGGCAAGGGCGACCGAATCGGCACGCTCGCCATCGGCCGCCGTCTCGTCGGCGCCCGGCGAAGCCTCCTCCGCCGCGGCCGCGTCCCCTTCCATCTCGAACACGACCAGCACGGAGCCGATCGGGATCTGGTCGCCGACCTCGCCGGCAAGGCTGACGACGGTCCCGGCAACCGGGCTTTCCATCTCCACGGTCGCCTTGTCGGTCATCATGTCGGCGAGCTGCTGGTCTTCCTTGACCGTGTCGCCGACCTTGACGTGCCAGGCGACGACCTCGGCCTCGGCAATACCCTCGCCGATGTCGGGCAGCTTGAATTCGTAGCGCGCCATGGCCTGTTCAGTCCTCCAGGGTCTTCTTGAGCGCGAGGCCCAGCCGGACGGGCCCCGGGAAATAGGCCCATTCCATCGAATGCGGGTAAGGCGTGTCCCAGCCGGTCACCCGGGCGACCGGCGCCTCGAGATGGTAGAAGCAGCGCTCCTGCACCAGCGCCGCGAGCTCGGCGCCGAAGCCGGCCGTCCGCGTCGCTTCGTGGAGGACGACGCAGCGGCCTGTCTTCCTCACCGAAGTCTCTATCGCCTCGATGTCCACGGGCACGATCGAGCGAAGGTCGATCACTTCCGCATCGATGCCGTTCGCCTCGGCGGTGGCGATGGCGACGTGGACCATCGTCCCGTAGGCGAGGATGGTCACTTCCTCCCCTGGCCGCGCGATCGCCGCCTTGCCGAGCGGCACGGAATAATGGCCGTCCGGAACCTCGGCGGCCGGATGCTTCGCCCAAGGCGTCACCGGCCGCTCGTAAAAGCCGTCGAACGGGCCGTTGTAGATGCGCTTGGGCTCGAAGAAGACGACCGGATCCGGATCCTCGATCGCGGCGATCAGCAGGCCCTTGGCGTCGTAGGGGTTGGACGGGATCACGGTCTTTATCCCGGCGATATGGGCGAACAGCGCCTCGGGCGATTGCGAGTGGGTCTGGCCGCCGAAGATCCCGCCGCCATAGGGCGATCGGATCACCATCGGCAGGCTCCACTCGCCGGCCGAACGGTAGCGCATCCGCGCCGCCTCGGAGACGATCTGATCAAATCCGGGATAGATGTAGTCGGCAAACTGGATCTCCGCGATCGGCTTCAGGCCGTAGGCGGCCATTCCGACCGCCACGGCGACGATGCCGTTCTCGCTGATCGGAGCGTCGAAGCAGCGCTGCTTGCCGTATTCGCGCTGAAGCCCCTCGGTCACCCGGAAGACTCCGCCGAAATAGCCGACGTCCTCGCCCAGCACGACGGTGGAGGAGTCTCGCTCCATCATCACCTTGTGGGCGGAGTTGAGCGCCTGGATCATGTTCATCACGCTCATGCCCGCTTCGCCTCCCCTTCGGCGACGGCCTGAGCCTGCTGCTCCTTCAGATGCCAGGGAAGCTCGGCGAACACCTCCTCGAACATCGAGGGAATGTCCTGATAGGGATCGGACTGGAGCGTCCCGAGCCGCTCCGCCTCCTTCTGGGCGGCGCGAACCTCGGAGTCGAGGGCGTCGAGCTGCGCCTGGTGGCGCGCCTCGTCCCACTCGCCGAGAGTCACGAGATGCCGCTTCAGCCGCTCGATCGGATCGCCGAGCGGCCAGGCGGCACCGGCATTCTGCGGCCGGTAGACGGATGGGTCGTCGGAGGTCGAATGGCCCTCCACGCGGTAGGTGAACAGCTCGATGATCGTCGGCCCGAGATTGGACCGCGCCCGGTCGGCCGCCCACTGGGTCGCGGCGTAGACCGCAAGGGCGTCGTTGCCGTCGACCCGAAGGCCGGCAATCCCATAGCCGACGGCGCGGGCGGCGAAGGTGGTGAGATTGCCGCCCGCGATTCCGGAGAAGGTCGAGATCGCCCACTGGTTGTTGACGACGTTCAGGATCACCGGCGCCCGATAGACTCCCGCGAAGGTGCAGGCGGCGTGGAAATCGCCCTCGGCGGTCGAGCCGTCGCCGATATAGGCCGAGGCGATGCGGCTGTCCCCGGCGATCGCCGACCCCATCGCCCAGCCCACCGCCTGCGGATATTGGGTGGCGAGGTTCCCGGAGATGGAGAAGAAGCCCGCATCCTTCGACGCGTACATGATCGGCAGCTGGCGGCCCTTCAGCGGGTCGCCGCGGTTCGAATAGACCTGGCACATCATCTGGACGAGCGGATAGCCGCGCGCGACGAGGATGCCCTGCTGGCGGTAGGTGGGGAAGGTCATGTCGTCGCGGTCGAGCGCATGGGTCGCGGCGACCGCCACCGCCTCCTCGCCCGTCGATTTCATGTAGAAGCTGGTCTTGCCCTGGCGCTGGGCGCGGTACATCCGGTCGTCGAAGACCCGCACCATCATCATGTCGCGAAGGATCCGGCGAAGGGTGTCGGGATCGAGCTTCGGGTCCCACGGGCCGACTGCCTTCCCCTCCTCGTCGAGGACCCGCACCAGCGTCGTCACCAGGTCGTGGGTCTCGCTCGACGCGGCGTGCGGGTCCGGGCGGCGGACGCTTCCCGCGGGCGGGACGACGATATGGGAAAAGTCCACCGCGTCGCCGGGGCGCGCCTCGGGCTCCGGGACATGGAGGGAGAGCGCCGGTCGATTCGGGCGCTCGGGTGTTTCGCTCATCCTCTACCTTCGTGTTTCGGCTTTTCGGGGGCCCGTACCCCGTCGAGCCCGGCTTGTGAAGCGGCACCCGCCGGGGCAGGTTAAGGTGAAAGGAGCGACACCATGACCTTGTTCCGTCCCCTCGCGCTGCTGCTCGGCCTCGCCCTCGCCTCCTCGGCGGCGGCGGGCGAACCGCCCAAGCCGGATTTCTACGTCATGCGCCACCTTCAAAAGGGGGGCGGTAACGATCCGGGGCTCAGCGAGGAGGGGCGGATGAATGCGGAGCGGCTGGCCCGCTGGTTCGCAAGGCAGCGGCCGCGAGCCATCTTCGTCTCCCGAACCCGCCGCGCCCGCGAGACGGCTGCGCCGCTGGCCGCCAGGCTCCACCTCGTCGTTCAGGAATATGATCCACTCGACGTGGCGGGAGTCGCTGCGCGCGCGAAGGCGGAGCGCGGCCCGGTGCTGATCGTCGGCCACAGCAACACCGTTCCCGACATCGTCGCCGCCCTCGGCGGGACGAAGCCCGCGCCGCTTGCGGAGGAAAGCTTCGGGCAGATCTGGCGAATCCATGGCGCGCCGCCCGTCACGCAAGAAAAGAGCCTCGGCGCAGCATCCCTCTCCCCGGCGGGGAGAGGGTAGGGAGAGGGGGCTCGGCGTCCGCGATTGCGCTCCGGGTCAGCACCCCCTCACCCCGGCCCTCACCCCCACGGGGAGAGGGAGAGCAAGAGCGGCTTCGTCAAGGGTCGATGCAGGCGGCGAGGGTCTCGAGCTTGCGGATCCTCTCCTTCAGATCCGCCATCTCGATCCGGTCCGCCGCCGGGCCGCGTGCCTCGCGCGGGCGACCGGGGACGCCGGAAAGCTCCAGCCGCTTCAGGTCCAGCCATTCGCGCCATGCCTTCAGGCTCGCGGCGATGAGGATGGCCGTGCCGGCGAGGGCGAAGGCGGCCAGTGCGATCGTGGTCAATTCCTGGGTCATTCAAGCCTCCCTGTGGCTTTCTCGTCCGCGCCCCCGCTTTGCGGTCAGCGCAGCGCCTCGATCTCGCGGGCGAGGCTCGAATTGTTGGTGGTAACGTAGGTCTCGACCTCGGCAAGCCGGCGGTCGATGTCGCGCATCGATCCCGTCATCTCGGCGGTCGAGGTGCGGCCGAAGCGTACCGGCGCCGCGTCCTCCTCGGAAAGGTAGACCGGCCTCGGCTTGGCGATCAGGCCGGCGGCGAGATAGCCGATCAGCGTCCACGGGAAGGCTCCCGCCAGGGTCACGACGACCAGGGCGATCCGGACGAAGGTCACGTCCCAGCCGGTCTTGCGCGCGATTCCGGCGCACACGCCCATCCATTTCTTGTTCTGCCTGTCGAGGTAGAATGCGCCCCTGTTCATTTGATCCTCCTTAGCGTTTCGGTGTTCGAGTCGATGAGGCCGGCGGCGGGGTCGCAGCCCAGCGCGCGCCAGTTGGGATTCTCGGCGGTCATGATCCGCTCGACGGTGGCGACGCGGTCGTCCAGCCGGCGGGCGAGATCGTATAATTCCTCCAGCATCTTCTCGTCGCCGGTGGTGAGCGTCGCCGAAGTCTTCCAGCGCGTGATGTAGTGGAGGATCAGCCACGGCAGGCCGACGAAGAGCGCGATGATCGCGAAGAAAGGTCCGGGTTCCATCGTCTCACCCTTCCTTCGTGTCGGCGGCCGGGCTCGCCAGGCGGGCCTTCAGGGCTTCCAACTCGGCATCGACCTTCTCGGCGTTGCGAAGCTCGGCAATCTCTTCCTCGAGGCTCTTGGGCGGCGCTCCGAGCGCCAGCGCGTCGGCGCGGCCTTCGGCATAATCCGCCCGCCGCTCGAGCACGTCGAAGCGGCTGAACGCCTCGTCGACCTTCGGGCCGGCATAGACCTCCCGCATCCGCGCCCGCTGGTTGGCGCTCTCCAGCCGCGACTGGATCGTGTTCTGACGGGTGCGCGCCTCGCGAAGCTTGCCCTGCAGCTTCGCGATGTCCTGCTCGGAAGCGCGAAGCGCGTCGTCCAGAACCTCGATCTCCGCCTTCAGACCGTCGGCGAGATCGGCCGCCTTCTGCTTTTCCACCAACGCCGCCTTGGCGAGGTCCTCGCGGCCCTTCGACAAAGCCAGCTCGGCCTTCTCCACCCAGCTCTCCTGAAGCTTCTCCAGCCTCGAAATCTGCCGGCGCATCTCCTTCTGGTCGGCGATCGTCCG